>Ga0111538_10013755_pt1 | contig 10674 bp, 9 predicted proteins | sample SoiMethybrSBSTD1_FD_79669 | JGI IMG/M metagenome (GOLD analysis project Ga0111538, IMG submission 79669) | Bulk soil microbial communities from a Populus tree surrounding site in Tennessee, USA - Soil MetaG P. TD hybrid SBSTD1 (version 2)... | ecosystem: Environmental > Terrestrial > Soil > Tree... | reverse complement strand
GCGCACGCTCGCGACCGACCCCGATGCGTTCCCGCAGGACGTCCTCGAGTTGATGCGATATTTCGCGGCGGAACAGTCAGGCACTATCCAGGCCGTCCCCGGCGCCGGACTGCGCGTACCGCTCTACGTCCTGGGATCGAGCACGTTCGGCGCGCAGGTTGCCGCAGCGTTCGGGCTGCCCTTCGCGTTCGCGTCGCACTTCGCGCCCAGGTACATGATTGAGGCCCTCCAGATCTACCGCTCCACCTTCCGGCCGTCGCCACAACTGGCGCAGCCGTACGCGATTCTGGGCGTCAACGTTGTCGCCGCCGAGACAGACGAGGAGGCGCGTTTCCTGGCAACGTCCGGACGAGAGTCGTTCGCGAATCTCCGCCGGGGGATGCCGACACGGCTGCCGCCTCCGAATCGGGCGTTCGAGAAGGAGGTCGTGCCGTTTGGCGCGGTGACGCTCGAGGAGGTTCATTCGATCGCGATGGTGGGCTCGGCGTCCACGGTACTCGAAGGCTTTCGGCGCTTCATCGCGCTGACCGCGCCCGACGAGCTGATGGTCGTGTCGCACATCTTCGACCACTCCGCTCGCGTCCGCTCCTACGAATTGACGGCCCAGATCGGCCCCCAGTTAGCGGGCGGATCCTAAATCGTCGATCGTTTCCTCGAGATCGTTGAGCACATCGAAGATCTGATCCGCCGAAGCACGCAGCTCGCGGATGATTTCGCGGTTCGCAGGGTTCTGCTGACTCTCGAGCGCCCGCCGGGCCTCGTCGATATATCGGAGAGATTTCGCGATCTGCTGGCGCTCGGCGTCTGTCATCCGAAACAGTCGGTTCGTGACGCGCGGTTCGTCGTCGTCGAACTGTCGGCGTCCCGGCTCGCGGTCACGATGTCGTTCTCTGCCCGAGCGCCCCATCACTTCGGGCCCGGCGGCAGGTGCTCGAGAAAATAGCGGGCAATCAACTGATACACGTGCGTCGTCGTTCCCGGCCCTTCGGCGATCGCGTGCGTCCGATTGGGATACACCATCAGATCGAACGGTTTGCCGAGCTCGACGAGCCGGTTGACCAGCCGTTCAGTGCCCTGATAGTGCACGTTGTCGTCGCCGGAGCCGTGGACGAGCAACAACTTGCCTTTCAAGCCCTCCGCGAAGTTGATCGGCGACCCGATCCGGTAGCCCTCCGCGTTGTCACGCGGCAGTCCCATGTAGCGTTCCTGGTAGATCGTGTCGTAGAGCCGCTGATCGGGGACAGGCGCCACCGAGACGCCCACCTTGTACACGTCGGGAAAACGGAACATCGAGTTGAGCGTGTTCGACCCACCGCCGCTCCAGCCCCAGATTCCGAGCCGAGCGGCGTCGACGAACGCGAACTTCTCAGCGACGGAGCGAATCGCGGCTGCCTGGTCCTTCGACGACAGGTCACCCACCGTGCCGTAGACGATCTTCCGCCACGGCGCGCCACGTGGCGACGGTGTTCCTCGGTTGTCGAAGCAGACGACGACGTAGCCGGCTTCGGCGAGGGCGCGATGGAACAGGATGTTGATGCCGCCCCATCGATCGGTGACCATCTGCCCCGCCGGCTCACCGTAGACGAACACGATCACGGGATACTTTCGTGACCGATCGAACGTGGACGGCTTCAGCATCCAACCGTCCAGGACCACGCCCCCACCGATCTCCACCTTGAGGAACTCGGCCGGCGGCTTCAACACGTCGGTCAGCTTCGCTCGAAGCGGCGACGGGTCGGTCAGCGCGCGGAGCGATCGATGAGACGGCAGTTCAACCACGTCAGTGGAGGGCGGCCGGTCGATTTGAGACCAGGTGTGAAACGCGAGGCGCGCGCCCGGCGCCGCGTCGTACGTGTGCGTGCCCGGCTGATCGTTGGGCGTCACACGTTCAGGCGATCCGGAGCCGTCGAGCCTCGAGCGATACAGGTACCGCTGCGTGGGATTGGCCGGGGACGCTCTGAAATACAGCCAACCCTGCGTCTCGTCGACGCCGACGACGTCCGTCATGTCCGCATCGAAACGGGTGACGAGTGTGGCAGTCGCAGGCGTCGCATCGGTCGCGTCCCGCGACACCCGATAGACGTGCCGCCATCCGCCGCGCTCGCTGATCCAGAGAAAGGCGCGGCCTTTGTCGATCCAGCGGACCTCGTCGACCACGTCGACCCACGTAGACGACGTGTCGCGGAAGACGCGCCTCACGAAGCCGGTCGACGCCTCCGCGAGGAGATAGTCGTTCTGATTCTGGAGCCGATTGAGCTGCTGGATCGCCAGCGTCTGGGGATCGAGCCAGTCGAGCCGCGCGAGGTAATGCTCGCGGGGATCGCCAGGCGCCTTCATCCACGTCGTCGAGCCCCCGTCGGCGCTCACAACACCGATCCGAGCGGCGGAGTTCGTCGTCCCGACTTTGGGGTAGGGAATCCGCGTGACCTTCGGGTAGAGCTCGGACGTGTCATCGATCAACGAGAAGATGCCGACGCCGGTCGAATCGAACTGCCAGTAGGCGATCCGGCGTCCGTCCGGGCTCCAGCGGAAGCCGTCGCGCAGGCCCAGTTCCTCCTCGTAGACCCAGTCCGAGGTGCCGTTGATCGTCGTGTCTGATCCGTCATGGGTGAGCGTGGTCGTCGCGCCGTCGCTCAGGCGCTCGACGTAGATGTTGTTCGCGCGGACGTAGGCGACACGTGTCCCATCGGGCGAGAACTTGGCGAACATCAGCGACGACTCGGGGGCCTTGCCGCCGATTTTCTTCAGCGCGCCGCTGGCCACGTCGAGGACCCAGTAATCGCCGCGGGAGTTGACGCGCCACACTTTCTTCGTGTTGGTGAAGATGAGCAGTTTTCGGCCGTCGTTCGACCAGGCGTATTCATCGATGTCGAAGGGCGTCGCCCCAGGCGCGACGAGACGCGACGCCGGCACGAGGACCGTTCGCGCGCCGGTGGCGGCATCGTAGCGGGCGATCTCGGATCCTGCCGCCGCACCGGCGCTTTTCTCGAGAATGCTGTACGCCGTGCCGTCCGGCAGCCATATGGCCGGCCCGAATCGCGGCGGATCGTAGGCGTGCTCAGTAAAGATGCGATCGAGTTGCTCCCGGAGCGCGCGAGCCGGATCGACCTGCGCGTGCACGGCGACCGCGGCCGCGACCACGAGCATGGCGATCGCGCCCTGCACGCCGGGTTTCCTGGTGATGCTCACGGATCTCCTTCCGTCCGGCCGGCTCACGACCGGCCCATCTTAGGCGAAGAGCACAGGGCGCGCGCTTGACGCCGCCCGGGACATCATTTAGAATTCTAACTATTGTATGGCGCAGACCTCGAAAGACGTCGGTGGGAGCGCGGCGCCCGATCGAGCGGCGACCCTGCAGTTGGTGATTGCGCTGGCGCGCGCGTACCAGGCCCTCGCGCAAGGCGTTCGGCCGCAGCTCGCGAAACAGGGCCTCGGCATGACCGAGTTTGCTGTGCTCGAGGTGCTGTATCACAAGGGGCCGCTCCCGCTCGGTGAGCTGCGCGACCGCATTCTCGTCACCGGCGCGAGCACGACCTACGTCGTCAAGAAGCTCGAAGAGCGCGGCTTGATACGCCGGCGAACCTGCGTCGAAGACCAACGGGTGATCTTCGGCGAGCTGACGGCGAAGGGGCGAGCCCTCATCGATGAGGTGTTCCCAGTACATGTCGACCGGCTGCGCGAGATCCTGGCTGGGTTGTCCGTGCCGGACAAGCAGGCGGCCACTCGACTGCTCCGCCGTCTCAGTCATCATGCGCGGCAGACCCTTGGCGAACGGGTCACCGATGATGACTGAGGCCAGGTCAAAAAAATTTGGGCACATAGTTAGAATTCTAAATATAACGAGAACAACCAGGAGGTCCGTCATGTCCCACTCACCATTACTCATGACACGCAGAATCGTTCATCGAACCCGAGGATCCGGCGCTGGCCCGATCGTCCGCCTGATGAGCCCGTCGGATCTCGGCCAGCACCTGAAGCCGTTCGTGTTTCTCGATTTGTTCGAGGCTGACATGCGCGGTCTGGCTGGCAACATGCCGGTACATCCGCATTCCGGCATCGCCACGTTCACGGTGTTCACCGACGGCGACGTGACCTTCGACGATCCGCAGGCGGGGCACGGCACGATCGGCTACGGCGGCGCCGAGTCGGTGCGTGCCGGACGCGGCATGTGGCACGGCAAGGAACTCTCGGCTGCCTCGTCACCCACGACCCAGGGGTTCCAACTCTGGGTCGCACTGCCCGCGGACCTGGAGCTCGCGGAGCCGGAGGCGCAATACGTTGGCGCTGAGCGGATCCCACAGATCGGTCCGGGCCGTCTCATCGTCGGTGCGTATGGAGGAGCGGCGAGTCCGGTGCACGCGCCGGGTGCGCTCAACTATCTGCTGGTCACGCTGAAACCGGGCGAGCGCTGGACGTACGAGCCGCCGTCAGGTCATGTGATCGCGTGGGTCGCGCTCAGCAAAGGCGCGCTGATCGCCGGCGAGCGTGTGTCGAAGGGCGAGCTCGCGATCTTCGAGAAGAGCGAGACGCCGCTCACGTTGGAGGGTGCGGAGGACGTGGGCGCGACTTTCGTCCTCGGGTCCGCAGTGCCGCATCCATATCAGCTGCACCTCGGCGCCTACTCGGTCCATACGTCCGCGGAGGCGCTCGCGGAGGGCGAACGCCACATCCGTGAGATCAAACAGCGGCTGGATGCGAGCGGCGATCGCCGAAGGGAATCGGGGTCAACGCCCGTCTTCCGCGGATAGCGGCGACACCAACCATGCCGGTACGCGCAATGAGCTGCGCGTGCCGGCACGCGTGCGGTCTGGTCCCTATCGCTTCGGATGCCCCATCTCCGAAACGACGCGCCCGAGAAACCCCTCGAGCGGCTGCTGATCGGAGCCCATCCACATGTTGTCCATCAGATTGATCATCCGCGCCTGCGATAGCACCGTGTCGACCGGCATCTTCCGTTCGCGAATCAGATAGGCAGCCCAGAGATGGCTGGCCCGCCACGCGATCGTGCAGTGCAGCAGCACCTTGCCATCCGCCGACGCCATCGCTGCGGCGAAGGTGTCGAGCTCTTTGGGCCCGTAGGGGTTCTCGGCCGTGCCGCGCATCGGGATGTAGACGTACTTGATCCCGAGTTCCTTCACGAGCGCCGCCTCGTCGAACCCCACACGCGCCATCTCCTCCGGCATGCGCAGGTTGACGAGCGTCGTCACGCCTTTGGCCCTGAGCTCGCGGAGCGCCTTTTCCGTCGGCTGGCCGCCGATGAACATGTCGTCACCCACGCTCACGAACTTGGCCTGGAACATTCCGGTCGTATCGAGATTCACGGGGTTCGGCACGGGGCCCGTCTTGCCCCTGCCGACCACGCTCTGCGCGCCGGCCGGAATGGCAACCGAAACAGCCAGCGCGGTTGCGGCGAGGAATCGAAACAAGGATCGCGACATCATGGTCATCTCTTTCTCGCGCGTTACTTCGGGGTCACGCGCCACAACCCGCCGGTCTGGGAATCCTCGAGCAGCCACAGCGCCCCGTCAGGCCCGACTTCCACATCGCGAATGCGGTGGCCGACGCTCCAGCGCTCGGCCGGCGCCGCTCCGCCCTTCCCGTCGAAGGTGATGCGGTTGAGCGTCTGCGTCTGCATCCCGCCCATCAGCGCCGAGCCCTTCCACTGCGGGAACATCGTGCCGTTGTAGAACGTGAGATTGCCGGGCGCGATGATCGGCGTCCAGTAGATCACTGGCTTCGTCAAATCCGGCCGCGTATCCGGACTTGGGATCGGCACACCGTTGTAGTTCACGGCGTAAGAGACGAGCGGCCAGCCGTAGTTCTTGCCCGGCTCGATCAGGTTCAGCTCGTCGCCGCCTCTCGGCCCGTGCTCGACTTCCCATAGCCGGCCGTCGGGCGCGAACGCGAGACCGTAGGGCGTGCGCACGCCGGTGACCCACGTCTCGGACGGCGCGAGGTTCGGTCCGTCGATCGTGTAGGTACTGATCACGGGCGCCGTCTTCGCCAGTTCCGTATCCCGAGGCGGCGTGATCAGCGGACGGCTGGCCGCACCCGTCTGGCCCGCCATCGGATTGCCCGGCGCCGGCTTCCCGTCGAGCGTCAGCCGCAGGATCTTGCCCACCTCTGTGCTCGGATCCTGGGCAGGTGTCATGCGCTGGCGATCGCCGACCGTCAGGAACAGGTATTGGTTATCGGGCGAGAACGCGATCGCGGCGCCGAACTGTCCACCGCGGCCCTTCGGCATGTCATGCCACAGCACCTGCAAGCCCTCCAGGCTCGCCGTGTGCTCGCCGAGGGCCAGTCGGGCCCGCGCGAGCGCGAGGCCTGACGTCGCCGGCTCGTCGCCCGGCTCTGAATAGGTCAGGTAGACGTTCTGATCTTTCGCGTATGTCGGCGACACGAACACGCCCAGCATGCCGCCTTGGCCCTGCCACAGGACCGCCGGGACGTGCTCGACCGGCGTCTTCTCTCCCTGTTGGGTGACGAGCCAGACCGGGCCCACCTTCTCGGTGATGAGCATCCGCCCATCGGGCAGAAAGGCCAGCCGCCAGGGCAGTTTGAACGTCGCCACCTGCGTCATCGTGAACGGCAGATCCGATTCGGGCTTCTGCTCGCCCGCGTTGATCTGCGCCCGCGCCGTGGCCGGAACCAGCGTGAGCAGCAGCACTGCATGTAAAGCGATCCTCATGCAGATAATCTTAACAGCCCGTGGTGAAAGTCCCAGCGTCGCACCGAGGGCGGCGAGGCGCCCGGCCGGCAAGGCGCGAGGAGTGAGAATACCGGGAATATTTGAGCGACGAGCAACGCCGCCGGGCGGGATGCATCGCCGGCCGAATGCAGCCGGGAGTTTCACCACGGGCTGGCAAGCCATCGTACGATGCGGTTGGTGGGAACTCGAATCTTCCGGACGGTACGCATCGGCGCCGTCGCTGCAGGTCTTCTGGTGTTGACCGGAGCCGCCGCGGCTCGCGGCCATCAGAGCGCTCACGCGTCAACATCGTGCTTCATTCTCAACGAGATCGGCGTCGGCCGGGTTCGGCGGAATCCCGCGTCGAGTTGCAGCGTCCGCGTCACGCCGCAATCGACGTTCAAGATCCCGCACGCGCTGGCCGCGCTCGACGCCGGAGTCATCTCCGAGAACGAGGTGATCGCGTACGACGGACACGCCGTCGAGTGGCCATCCTGGCGGAAGGATCATGCGCTCGCTAGCGCACTGCGATATTCGGTCGTTTGGTACTTCCAGGACATCGCCCGGCGGCTCGGCGCCGACCGCGAGCGGGAGTACTTGCGGCGACTCGAGTATGGCAACCAGGATGCCTCCGGCGGACTGACAACCTTCTGGCTCGGTCGGAGCCTCGCCATCTCGCCCGACGAGCAGGTGCGTTTCCTGCTGAATCTCTACGCGGGCCGCGTGGGGGTCGGTGAGCACGCGGTTGAGACCGTACGACGTCTGCTGATCCAGCCGCAAGGACAAGTCATCAATGCTTCCGGGGCTATTCCGTTTGCCGCACCGTGGCCCGATGGAACGGTCGTCAGCGCGAAGACTGGCGCCGGGCCAAACGCGGACGGCCGCGCCGTGCGGTGGCTCGTCGGACACGTTCGTCGTGGAACGCGCGCATGGATCTTCGTCAGCAACGTGGTCGGTCCGCCGGATTTGCCCCGAACGGCCGCGATCGATCAAGCAGGCCGCGGGTTGATGGACGAGCACGTGCTGCGCTGAACCACGTCAACCCAGCCTGAAACTCTGCGACGTCTCAACCATCGGCGCTTTGGGTGTCGTCGACGACGAGATCGCGGCGGAGAGCAGCAATCCGACGCACAGAGCCGACGTGAGGCCGACGAGCGTAAAGCCGTACGCCCACCCCAGTCGCGCCCACGGCCAGGTGCGCGGCTTGCGCCAGTCGCGCCCGAACGAATCGTCCAGCAGCTTCAGGAAGTCGTCCGTGATCGGCTTTGGCGTCGTTGCGTTCCACAAGTCCCAGAGCAGCCAACCCGCAACGCCGATCAGCAGCACACCACACCACACGTTGAGCGTGGCGTTCAGGGCACCGGCTCTGTAGGCGACGCGCTCACACGGCAGGACGACAGGCGGCGAGGCATAGCAGTTCGAGAAATCGAAGACGGTCACGATGCTATGCGGAGCGGCGGCGAGGAGTTGGGTGCCGAAACCGATCGCGACATAGAGGAGACTGCCCATGCAGAACTCCCACACGCCGAGCCTGACCCACGCCGCCAGCGAGTCGGGTGGAATGGTCAGCTCGCGACGCCGCCACGGGCTGATCTCGGGCGGTCGCCATTTAGGCACGCGTTTCCTCGAGAGAAATGACGGTATTGCCGCCGCGATTGCCCCACGGCGGCGGTGGGCCGTCGCCGACGCGAATGGTGATCACCGGAAATGGCGGAACATCCTCCGGCCATTGTGTGTGGCAGTCGCTGACGATGACCAGCACGTCGATCGGATCGTGCTTCCTGTCGATGAACGCGCGCAACCCGACACCCATGTCCGTGCCGCCGCCGCCATACAATTCGACCTGCGTCGCCGAGAAGACCCTCCGCACGTCGCGCACCGCCGCATCGCAGCATGCGACGAGGACGTCGGCGCCGTACCCGAGCTGGCGCGTGAGGCCGCCGAGCTCGGCGAGCGCTCTGGCCAACTGCGAATCTTCCATCGAGCTGGAGGTGTCGATGAGAAATCCCGGCCTCGGCCTCGGCTGGTGATAGCTGGGCATGAGGAACTCGCCGTAGCACGCCTGCCGGCGGTGCGGCCGGCGGTAGGTGCGGTCGTATCGGCCGAGCGTGCTGTCGCGCAGCGCTCTGCGCACGACGTGACGAATGGTCGCCATGTAATCGACCTTGGGCGCGAGCGTCGCGCGGGCCCAGCGACGCCAGGCGGGAGTCACGTCGCCTGCGAAATGGGAGATCTCGTCGATGCGCCGCGCCACTTCGCGCCGCACGAGCTCCGCCTTCAAGCGGTCGACACCCGGAGCTCCGCCCTCACTCTGATCGTCACCCGGCAGCTCCCAGAATCGCCGTTCGCCGTGCGCGCCCGACCCGCAATCCTCGCAGGAAAGCGCCGCCGGCAGCTGCTTGAAGTACGTTTCGGCGGTCTCTCCACTCTCCAAGCCGTACTTGACGGGTAACGGCGGATCGCCGGGCAACGGCAGTCCCTCGGCGTGCAGGTCGTCGTTGATCTCGCAATCGCCGGCGGTGTTCCAGCGCCGGTGATCCTTGATCCCCGCAGCCTTCTTGCGCCCTTCGTGATCGCGCAGAAGATGCCCGACCTCGTGAATGAGAAGACTCGCGTTCTCTTCAACCGTGTGGCGCGCCACCCAGGCGTCGTTGTAGTACAGCCGCCAGTGGGCGTCGACGGCCATGCTGGCGATCAGGTCGGTCGCGACCGGGATCAGGCTGAACAGCGCCGGCGCGAAGTAACTGCGTTGATAGGCCGCCCGCACGCGCGCCGCCTGCAAGGCGCGCGAATACCCGTCGGTTTTCTCCTCGGAGCTGCGAATGAGATCGCTGATCTTCATCTCATTCTCTTCTCATTCTCTCGGCACCAGCTTCGCCATCTGCATCAGCTCGTAGAACGGACGGCACTCTTCCGGCAGCCTGGTCAGGCCCTCGGGACGGTTCCGCTTGTCGCAGAGCGTGCGCGCGGCTGTCGTCGGAATGTCTGCGTTCTTCCTGCACGCGACGCCGAGGGCGATCATCGCCGCCTCCCATCGTTGTGGCGTCTTGTTGTTGAGTACGGCACCCGCCAGCGAGTAGCAGATGGCGTACGCGCGATCGACACGGTCCGGCAGCACGAAGCTGCGCGGGTCTTTCAGGATCTCCTCGGGATCCGGCAGGTTCAAGGTCTCACGATATTCGAGAAACGGCAACGCCTGATTCCCGACCAGACCGGCGAGCGCCGGACCCTCGAGCAGGCGATTGCCCGGCGACACGGCTTCGATGGCCGCCAGCAGGCGAGACGCCAGATACCAGGTGCGACCCGACGGCCATGGACCGCTCCGCCGGGCCGGATCGTCGGGCGGCGCCATCCAGGCGTCGCGCCCCGCCGCTCGCACGTACGCGGCAATCGTCGCCCGCTGCGTATGATGATGCGTACGCAAGTAGTCCGGTGGCACGACCGGCAGATCGCTGGGCGCCGGAAAGTCGCTCACCATCATGTCGGCCCAGGTTTCGTGATCCATGGGAAACTCGCCGTGCCACAATCGGTTCGCCATCGGCGCCTGGATCTCCTGTCCGCCGGCGGCCCATTCGACCGCGTTGCTCGCGCACAGATACACGACGCCTCCCTTCCCCGGCTCGTAGTCCGGCAGCGTGAGCTCGCCGCACACGTTTTCCGTCAGCAAACGCAGCATCGCCGCCTGCGTCGTCGGCGGAACGGTCGTGAGCTCGTCCAGAAAGACCACCACCATGTAGCCGTCCTCGGCGAGGCGTTGCGCGTCGCGGGCCCAGCCCATGGGCAAGAGGCGAACACCGTCGGGCGTCGACACCGGAAATCCGCCGAAATCCTGCGGCTCCCGAATCGAACCGATCAGGACGACGACCTTGCATTTGATGCCGACGCGCGCGAATCCCGCCTCGAGACTCTTGGTGAACTCGGTCTTCCCGACGCCGGGGAAGCCGGTCATGTGCATCGGGATGCGCGCTTGCAGGCCGATCGCGATC
>Ga0111538_10013752_pt1 | contig 10674 bp, 14 predicted proteins | sample SoiMethybrSBSTD1_FD_79669 | JGI IMG/M metagenome (GOLD analysis project Ga0111538, IMG submission 79669) | Bulk soil microbial communities from a Populus tree surrounding site in Tennessee, USA - Soil MetaG P. TD hybrid SBSTD1 (version 2)... | ecosystem: Environmental > Terrestrial > Soil >... | reverse complement strand
TTAACTTTTTTCAGGACTAGACACTTGTTGGGAAAGACCCCGGGTCGTGCCCGGGGTGACAATAAAGATGACATGCTGATACATAAAAGAAATAATCAGCTATACCCAATTAGGACGAAATATTCTCAGGAAAAGATTCCGGTCGAGCCCGGGGTGACAATAAAGATGACATGCTGATACATAAAAGAAATAATCAGCTATACCCAATTAGGACGAGATATTCTCAGGAAAAGATTCCGGGTCGAGCCCGGGGTGACAATTAAGATGATAATTCTGGCACATAAAAGATGTAATCGGTTATATCTCCAATCAGGACGAGAGATTGTCAGGGAAAGATTCCCGGTCTAGCGGGGGGTGACAATTAAGATGATGGGCTGATACATAAAACATGTAATAGGAGCAAAAGAGCTCGGGATGGCAACAAAAAGTACAAGACCCGTAACAAACCGAATTAACAAGATAAATCCACATTTGATTCTACCTTAGTTACCGGAACACCTTTTGCATAAGATAATATAAAAACCATGCTTTTCCCATTAGGCGACGACAATAGAGACAGGCACATAACGCCGGTGATAAACTATTTCTTAATTATCCTGAACATTTTTGTGTTCGTGTATTGGCAGCAGTTTGGCAACGATATCAATTTTACGTTTGCCTATTCAACGGTGCCTGCTGAAATTCTTTCGGGAAAAGACATAGTGACTACTGCAAAAATCGTCGAGGACCCGGTCACCGGGAATGCAGTTACTTTACCTGGCCTGAGGCCAACACCTATCCCGGTTTATTTGACGCTGCTTACTTCGATGTTTATGCACGGAGGTATTGCTCACATTGCCGGGAATATGTTATTTCTTTGGATTTTCGGTGATAACCTCGAAAATGCAATGGGCCATAGAAAGTATTTATTTTTTTATTTGCTGTGCGGCGTGCTTGCCGGGCTCAGTCATGTATTCGTTGCGGCGTATCTTAATCAAAGTACCATGGTGCCCAGCCTGGGTGCTTCGGGCGCCATTTCCGGTGTACTTGGAGGCTACCTGCTTTTATTTCCACGTCGCGGCGTCCATGTTTGGGTTTTACTTGGCACAATGACACTTCCGGCATTTATCGTGGTTGGACTGTGGTTTGTTTTTCAACTAATCAATGGAATGGGGATGCTTGGCGGCGAAGAAGCGGGCGGTATTGCCTATGGTGCTCATATCGGCGGATTCATAGCCGGTCTCATACTTGTAAAATTGTTTGTACAAAAGCAGCCAATTGTTGAACAAAAAAGACGATCCATTTGGTAATTTTTAATCTGCCGTCATTGACATTCTGATATAAGGGGTTTTTCAGTTGGCATAATTTTTTGTCCAAACATCATAGCAATTAGTTCAGCCATTGAAGTTTTAAGTTTGGATCGAATGAAAACCTTGTATGTTGCATCAATTATTATCAAAATAAATATGCCATGGCAACACTAGACATCGCTATTCCCCACAACCTGCCACAACAGGAAGCATTAACGCGAATACAGGGATTGTTGGGACAGTTAAGAAAGGAACAGGCGGGTACTATTTCCGATGTCAACGAAATATGGAACGGCAATGAAGGTGAATTCAGTTTTTCTGCAAAAGGCTTTGACCTGGCAGGCAAGATAACGGTGGAAAAAGACCAGGTCAACATCAATAGCCGGCTACCCTTTGCACTCTCATTTTTTAAAAGCAAAATAAGTGAAGTGATCAGGGAAAAAGCGGGTGAATTGCTGTCCGCATCTTAAACCATAAATCTATCATTATGGCAACTCCAAAAAAAGACAAAACCAGGCACAAGGATAAAAGAAATGAGAACCTGGCCCCCGATCCTGAAACCCTTCATACTACCGATCCGCAGGAGAAAATGGAAGGGCCCGTATCTTCAGTTATTCAGGAAATAAAGGAAGAAGCCGAAGAAAATGAAGACAGAGATAAAGAAGATGGTAAAGTTTAGACCAATTTAGCCCTCTTCAATCAATGAAATAACAGAATACTCGAATGCCATTTCGCAAAGTACCTGAACCTATAAAAACTTTACAAATGAAAAAAAAATCAAAAGAACGAGATCGCCACTTAGATGCACCCGCAGAAGCCAACCGGGACAAGCACATAAATTTTGTAGCCCTGGAAACCGGGGATTCCGACCCGGCTAATCAAATGACCGAAAAGACCGGGCGAACGAATCCAAAAAACAATAGGAAAAAATCCGGACTGGATAGTCCACACAAAAGGACTTGATAACAGTTGCTGATTCTTCAGGAAAACAAAAGGAACATTGTAGAAATAAATAGGGGCAGATAGAAATCCGCCCCGCAAAAATCCAATATCCTATGAAAAACTGATGCGCATTCAGCACATCATCGTTAAACAAACTGCAATACTGATACCATTATTCGGTACCGGCGCGACCAGCCAATTTCCTTTGTTCAATTTCCTTTTGTATCTGAATTAAACTGCTTTCGCTTTCCCTGAACCGTTCAACGGTTGCGCCATTCGCAATCAATCGCGAATGATCCTGTGTATGTTGAACTAATAATTCAAGCAGTTCATTTAATTCCAGCTGATCTAAATTCTGCATGGCTAAAGGTTAAAAACACGTTATAACCGTTACAAAAATGATGCGGTTTTTTTAACGCCTTCTGTTAACGCATAACGGTAGAAATGTGAGGCTAAATTTCCCCACTTTTATTTTGCTTTGACCCTTTTTGCCACGTTCGGGTTTTCCGCTGAAACTTACCACACCTTGAAGATTTCTCTGGAACCGGTCAGATACATTTCCTGGTAGCCTGCCATGGCTTCTTCCATTTTTTTCATTTCTTCGGAATGCTTCATGTATTTTTCCCAGCTTTGTTCATAGGCCGTAAGATTTTCAAACTGCGTTACCATTATTACCCTGTTGAATGGACCCGTCATGTCGGTCATGACGTGCACAAGCTCATTATTCCCAGTCATGGCCTCCTTAAATTTTTTCGCAAGCTTGGAGGCGTTGCCGGGTTTACAAACAAAAGTGTCGTGAACAATAATCATAACTAAAATTTTTATTGAATTAATGCAACTTTACGCAAAGATGATCCGAATATTATTTTTTGAAAGGGGGTGATCGCGACGGTTTACAAGGCAGATTGTGACAAGAAAACTACGATTTTTGATCGACCTATTAGTTTACTAGGAACGACGTTCTATGAACGCTTAAACTGCAAAAACAGGGGTGGGTTTAGAATCTCCAATAAATAGTATTCCATCGGGTCCAAACGCTAATGCGCTAATCGATTTTATTTCCGGCATTCCCTTTTTTAAGCCATAAGGGTTTTCAATAGAGCGAGTGGCAGCAGTTAGCAACACGACATGGGCACATGTTGCCAGGGAGTGAAAAAGGTTTTCATTCAAGGAAATTTAAGTCAGAACATAAGAGCTACGTAATTAAAAATATTAAGTGGCCCTTGTTCGGATTTTTTGATGAGGGGACATCGCTATCGCCGGCGATAAAATATTCAAAATTTGAAGTGTGCTCCGCCACGACCCAATACGGCCTCTTATTTACTTTTTCCCTTTAGCCATACCGTTTTTTGTAAGGTAATCGTAGCTGTCCTGCAAAGCCTGGAAGATATCAGAGTCGGTTTTATCCATTTCGACGATCATCCATTGGGTATTTCCATTTGCTGCCTTTAAAATGGCAGGAAAATCCTGGGTTCCTTTTCCAACCGCTACCATTGGGTCCGGGTTATCATCAGGCAATGAATCATTCCATTTTGCAGGACCGTCCTTTATATGCAACAGCGGAGCCCGTTTCCCAAATTTTTTGACAATGTCGGAAGGGTTCTGCCCAGCCACTTTTACCCAGTAAGTGTCAATTTCAAAAAAGATGTCCGGATCAAGTGACTGCATGAGTACTTCATAAACAAATCGTTTACCCACCTTGTTACGAAATTCCCACCAATGATTATGTATACCAAACTCCAGTCCATTATCATGGGCAAAATTGTTGGCTTCGTTATAGATTTTGACGAGTTGTTTAGTACCGTCCAGCGTACCATAGCGAATATCCTCCGGCCACCCATGCCAGATCATTCTTTTACAATCAAATGCTTCGGCGGCATCGAGAAAGTCTCCTTTTTTATCACCGATAGGCAGCTCAATATGTGCTGAACAGACCGGCAACCCAGCTTCTTTCAAATACTGGCCGGCTTGCTTCACTGTAATATCCTTTGGCCAGAACGCTGTTTCCACTGCCTCAAAACCGATGTCGGCGATCTTCTTTAGCGTGCCTTTAATATCTTTTTCAATTTCCTTTCTGACCGAATAAAGTTGCACGGCAATTTTAGCAGTGTCCTTAATCGTGCTGGTATTTTGTAAGGAAGACAACAGCGGGGAACCACTGAATGAAGCACCCAATGCTCCCATTCCACCTAGCTGCAAGAACCGCTTTCTATTCATCTTCATTTTTTAATCACATAAATGTAAAATAAAAACTAAAAGCAATTTTTTTTGTTGCAAGTCAAACAAGACCATGACCCGGAAAAATTATACAAAAACAACGGAGTTCAATTCACGATAGGATACTTTTTCAAATAGGTGATAGATAGCATCAACCTTTGCCTGCAATGAGCCCCGTAAGCCCGTTGCCTTTTATTTCTTTACCCCGGTAAATTGAGTTGACGGGTAAGGACGAACTACGCTGTATCAAATTGCTTAAGATTTAGTTTTGGGTCAAGTTGCCTCGACGAACGAAGCATATCTTCCCAGTTTATCTCTTTCGCCGTTTCTGCAGCTTCTCTTCCGAGGATAGCTGTAAGAGTTGATGCGGCGCCTGAAGCAGCTTCATTCAAATATTTCCCCGATTCAATACTACCAATAAACGCTTTTTCCTTATTTGCATCGGCATCCTGCAACGATGAAAGGAAAATGCCGGCCGCCTGTTGCTGCGGAGTCAATTCGGCAGCCGACTTTACTACACCTGAATCCCATTTATTGTCGCCATTGATAAATACCCCGCCGCTGTAGTGTGCTTCTGCTATTCCTTTTGTTCCGATAAACCGGCAGCACACATCGCCAAAGCTCGTACCCACTTGTGTAGAATGAAAACTGACATTCACATCGTTGGGATACTTGTAGAGCACCTGGTAATTATTCCATGCGTCTCCTCCACCTTCCCGCGCCTTTATTCCTCCAGTTCCCATCGCTCTCGTTGGGTTACCCTTGAGAGTCCAGTTACAGATGTCGATCATGTGAATACCCTGGTCTAACAAGATACCTCCGGACAATGCATTAAAATGAAAATGATTCCGGATCCGGAATTCATCATTAGAAGGACCCTTAACCGGGTTCAATTTAGACGCCGAGGATAAATAATAGAGCTGGGCATTTATCATGTCACCAATGTCACCATTATGAATTCTTTTCACCATTTCAACGTAAGGCGTGGCATACCTGATCTGGAACCCAATCACCACACTTTGCTTTGCATTCAGTCCCTCGCCCACTTTTTGTATTCTCTTGCAGCCCGCAACATCTGTTGCAACCGGCTTTTCACAATACACATGTTTACCCGCGGCTACGGCTGCTTCCATAAACGATGGATGTGTATAGCAGGGAGATGAAATGAGGACTGCATCCACATCTTTATGCTCGACAAGTTTTTGATATGCCTTTGACCCCTGGAACATATTATTCGCCGCAATGGCAGGAAGACTCTTGTCCGCATTTAATTGATTGTATATGGGGGCATGCTCCGTCAACCGGTCCGTAAATATATCGGCCATCGCAATGATATGCGTATTCGTATTCTTTGACATTGATGAAATGACGGCTGTACCCCTGCTTCCGCAACCTATGATCCCAACCCTGACAGCAGAATTGAGCCTTGATCTAAAAACAATTTCCGGTTTCAGGATCATCGCAGCTGAAATGACAGCGCTATTCTTGATAAATAATTTCCGTTTCATTTTGGTTTGTATTTATGGATTTGTCCTTAAATGTTGACGATGGATCATGGCAAGTCAAATGTCACTCCTTCAACGGCCGGCTCATATTTGAATGAATAATCATTTCGTTTTTTCAGGTCGCCGAATATTTCCGTGAGTTGAATATCTGAGCGATATGGGTCATGGTGAGAAAGTAAAAGGTGTTTTACGCTGGCCAGGGCGGCAAATTTTATGGCATCCTCCATACTGCTATGTCCCCATCCTAATTTCAATTTATATTCCTCAGCGGTGTATTGCGCATCGTGCACTAAAAGATCGGCATTCAGGGCAATGTCAATTCCCGAAACCCATTTTATTTCACGGTTAAGGCCAGTTGATCCAAGAGCGGGTTCATGGTCTGGCAAATAAGCAAAAACCGAATGCTGCCCACTTATGCGGTATCCTACCGTCGGTCCGGGGTGCACGATGTAGCGCGATTCAACGGCAAACGGTCCGATATTAAAAGAACTATTTTCAATTTCATGCAATACCAGTTTGCAGGGAAGGTCACGCAAAAGGACCGGGAACAACGGTGGTGAAAGATAACGGCTAAGGCGCGAATGCAAACTGTGACTATGACTGACCGGGCCCCATATATGTATTTCCAGGGATGGATCAAAAAAAGGAACAAAAAAACCGAGCCCCTGGATATGGTCGAGATGCAGGTGGGTTAAAAGTATGTCGACCCTTTTTACCTCTGTTCTATCGCGCAGGTTGAATTTTTGCAGGCCGGAACCACCGTCAAGCACAAGAATCCAGTCATCCATGGAAACTACTGCGCAGGAAGTGTTGCCTCCATAAAAGGAAGTGTCTGTTCCGGTAGTTGGTATTGAACCACGAACTCCGCGTATTGAAACTTTCATGTAAACACCCTCATTAATTACCTGTATGATCTAACATCAAGAAGTTTGTATCGTTGTCGTAATGTACTTTCTGTTATCAAAGATCCCTTGCTTCCCAAAAAATCGCAACGGCGCCAAGGAACTTGCCTGATCTTCCGATAATGGGATAAGCTGTAACAGAAATTTTTTCGAATTTTCCCTGTAGGCTCTGAATAAAAAAAGTTTTGTGATAGGGATATTGATCCCGTATTGTTCTTACAAGAGGCAAACTTTCCGGTGGAAGCAAGTTACCATCCTCGTCCTGTTGTTTAAAAATCTTCGACCATGTTTCAACTTTCATTTCACCGGAATCTTCAAACCTTGTTCCCAAAATTTGTTCAGCAGGTTCATTATAGAAGATAAGATTTCCCTGCGTATCAGTTATAAATACCGGCATTGAAAGGCAATCGGCTAATTGTCGGTTGAGAATTATTTCGATTTCGTATGCTGGCATTCAACAAAAGTATTACTGGGAGAAATCTTTTTTAAATGTAAGTAAAAAATGAAACATCAATCAAGAAGGTTGTTTAGACCCATCGCTACCTCCGTTTTTTGTCACATGATATGGGGTCGCAACCATACGGAAACGTCTGTCAAAAACACGTACCCCCGGCCCGATATCTCAATGAAATCCATACCTATCACGCGGCAGGAAAAAATTAAGTCCGGCCGGGCTTGCATTTTTTCGTTATTTCTGATAATTTGTGAGTTGCAAATCCATCAAATCCTAACAAAAAACCATGAAAAGCTACTTTATCCGCCAGGACAATAAGCCCAAGGGTCCATATTCAATTGATCAATTAAGGGAAATGAAACTGAATCCCGCCGTTCTTGTTTGGGTTGAGGGATTAAAACAATGGATAAAAGCGTTGGAAATTCCGGAATTGCAACAGGAACTATTTCCCCCCGCGCCACAAGCTGGCACCCACATTTCTCCATCTGGAATTAACACCGGCCGGCTACGATCCCAAAAAAGGGGCTTTGTGTTTCTGAAGAATCTGAAAACAATCCTTGCAGTAATGGCCCTTATAATTGCCACGCTCTTGTTGATAGAATTGAAAAAATCAAACCCTCGTTCTGCAACTGTAAGAAATTTGAATTCGCCCACCGGCACGGCAATAGCTCAGTCCACCGTAAGCCAGGCAACAAAAACTATTTCTCAGCCCAAAAAAGATGAACGCCAGTTGGAAATCGAAAACCCTCCCGCCTACATCAAAAGTGAAATCAACTGGAGAAAAAACCTGCTTGGCACTGTCGTGTTAGAGGGAACACTTCGCAGTGTCGCCACCGCGGCAACGTTCAAAAACCCGGTACTTTTGGTAACCTGGTTGTCGAAATCCAATGAAAATCTCGGTACAAGTCAGTACACTGTCGATAAACAACTAAAAGCGGGCGAAACTATTTCCATTAAACTAAAAGTTTCCCCACCTTCCAAAATTGGCGATGCAAAGGCGACAGTTGTTTCCGCAACGGCAGTGCAATAAATAAATGACAACCGCTGGTGCACAAATTTTCTATCTCCCTTTTGATTATTGGCTTACCTTTCCGGCCCAATTAACAGACAGGTTCGCATGTGCATGATAGCTTCGACCTTATGAATTTAATGATCCGTTGGAAATTTAAGAAGGAGTGCTTTTTGTCTTATTATCATTTGTTGCAAGTCTACACGTCTCTTTATTCTTAATTATAAAATCAATTTCAATGAAACGGTTGACATTTCCTGGCCTGCTGTTTTTTGCAGCTACGGCATTTTTTTTAATCTCCTGTGGAGGCGGAGGGACTAAAGAAGAAACCCCTGCTACCGATACCGCTACCGCTGAAACTACTACAACACCGGCCGCGCCGGAAGTGGTAAACACCATTATCACCACTCCTCAAAGCATGATGACGGTGGTGCACAAGGTTCCCAATTATGCTAAATTCAAAGCCTCTTATGATGCACATGACTCCCTGCGCAATGCCTTTGGCATGCACAATTATGTTATTGGACGCGGAGCTATGGATACCAATATGGTTTTGGTAGCGCTCAAGGCAGATGATATGGCGAAAGCTAAAGCGTTTTCCAAAGATCCAAGCCTCAAAAAAGCCATGCAAAAAGCAGGTGTTGTCGGCACTCCTATGATTAATCTTATGACAACGACATGGCAGGATACCGCGGTTCTTGCTCCGGATGTCTTAAGATCAAGAACAGAATTCACTGTTAAGGACTGGGCAACCTGGGAAAAATCATTCCTGGATGGAAAGCAGCAAAGAAAAGACAATGGAATTTTAGACAGGGTATACGGGCACGATCCGGACAACGATAAAAAGGTTTTCCTTGTAACTGCGGTAACGGATACTGCTAAAGCGTTTGCTTATTACAAATCAGATGCATTGAAACAAAGAAGGGAAGCCGGCGGCGTAATTGGCGAGCCGAAGAGATTCTTGTTCAAAGTAGTGCAACGGTATTAATTACCCTGGCGATAATTATTATTTATAGTTTTTGTACAATCAAAGCTAAAGGAAGCAAGGCGCAGATGGCTTTGCTTCTTTTTTGTTGTACAAGGCAAGGTGTAGGTTGAAAATTTGAAGAATTAACCTCAAACCTTAAACCTTAAACTTAGCCAACCTCATCAACCAGAGCTTTCATCTTCTGCAAACCCGTTTTCGCCACTGTCAAAGCATCCTGCGACCAATAAGATTTATTAAACAATTCAAGTGAAAGGACTTTGACCCCTCCCATCGATTTCAGGTCAGTAAGTATTTGCTTCAAAGGCGCGACGCCGTCGCCCGGATAAACACGGTCACTGTCCGTTTGTTCATGCACAGGCTTGTTTCCCGGATAATCATTGATGTGAATAACTTCGATGGCTTTACCATTTACAAGTTTCAGGCCTTCGAATCCCGAACCACCACGAAACAAGTGGTAAACGTCAGGAAGTATGCGCGCATCAGGATCATTTGCTGCGGCGGCGATGGCCAAAGCCTGCCCAAGATTATAAAGAGTACCGGATGCGCCCCAAAATTCTAATTGAGGAATGACCTTATATTTTCTGCCAAGTGCCAGAATCTCGCGATAACGCTGGCCCGCTTTCTGAAAATCAAGCGGAGGACCCTTCTCAACTCCGGCCGGTGGCGCGGCTATCCTGCGGCAACCAAGCTCGGTCATGATTTTCATTTCGTCCTCCAATTCGGCCAGCCCCGATTTTCGTTTACCGTCGTCATCAACCATCCATGACGTAAAACTGATAAGATTTTCTGCTATCAACCCTTTTGATGAAAGCAAGGAGGACAAAGACTGAATTGAGTTTCCCTGCTTTAAATAGTCCCTGATATCGTTGATCCAAAGTTCCATCCCATCGTAACCAGCGGCGCCAGCTATTTCAATCATTCCTTTGAGTCCGGGCTTTTGTCCGCTGATGGTACTTGTATTTAAACAAAAGCGAAATGCATCCTTTGGATTTGTTGGTGTAAGCGGGTTGATTGCTGGCAATAGTGTTGCCACCGCGGCAGCGCCCGGTAATTTTAATAATTCGCGTCTGCTCATCATTGCTAATCAGTTTTGGTGTGGGGTGTAATTTAAAGAATTATTTTGCTGGTATGGGAATGTCATGGTCTTTGGTCGTGGCGGCGGGTTTGGTCAAAGGTTTTTGGTAGTTGGTTGATAAAAAATAAAAGAAACGTGATGGTCATTGGTCGCGGCAGCGGGTTTGGTCAAAGGTTATTGGTTGTGGGTTGATAAAAAATAAAAGAAACGTGATGGTCATTGGTCGTGGCAGCGGTTTGGTCGAAGGTTTTTGGTTGTGGGTTGCATAAAATAAAGAGACATTTATCAGTCAT
>Ga0111538_10013751_pt1 | contig 10675 bp, 8 predicted proteins | sample SoiMethybrSBSTD1_FD_79669 | JGI IMG/M metagenome (GOLD analysis project Ga0111538, IMG submission 79669) | Bulk soil microbial communities from a Populus tree surrounding site in Tennessee, USA - Soil MetaG P. TD hybrid SBSTD1 (version 2)... | ecosystem: Environmental > Terrestrial > Soil > Tree... | reverse complement strand
AGACCCCGCGCGTCACGGCGGCCGCGCCGGAAGCGGCGCTGGATCCCTTCCTGAGCCTCCGCGGCGTCTGCAAGAGGCTCGGCGCGACCGAGGCCCTGCGGGGGATCGATCTCGAGGCGGGCCGCGACGAGCTGCTGGTCGTGCTCGGGCCGACCGGTGCCGGGAAGACCACGCTGTTGCGTACCATCGCGGGTCTCGAACGGCCGGACGCCGGCACGATCACGATCGCCGGCCGGGACGTCACCGCGCTGGACCCGGCCTCGCGCGACGTCGCCCTGGTTTTCCAGAACTTCTCGCTTTACCCGCGCTGGTCGGTGCGGCGGAACCTGGAGTTCCCGCTGCGCGCCCCCGGCCGCAACCTCCCCGAAGCCGAGATCCAGCGCCGCATCGCCTGGGCCGCCGATCTTCTCCGCATCACGCGCTATCTGGACCGCGAGGCCTCGCGGCTCTCGGGCGGCGAGATGCAGCGCGTGGCGATCGGCCGCGCGATCGTGCGCCGGCCCCGGCTGTTCTTGATGGACGAGCCGCTGACGAACCTCGACGCCAAGCTGCGCGAGGCGTTGCGGGTCGAGCTGGTCGAGCTCCGGCGCGAGCTCGAGACCCCCATGGTCTTCGTCACCCACGATCAAGCCGAGGCGCTGTCGATGGGCGATCGCATCGTGGTGCTGTCCGAGGGGCGCATCTTGCAGACCGGTACGCCGCGCGAGATCTACGAGCGGCCAACGTCACCGGTGGTGGCGCTGCAGCTCGGGCAGCCCGCGATCAATCTTCTGCCGGTCCGCCGGGAGGGCGGACAGTGGCGGACGGCCGACGGGACGCCAGTCATGCGCGCGGAGGCGGGCGGCCCCGGCGAGCGTCTGCTCGGCGTGCGCCCGGAGAACGTGGCCCTGCTGGGCGGCGAGGCGACATCGGAAGCGGTGGTGCGCGTCGTCGAGCACACCGGGCCGACGACCACGTTGCTGGTCGACTGGCTCGGTTCGCCCGTCCACATCGTGGTTCCGCGCCGGGCCGCCGTACGCCCGGGCGATCGCGTGCACCCCCGCATCGACCCCGGACGCGCCGTCCTGTTCGAGCAGACGCCAAAGCGCAAGGAGAGCCCATGACCGCGCGATCTTTCGAGCCGAAGTTCATGAAGATGAGCGTCCTCACGGCCGCATTGCAGGAGCTCACGCCGCGCCGGGTGCGCGACGAGGATCCGGACCGCGCCATCGAGGACTGGCTGGAGTTCGCGCGCGATCTCGACTGCCCGAACATCCAGATCTCGGCCGCCCTCCACCCGACCGAGACCGACGTGCCGCCCGAGGCGATGCTCGACCCGGTCGCGAACACGCTCGATCTGCGCAAGCCGTTCGACAAGGCGAGGGCCAAACGCGTGCTCGCCGCGATGCAAGCGACGGGGGTCGGCGCCACCGACGTCGCATTCTTCGACAACCTCCTCCACGACGACAACGATCTGCGCAAGAAGAAGCACGACTTCGTCGTGCGCATGATGGACGCCGCCGCGCTGCTGGGTCTGGACGCTGTCTGCGGCTTCGTCGGCCGGAACCAGAAGCTGTCGATGGATCAAAACCTCGTCTTCTTCGAAGAGGTCTTCATCCCGCTGCTCAAAGAGGCGAAGGCGCGCCGGCTCGAGTACCGCGTCGAGCAGTGCCCGATGCCGGGCTGGACGGTCGGCGACAACTTCCACAACAACATCGCCTACGCCCCGGGGATGTGGATCGCGCTCCACCGCATCTGCGAACGGCACGGCGTCGGCGACCAGTTCCGCGTCCACTACGATCCGTCGCACGCGATCCTGATGGGGCAGGACACGCGGTCGATCTTCCAGTACCTCAAGGACGCCGGCTACGACTTCATCATCGGCGGCTTCCACGTCAAAGGCCAGGTGATCGATGCCAAAGGCGTGGCGGCCTGGGGATACGGCGGCCAGACCGTCGAACGCGGCGACTGGAAAAATGGACGACCCTCGACGAATCCGGCCGATCAGGTCAACGCCTGGAAGAAGCAGACCGTGCTCTGCGAGCACGAGCTGCCCGGCACGGCGAAGCACGATCCGCTCGGATACCTGCAGAACCGCACGGTCGATTGGCTGGATCACCAGCTCGCCGCCCGCGAGCTCTTGAAGCTCGACGTGGCGAACACGGCGCTGGTGATCGAGCACGAATACCCCCGGGCACGCATCCAGGACAAGCAGCGGCTGGCGCCGATCCTGAAGGGATCGATCGCCTTCGCGCGCAAGATCGACGAGGCCGCCGCCTGCATGTACGCGCTTCACCACGAGGTGCTGCCGGCGCAGGAGATCCCCGTGCAGGGGCGCGGGCGCCTCGCCTACTGGACCTGAGGAGAACGGCGATGGCGAAACGCAAATTGAACGTCGCGATGATCGGTTACGACTTCATGGGCCGCACGCATTCGAACGCGTGGCGCCAGGTCGGACGATTCTTTCAGGACGCGCCGTTCGAACCGGTGCTCAAGGTCGTCGTCGGCCGCACCGAGGCCAAGGTCAAGGAGGCCGCGGGCCGCCTCGGCTTCGAGGCGCACGCGACGAGCTGGCAGGAGGTGATCGAGCGCAAGGACGTCGACATCGTGGACATCTGCACGCCCGGCGACTCACACGCGCCGATCGCGGTCGCCGCCGCCGAGGCGGGCAAGGCGATCCTGTGCGAGAAGCCGCTCGCCAACACCGTCGCGGACGCCGAGCGCATGAACGCCGCCGCCCGGAAGGCGGGGGTCGTCAACATGGTCTGCCACAACTACCGCCGCTGTCCGGCGGTGGCCCTGGCCAAGCAGATCATCGACGACGGCCAGATCGGCGACATCCATCACTACCGCGGGCTCTACCTGCAGGACTGGATCGTCGATCCCAAGTTCCCGCGGGTCTGGCGGCTGGAGAAGGCGCGGGCCGGGTCGGGATCGCTGGGCGACATCCTGTCGCACACGATGGATCTGTCGCGGCACCTGGTGGGCGAGCCGGTCGAGGTCTCGGGGCTGCTGAAGACGTTCGTCGCCGAGCGGCCGCTGCCCGAGGATCCCGGGCGGCGCGGCAAGGTGGACGTCGACGATTCGGCGCAGGCGCTGGTGAAGTTCGCGAACGGCGCCGTCGGTTACTACGAGGGGACGCGCTTCGCGCCCGGGCGCAAGAACTACAACCGCTTCGAGATCAACGGATCCAAGGGCAGCCTCGTCTGGGATCTCGAGCGGATGAACGAGCTCGATCTCTACGTCGAGTTGGGCTCGACCAGCGGCTTCCGCACCATCTCCGTCACCGACGGTAAGCACCCGTACCTCGCCGCCTGGTGGCCCCCCGGCCACATCATCGGCTACGAGCACTCGTTCACGCACACCGTTTATGACTTCCTCAAGGCGGTCGCGGAAGGCAAGTCGCCGCGGCCCGACTTCGAGGACGGGCTCAAGAACCAGCGCGTTTTGGACGCCATCGAGCGATCGGCGACCACGGGCCAATGGGTGTCGATCGAAAGGAGAGCATGATGAAGTACTTAGCGACGGCGAGCATCAGCGTGTTGGCGCTGGTGATGGTTCAGTGCAACGACGGCAGCTCCGGTATCCCGCCGAAGACCGGTTCCGCCGGAGCGACCGGGACCGGGAACGAAAGCGGGACCGGCGGAACCACCGGCAGCGCCGGTTCCGGCGTCGCTGGGATCGGATCGGCGGGGACCGGCGAGACGGGCGGGACGACCGGCGCCGCCGGTTCGATATCCGGTGCGGCGGGGACCACCGGTGTGGCTGGCGGCACCGAGACGGGCGGGACGACCGGCGCCGCGGGCACGACGGGCGGCGGGGGCGCCGCTGGAACGACGGGCGCGGCCGGCAGCGGTGGCACCGGCGGCGGCGTGGTGGCGGGTCGCGGCGGAGCATCCGTCGCGGGCACGACCGGCACCGGCGGAACGACGGGCACAGGCGGGTCGGCGGGCCTGAGGACGGGGCCGTTCAAGATCCTCATGCTGACCTCGACGCTCGAGTACAAGCACCCCTCGATCGCGAACTGTTTGACGATGTTGCAGGATCTCGGCAAAGCGACGGCGCCCGAGCGCGCGAAGATCGCCGGCCTGGCCGCGGACACAACCTGGACGATCGACCAGATCTCCCCCGATACGACCAAGTCCACCTACTTCTCCGAGGTCAGCGCCGACAATCTCAGGAACTACGAATTGTTCTATTCCAACAACCCCACCGGTCCGGTCTTCACCAATGCGCCGAGCGGGGCTCAAAAAAAGCAGATCTTCGTGGACTATTGGAACAACGGCGGTTCGTGGGCGGGACAGCACTCCGCGACGGATTTCGAAAACAACAACAGATGGACGTGGTTCAACGACAACATCGACGGCGGCTGGTTCGTCGACCACGACAATGAGCTCACGCCCGGCACGGTGAATACTCAAACGGACCAGGTCAACCATCCCATAATGAAGGGATTGCCGAGCCCGTGGAGCACCAGCGACGAGTGGTACGTCATGAACCGCAACATCGAGGCGGTTCCCGGCTTCAAGATCCTCGCCAAAGTCACGGTGACGAACTCGTCCAAGGGAACGACGCCGCGTCCGGCCGTCTGGGTGACCGAGAACGCGAACGCCAAGGGCGGCCGCGCTTTCTACACGATCAAGGGGCATAGCCCGAGCAATTACACGGAATCGCAGTTCAGGGATCTCATGCTGCGCGGCATCCTCTGGTCGGTTCACCGGCTGCCCGGCGGCAACTAGGCCACGCGTTCGATTTGGCCGTCCCCCGATTGTCGCGCTCTGCGCTCCTCCATCCGGGCTTTCGCCCGGTGTTCGTCGACCCTCAACTGGGAGATCATTGAGTGACCCGCACACAAAACACGCTTCGAGCCCTCATTCCGACTGTCTCATTGGTGGCGACGATCCTCGTCCACCGCCATGCCGCCGCGGAGATAGTGCTCACGAAGCAAAACGACTGGGAGGTGTCGGTCGACGGGCGCCTCAACGCATTCATCAACTACTCGCAAGGCGACAGGACGCCAAACGGCGTTGCCGAGTGGACCGCGGGCCTGTTCGAGCCGCCCGATCCGGCCACCGGCCAGATTGCCGTCGTCCGCGTTCGGAGCGGCTTCGTCCAGAACGTGCTCGGGTTCAACGTGGTGAAGGAACCCGCGCCGGGCTACAGGCTGGGCGGCCGGTTCGCGCTATGGGTCGGGGCTTCGAACGAGCGCAAGCCGGTGCTGGGCCAGCCCCCGTCCGTCGAGGCCCGCGAGGCCTACCTCAAGCTCGACGCGCCGTGGGGAACGATACAGGCGGGGCGCGCGCTCGGCCTCTTCGGCCGCGGGGGAATCCTGATGGATGCCGAGATCGTTCACGCCAACGGCCTGGGTAGCCCGTGCTCGACACGCACCATCCTGGGCGGCGCGTGCGGCTTCGCCGGACACGGCGTTCTGTTTCCTGCCTTCAACGCGGGCTTCCTTTACAGCACGCCTTCACTCGCCGGGTTTCAGGTCACGCTCGGGGCCTACGATCCGAGCGTCAACAGCGAAAGGGGGTACGAGATCACGCCGTACCCCCGGCTCGAAGCGCAGGTCGCCTACAACCTGCGCAACGTATTCAAGGTGTTCGGGGAAGCCATGTGGCAGCGGTTGATCAATGCCAACCCGATCCTGGACGCCATGGGGAACCCCGTGCTGGACGCCAGCGGCAGGCCGACGCGGCAGGTCGCGGATGCGAGCGGCGTATCGGCCGGCGCGTCGCTGACCGTGCGTTTCTTTCAGATTGGCGGCTCGTTTTACCAGGGCCGGGGCTTGACCTTGATTGTTCCGATCTTCAATACCCCGATCTTCTCCGACCAAAGCAACATCTTGCGGCAGGGACAAGGGTTCGCCGGCATGGCGTCGCTGACGTTCGGGGGCACGAAGATCGCGGGCGGCGCCGGCGTTTCGCAGCTCAAGCTGACGTCGTCCGAGATGGAGCCGTATTCGCAGATCGTGCCTCCCAAGCAGCAGCTGGGCATTTCGATCGGCCTCTACCAGACGTTCTTCAAGCAGATGACCTTGGCCCTCGAATATTTCCGCGGCCAATACATCTGGTACCAGTACCAGCAGAACGCCGGCGATCCGATCGTCACGCCAAAACAGAACATCAACTTCTTCAACATGGGCCTGACGCTCGTTTTTTAGGGGGCATTTCGCTGTGCAAGAAGTCGTCAAACAACAGCGATGGTCGGTCGGACTCTCGGCGGTCCTGCTCGCGCTCGGCGCCGCCGATTGTCCGGGCACCGTTGATCCCTCGTTGTGGCCGACGTTTGCCGGCAGCGCCGGCGCCGGGGGCCCGGGGGCCGGCGGCGCGGGCGTGCCGGCCTGCGATCCGGCGCCGATCTTCAGGGCGAAGTTCTGCTTCGCCTCTACGTGCCACGACGCGAGCGGAACGGCCGCGAACTTCGACATGGTGTCCGCCGGCTGGGAGACGCACCTCGTCGGGGTCAATCCGAAGGGCGCCGGCCTGAACCCATCGATGTGCGCCGCCGCCGGACCCTACCTCGTCGCGGGCATGCAGCCCGCGACGGGGCTCTTCCTCGACAAGCTGAAGCCGAACACGATGCCGGCTTGCGGTGTCTTGATGCCGCAGATCGGAGAGAAGCTGAACGAAGCCGACTTCGAGTGCGTGCAGAGCTGGGCGAACGCGCTCGTGATGGCCGGCCCGGGCCCGACCGGCGCCGCCGGCGCGAGCGGGGGTAGCGGGGGCTCGTCTGGTGTCGGCGGCAGTGTGGGGGGCACGAGCGGCGGCGGCGGTGGCGCGGGTGGCCGTGGGGGCGCCGGCGGCGTGGGCGGCCGTGGTGGCACGGGCGGCGGCGCGGGCGCGGGCGGCCGCGGTGGCACGGGCGGCGGCGCGGGCGCTGGCGGTCGGGGTGGCACCGGCGGCGCGGCGGGCCGCGGCGGCACCGGAGGCAGCACAGGTGGGCGTGGCGGAACCGGCGGCAACGTCACCGACGGAGGTGGACAGTGATCACGCAGGCGCATCTCACGATCCGGCTGCTGCTGGCAGGCGCCGCGGCGGCGCTGCTCTCCCTGTCTCTGCCCGGGGACGCGCACGCGAAGAAGCGGCGCGGGGGCGGGTCGAACGTCGAGCGTCGAATCGACAAGGCGCCTCACGCAAAGGGATCACCGAAGGCACCGGCCGCGGCCGATGCGGCGGACGACGAAGCGGGGACGGCGACGGTTCGGGACCAGGGCGAGGGAAGCCCGGACGACGCCGCCGGCGACGGGGCGAGCGAAAGCCCCGTCGCCCGTGAGCCGGACGGCGATGGCGAGGCGAAGCCGGAGCGCGCGCGGCGCCGGCGCGCGCGCATCCGCAGCGACGCGGAGACCGAAGTCAGCGCGACGGCGGAGCCTGCGGCGTCGGGGGCGGGCACCCGCTGGCTCGAGGTCGCCCTCGGTGCCCGGGGCTTCTCGCGGAACCTGGTCTACAACGATGAGGTCTCGCCGGGGCTGCGCGAGTACCAGCTGGCGGTCGGCCCGGCGGCGGTCGCGAGCATCGCCTTCTATCCGCTCGCGCTGGCGACGAGCGGTCCCGCCGCCGGCATCGGCCTCGTCGCCGAGATCGAACAATCCGTCGCGACCGCGTCGCAGATCGCCGCCGAGAGCGCCTTCCCGAACGGCGCCACGTTCCCGACCTCGATGCACGAGTTCGCGGGCGGGATCCGTTATCGGATCTCCGTCGATCCCTTGCAGATCGGCCTGACGGTCACCGGCGGAGAGCACGCCTTCTGGTTCGTGAGCGGCGGCGGCGCGGATCGCAGCCAGCTCAATATCCCGAACATGGCCTACCAGTTCGCGCGCGGCGGGGTGGACGCCCGGGTGGCGCTGACGTCGGACTTCTCGCTCGGCGCCGGTGCCGGCTACCGCCAGGTGCTGAACCAGGGCGGACCGATCCGCGACGACTTCCCCCACCTCACCGTGACGGGCGTCGACGTGGGCGTTCGCGCCGCGTACGCGTTCACTTCGAGCGTCGAGGCGCGCCTGCAGGCGGACCTGCGGCGCTACTTCTACGACATGCATTCGGTCAGAGGCGACCAGCTGATCGCCGGCGGCGCGGTGGACCAGTACCTGTCGGTGGCCTTCCTGCTCGCGCTGACGCTGGACCGAACCCCGTGACGTTTCGCGCGCGCGAGCGATGATCGCGCGCCGTCAGCGGCCGAGGACCCAGCCGAGGCCAGCGACGAGGTGTTTGTCGCCGATCGTCGCGTCGGTCAAATCCTTGTCGACCTTGCCGAAGCCCGTGAAGAACACGCGCCCCGGACCCTCGTTGCGGACCCAGGAGACGGCGGTGTCGGCGCCGCTGCCGCCGCCGAACTTGCATTTGACCAGCACCACACTGTCCGTCGCCACGAACGCGGCGTTGTCGAGGTTGCCGTTGTATTTGAACGTGTCGGGTAGGGCCGCGATTGTCGGGTGGTCGCCGATCTTGCGGCAGGCGTTATCGCCCGTGAAATTGTCGCTGTTGGCGCGGCCGCCGATGAGCTGGTTGTAGAGCGGCGGCGGATTGACGGACTGGAACGTCACGTCCGCGCAGTGCGTTCCGAACAGGCCGCCGCCGGCCTGCAGGAACCTCTGCAGCGCCTGCGACTCGGCCGCGCCCTGGTTGTTGGCCCCGAACGGGTAGAAGCACGTGTTGATCATGCCGACCGCCGCATACCGCGCGAGGTTCGCGTCGGTGAAGACGGCGGGGTCCTTCGATTGGTCGACCTGGTACTGCCAGCCTTCGAGCTTCTGCTTGAAGATCGAGAGCTGTGCCGCCACGGACGGGATGTCGAGCGTGCTGAAGGAGTAGAGGAGAACGCGCGCCGGCCGGCCTGCCCCATCGGGCGCGTCCGGGCGATCCGCTGCGCCCGCGTCCGCCCCGGGATCGCCTGCTGACCCACCGGTGCCGGCAGGGCCACCGCCGCCTCCTCGCCCGCCGCCCGCCTGGGTGCCGCCGCCGCCAGCGCCGCCTCCTCGGCCGCCGTCCGCCTGGGTGCCGCCGCCGCCAGCGCCGCCGCCTCGGCCGCCGTCCGCTTGGGTGCTGCTGCCGGCGGCGCCGCCGCCGCCATCCGTCTGTGCGCCCGAGCCGCTCGTCCCCGCCGTGGTCTCTCCGCCGCCGCCTCCTCCTGGGCCACCACTTTCTCCGCCGCGACCGCTGCCGCCGCCCCCCGCAGAATCACCTCCGGCGCTACCGGCGCTGCCAGCGGCCGTTCCGGGGCCGCGATCACCCGGCGCGCCGGTACACGACGCGAGCACGAGCAGCGCGAACGTCACCGCGTGCAACCATGCGGCTCTTGCCACTTGCGGGCCCGCTTCCATCGACCTAGGGATTGTCGCCAGACCTGCTTTTGTGCGCAGAAATCGTCCTGCATCGGTCCGGTGAGATTTCTTCACAACTCGGGCGACGACCCGACAACAGCTATCGCGAGTCTTCGCGCGACCGTCGCGGTAGCGTTCGTCAACCCGGTCCGCAGCGGATGCGCGCGCCGCCGTTGAGGCCGAGGCCCCGGCACCAGACCGTGCCGCCCTGAAGCAAGGCGCACACGTAGCCAGTCCCGCCCGCGAGAGCAGTCGCGGCTCCCGGCAAGCCGGGGAGCTTCTGCGGAACGCGCGGGTCGGGGCCCTCGCTCGGCACGATCAAGCCACCGCCGCCGCCGACGTTCCAGCAGGATACGGTGCCATCCGTCACCAGGGCGCAGACAAAGTCGCCGCTGAAATCCGCGCCGGTGACCAGCTGCGAGACCGGTCCGTCGATGCCGACAACCTGTTCCGATACGACCTCTATTGGGTCCCGTCTGTAGTCCTCGTGGATCCACCAGATCTGGCCGCCAGCGGTCCGGGCGAAACAGCCTGTTTGCGAAACGCTGAAGAGTGCCACGGCCTCCACGACGTCCGTCAGCGACACGGCGGCCACGGACCAATCCGCCTCGCTAACCAGCCGCGACGGGTTGGAGAGCAGCTTTCCTTCGTCCGTGATGGCACACAGGGACGCACCGAGAGAGACGTGACGGATCCCCTCGGCCACCGGCGCGAACCCGTCGGCAGCCTGAACGAAGTTGCAGCTGACCGTCCCATCCCAGAGCAGGGCGCACATTTCGGCGCTGGTGTCGTCCGACCCCCCCCAGTGCGACAACTCCTGGACGGGAGCACCGAGCTTCCCCCGATTGATCTCGAGACCGCTCAGAATCGGACACCTCACGTCGCCGGTGGGGAGCTTCAGGCACATGCCGGCGTTGGAAAAACCCGTGGCGCCCGCGTGTTCGAGCGCGATCGTCGCCGGGTTGATCGGGTGGATGCCGGGAGCCCAGCTCCAGACCGAACCGTCCCTCCTGATGACGGCGGCCCACCGGGCGTACGTGCCGACGGCGACAACCTCATTGCACACGGGCGGATCGTCGCAGCCGAGCATCGCGGCCATCATGGCGACGACAATCATGAGACGCCCACCTCGTCGCGCAACAGCCGTCCGCATCACCAATCGACCGCAATCATAAGCCCGTTCGCAGCGAATCGGTGTTCACCAGGCGGGTCCGGGGCCAGGACCAATGCCGTTCGGTTAAGGGACCTCGGGCCTCGGGCTTCGGGCCTCGGGTGAGTTGAGAGAGGTCACGAGCGCCTGGAGAGCGCGTTCCGATCGCCGGGCGCAGCCCTCGACGAGATTCGCCGGAACGGACACAGCGCCACGGCGGATTT
>Ga0111538_10013749_pt1 | contig 10676 bp, 4 predicted proteins | sample SoiMethybrSBSTD1_FD_79669 | JGI IMG/M metagenome (GOLD analysis project Ga0111538, IMG submission 79669) | Bulk soil microbial communities from a Populus tree surrounding site in Tennessee, USA - Soil MetaG P. TD hybrid SBSTD1 (version 2)... | ecosystem: Environmental > Terrestrial > Soil > Tree... | reverse complement strand
CCGTGGTTCCCGGCGCTGGAGCGGCTGCTGCGCAAGGCGGTGCGCCACCGCGTCCCGACCCTGGCGATCTGCCTGGGCGCCCAGCTGCTCGCCACGGCCACCGCCGGCGCCGTCGAGCGCAGTGCCGCCGGGCCGGAGGTCGGCCCGCGCCTGGTCGCCCGCCGCGACAAGGCCGTCGACGACGTGCTGTTCGCCGACGTTCCGTTCGCCCCCGACGTGCTGCAGTGGCACCGCGACGAGATCACCCGGCTGCCGCCGAACGCGGTGCTGCTGGCCGCGTCGACGCACTACCCGCACCAGGCGTTCCGGCTCGGCCCGGCCGCGTGGGGGCTGCAGTTCCACATCGAATGCGACACCGCCATGTTCGCCGGCTGGGCGCGTGACGGCGCGGCCGACCTCGCGGATCTCGGCATCGCCCCGGAGCGGCTGATCGCCGCCGTCGACGCGGTGATGCCCGACCTCGAAGAGGTCTGGCGGCCGTTCGCGCTGCGGTTCGCCGCGCTCGCCCTCGGCAAGACGGAGCCGGCCGGCCCGCGGCAGTTGCCGCTGCTCGGGGCCGAGCCGGATGCGCTCGCTCCGCTCGCGCGGGCCCCGGGGCCCGAGGAGGCGCCGCCTTCCCTCGTCGCTCCGGTCGCTCCGCTCCTCAGTCCAGACGACGCCGGCCCCGAGGCCTGAGCCGCGATGCCCGAGGTCTCTCCCCGTCCGGTCGCCCGCCCGGTCCGTTACGGCTTCGTCGACGCGGCCGGCGCCGCCGAGCGGCTCGCCGCCGTCGGGCTGTGGAACGCCGACGAGGGCCGCCCCGTCGACGACAGGGCAGGCGAGCTGCTGGAGGTCCTCCTCACGGCGGCCGACCCGGACCTCGCCGTCCGCCAGCTGCAACGACTCCACGAGAAGGTCGGCGACGCGCCGATCGCCGCCGCGGTCGGCGATTTCCCGATGTGGCGGCGCCTGCTGGCCGTGCTCGGCGCGTCGACGGTGCTCGGCGACCACCTCGTCGCCAACCCGGACGACTGGCGGCTGCTCGGCGAGCCGCTTTCCGGCGGCGGACTGCCGCCCGCCGACAGCGTGCCCGCGCTGCGGCTGGGGTACCGGCGCACGCTGCTGCGCATCGTCGCCGCCGACCTCACCGGGGCCAACCAGCTCGAGGCGACGATGGCCGCGCTGAGCGACCTCGCCGACGCGACCCTGCGGGCCGCGCTCGGGTTCGCGACGGTGGAGCGGCCGGCCGAGGCGGCGGCGTGCCGGCTCGCCGTCATCGCGATGGGCAAGTGCGGCGGGCGCGAGCTGAACTACGTGAGCGACGTCGACGTCGTGTTCGTCGCGGAACCGCCCACGGACGGCGACACCACGGATGTCGACGCCGTCCAGCGCGCCGCGTCGACGCTCGCCGCGCGCACGATGACGATCTGCGCGACCGTCGCGTGGCCGGTCGACGCGGCGCTGCGGCCCGAGGGCGGGCGCGGGCCGCTGACCCGCACCGTCGCGTCGTACGTCGCCTACTACCGCAAGTGGGCCAAGACCTGGGAGTTCCAGGCGCTGTTGAAGTCGCGGGTGGCCGCGGGCGACGGGGCGCTGGGGGAGGAGTGGCTCGCCGCCGTCCAGCCGTTCATCTGGACGGCGGCCGAGCGGCCCGAGGCCGTCGAGGACATCCGGGCCATGCGCCGGCGCATCATCGAGGCGGTGCCGAAGTCCGAAGTGGACCGCGAGATCAAGCGCGGCCCGGGCGGCCTGCGCGACATCGAGTTCGCCGTGCAGCTTCTGCAACTGGTCCACGGGCGGGCCGACGAGAAGCTGCGCTCGCCGTCCACTGTGGACGCGCTGCGCGAGCTGACCGCCGGCGGGTACGTCGGCCGGGCCGACGGCGAGGCGCTGCTGCGGGCGTACCGGTTCCTGCGGATGGTGGAGCACCGCCTGCAGTTGCAACGGTTGCGCCGCACGCACACGGTGCCCACCGACCCGTCCGAACTGCGCTGGCTCGCGCACGCCCTGGGCTACCGGCCCAACGCCCATCGCGACGCGGTCACCGCGTTCCGGGCGGAGTGGGCCAGGCAGGCCACCGAGGTGCGCCGGCTGCACGCCAAGCTGCTGTACCGGCCGCTGCTGGAGGCGGTCGCCCGGGTGCCCGGCAAGGGGCTGCGGATGGTGCCGGAGTCGGCCCGGGCACGGCTGGAGGTGCTCGGCTTCGCCGATCCGGCGGGTGCCCTGCGGCACATCGAGGCGCTCACCGGCGGGGTGTCGCGCACCGCGGCGATCCAGCGCACGCTGCTTCCGGTGCTGCTGAGTGAGTTCGCCGACGCGCCCGAGCCCGACCGTGGCCTGCTGGCCTACCGGCAGGTGTCCGAGCGGCTCGGCAGCACGCCGTGGTACCTGCGGCTGCTGCGCGACGAGGGGCCGGTGGCGCTGCGGCTGGCCCGGCTGCTCGCGCTGTCCCGCTACGTCACGGATCTGTTGACCCGCGACCCGGAGGCGTTGCGCCTGCTGGCCGACGACGTCGAACTGGCCCCCCGTCCGCTCGACTTCTCCGCCGCCGCCCAGCGGCATGCCGGCGACCCGGTGAAGGCGGCGACCGCCGTGCGGGCGCAGCGCCGTCGGGAACTGTTCCGCACGGCGTGCGCCGACCTGCTCGGCCTCGTCGACCTCGACGCGGTCGGCGGCGCGCTCGCGGCCGTCACCGACGCGACGCTCGCCGGCGAGCTCGCCGCCGTCGACTCGCCCGAGGTGTGCTTCACGATCATCGGCATGGGCCGGCTCGGCGGCTGCGAGATGAACTACCCGTCCGACGCCGACGTGCTGTTCGTCTACGAACCCGCTCCGGGCACCCCGGACGACAGGGCCGCGTCGGCCGCGCACGGCATCGCCGAGGAACTGCGCCGGCTGCTGTCGATGCCCGCGCCCGACCCGCCGCTCGGCATCGACGCCGACCTGCGACCGGAGGGGCGGCAGGGGCCGCTGGTGCGCAGCCTTGCCGCGTACAAGCAGTACTACGACCGCTGGTCGAAGGTGTGGGAGGCGCAGGCGTTGCTGCGGGCCAGGTTCGTGGCCGGCGACGCGGCGCTGGGGGAGCGGTTCCTCGCGCTCGCCGACCGGGTGCGCTATCCCGCGGCCGGGTTGACCCGCGAGCAGGTCACCGAGATCCGCCGCATCAAGGCAAGAGTGGACAACGAGCGGCTGCCGCGCGGCGCCGACCCGGCCCTGCACACCAAGCTGGGCCGGGGCGGGCTGGCCGACGTCGAGTGGACGGTGCAGCTGTTGCAACTGCGGCACGGCTTTTCCCACGACGGCTTGCGCACCACCCGCACGCTGCCGGCGCTGCGGGCGGCGGCTTCTTGTGGGCTTCTGTCCACAGTGGATGCCGATGAGCTGGCGGCCGCGTGGGCGCTGGCGACCCGCGTCCGCAACGCGCTGACGCTGGTGCGGGGCCGGGCGCACGACCAGTTGCCCCGGCAGGGCGCCGAGGTGCAGGCGGTCGCGCTGGCGCTGGGCCGGCCGGCGAGCGTGACCACCGGCGAGTTCGTCGACGATTACCTGCGCACGATGCGGCGGGCCCGCCAGGTGGTGGAGCGCACCTTCGATGCGGGTTGACCGTCGCCTTGTCCCGGCGGCCGTTGCCGTGCTCCTTGCTGTTGTCTATCTGCTGGCGCCGCCGATGGGCACCGACCTGTCCGCGCAGACGGCCCGGGCCGACTTCGTGCGTGAGGCCGGTTTCGCTTCCGTGGACCTGCGCTGGTACGGCGGCACCGTCCAATATGGATACAGCCTGGCGGCGCCGGCGGTCATGGCTGCGCTTGGCGTGCGGGTGACCGGCGCGCTGGCACTGGTGGTCTCGGCGTTGGCATTCTTCCTTCTGCTCGTGCGCACCGGTGCCCTGCGGCCCGTGCTCGGTGGGGTGCTGGGGGTGCTGTGCATCGCGGGCAACCTGGTGTCGGGGCGGGTGACCTTCGCGTTGGGGGTGGCGTTCGGCCTCGTCGGGCTGCTCCTGTTGACGGCGCCGTGGCGGCCGTGGGTTCGGTTGCCCTTGACGGCACTGGCGGTCGTGCTGGCCGGCCTGACCAGTCCGGTCGCCGGGCTGTTCCTCGGCCTGGCGGGGGTCGCGCTGTTCTGGTGGCGGCGCTGGGATGGCGCGGTGCTCGCCGGTTCGGCGGCGCTCGGCCTGGTACCGACAACGCTGCTGTCCGATGTGGACGGCTGGATGAACATCTCGGGGTGGGACACCGCGCGGGCGGTCGGCTGCGCCGTTGTGGTGGCGGCCCTGGTGCCACGAGGGCCGGTGCGGGTCGGCGCCGTGCTGGCCGGCCTCGGTGTGCTGATCGCGTACCTGGTGCATACCCCCGTTGGGCTGAACGCGACCAGGCTGGCGTCGATGTTCACGCTGCCGGTGCTGGCGGCGTATGTGCCGCTGCCGCGCGATTCCCGGCGGTGGGCCGTGGCCGGCTCTCTCGGGCTGGTGCTCGTCGCGTTGTTGCAGCCGCCGGTGCTACGCGGCGACGTCGCGGCGGCCGGCAATCCTACGACCTCGGGGCGCTACTACGCGCCGCTGCTGGCTGAGCTTCGCGGGCGGGCGCCGGTGGGCCGGGTGGAGGTCGTGCAGACCAGCGACTACTGGGAGTCGGCGTACGTGGCGCGCGAGGTGTACCTCGCGCGCGGCTGGCTGCGCCAGGCCGACCTGGAACGCAATCCGCTGTTCTTCGACGGGTCGCTCTCGGCGTCGTCCTATGAGGACTGGTTGCGCGACAACGGCGTCTCGTACGTGGCGCTGCCCGACGCTCGGTTGTCCTGGGTGGCCCGCCCGGAGGCCGCGCTGATCCGCGCGGGCCAGCCGTACCTGACGGAGGTGTGGCGCGGCGGCGACTGGATCCTGTACGAGGTGAGCGGCCGACCGTCCATCGTGGACGGTGGGGTCCTGGTGGCCGCCCGTCCGGCGTCGTTGACGGTGGACGTGCCGGCGGGCGACACGCTGGTCCGCGTCAGGTATTCACGCTGGCTGAAGGCCGACGGCGCCCGCCTGGTCCGCGGCCCAGATGGCTGGACCGTGCTGAGGACGCCCGCGGCCGGCCGCTACGTGATCCGCTCCTAGCCCAAGATCGCGTTGATCTTGCACTTGTGGTGCCAGGCTTCGCCCTGCTTTACGGCGCTTTAGCCCCCACCACAACTGCAAGATCAACGCGATCTTGGGTGGCGGGAGGCATCAACCGCGTGCCGGTACACGGTCCACTCCCGACGCTTGATGTTGCCCATCTTGAACAATTTTACATGGATTTGTCGGAAATTAGCTACGTTATGGGGTGAGGCGCCGACAAGGCGAGGACCGAGTCTGCACGGGGGTAGGTCGGTGTTGGGACTTCTCGGATTGCAACGACGACGCACGCGATTCAGATTGGCGGTGACGGCCTCGGCGTTGATGTTGGCCGCCGTCGTCGTGACGGGAAGTGGCGCCTCGTCCGCGCTGGCCGTGCCGCCCGGCGGTGGAGCGGTCCTCGAGGTGGACGAGCAACTGGACCAACCGACGTCCGTTCAGGTAACGCCGGGCAGGCGGGCGGTGGCCGTCTCGTGGTCAGCGGCGGCCGGACAGGCCGCGGACGTCGACCATTACATCGCGACCGCCAGCGACAACGTGCACGGCTGCGAGACCGCGAGCGGGTCGGGCGCGACCGCTTGCACCATCCAGTCGCTGGTAGCGGGCACCGCCTACACCGTGACGGTCGTGGCGTGCCCGACGAGCGATGACTTCGAGCTGTGCTCGGAGCCGAGCGATCCGTCCAGCAGCGCGACGCCCGGGCCGCCAGCCAAGCCGTCCACGCCGGTCGCGTCTTACACCGGGAACGGCGGCGAGCTGCAACTGAGCTGGACCATGTCGAGCTTGGGTGCCGGGGTCGCCTCCTATCGTGTGACGTCACCCCAGAGGGCCGACTTTACGTGTGCCAACACGGCCCCGCCATGTGTGATCAACGGTCTCACCCCGGGCACGTCGTACACGTTCCAGGTGATCGCCGTGGGCGTCGGTACCACTGGAAGCTCGTCGGCGAGCAACTCGTCGGTTGGGGTGGTCGCCGGTGCGCCCGGCGCGCCGGGCGCACCGACCGTCGCCCGGGAGGCGGACGGTACCTCCGTGACGGTGTCCTGGGTCAAGCCGACAGTCAACTCGGGTATCGCTACGTACTCGGTGCAGTCCACGCCCGGCGGCCTCGGCTGCAGCGTCCCACCGGCGAATGCCGATGCAACCAGCTGTACGGTGACAGGTCTGACCGGGACGGTGTCATACACCTTCAAGGTTGCGGCCGTCGGTTCGAGCAGCAGCGGAACCTCCGCATGGAGCCCAGCCTCCGACGCGATCCTCCCCGGGAAGCCCACCGCGCCAGGCACCCCCTCGGCGGCCCTGGGCGGGGCGAGGACAGTAAACCTCAGCTGGGCCGCACCGTCGCCCGGTGCGGGCGACGTCATCGCGTACACCGTGACGTCCAACCCCGCGGTCTCGGAACCGGACTGCACCAACACCGCCGGCACCACCTGCACATTCGACACGCTGACCGGCGGCCAGGCGTACACATTCACCGTGGTGGCCCATTCCGCCGCGGGTGACTCGCCGGTGAGCGGTGCCTCGGCCTCCATCACGCCGGGGCCGCCGGACGTGCCGGCCAAGCCGTCGGTCGAATTGACCGGACAGGCCGGCAAGGTGCGCGTGACATGGCAAACGCCGACGAACGCGGGTGCGGGTATTGCCGGGTTCACGGTGAAGTCGTCGCCGGGCGATCTCGACTGCGACGCGCCGGTGACAAGCAACCCGGGCGCCACCAGTTGCATCGTGACGGTGCCGGATGGTCAGTCGTACACGTTCCAGGTGCGGACCAACGGTGCCGTGGTGGACGGTAATGCGAGTGGCGACTCCGCCTACAGTGCAGCGTCTGATGCGATCATTGCGGCTGCGCCGGCTGCGGCGGCTCAGCCGACGGTTCAGCACAATGGGGCGAACGCGGTGACGGTGAACTGGGTGGCGCCGGTGGGTGGTGGTCCGGTGACCAGCTACTCGGTCACGTCGAGCCCGTCGGTGACCCCGCCGGCCGGGTGCACGAATGTCAATGCGTTGACCTGTAGCTTCACCGGTTTGCAGCAGGGTCAGGCGTACACGTTCACGGTGACGGCGCATGGCCCGCTGGGTGATACGGCGGCGGCGTCTCCGTCGGCGTCGATCACGGCGGGTCCGCCGGGGGTGCCGGCGGCACCGACGGTGGCGTTGACGAGTAACACCGGTGAGGTTCAGGTCAGCTGGACGCCGCCGAACGCGGGCGCGGGGATCGCCAGCTACTCGGTGGTCTCCGACCCGGCTGTCGGGCCGCCGGCGGCGTGTACCAACGACGCGGCGTCGCCGTGTCTGTTCACCGGTCTGGACCCGACGGTGGAGTACCGGTTCAAGGTGAAGGCCAACGGTGCCGTGGTGGGCGGTCAGCCCACCGGTGACTCCGACTACAGTGCGCTGTCCAACCCGATCACGGCCGGCGCACCGAACGCGCCCAGCAAGCCGACCGTGACCGTGACCGGTCTCAACACCGTGCACGTGGACTGGGACGCGCCGATCGGCGGTGGACGCGTTGCCACGTACACGGTCGCGTCCAGCCCGTCGGTCGGCGCGCCGAGCGGGTGTGTCAACACGACCGCGACCGAGTGCGACTTCAGCGGGCTTACCGGCGGCCAGACGTACACGTTCACCGTCACCGCCAACGGGCCGCTGGGTAACACCGCCGGGAGCCCGTCCGACCAGGTCACGGTCGGCAATCCCGCGGCGCCCGGCAAGCCGGGCGTGCAGCTCGGTGGGCCGAACACCGTGACGGTCAGCTGGGCGCCGTCGTCCGCCGGCGGCCAGCTGACCGGCTACACCGTCGTCGCCAGTCCGGCCGCCACGGCGCCGGCGGGTTGCGTGAACACGCAGAACAACAGCTGTGAGTTCAGCGGCCTGGAAAGCGGTGTGGAGTACACGTTCTCGGTGGTCGCGCACGGGCTCTTCGGCAACGTGCCGTCCGCGTCCAGCTCGGATCCGATCACGCCCGGTCCGCCGGGTGCCCCGAGCAAGCCGACCGTGCAACTGACGGACAAGGCGGGTGAGGTGCGGGTCAGCTGGGACGCACCGACCCTTGCGGGCGCGGGCATCGACCACTACGTGGTGATCTCCAGTCCGGAGGTCCAGAATCCGGGCGGCTGCACGGACGTCCAACCGAACGACGACACCGTCGAGTGCACGTTCACCGGGCTTGATCGCAATGTCGCTTACACGTTCCAGGTGAAGGCCGTTGGAGCGGGCAACAGCGGCGAATCGGAGCTCGGTCCCGAGTCGGAACTGATCATTCCGAATCCGTCGGGTGCGCCCGGCAACGTCCATGTGGCGGCGGGCGACCGGCAGATCGCGGTCTCGTGGACCGCGCCGGACAATGTCGGATTGGGTATCGACTCCTACACCGCGCGCGCCTACGGGCAGTCGTTGCGGGAGCCACTGGGCAGCTGCGGGACCGACAACACCGGAACCGACTGCGTGATCACCGGATTGACGAACCTCACGTCGTACCGGGTGATCGTCTTCGCGGACGGTCCCGGCGGCACTGTGCAGGCTCCGGCGTCGGAGTGGGTGCGGCCGAGCGCCGGCCTTCCGGGACCGCCGACCGCGGTCCGCGCCACGCCGCTCAACCAGAGCGCGCGGATCACGTGGACGGCGCCGGCCGCGATCGGTAACGGCATCGCCCACTACACGGCCACGGCGACGCCGGGCGGGCGGTCCTGCATCACCGCGAACGGGACCACCCTGGCGTGCACGATCGAGGAGCTGACCAACGGTGTCACCTACACGGTCACCGTGGTCGCGATCGGCGTCGGGGCGAGCGGCAACTCGTCGCCGAGCACACCACCGGTGACGGTGGTCCCGGCGCAGGTGCCGGCGGTACCGACGGTGACAGCGGTCATCCCGGGTACGTCGAACCTGACCGTCCGGTTCACACCGGGCGACGGGGGCGGCAGCGTGAGCAACTACACGGCAACCGCCACGGGCGGCCCGTCCAGTGGTCCGTGCACCACGGCCAACCCGTCGGTGACGCCGTGTGTCATCAGCGGTGTGCGACCGGGAACCGCCTACACCGTGACCGTGGTCGCCAACGGTGCCGGCGGCGTGAACTCGGCACCCAGCACGCCGTACGGACCCGTGACCGCGGTGTCGTATGCGGCGCCGACCCTGCCGACCGGCGTTCCGCCCACGAGCGGACCGCTGACCAGCTCAGCGGGCACGACACTGTCCGGGCTCACCACGGTTTCCGGCAACGGGTACGCGCCGTTCACCGGGATCACGGTCGGGATCTACCCGGGGCCGACGGTCCTGGGAACCGCGATCACCGACTCCACGGGCGCGTTCAGCCTCCAGGTGTCGGTGGCCGGTCAGGGCGTCGGAGCGAAGACGCTCGTGGCGGCGGGGATGCGGTCCACCGGAACCGTGCGGTACCGCAATCTGGCGGTGACCGTGACGGCGCCCGCAGGGGCGAGCCGCGCGAGCCTGGCTGCCACGCCAGCTCCGGCGAACGGCGGTTCCCGGCCGGTCGTGGTCACCCAGGCCGTGCCGGCGGACGGCCGGAACCGGACGCCATCGCGCGGCTGACCGTTCGCAAGCCGGGGTACCCGGAGCCGTTCACGGCTCCGGGTACCCCGGCGTTCTGCCCTTGCTCATCCCAAGATCGCGTTGATCTTGCACTTGTGGTGCCAGGCTTTGCCCCGCTTTACAGTGCTTTGGCACCCACCACAACTGCAAGATCAACGCGATCTTGGGGAGGTCAAAGGGTTCGATGCATGATGTGGATGTCCACCGCACCCGAGGTGCGGTGCCGGAATGCCTGCGGGACGGTTCCGACGATCTCGAACCCGAGGCTCTGCCACAGCCGGATCGCGCCCTCATTCGTCGCCACGACGGCGTTGAACTGCATCGCGAGGTAGTTGCACTCGCGGGCCCGGTTGAGGCAGTGCTCGGCCATCAGGCGGCCGATCCCGCCGCCCCGCGCGGCCGGCGCCACCATGAATCCCGCGTTGGAGACGTGCGAGCCTGGGCCGGGCGCGTTGGGCTTTAGGTAGTAGGTGCCGAGAATCGAGCCGGCGTCGTCGGCAGCGACCCAGGTCTCGGCCGGCGGGTCCGGGAACCAAATCCGTTGGGCCTGCTCAGGAGGCGTGAACGGGTCGTACATATAGGTCTCCTGGGCAGCGACGATGGCCTGCCAGATCGGCCATATCGCCGGCCAGTCATGGACGCTGGCCCGCCGGATCGCGATGCTCACCCGTGCAGCGTAGCGGCGGGCGGGTCTACCCGATCTTGAGCTCGGCGGAGGCCGATTTCCAGGGCAACCCAGCGATTTGCCAGGTTCGAGGAACTTTGCGTGATGTCGCTGCTACCTTGAGTCACGATCGGACGCTGAGCGTCCCGCCTCAGGTGACCCGAGCTCACGACTCCCATCGCGATCGGAGAGAGCAGACCACCATGCACGTCAAGACACGAAAACTCCAACCGCGGTTAGCCGCACGCTTTGCCGTGGTGCTCACGCTCGCGGGGGCCGGCCTGGCCGCCACTGCGACACCGAGCTACGCGGTGGACTCGGCCACACTGGACCGGAGCCACGGTCCCAGTGGCGGCGGTTACACCATCTCCATCACGGAAAAGTCTG
>Ga0111538_10013748_pt1 | contig 10676 bp, 15 predicted proteins | sample SoiMethybrSBSTD1_FD_79669 | JGI IMG/M metagenome (GOLD analysis project Ga0111538, IMG submission 79669) | Bulk soil microbial communities from a Populus tree surrounding site in Tennessee, USA - Soil MetaG P. TD hybrid SBSTD1 (version 2)... | ecosystem: Environmental > Terrestrial > Soil >... | reverse complement strand
TGGAAGTTCGAGGCCGGCACGATGTGCATCGCCGAGGCGGTGGGGTTGGGCGCCGCCGTGCAATGGCTCCAGCGCGTGGGCATGGACCGCGTGTTCGCGCACGACCGCGAGCTCGCGGCCTACGCGATGGCGCGGCTCGGGGAACTCGAGGGCGTGCGGCTGCTCGGGCCCCCCGCGGAGAAGCGCGGCGGCGTGGTGGCGTTCACCGTGGATGGCGTGCACCCGCACGACGTGGCCACCGTGCTCGACCGCGACGGCATCTGCGTGCGCGCCGGGCACCACTGCGCCATGCCGCTCCACCACGCGCTCGGCATCCCGGCGAGCGTGCGCGCGTCGTTCCACTGCTACTCGCAGCGCGAGGACGTAGACGCGCTCGTCACCGGGCTCGAGCGCGTGCGCGAAGTGTTCGCGCGCTGAAGCCGTTCAGGCCCCGGATGACGTATCTTATCGCTGACATGGACTCCCTCTTCCGCGACCACATCCTCGACCACTACCGGCACCCGCGATGCCACGGCACGCTGGAGAATCCCGACGCGCGCGTGGAGGATGCCAATCCGCTGTGCGGCGACCGGTTGCGCATGGATTTCCGCTTCGCGGACGGCCGCGTGGCCGAGGTGCGCTTCACCGGGACCGGCTGCTCGATCAGCCAGGCCTCGGCCTCGCTCCTGTGCGAAGCCATCCAGGGGAAGACGCTCGACGAGGTGAAGGCGGTGACGCGCCAGGACGTGCTGGACCTGCTGGGTCTGGACGAGCTGGGCCCCGTGCGCAGCAAGTGTGCGATGCTGGCGCTCAAGACGGTGAAAGCCGCTGCGTACGGCGTGCCCTGCTGGCCCGACGAGGACCTTGAACAGTGACGCCGACCACGGGTCGCTGGGTGCGCGTCGCCAGGGCCTCGGACATCCCCGTGGGCGGCTCGCTCATCGTAAGGTTGGACGACGTGCCGGTGGCGGTGTTCCACCTGTCCGACGGCTGGTACGCGATCGAGGACATCTGTACACACGACGGTGGTCCCGTCGCCGAGGGCAGGCTCGAAGGCTGCATCATCGAGTGCCCGCGGCACGGGGCGACGTTCGACGTGAGGACCGGCGCCGCGCTGACGTTCCCCGCAGTGTCACCCGTTCCCACCTACGCCGTGCGAGTGGTCGGGGACGACGTGCAAGTGGAGTGGTCATGAACGACGACAAGCGAGCCGTGAACCCGCACACCGGCCAGCCGCTGCCCCAGGAGTCCACGCCCGATGCAGCGGCCGCGAGTGCCCAGGCGGGAGAGGCCGCGAAGCAGTCCGGCCCGCCGCAGCTCTCGAGCATGCCGAGCGCGCAGGAGCTGGCGGTGCGTTCGGTGCTCGAGACCGTGATGGATCCCGAGCTGGGGCTCTCGGTGATCGACCTCGGGTTGATCCGCGAGGTGCACTTCCTCGACGGCAAGACGCTGGTGCGGATGATGCTCACCACGCCGTTCTGCCCCTACGCGCCGCAGATGATGGCCGACGTGAAACAGGCGACCGAGAGCGCGGTGCCGCAGCCGGCCGAGGTGGAGATCCTGCCCGACGCCTGGAGCCCGGACATGATGCCGGACCCGGGACTGCTGGGGTTCAGTTACTGAGCGACCGCGCTCGGTCGATCGCTCCAGCGCACGACCGATGCCCGCAGACCGAGCCGGCCGACGGGGCCGGCCGGCGGGCGGAGGCTCGCCGCATCGTCGATCTGTACGCTCACGAGCGCGTCGCCACCCATCTCGCGTGCCGCCTGCATCGCGCGGTCGGTGAGCTCGCCGGTGCCGGTGCCGGAGACATGCGCGAGCACCAGCACCGAGCCGACGGCCTCGTACGCGCGCGTGGGGTTCTCCTGGCCCTCGAACATCTCGACCGGCGCTGACTTCGGCCGGGGAGCCGGCCGGTGCCCAGGGACATGGCTCACGTGCACGGTGGGCGACTGGCCGGATCCGCCGCACGCGCTGATGTACGACGCGACGGGGAGCGAGATGGGCCCACGCGCGTCGAAGCCCAGCGCCGGCAGGACGCACAGCGCCAGCAGGCCGATGCGATTCAGGCCGGCGAGCATGCGCCGATTGTACTCCGCCGTGGCCGCAAGGCCACGGGAATCAGGCCGCGGGCGCGGCCCCTACCGGTTCCAGCTCAGCCCCATGTTGATCTTGAGCTGGCGGAAGCCGCTCACCAGGTGGCCTTTCAGCTCGATGAAGTTTCCGACGCGTGACGTCGTGCCGAACGCGACGCCGCCGAGCACGGTGAGCCCGCCCTTCGTGAGCGAGTCGTTCGCGTCCTCGAGCCCGGCCACGGGCGCGTGCACCTCGGCCGAGAGGAAATGGACCGAGTAGCCGCCGCCGGCGTAGAAGCGCCACAGCTCGCCGGGGAAGAGGTAGCGCACGTCGGCGCCAAGTGTGGCGTCGCGGCGCACGGCGTTCAGGCCGAACGCGTTGATCGTGCTGCTGTTCCTCCAGTACTCCACGGTGGGCAGGAAATCCACGGCTTCGAGGAAGCGAACGTCGTGGAATCGGCCGCGGATGGCGAGGCCCGAGAACGAGCTCTGGCCCTCCTGCAGCACGGTCGCCATCATGCCGTCGATGCCGGTGAGGCCGCCCGCGGAACAAGTCGACGCGGCGATGAAGACGGTGGTCGCGGCGAGCGCCGCGAGCATGGAAGCAACGTGTCTTCTCATCACGTGAAGGATCCTCCTTGATCGATCAGGGCGAGCGCAGACACCTTACGAGCGCCACGTCGGTGGCGCAAGCATCGGGCCGCGTGCGATCGGCGTAACTGCCGGCGACGCAACCGTCTCAGTCGTCCCTGACCCGATAGCGGAGCAGCCGGTGTTTGAGCCACGACACGCCGACCAGGTCATGGATGCCGCGCCAGAGCCGGTTGCCCATGCCGTACTTGCTCACGCCGCGCGTGCGCGGCCGGTGGTGCACCGGCACCTCCACCACGCGCGCGCCGCGGAACGCACACAGCGCGGGCAGGAACCGGTGCACGCCGACGAACATCGGCAGGCCCACGAGCGCCTCGCGCCGATAGACCTTGAGCGAGCAGCCGATGTCCGTCACTGAATCACCGATCACCGCGCGCCGCGTCGCGTTCGCGACGCGCGAGGACACGCGCCGGACCCACGAATCGTTGCGCTTGGCGCGCACCCCCGAGACCACGTCGGCCCCTGCGAGCGCAGCGAGCAGGGTGGGAATGTCGGCGGGATCGTTCTGCAGATCCGCGTCCAGCGTCACCACGACGTCGCCGCGCGCGCGCGCGAGCCCGGCGGCCAGCGCCGCGCTCTGGCCCGCGTTCTTCTCGAACCGCACGATCACCAGCCGCGGGTCGCTCGCGGCCTCGCTCAGGAGCAGCGCGGCGGTGCCGTCGGTGCTGCCGTCGTCCACCAGCACCAGCTCCCAGCTGCGCTTTGTGGCGTCGAGCGCGGTGCGCAGCTCGGCGAGCAGCGACGGCAGGCTCTCGACCTCGTTGTAGGCCGGGACCACGGCGGAGAGCAGCGGCGGCGGGTCGCTCGGGTTCGCGGGTTCCATGAGGCGGCGGAGCATGCCCGAGCACACGAGGCTTGGGAAGGAACGGACGGGCTCGCGCGATTGACCCGCGGGACCCGCATCGTGAACACTGCCCGCGATGCCCCGCCCCGCGCTGCTCACACGCCTGCTCCGCCTGCTGTCGCGCCGCAAGCTCGAGCGCGCCCGCCGCGAGCTGTCGCTCGCGAGCGCGGAGCACCCGTCCCGCGGGCCCCGGCGCGCCACGGCGTTCGCGATCTCCCAACCCGGGCCGGCGCGGCGCCCGAGCGGCTCCGACCGGCGCAGGCGCGGGCCACGGTTGCTCGAACAGCTCGCGCTGGACCTCGGCCCCGAGCGTCGGCGCTGGACGGAGTCGCGACTCGTCCTGCGCTCCCCGCATCGGGCGCGGATCCACGAGTATCTCGAGTTCGCGCGGCGGTTCTTCCCCGAGTTGGAGGGCGTGAACATCCGCGTCGGGCTGGCGCAGAAGCGCGGCGTGCTCGGCTGGGGCTCGCTCGATCCCGAGCGTCCGGGCGTGTGGGTGCGACCGCGCCAGCTCCAGCTGTTCACGATCGCCCACGAGTACACGCACCTGCTCCAGGCGCGCGGCCTCGTGCCGCGCGGCGAGCGGCAGTGCGACCTGTGGGCGCTCGCCCGCTCGCCGCTGCTCATCGATTCGCCGCCCAACTACCTGAAGCTCCCGCGCGCGCTCAAGCGCGGTCGACCCACGAACGACCAGGCGCACGCGCTGTGCGCCGCCGCGCGCGAGGCCATCGCCGCGCGCGAGGCGGGCGACCGGCGCTACCTCGCCCGCTTCGAGGCGGCGCTCGCCGAAGCGTTCGGCGGCCGGCGCGAGCCCGATGCCGCCGCACGCGCGCTCCGCGGGCGCACGCCGCGGGTGTCGCCGGCGTGAAGCGCGTGCGCGTCGCCGCGGCCGTGGTGTGGGACGGCCCGCGGCTGCTGATGACGCAGCGCCCGCCGGGCGGCGCGTTGGGCCTGCAATGGGAGTTTCCGGGCGGCAAGATCGAGCCCGGTGAGACGCCGGAACAGGCGATCGTGCGCGAGGTGCGCGAGGAACTGGCCGTCGGCGCCACGCCACACGAGCGGCTGGAGACCGTCGAGCACGACTACGCGCACGGGCTCCACGTCGAGATCGTGTTCGTGCGCTGCACGCTCGATTCGTTCCGGTTCACGCTCGGCGCCGAGGTGCATGCCGTGCGCTGGCAGCCGCCGGCCGAGACGGCACTCGACGACGTGCTCGAGGCGGACCGCGACTTCCTGCGCTCGCTTGGGGCAGCCGCTGTCGATGGAGGACGCAGAGACTCATGACGCTTCCGGACGGACTGCAATTCCTGAAATTCGGCTGGTGGGTCGTGCACGCGATGGCGTTCCTGCTCGTCTACCAGTTCGGCTACGTGCGCGGCCGCGGCGCGGTGAAACGTGAGATGCGCGAGCGCGAGCTCGAGGGCGCGCGCGCGGCGAAGGGCTGAAGGACACCCGCGTGGATCACCGCTCGCGGAGGTCAGCCGGACGGCGTAAGGTCGACGCGCTTGGCTCCAGGCCGAGCGAGATCGCGAGAGGGTCCCGCGATCCCAACACCCGTCCAGGGAGGCTCCCCATGTTGGGCAAGTTCGTCCGGCTCGTGCTCGTACCGCTCGTGATCCTGACGCTTTCGGCGGTGGCCCAGGCCCAGATGGGCGGCACCGCGGACATGGGCTCCAACCGCATCGTCAGCATCGGCATCGGCGGCGGCGTATCGGTGCCGGTGTCGAATGCGGGCGACGCGTTCGAGACAGGCTTCAACGGCCAGGGTTTCGTGCGCTTCAACCTGCACCAGCTCCCGATCCAGCCGCGGGTGGACTTCACGTTCTCCAAGTTCGACGTGAAGGACGTGAAGCTGCAGACGCCAGGTGCCAGCGGCACCGGCCAGATCTTCGCCGGCATCGCGAACGTGCAGTACAGCTTCATGCACTCGGGGCTGCTGCGCCCATACATCGTTGCCGGGCTTGGCGCGTACAACACCAAGACCGACATCAGCGGCGTGCCGAACGTCTCCGGCTCCAGCAGCACCGATTTCGGCATCAACGCCGGCCTGGGCGCCGTGTTCAAGCTCGGCAGCGCCGTGAGCGGTTACATCGAGGGCCGGATCGACAACGTGTACAGCAGCAAGGGCATGATCAACGCCGACCAGGTGCAGGTCGTCCCCGTGACGTTCGGCCTGGTGTTCTAGGCCCTGCGGCCGCGCCTGATGACCGATCGCAAGCGCTTCGCGGGCAAGAGCGTGCTCGTGACCGGCGCCTCGAGCGGCATCGGGCGCGCGTGCGCGCTCGCGCTCGGTGCCGAGGGCGCCGCCGTGGCGCTCGCCGGTCGCCGGCGCGCGCGGCTGGAAGAGGCCGCCGAGGGCGTGCGCAAGGCCGGCGGCCAGACGATCGTGCTCGAGGGTGACGTCCGCGACGAGGCGACGTGCGCCGCCTGGGCGGCGGCATGTGAGAAATCGTCCGGCGGCCTCGACGGCCTGGTCAACGCGGCCGGCGTCATCGGCAACGGCGCCATCGACGCCACCGCGCCCGCCGAGTGGGATCGGGTCATGGACAGCAACGCGCGTTCCATCTACCTGATGACCCGCGCCGCGGCAGAGGCGCTGAAGAAGAAGAAGGGAAGCGTGGTCAACCTGTCGTCGGTGGCGAGCAACCGCCCGTACGCCGGGCTCGCGGCCTACTGCGTGAGCAAGGCGGCGGTGGACATGATCACGCGCTGCGCGGCGCTCGATTTCGCACCGCACGGCGTGCGCGTCAACGCGGTGAACCCGGGCGTGGTGGTGACCGAGCTGCACACGGTCACGAACGCCGTCGCCGACTACCCAGCCTTCCTCGAGCGCAGCAAGACCACGCACCCGCTGGGGCGGGTCGGCAGCGTCGACGACATCGCGGCCCTGGTGCTGTTCCTGCTCTCCGGCGAGGCGGGCTGGATCACCGGCGCGTGCATGCCGATCGACGGCGGCCGGGGGCTCGCGAGCGCGAGGTGAGTCCGGCAGGACCCGCGGGCTCGAGCCGCGCCCCGGCCCGGCCCCCCGAACCCGCTCAAACTCCATGTCCCACCTGCCGATAGTGACGGGACATGGCACTCCTCGATCCGGTCCAAGTGACGGCCCTCGGGCTGCTCGTCGCCACCGCCTGCGTGGTGGCGGGCGGGCCGCTGTTCGCGGCCGGCCGCCGCGCGCTGCGGCTGCGCCGGGCGCTGGGCGCGCTCAACGAGGCGCCGCTCACCGCCGAGGCCTCGGGCTGGGTGCTCGTCCGCGGCCGCGTGGCGCTCGCCAGCCCGCTGTTCGCGCCCCTCTCCGGCAAGCCCTGCGCGGGATACGAGCTGGACGTCTGCGGCGACCGCTCGCAGGTGGGCGGCACGGTGGCCGAGCGCCGGCCGTTCCAGCTCGAGTGTGGCGGGCCCACCGCGTTCGTCTCGCCCGAGCGCGCGCGCTGGCAGGCGCCGGCGACCGCCGAGCGCACGCTGGCCGCGAACGATCCGCTCCCCGAGCGGCTCGTCGAGCTGCTCGAGACGAACGCCGAGATCCGCTGGCTGCGCGACCGCCGCGCCCCGTTGCGCATCGTCGAACGCGCACTGGAGAGCGGCTCCGAAGTCACCGTGCTCGCGGTTGCGCGTGCGGAGCGCGCGGCAGAGGCGATCGAGACGGCCGAGCTGGCCGCGACCGGTACGGACGACGGCCTGGCCACCACGATCACCTCGGGCGATCCGGCGGCGCTGCCCGAGCTGTGGCTCGTGGGCGACGCCGCCGCGGGCATGGGCCCGCGCGTGTTCGCGAGCCGCCCCGACGTGCGCGCGCTCAGGCCGTCACGCTGGCTCGTGGCGCTCGTGGTCGCGGGCCCGGCGCTCACGCTCGCCGGGCTCTTCTACCTCGCGCGGGCCGCGAGCCCGCTCGTGGCGGGGCGGTTCTGATGCTCTGGGCCCTCTACCCGGCCGGCTCCGTGCTCATGGCGGGTTTCGGCGGCCTCGCGTTCTACCACGGCCTCCGCGCGTTCCGGCTCCAGCGGCTGATCCGCGACACGCCCACCGCGAAGGTGCGCTCGCTCGCCATGGGGCTGGTCGAGCTGCAGGGAACGCTGCGCAACCGCAGCCGCACGCGCGCCCCGTTCACCGAGAAGGACTGCGTGTGGTGGGAGGTGGAGCTGCAGACGCTGCGCCAGTCGAACAAGGGCCTCAAGCAGTGGCACACGGTGCACCGCGAGCGCTCAGGCCATCCGTTCTTCATCGACGACGGCACCGGCACCGCGCTCGTCTACCCGCAGGACGCCGACGTGCGCGCCGGCCACGTGGTGACCGAGGAGACGCACGGCTTCGGCGTGCCCGAGCCGTACGCGAGCTTCATGGAGAACCGCGCGCTCGGCATGCGACACCTGTGGAGCATCGGGCCCATGCGCTTCCGCGAGCGCACGCTCGAGGACGGACGGGCGGTCTACGTGCTCGGCCGCGCCGAGCCGCGTCCGCGCGCGGTCGAGGTGTCGATGGACGAGGAGGCGCTCGAGGCCACCGGCACCGACGCCATCGGCGCGCGGTACGTGCGCCAGCACGACGACCGCTGCACGGCCGTGATCCGCAGGGGCCGGCGCGACCCCGCGCTGCTGATCAGCGACCACAGCGAGAAGACCATGACGATGGAGTACGGGCTCAAGGCATTCGCGGGGCTGGTGGGCGGGCCATTGCTGGTGATGTTCGCACTCTGGTTTTTCGTGGATTCCCTGAAGAGCGGTGTGCTGACGCTCGGGGGCTGAAGGCAGCCGCCCGGTACCCGCCGAAGGCGGGTGCCGCGGCACCTGGAAGGGAGAGGACGATGCATCCGGTGGAGATCCTGTGGGTGGCAGCGATCGGGTTCGTGGTCGTGGGCTCGATCGGCTACTTCCTCTCGCTCTACAACGGGCTCGTGGAGCTCAAGAACAACATCGGGCGGTCGTGGGCGAACGTGGACGTGCTGCTGAAGCAGCGCCACGATGAGATCCCGAAGCTCGTGAAGACGTGCGAGGCGTACATGCAGCACGAGCGGGCCGTGTTCGACCGGCTGGCCGAGGCGCGGGCGTCGCTGCAGTCGGCGCGAACGGTGGGCCAGCGCGCCGACGCCGAGAGCATGATCGGGCGGGCGCTCGGCGGCATCCTCGCGGTGGCCGAGAACTACCCCGACCTCAAGGCCGACCAGGGATTCCGGCAGCTCCAGCAGCGGATCAGCGAGCTGGAGAACCAGATCGCCGACCGCCGCGAGTACTACAACGACGTGGTGACGCTGTTCAACACGCGCCTCGAGCAGATCCCGGACTCATGGGTGGCCCAGGGCATGCAGCTCGAGCGTGCCGAGCTGTTCAAGATCAGCGAGTCGGACCGCGAGGACGCCCGCATCGAGTTCAAGCTGACCGCCTGAGGGCCCGCCGCGCCGGCGTTTGCCGTCGGCGCGGCCGGCCGGTAGCTTCACCTTCCCGTATCGACAAGGACGACGACACGATGGCCCGACCTTCTGCCGCGATGGCCGAAAAACAACCCAGCGTCTCGAGTGAATCCACGACGAAGCAGCGCATCGTGGTCGCGGGGCTGGGCCGCACCGGCGTCGACTACGCCTGTGCGTTCGCCATGCACCCGTTCGCCGAGGTGGTGGGGTTCGTGGAATCGCGCGGAGACCTGCGCCGGTTCGCGCGCGGCGTGGGCTTCGGCGCCCCCTCCGAGTCCTCGCTCGAGCGCTGGCTCGACAAGTACGCCTGCGACTCGGTCATCGTGAGCGCGCCGGCCGTCGAGGCGCTGGCGATCGTCGAGCGCGCGGTGGCCGCGGGCCTGGGCGTGCTCGTGCACGGCCTCGCCGGCATGCCGGGCGAGATCGCGACGCGCATCGCGGCCGTGCTCTCCGGCAGCGAGAAGGCCACGGCCGCGGGCGCGGCGGTGATGTTCCAGCCGACGTTCGCGCGCGCGCGCCGCAGCGGCGCGCTCTCGGCCGAGCGCGTGACGCAGGTGCGCGCGTCGGCCTCGGTGTCGCGCGTGTTCTCGCCGCTCGCGGCGCCGGCGCGCGACGTGCTCGACTTTCTTCTTGCGGACCTCCTGCTGTTGCTGGACGCGGCGTTCGGGCCCATCGCGGGCGTCAAGGGCACCGGGCAGAAGCTCTACGGCGACTGGCTCGACGAGTGCCAGGTCGAGGCGCGCTTCGCGAACGGCCTCACCACCAAGATCGAGGTGTCGTGGAGCGTTCCGGGCTATCCGTGCGCGGCCATGGTCATCGAGGGCTCGGGCGGCGAGGGCCGCGTCATCGTCTCGGACGACGCGCTGGAGATGGACATGCCGGGGCTCCAGGGCCGTGTCGTGGCCGCGAGCGAGCCCGGGCTGGCGCGCTTCGACGGCGGCGAGGCCTCGGCGATCGCCGAGGGCTACTTGAAGTCGCTCGCCGGCGACGCCGCGGCGAGCGATGCGCTCTCCGTGCCGCGGGCCACGCGCGTCGCGCGCGTGCTCGAGGCGGTGCGGCACAGCATCCAGGCCGACGGCGAGCCGCGCGAGGTGGCGTCATGAGCAGGCGCTCGCTGCCCGAGGTGCCGCGGCTGCTGCTCGGCGTGTCGTCGCTCGACCAACCCGTGCGCACCACGCGCGACCGCCAGCTCGAGGTGGCGTCGCGCTTCAAGGAACCCGAATCGCTCGCCGTGGCGCTGGTGAAGGGCGTGGCCGCGGGGGCGCAGGGCGTGATCGCGCCGCCGAGCCTCGACGTGCGCGAGGCGCTGGCCGAGCTGAACAAGGACCTGCCGATCTTCGCCCGCGTGGCGAACACGTCGCCGGCCGAGGACCTGCGCTGGGACCCGGTGTTCCTCGCCGACCCGGGCGACGTGGAGAGCCGCACGTCGCGCGCCGGCAAGCGGGCCGGCAACGCGGCCCTGAACCTGCTGCCGATGAGCCTCGCCGGCGACCTGGCGTCGCGCGTGCTGCCGCGCATGGAGCGCGAGGTGGCGCTGTTCAACGCCCGGGCCGTGCGCGGCATCGCCGTGGCCGCGGGCGCCACCGACCTGGCGCTGGCGGCGAACCAGCCGAAGTTCTTCGAGCGCGTGGTGCGCTTCGCGCACCAGCGCCACTGGCTCGTGGGCTTCGAGACCCGCAACCTGGGCCACCTGCTCGCACGCGCGGCGACATGGGACATGGGAACG
>Ga0111538_10013747_pt1 | contig 10676 bp, 6 predicted proteins | sample SoiMethybrSBSTD1_FD_79669 | JGI IMG/M metagenome (GOLD analysis project Ga0111538, IMG submission 79669) | Bulk soil microbial communities from a Populus tree surrounding site in Tennessee, USA - Soil MetaG P. TD hybrid SBSTD1 (version 2)... | ecosystem: Environmental > Terrestrial > Soil > Tree... | reverse complement strand
ACGCGCTGGCCGTTCCACAACTGCATGTCGAATGCCGGGTTGGCGCCGACGCCGCTGTAGAAGATGCCGGTGCCGCCGCGCACGACCAGGTCGCTCTTGCCGCCGACGTTCCACGCGAAGCCGACGCGCGGCCCGATGTTGTTCAGATCGCGGATGTCGGTGCGGTAGCCGGCGTCTTCGGTCAACAACCCGTTGTTGATCACGACCGACGTCGTCTGGACGTCGGGCGGCGCGAAATCTCCCCACGCGAGGTCGTAGCGGACGCCGAGGTTGAGCGTCAGCTGCGAGTTGAGCGTCCACGTATCCGCGAACCAGCCGGCGTAGGTCTTGCGCGGCACGTTGTACTTGTATTCGGCGGCGTAGGTGCGATCGAAGCGGATCGCGGTGGCGTCGAGGCCGGTGAAATTCCAGTTCGCCGGATCGTTGATCGGGAAGCGCGCGTTGGCGTTCGCCGGCAGCGAGGAGAAGAACCACTGCCCGCGCTGCCGCGCCGGCCAGTCGCCGTCATCCAGGCCGATGCTGAAGTCGCCGCCCATCTTCAGGTCGTGCGCGCCGCGGTGCTGCGTGAGGTCGTAGCGGATCGGCAGCCGCGCCTGACGAATGAACTCGGGATAGTTCCAGTTCAGGCCGAGCAGCAGGCCGGGGAATTGATACTCCGGCGTGAGCACCAGGCCTTCGGCGGGGCCGTAGGTCCAGTAAAAGCGGTAGTAGCCGACGCGCAGTTCCTGCAGCGTGCCGCTGCTGCCGGCGTGCGTCCAGTTCCCGGTGACGAAGTAGGAGGTAATGTCTTTCTTCGTCGCCCGGCTCGGCGTGGCTGAAGTGCCGCCCGCGTTCGCCGGCGTGCCGACGTCGTTCGGCTGCAGGCGGTTGTAGTAATTCCCCCGGACGACGAAGTGATCGCGGTTGGACAGCTGGTGATCGATGCGGCCGAGGATCGTGTACTTGTCGTCCTTGACGTCGACGTCGACGTTCTGCGGCGCCAGCGCCGCCGGGTGCAGGTTGATCGTGTTCGGGTTCGCCTCGCGCTCGTAGGCGGCGAAGAAGTGCGTCTTGTCGCGCACGATCGGCCCGCCGAGCGTGCCGCCGATCTGCTGGTTCGAATACGGCTGCACCACGTGGGTGAACGGGTCGGCGCCGTTCAGCTTGTCGTCGCGGAAGTAGCCGTAGAAGCTGCCGCTCGGCGTGTTGGCGCCCGACTTCGAGATCGCCTGGACCTCGAGCCCCACCGACTTGCCCATGCTGACGTCGTAGGGGTTGGTCACGACTTGGTACTCGGCGATCGCGTCGCGGCTGATGCCAGGCTGGCCGAAGCCGGTCACCGAGGTTTCCTGCGTGATCTGCTGGCCGTCGAGGTTGAGGTTGAAGCGGCCGAACTGAGAGATGCCGGTCGTCGTCACGCCGGCCACCATCGTCGTGAGCTGCAGCCAGTCGCGGCCGGAGATCGGCAGATCTTCCATCTGCCGCCGATCGACGTTGCCCGCGATTTGCGCCGAGCGCAGGTCGACGAGCGGCGATTCGCTCGTCACCGTCACGCTTTCCTCGAGCGTCGCCACTTTCATCGTCACCGGCACGGTCGCGTTCTGGCCGACGAGGAACTCGAGGTTCGACATCGTCACGGTGGCGAAGCCGCTGAGCTCGGCCTTGATCTCGTAGACGCCTGCGCCGAGGCCGAGCAGCCGGTACTCGCCGCGCTCGTTGGTGACGTAGGTATAAGTGCGCCCGGAGGCGACGTGCGTCGCCGTCAGCGTGACACCGGGAAGCACCGACTTCGACTCGTCGACGACGGTGCCGACGACAGAGACTTCCTGCGCAAACGCGGGCGCGACGGATGCCAGAACCAGGCTGGCGGCGAGGATGAGATGACGCAACATCGCTGAGCTCTCCTTCCCGGCTCTCATGGCCGGGCTCCCTGGGGTGTCGTTGCGGTCGGCGTCGTGGTGGGCGGCGGAATCGGCGCGTCGGCGCTGAAGCGCCGGAGCACATTCTCGGTGATGCGCGAGACGTTGTTGGTGTAGTTGTTGTACGAGAGGCTCCCCGACCACGCGATCGAGCCGGTCGAGAAGACCGCGCCGCCGTTGGGATACTCGAGGAACGCCAGGTCGGCATGCACGAGCGGGTTCACCGTCCCGCCCTGGCGCGAGTCCGACGTGTTCACTTCCTCGACGACCTGCTGATAGGCGTCGGAGTGTCCATACGACTGCGCCAGGAGCAGCGTGTGCGGCGGCGTGCCGAGCGCGTAGTCGAGGCGATCGAGCTCCGACCCGGCCGCGCCCTCCTCGAGCACCAGCGACGGGAAGTCGCCGATGATCTCGTTGGCGCCGATGCCCTCGAAGATGAACGCGGCGCGGCGATCGAAGCTGCCCGGCATCCGCTTGTACGGCGAGTTCTTGTCGAAGCCCTGCGCGGTGAAGCCGACGCCGAAGTACTTCTGCGGCGGCAGGCCGCGGAAGCGCCACAGCCCGCCCGGCTCGCCGGTGATGGTGTGATACGACTCGCCGGGCGCGCCCTGCCAGTGCTCGGTGCCATCGCGGCGCCGCAGCTCGATGAAGCGGCCGGTCGGATCCATCGGCGTCACCCAGTAGAAGCCGTTGCCGCCCATGTACATCACGCGGCCGCCCTTCTCCAGGTACATCCGCATCCCTTCCATCATCTGCCACGAGTAGTACTCGGGGTGCGTGCCGGTGACGACTGCCTTGTACGGCTGGAGCAGCGCCGAGCCCTCGAAGTGGAGATCCTGATCGGTGATGACGTCGACCGTGAAGCCCTTGACCTCCATCCAGTCGATGATGTGCGTGTCCGGCATGAACTGCCACGGGTTGCGCGTGTTCGCCTTCGGCCGCATGTTGGTGATCGGCCGCAGCCGCGACGAGTAGCCGATGCCGCTGCCGTCGGTGTGGTGCGAGTAGTTGCTGAGGATGTTCATCCCGGCGCTGCCGGTGCTGCCGTAGGCGAGGTAGCTGAAGGTCGGCACCAGGAACGCGATCTTCGCGGTCGTCGTCCCCTTCTTCGGCCGGACGAAGAACGGCACGTAGTCTTCAGCCGTGTCGGTCCGCAGCCGCGCCGCGTAGATGCCGCTCTTCAGGTTCGCCGGGATCTTGAACTCGAAGCCGGCCTCCCAGCGCGCGTCCTCGAGGTCGTCGTCGTGGAAGTAGATCGCGCCGTACTGGTCGCGGGCGCGCTTGTAATCCATCTCCGCGCCGGTCCAGTTGTGGCCGGTGACGGCGCGCGTCGGCAGGTTGACGACGGTGCCGTGCAGCTTCTTCGCCGAGGTGTCGGTGATCTTGCTCGTCTGGATGTCGAGCGAGAAGTCCCACGACGCGACGGCGTCGGCCGGCGCACGGCCGGACTGGATCGCGTCGATCTCCTGGCGGGGGAGCGCGCGCCCGTAAATCCGCGGGCTGTCGATCTTTCCGTTGTAGGTGCCGATGGCTCTGGTGCTGCCGGGGGCCGGCGCCTGCGCCGCGGCGATCAGCAGCGGCGCGCTATTGGTCGCGAGGCTCTTCACTGTCGTCGTGCGATCGGTGACGCCGCGCGTCGGATCGAACGGGAACGAGCTCTCCGGCTGCTGGACGATCGTCACCTTGCCGGTTGCCGCGTCGTAGCTGGCGGCGACGAAGTACCAGTTCGTCGTCACGTGCTGCGGCCGCGGCGCGCGGGTGCCGGGAATCGACGGCACCCACGGACGAAGCGCCGTCTCCGCCCGTACTTTCTCGACGCGTCCGCCCTTTTCACCCAGCCAGACCGCAAGCCGCCCGTCCTCTTCGATGAAGAGGCCATAGCCGCTCTTGTCGCCTTCGGACCACTTGGTGACGATCCCCTGGTCGCCATTCGGCGCGAGGCCGCCCGGCGCCTCCTGATCGTGACGCGTCGGCGCGATCCACGCGGTAATGGTGAAGCCTCCGCCCAGGCGGAGCGCCGCGTTGTCGGGGACGGTTGCATAGGATCCGAGCGGCAGCACCTGGCGTTTGCCGGCGTAGTCGGCGTTCGCCGGCGTCTCGATCACGGTTTCCTTCACGCCGGGGCCCTTCGGGTTGGCGTCGCCATGAATGAGTCTCACGATGTCGGCGCGATAGCGCGCCGACTGCGTGCTGACCATGAACTTCACCGTGTCGCCCGGCTGCGCGGTCATGTGGTCGGCGTAGCCGACGATGCCCATCCGATCGAGCCCCTCCTGGGCCGACGGCTGCGACTGCCGTCCCTGCCCGCGCCCGGCCGGCTGCGCCGGCGGCGCGGCGCCTCGCCCGGGTTGCTGCACCGCCGGAGTGGCCTGCGCGGCCAGGCCGGCGCCGCCGGGCGGCGATGCGACGCCCAGGAGCGCCGCCGCACCGAGCAACACGCCCAACGGGATGAAGGTCCGCACTCGTGTGATCGACATGGATCCCTCGCCTAAATGAAATTCGCGCTCGAACTCGACCGTGTGCGGGCGATTATGAGCGAGCGCGCTGCAACTTTGCAGAGTTTTTGCGAAGGATCTGCGAAGGCTGGCCGGATTACGGGAGCCGGCGCCAGCCGCATGGTCGAGTGGGCCTGGTTACGCTCTAGTCGCGCTTGAAACGTCGGTTGCGGACTTTGAGGTCAGGCGCCCGCAACAGACGAGCTATCGAACGACGACCGGTGATTCGGCCTGCGGCAGAAAAATTCGTGCAGGCTCGGCGCCGTCGATTGCCGCCACCCACACGTCAGCCATCGTCGTGGTCCGCCGCGGGATCGCATAGAGAAGGTGGCGGTCGTCGAGCCATTCCACCTGGTCGTCGATATAGCGCGTCTCGGCAGCGACGATCCGTTCGGCGTTGGTCTGCAGATCGAGGAGGTGCAGCCGCCACGAGTCGGGGCTGGGACCGACGCGCTTCTTGTAGGCGAGCAGCCGGTTGTCGGGCGAGATCGCGGGGCACTCGACGTTCTCGCGCATCACCGTCAGCTTGCGCAGCGCGAGGTCGCCGCGGACCAGGAACGTCTTCCCGCCCGTGCGCAGCGCGGCGTAGAACGTGTTGCCGTCCTTCGCGAAGGTGACGCCCCAGAAATTGAAGTCGACTTCCTTGAACCGCGATCCGTCGCGCCAGGTCGAGAACTGCTCCAGCTCGCCGATTTCGTCGCCGCTCGCGAGATCGACCAGCGTCGTCCGCGTGGAGAACGCGGCCGCGTAGTCGTCGCCGACGACGAACACGGTGATCGCGCCGACGCGCCCGTCGGCCGACGCCCGCGTGCGGCTGGGCAGACCCTCGAGCTTGATCGTGGCGCCGGGTTTCAACGCGCGATCGAGGAGCAGCGCGGTGTAGCTGTTGAAGACGCCGCGCTGCAGATGCAGGCACAACCCGCGGCCGCCTGCAAAGGACACGCGCTCGCACGTCACCGCTGTCGAGCGACGCTCGCCCGCGGGCGCATCGAGCGCCACCATCGTCAACCGGCCGAAGCTCGCGCCCGCAGTGGTGTCGCGAAACAGGAGATGCGGGCGCGCGGCCATCGCGGCAAGGTCCTCCGGCCGCGACGCCGGCGCGGGCTGCGGCGGCCGCGCATCGCTCTGCTGCATGCCGAGGAACACGCACGACGAAACCGTCACCGCCGCGGCGGCGCGCCGGTGCGTGATCAGCTGCCGCCGCGCCGCCACCGGGAACCGCAGGCGGCTACTGATAACGCCCCATGCGATCGCCGCGACCGGCGCGACGATCAGCAGATCGCTGAAATGGATGCCGTAGATGCCGTCCGGCCCGTATGGCTCGGTGGCTGCGTGCAGGATCTCGCTCCACGGGAGGAGCCGCGCTTCCGCTGATTCGTGAAACGTATAGAGGACGCCCTGTGCGACGAACAGCACGAGGAACGTGCGCGTCGCCGTGCGAAGGAGCGGCGCGCCGAGTCGCTGCGCCGCCGCGGTCGCGACGATCGCGACGAGGCCAGCGGCGAGCGCGCCCGATCCCAGGCTGAGCATCGCGTCGAACGAGCGCAGCTCGACGGTCGCCGTATACAACAACGACAACTGCTCCATCGTCTGCCGGACGACGATGAGGCACGAAGCCGCTGCGACCAGCCACATCGCGTAGCGCGGCTCGGCCGCCGGCTCGCCTGTGCGATCCTTCGGCGCATCCCGAAGCCAGGCCGCGAATCGAAGAGCGATGGCCACCGCGGCGAGCGCGAGGAGCGCTTCCTCGAGCGCCTGGTTCGTCGCGGCGCGAAAGCGCCAGGCGCCGGCCACGGACACCGGCAGGGCGAGCAGCAGCCCGCGTCGAATCGCCGCGGCAACGCGCGTGTCGCCGGACGCGCGGCACCACGCGAGCGCGACGGCGATCGGCATGAACGCCTGCAGGCCCTGCGAGAAGGTGCGCAGGAAGAGGTTCACGGAACGCGATGATATCGTATCGGCCCACACCCCATGGCTGAGCGCGGGCTGCGCAAGATCTTGATAGTCGGAGGCCCCCGGTTGTCGCTGACAATCGCCGCGTTGACTGCACATCCGGTCGCCGCCGCGCCGCCCTCGATTGCGAGCCGCTGTCAGGCGGCGGTCGAGGAGCGCCTGGCCGATTGGGGCGCCGGCGCCGAGCGCTATCGCGACATCGACGGCGCGTTCGGGGCGCGCGAGTCGCGCATCGCTACCGGGACGCTCGGCACGTGGGTGCTGCTGCACGAGCCGCCTGACGGCGCGCCATCGCTGGTGCGCGTGGAGGAATCGGGCACGACGCGCGTGAGCTTCGACGCCGGCTGCCACGAATCGTCGTCTTTCGAGCCGCGTCCGCCGGCACCCGAGCTGGCGTTCACCGATCGCGATCTGCGGGCGCTGGTCGCGTCGACGCCGCGCGGCGTGCTCTTCGTGTGGTCGCCGCACATGCCGTTGTCGGTCGACGCGTATCGCACCGTCTCGGAGCTGGCGAGGCGCATGGGGCTGTCGTTCACGGCGCTGCGCGATCCGATGTCCGACGCCGCCTACGCCGCATCGGTTGCGCGGGAAGCCGGGATGCCGCCGAGCGCACTGCGTTCGTTTGCATCGGTGGAATTGAGCTTTCGCCAGGCGACACTGCATGCGCCGGCGTTGCTGGTGTTCGCGCACGGGAGATTCTCGGGCATGGCCGTGCCCGGGTATCGCGAAGCCGCCGCCCTCGAGGCGGCAATCTCCGAGCGCCTCCGCGTGGCGGCGTCACCGAATCGATAGGGGTCGTGATGATGAAACGGTTGGCTGTCTCGTTCGGCGCGGCGCTGGCCGCGGCTCCCCTACTGCTGCTCGCACAAGCGCCAGCCGGCACGGCGCCTTACTGCGCGGTCCAGAGCGCCGGCACCAAGGTGGAGATGGTGCGGCCGCAGCCGGGCGATCCGCCGATCGACGACGTCAACTGGTTTGCGCGGCCGGTGCCGAATCCTCAGCGGCACTGGATCGTCGGCTTCGCGAGCCACAACCTGAACTACCTCTACGATCTCACCTCGGGGGCGCGCGTGCGCATCCCCGACAAGTCGGATGCCGTTGCGACGCCAGACGGCCGCTTCATGACCGTGCCGTCACACTACACCGCGACGGCGACGGTGAACTTCTACGATCTGCCGACATTGCTCGATCGCCTCGCCGCGGGCAAGGATGCCTCCGACGTGCCGCCGGTCTTTGCCCACAAGCACGCCGATCTCGGCGACGCTTATTACCAGTCGATCGGCGTCGTCTCACGGGCGGTCGAGCGGGGCGTCGACACGACCGTCTACCGGATGATGTTCTCCGGCGCCCGCCACCCGCAGCCGCCAGGGTTTCGCATCGTCGACTACCGCGTGACGCGCAGCGCCGGCGCGGTCAACGTGGTGCCGACCGAGCCGATGCGGCTGTGCCCAGAAATCGTCAAGGACATGGCGACGCCGTTCATCTCGAAGGATGGCCGTTACGTCGTCGCGCACGACGACAGCAAGCCGGGCACGGCGGCGTCGCTGAAGCTGCTCGAGATCACGGCGACCAACCCCGCCGGCGGCACCACGACGTGCGCGCAGCGGCTCGACTTCGGCTTCGCCGCCGGCAAGGCGGACTTCAGCTACGACGGCTCGCAGCTGACCTTTCACATCAGCAAGCACGACTACCTCACGGTGTTCATCGACGGCGGCATCAAGCGGCCGGCGATGACCGACATCGTCGTCGTCGATCTCGATCGGCGCCGATCAGGCGAGTACGTCGGCGTCAAGGGGATGGCGCGGGTGACGACGTCACAGACCGAGGGGGTGGGCAACTACTTCCCTGCGTTCATGCCCGACGGCAAGCTGTTCTACGTCGCCAACGACGTGCCGAAGGACGCGACCGACGCGAAGCGCTTCAAGCTGGTGGTCGTCGACCCGGCGCGCGACGTGAGGATGGCGAACTTCTTCACAGACGATTCGCGGCGCAGGCTGGCGGGCGAGATCGGCGAGCTGTGGCGCTCGAGCTGCGCGCCGGAGCTGAAGGAGTTCAAGCCGGGCGAGGCGGCGTGGGCGTTCATGAGCCTGAAGCCGGAGAGCTGCCGCAAGCTGGTCGAGGCGCGCTGGACGCCGGCGGTAGCGGCGGCGAAAGGGGATCTCCTCGCAGCCTGCAATCTGGAGACGAAGTCGTCGCGCTAATTCGAGCCGACGATCTTGCGGAACGCGGGATCGTCGCGCACGCTCTTGAAGTCGTCGTCGCGCAGCAGCTGCTTCTTGTTCGCCGGGTTCAGCTCCACGGCCCTGGCAACCGCCGTCATCGCGTCCGCTTTCTGCCCCATCCGCAGCTGGATGCTGGCGATGGTCACCCAGACGGCGTCGTTGGCCGCCGACTTGTCGCGTGCGGCGAATGCCTTCTCAAGGGCGCCCTTCAGATCGTTGGCCCTGATGCTGGCGCCAGCCTCCGACAGCATTTCATTCGAGCGGACCGCGTCGAGGATCCGCCGCAGCTCCGGGATCGGCGCGCGGTGCTCGTCGACGCGCAGGTCGAGCGCGCGGTCGCCGAAGCCTTGAATCGCCAGCGGCTTCAGGATCATCAGCGACGCTGACTGCGTGCCGCGGCGATCGCCGCCCTGCGCCTGGCCTGCCTCCAGCGCTTCGAGCAGCCGCTCGGCGAGCGGCCCGTGCGAGGCCTCGAACGACCGTGCCATCGCGTCGACCACTTCCGGTCCGGTCAGCGTGTTGCCCTGCGCGCAGAAGTTGGTTCCGCAGCGATGGCCCTTCCAGTCCGTGATTGTCTGGCTGGTGAACGCAGCGGTCCTGCCCTGAATGTCGAGGATCGCGACTTGCCGGCTGGCGCGCCCTTCGTCGGCGCGCAGCATCATGTCCAGCGCCTGCTGCGGCGTCAGGCCCGACTCGAGCAGCTCGATGCCGAGGGTGCTGTAGATCGGGTTCGACGCCGACTGGTGCGCGAACACCGCGACGCCACCCTTGCCGCCGCGCGTGCGCGCGCCGACCGCGATCGTCTTCGACTGCACCGCAATCCCCAGCTCGCCTGTCGCCGGATCGCGGCCGATGATCGAGAAGGTGCCTTCCTCGCCCGGCGCATATTGCTGGGCCCTCGCTGGAACCGCGGCGAGGGCGACGAGGACGATCGACGCGAACAGCTTCGCCTGCATACTCCGGCTCCACGCATCCTCCTAGGCGAAGGATGCAGCTATCGGTGTTCCCTAGCGTGCGGTGACCTGGAACGTCCGCACGATGAGATCGAGCACGTCCGGCAGGTCGCCGGTCGGCCGCGGCCGGGCGATCTCGGTGCGGACGATGCGCTTTTGATTGGGGGTGAGGAGGCGGAAGGCGGTCCACATCGCGTTGCCCTTGATCGACACCATCTGCCAGACGAGCTCGCGCATCTGGTTGTCGAGCGTCACCCGCAGCTCGTCGTTCGGCGTGTCCGACAGGTTGTTCTCGTAGATTTTCTGGACGATGCCGGCGAGCTGGGCGGCGGCCTGCGCGGTTCTCTGCTCGCTCTCGCCCTGCAGCGCGCGGATGGCGCTCTTCTGCGCGTCGTTGAGCGGCACGTCCATGGGCGAGGCGGCGGCAGCGGGCGGTTGACCGGCAGCCGCCTGGAGGCGGGTCGTGGTCTCGTCCGCGACCCGCGCGCCATCGAGCGCCTGCGCCCCGGCCGCCGCCGTGCACAGCAGCACGCAGCCGATGACGACCGAGCAAGCCTTCATCGCATCCCTCCCCGCGACAATTTACCACCGCGGGAGGAGCGGTGCCTGTCCTGAGCGAGCGAAGCGAGTCGAACGAGGGTTATTTCGCGTCGTGAAAGATGATGCCGAGCGTGGCGCGAAACCCGGATCGGATGCGGCTGACGCCGTGCCGCAGGTTCACGCGATAGGTGCCGCGCGTGCCCTGCACCGGCCGGTGGTGGACCGGAAAGATCACCGCATCGCCGCGCGCCAGCGACACCACCTCGGCGCGCGATTGCATGCGCGGCCGCTGCTCGGTGAGGACGAACTCGCCGCCGGCGAAGTCGCGGCCCGGCTCCGCGAGCAGCACCGCGACCTGGAGCGGAAACGCAAGCTCGCCGTACAGATCCTGGTGCAGGCAGTTGTAGTCACCCTCGCCGTACTGGAGCAGCAGCGGCGTCGGCTTGCCCTGACCGGCCACGCGGCAGCGTTCGAGGAAGGTCGTCAGGTCGCCGGGATACCGCGTGCCGATCCCCATCGCGGCGTTCCATCGATTGGCGATCGACGCCAGCGGCGGGTAGAGCGCGGCGCGCAGCGATGCGACCAGCTCGGGCAGCGGATAGGCAAAGTATTTGT
>Ga0111538_10013744_pt1 | contig 10678 bp, 9 predicted proteins | sample SoiMethybrSBSTD1_FD_79669 | JGI IMG/M metagenome (GOLD analysis project Ga0111538, IMG submission 79669) | Bulk soil microbial communities from a Populus tree surrounding site in Tennessee, USA - Soil MetaG P. TD hybrid SBSTD1 (version 2)... | ecosystem: Environmental > Terrestrial > Soil > Tree... | reverse complement strand
TGCAGCCGACGGCGGCGTGTGCCACCGTGAGCCGCCGCCGCTGAAGCCGCACGTTAGGCCGACGAATTCAACATCTGCATGAACGAGTGCTCGCGTCGTCCCTTCTACTCCGAGTACGCGTGGGCGTTCGACCTCCTTATCGACAGGCCTGTTCGTAAAGAGTGCGCCGTGATCGCCGCGTGGCTGGTCGATCGCGGGGCCCTGCCGGGTTCGGAGATTCTTGACGCCGGCTGCGGAACAGGTCGGTACGCGATCGAACTCGCGCGACGGGGCTACCTGATTCAGGGCATAGACCTCTCACCCGATCTCATCGAAGTCGCCATGCGTTCGCACGGAGACGTTCACCGGGGCGTCTCCTTCGCCGTAGGTGATATCGCGCACCTGCCGTCCTCCCGATACACCGCGATTCTGTGCCGTGGCGTCCTCAATGACATCGTCGACGACGCGGGTCGTGAGGCGGTCTTCGCGGCCTTCGCCGGGGCGCTGCAAACTAATGGCGTGTTGATCCTGGACGTCCGGGAATGGGCTGCCTCCGTGGAGCGGAAGGCAAGGGAACCGCTCTTCAGAAAGCGTGTCTCGACTGCGCGTGGCGAATTGACCTTCACAAGTGTCACAGCGATCGACCATGAGACCCGGCGATTGCTGATCTCCGAGCGGCACGAACTGCTCACGAGCGGCGAGGAACGTGTGAGCGACTACAACTTCGTGATGCGTTGCTGGGAGAGAGACGAGCTCGACACTCTGCTCGCGCGCCATCGCTTCGGCGAGCTCTCGTACTTCGGCGCATATGATTCCGGCGTGGCAGCCGGTGCCACCGACCGACTGGTGGTGGTGGCGCAACGTACGGGCGCTGCGGCCTAACATCGCCTTGCAGCCGACGGCCGGTGCGATCCTGAGCCGCCGCGGCTGAAGCCGCGCGTCAGGCAGCGTAGATTCTCAAAATCAACGGGACATGGAATCAGGTCTGGAGACACTTTGTGGCAGACAATGCAGCAAGGCCTCGATGGAGTGTTGCGCCGTACTTCATTGTTGACGACGTCGTGGCCACAGCGAACTATTACCGTGACAAGCTCGGTTTCGGTTACGACCGCCTTTGGGGTGAGCCACCTTCATTCTGCATGGTGTGCAGGAATGGCGTGGTGGTCATGCTCAGCCAGCTCGAGGAGACTAGCGGTGTCATGCGGCCAAACCGGCTGGCCGATCCAGAAGGAGGCGCATGGGATGCCTACATCTGGGTCGACAATGCCGATGCCCTGTTCGCTGAGTTCCGGTCCAAAGGGGTGAAGATCGCACGGGACATCGGCGACCAACACTACGGCTGCCGCGACTTTGAAGTCGAGGACTGTAACGGGTATCGCCTGTGTTTCGGGCAAGACATGAGCGGGGACCAGGGTAGTTAGTCCCAAACCAGAGGCGCCTCTACCGTTTTGGGATAGCATTCGCTCGCACGCCATGCGAGCCGCACAGCCTGACTCTGCTCCAAAGGCGCCGTGTTGATGACGGCTGACACGCTGGCGAAGCAGCTGGCCAACCTCTGCGCGCACGGCACGCTGACGCTTCCCGAGCCGGCATTCGGGCTGGACATCGCCCGCCTGTTCGACACCTACCTCCCCTCGAGTCGCCTCACGCTCACGTTGCAGCCGGCGGCGGCGCCAGGATTGATTCGCACCGGGACCGTGTCGTGGCCGCCGCTGCCCTCGTCCGTGACGACACGCTCCGAGTTCAGCGTGAACGTCGAGTTCAGCGTCAACGCCGACGGCGTACCTCAATTGCTAATGGTGATCACGCTTCCGGACCCCTGCGCGCTGTCGCAACTGTTTCCGGAAGTCGATCAGACCGGGCTTCGCATTCTGTCGTTGAAGGACGGGCACCTGACGCTGTGTTCGTACGACCGGCCGTCGACGGCGGCGGGGATGAGCCTGTCTGGAAGTGCCACCCTCGGCGACGGCCTCGCGCTGGTCTCGAAACTGCTCGGCGTCGAGGATTGCCCCATCGCGGGGACCGTTCGAGCGGGCACTGGCGGAGCCGAGATTCACCTGGCGACCGATACGCCGCTGACGCCTCCGTCGATGAACATGCCGGTCTCGCTGTCATTTGATGCCACGGCGTCCGGACACGGATCGTATTCGGGCGATATACGTCTGACGACACACGTGTCGATCGTCGGCCAGGAGATTCACCTCTCGGCCGCCATTCCAGACGACGTGCCGCTGGTCGTATTCGAAGTGGCGTTCGATCCCGCGCAGCCGGGCAGCCGCCCCGCTCTGTCCGGATTCAGCGCCCTCGAGGATCTGCTCACCAAGAAGGCCACGCTCGACCCGGCGACGCTGCAGCAGTTGCTTCCGAGCGCGTCGTGGCTCAGCGATGTTCCGCCGTTGCACCTCGATCGCGCATCCATCTGCGTGAACCTGCAGACGCTTGCGATCGACGTGGTGTCGGCAACCATCGGCGTCTCTCACCGGTGGGACCTCCTCGATGGACGGCTGATCGTGGATCCGCTGCAGGTGCAACTGGCCGTGGCACAGCCGTTCTCCGATTCATCGGCGTTCCTGGCCTCCGTTCTCGGACGGGTCACGATCGAGACCATTCCGTTCGACGTGTCGTGCGCCTCGGATGCCACGCTCTCCGTGAGGCTGACGGACGGCCACCAGATCCCCGCGGCATCCGTGTTGTCATGCTTCGTGGTCACACCGCCCATCGATCTCCCGGCGCTGAGTGTGTTCGAAGCCACCGTCAACCCCGAATCGGGCGCCTTCGACGTGGCAGCCTGGCTTGGTCAGTGGACTGTTCCGATCGGCTACAACGGGCTGACGCTTGGCCCGGTGCGTGTCCATGCCGCACGCGGTGAGAGCGAACCGGCAACCCTCGATGTGGAAGCGTGGGCCGAGCTCGCCGGCTCTCAACTCAACGCACGCGGGTCGGTCTCAGGCAACAACTTCGAGCTGACGGCGACCGCCGAGACCATTCCATTCGGAGCGCTGATCTCGTCCCTGCTTCCGCAATCGAGGCCGATCACGGTTTGCAGCCCTGGCGGATCAGCAGCCACAGGCGGTGGGATGTCGCTGCCGATGCCAGCGGCTCTTGACAGCCTGCAACTCGCCGGATGCAGCGTGACACTCGTGAGACAGGACCACGATTGCAGCCTCGGAGTGGCGGTGGCGAACGTAGACGGCTACGGCAGCCTGGAGTTTCACTGCCTGACACTGAAGGACGGCACGTGGGGAGTCGCCGCCAGTTTCAGCGTTCCTCGAGATTGGAAGCTCTCGACGTTGGGCGAGACGCTTCGGGCATTCGACGACGTCACCTTCGACAGTGCGGGGCTCGTGCTGTCGTCGTTCACCGATCAGACGTTCACATTCAAACAGCCTGGCCACACTGACTGGACTGGGGTAACTCAGGGAGTGCGGCTTGCTGCCAGCATCACCGCGACGCCGGATCAGCGCGGGGTATTCGCCCACATCGGCAAGTTCCTGTGCGCGGACAAGGCTCATGTCGATCTATCGGCCAGTCTCGACCCCGATCTCACGGATGTCACGATCACGGGCACGATCGACGGTACGTTTCCACTGGTGAGTGGACATTCGTCGGATCACGCCGTGAGACCGATCGTCACGCTGACCGAAGCCGGCGTCTCACTGACGAGCAGGTCGAATCAGTTGACGGCAAGCATCACCGGCGCCCTGCAGGTGGTGACAGACGGTCACACGCTGTCCTTCACCGCAAGCGTTGGTGTCCACGAGGACGGCGCATTCGGCACGGGAACGATGGACGGCGCATGGTCCAACGCATTCGGCGTGGCGGGGCTCACCCTCGCCGACGTCGCCCTGATGATCGGCTGCGACTGGGAAGGCGTCCCTGCCGTGGGTGTCGCTGGACACCTGACCCTCGGATCGTTCGACGGCTCGTTGGCACTTGAATTCGACTCGACAGCGGTGCCACCGGCATTTCTGTTGGCTGGTTCGTTCAGCGATGTCACGCTCGCTCAGGTCGTGAGTGTGTTCTGCCCATCCCTTGCACTCGGTCCGAGCCTGGCCTTGTTGACCGGCGTCAGCCTGCGCGGCATCAAACCGTTCTCGCTTCCAGCGACGGTGACTCGTGACGTGCTGGACGCCTCCACGCTCGCAACGACAGTTGACCCGCGGATACTCGAAGCTTTTCACGGCCACGAACCGGCGCTGGGATCACGGCTGATGCTGACGAGCAACAAGACCGTGACGTCTCCGGCAACGAAGTGGTTCCTCGCCGATCGTGATGCCCTCACGACGTGGCAGATCAGCGCCACTCGGTCGGGACTCGTCGCCTCGCGCGAGACGCAACTTTACGTGGCTGAGGGGGCGGTCTCGCTTGGCGATCGTAAGTTTCCCGCCGGGTTCCAGCTGGCCGGCGAACTGGACGTCTTTGGTGCGGCCCTTGACGCCGAGATCATGGGCGATCCGCATCGTGGGATCTTTGCCGAATTCGACATCCCCAAGAAGCTGGCCTGGCACGGACTGCTTACGCTCTCGGGATCGGGAGGAAAGAACGGTCCATTCTTCTCGTTGGCCACGTACGACGCACCAGAGTCGAAGATCAAAGGGCAGCATCTGGTGATCTCAGGCGAAGCGAATCTGCTGGGCGTGCAATCGGACGGCGACGTGTCGCTCTCGCTGACCCACGACGGTCTCGAGGCAACCGTGAGCGGCGCAGTCGGGTCGGTCACACACTCGCGGCTCGACGTCACGATCGCCAGCGCCACGGGCCTCGACGTGCACGGCAGCTTCTCGTTCCAGCTTCGGGAGAGCGTCGGGCCGATCCTCGGTCCAGTGAGCAAACTGGTCCTGGTCCCGGCGATCAGTCTCGATGTGGCCATGACCGTCGACAACGCGCATTTTGCCGCGAAAGTGTTGCCGAGCGGTGTGGTTACCGTGTCAGTAACGTTCGGCGGGAGCTTCGAATGGAACGGGCAACACGTCACCATCGGGCCGACCACACGGACGATCACAGCCGGCCCAGCGGACGTCAGTTATCTCGAGCAGACGGCGTCGATGGTTGCCGACGCGGTTGTGACCGACGCCGCGAACGCGTTCGGTTTCCTGTTCAGGGACGTGAAGACAGGTCTCATGAGTGCGGACATATGGGCGTCGAGCATGGGCAGCTATTTTCGAAAGCGGATCGCCAATCCGGTCGAGGTCCTGCAGCGCGAGTTCCATGTCAAGGACAAGACCCAGACAGCCGGGCTGCTCTATAGCGCCGGCCTCTTGCCAGAAGAGATTCTCAACGTCATGACTGCCGGCGGCTATTCCCTCGCCGAGTCCGAACTCAAAGCGTTGGCTCACGAGTTCGGCTGGGTCCTCTGATACGGACGCAAAAATGCCGGACGCCGAGAACGTGACACGGCTCATGGAGCAATGGTGCGATCAGGAGATTCTCTTCTCCTGGATGCAGGTCGGGAGCAACGACCTCACGGATCACAGTCTGTTTGAGTGGGCGTTCAGTCGAAATGTGAATGGACGGCTCAGGTACGCGCAACTCCCGGCTCTCAATACAACGACGAGCGTCAGCTGCTTCGAGCTCATTCTCCTGGCGCTCGCGAACGCCGATGCTCAACGCTACACGAGGGCTCATTTCAAGAGTCTCTACGAGAGCTATCTGGGGCTGCACAATACGGAGGGCCAATGGGCCGCGCTTCTCTTGCAGGGTCCTGATTTCCAGCTGAATCGAACGGCGACCATCTGTTCTCGAAGGGACAGGCCCCTGAGAGGACAGCTGGTGTTCTTCAACGCCGGAGCTCACGTCTGCCTCGCGACCGGGGAAACGAGTCAAGTCGGGGCCATTGTCAGCCCCGAGCTCTTGAGCTTCTGGGGGCCCTATCCACGGCTCGATCCCGCGCAGGCCGTGAATCACGTCATGCGTTCGAGCGTGGCAGAAATACTTGCGTACCTCCAAGACACCAGAGCGTTACCCGGACAGCCGGCGCGGACGGGCCCTGACGAAGTGACCTTTGGGGATCCATACTGGGCGTGATCAGGCGTTCTTCGCCTGAAGGCCCCCAAGCCTTGCTGAAACGCCGCGGTGCGACGGCGGGACAGTCCCTCATAGATGCGTCGATCGCTCGCCGTGCTCGATGTCCTCGTCGTGGTGCTGCTCGGCGCCGCGATGGCGATCGCATGGACCGGCGGTGGACGGTTCGAACTGCTGGGTGTGCCGGTGTCGGCTCGCAGTTGGCCGCGGGCGCTGCTTGCGGCGCTGCTGTTGTTCGCCGCGACGCATGCGCTGCCCGCGCTCCGCGGACGCGCAGCCGATCTCGTGCGGCGACTCGCCGTGCTCACGACAGCAGCGCTGATCGTCGCGGCCCTCGGCGTCACGGCGGCGTACATCATCCACGCGTGCGGCGGACTCGACAGCCATGGCTATGTCGCGTTCTCCGCGTTGCTCAGCCAAGGCCGCCTTGCCCGGCCGATGCCGGACCTCTCGTGGTTGCCGGTGCCGCGCGTCGAGGAGATTGCGTCGCCGCTCGGGTTCATGCCATCCCCGGACGGATCGGCGCTTGTCCCGGTGTTCTCGCCCGGCGCTCCGCTGCTGATGGCAGCGGCGCGGCTGATGGCCGGAGCCGATGCCGTCTTCTGGGTGTCGTGGATCTGTCAGGCGGCGCTCGTGGGCGTGGTGTTCCTGCTGGCCAGACATCGATACGGGACGCTCACGGCCGGCCTCGCCGCCGCACTGATGGCGGCGCATCCGGTTGCGGCCGCGTACGCGATGCAGGCGATGAGCGATGTCCCGGCGACGCTGGCCACGGTGCTGGCCGTCTATTGGATGTGTGGCCGAAGCAACCCGCAGCCGGTGCTCGCGGGGCTCGCCGGCTCGCTGGCGGTCCTCGCACGTCCGCCGCTGCTGCTGGCACTGGCCGTCCTCGGCGTGCTCACCCTTCGCCGCACGCCGCGCGCGGCGCTGACGATGGGCGCGTTCGTGATGCCTGGCGTGCTCTGGCTGATGTGGACGCAGTACGTGCTGTACGGCAATCCTCTGGTCAGCGGGATCGGCACCGCGAGCACTCTGTTCACGATCGCCGCCGTCCCACACAACGTCGTCGCGCACGGCAAGTGGTTCCTGATCGTGGACACGCCGCTGAGCGTTCCGGCGCTCTGGCTCGGGTGGCGATCCGATCGCTGGTTCGCGACGGTCGCCGCATCGACGGCGGCGGCGGTCGCGCTCCCGTATGCCTTCTTCGCCGGCCTTTTCGACGACTGGGAGATGCTGCGCTTCCTGCTGCCTGGTCTGGCGCTGCTGGTGCCGATTGCCGCGGAGGGTGTGGCCACGCTTCTGCGGCGCCTCCCGTCCCCGGCGGCACAGCAATGGAGCGTCGTCGCCCTTTCGCTGGTCGCGCTCCTCGCGTCAGGGCGATGGCTCGATTCGCACGGCGTGCTGGCGCTGCCGGTGCTCGAAGCGAAGTATCCGCGCGCCGCCGAGCGGATCGCCGGCCGCGCGCCCGAAGATGCCGTCGTGTTCGCGTCGCTCCACAGCGGCAGCATCAACTACTACAGCGGCCGGCTGACGCTGCGATGGGATGCGCTCCCGTCTGATCGTCTCGCCGAAACGGTCGCCGCGGCGGGGCAGCGAGGCATGCCGGTGTACGCCGTGCTCGAAGGGTACGAGATGCCGCAGTTCGAGCGCCGCTTCGCCGGTCAGCTTGGTTCGCGCGTCACCTTCGAGCCGGTCGACCGCGTGCTGACGACCTACATCGCGGAGCTGCGGGTTCGCTAGACGCCGCATACTTCTGCATGTCGATAGCTCGGTACATCTGGGCGGCACCGAACAGTCTTATCGGGCTGATCTTCGTGCCGATCGTCGCTCTCACACGGGGAGGGCTGGAGGTGGTGGACGGCGTGCTGGAAGTGCACGGTCCATTCATTGCCTGGATGTTGCGACGTTGCGTTCCGATGCGCGGCGGCGCTGCAGCGATAACGTTCGGGCATGTCGTTCTGGGGCGAGACCGACCAACACTCTCACTGACCCGGGCCCACGAGCGGGTCCACGTCCGTCAATACGAACTGTTGGGGCCAGCCTTCATCCCCGCGTACTTACTCGCCGCAGTGTGGGGAGTCATAACCGGGTCGGGTGCGTATTACGGCAACGTGTTCGAACGTGCGGCCATGCGAATCGACCGGCGGGGAGGATCATGACAAGACGCCACGCACCAGCAGGTGCCGGTCCCCGCTGCGGGTCACTTCGAGGTGATCCAACCCGGCTACTCGCAGTTGACCGATCGCCTCCTCGATCGTGAACGCTGCACAGAGCGAGTTGAAGAAGTCCTGACGAAGGATCGGATCCTCCTCGCCCGCGACCGTCTCGACAATCTCACGCGCCGCGTCGGGAGTGTCGGGTCGAATCAGATCCATGACGTAGACAGCCGCCCCGCTGCGACCCAATCGTCTGACTTCATCCCACAGCACGGCAGGATCGGGCAGATGGTGGAGCAGGTCCTTCGACAACACCGCGTCGAAGGTGTGGGCGTCGAAGGGAAGGCCCGGCAGCACGCCTTGGACCACCGCAATGCGCGAGGCGAGCCCTGACGCGCGGGCGGCATTGCGCGCCAGCGCGACCATCGGTGCAGATCCGTCGACCGCGCTGATGATCGCCTGCGGCGCGGCACGCGCGAGCCGGATGTCGACGTCGCCAGGGCCGCACCCGAGATCGACGACCTGCTGCAGGCACGACGCGAAGTGCTGCGCCAGCCCGTCGACGAACCGCTGGTTCGACGCGCTGAAGTCCGCCTTGGCATAGGCTCGCGACTGGGCCTCGTCGTCCATCAGCTCTGGCTCGAGGATGCGATCCATGGGCGTCAGCACACTCTCTCACGACAACGGCAATCGGGTGTTACAGAATGCTGCCGTGGTGTTCCGGCGGCACTTGATCGATCTGCTGTCGCACGAGCCGCGATCGGTGTCCTCGATTGCCCGCGAACTGGGCCTGCGACGCAGAGACATCGAAGACGATTTGCAGCACGCCATCCGGTCGGCGACGGCCGCCGGCCATCAGATCGAGATCGTTCCCGCGCGCTGCAAGGACTGCGGCTTTGTCTTCGCGGGCGACCGCCTTGTCAAACCCGGACGTTGCCCGTCGTGCAAGGGATCGCGACTCTTCGAGTCGCTGTTGCGCGTCGAGCGACGTTCTCCAGGCGGCTGACTCTCGGGAACGCGGCAGATGATCGGCCGGGCTGGAACGATCTGCCGGTGCTAGCGTATGGACACTCCGTGAATCGCGAAAAACAGCGGCTCGCGCTGGCGGTTGGTCTGGTGGCGCTCATCGCAGCGCTCGGGCTCGGCATCCTGGCGATAGTGCCTGGCCTCCTGCCGCAATTCGGCGCAGGGAATCCAAACCGGCTGGCGATCCTGCTGTCGCAGACGATCGACGCGAATGGGATCGACGCTGCCGCCGAGCAATACCGCACGCTGCACGCGCAGGGCTTCCGCGGCGTGGTCGAGAGTGAAGCCGATACCAACACACTCGGTTACGCACTCCTCGGCCGCGGCCAGGTGGCTGCCGCTATCCGCATCTTCCAGTTGAACGTCGAAACGCATCCGAACTCGGCCAACGTGTACGACAGCCTCGGCGAGGCCTATCTGGCAACGGGCAACCGGGCGCTGGCCGTCGCGAACTACGAGGAAGCGCTCTCGCGTGATCCGAAATCGAAGAGCGCCGCGGCGGCATTGGAGGCGCTCACGGGACGAAAGCGTCCGCCCTACCGGCCGCTGGTGCTGTTTCACATCCTGATGGGGCTCGTCGCCATCGCGTCGGGCGCGATCGCGATCATGCTCCGCAAGGGTTCGCGCTCGCACAACCTGGTGGGAAGGCTGTTCGGCATTTCGATGCTGAGCACGTCGGGCGTTGCGTCGTACATCGCATTTACCGACCCACAGGGGAAGGTCGTCAACGTCGTCATGGGTCTTGTGACGTTCTACCTCGTTGCGACCGCGTGGCGATCGGCTTATCGCCGGCGGCCGCAGTCGGATGTTCTCGACTGGGTCGGGATGGCTGCGGCGGCGGTGCTGGCCGTGGCGCTCGTCAGGATCGGCCTCGATGTCGCCGCCGGCCGTTTGCTGCGTGCGGGCGCTCCGTCAGGCGTGTTCTTCGTGTTTGCGACGATCGCGGCGCTTGCGGCGGCGCTGGACCTGCGGATGATTCGCCGCGGCGGTCTCACCGGCACGCCGCGGCTCACACGTCATCTGTGGCGCATGTGCACCGGCCTTTTCGTCGCCGTCGGCTCGTTCTTCCTGGGCCAGCCGCAGGTGTTCCCCGTGGGCATCCGCAACTCCGGGCTCCTGGTCGTGCCGCCCTTGGTGGTGGTGTTCGCGCTTGGCTATTGGCTCCTGCGCGTGCAGGTGCTGCGCGCGTGGCCGCACCCGCTCATACGTTTGTGGCCCGCACTGCGGCGAACATCGTAGGTCGCCTCAACCCTCGACGCGGAACCGTGACAGCGAACAACGGAAGCAGTCCGTATCCTTCGATTTCGTGAGATGGCGGACGCAGAATGATGGTATAAGAAGCCTCCCCTGCGCGGATGCGTCCGTCAATTGCCAATCCAGTCATATCAAACCACAGACAGGCTCAGTCACGCGTCGGGACGAAAAGCGAGGATGTCATGACTCGACACCTACCTCCGCGCGCGGCGCGCGGTATTGCAATCGCTACGGTTTTCGTA
>Ga0111538_10013743_pt1 | contig 10678 bp, 5 predicted proteins | sample SoiMethybrSBSTD1_FD_79669 | JGI IMG/M metagenome (GOLD analysis project Ga0111538, IMG submission 79669) | Bulk soil microbial communities from a Populus tree surrounding site in Tennessee, USA - Soil MetaG P. TD hybrid SBSTD1 (version 2)... | ecosystem: Environmental > Terrestrial > Soil > Tree... | reverse complement strand
TAAGTGAGTCCAAGGTGATTGAGCACCTCGGCCTGTTCCGCCGGCGTCCGGAACCGCTTGAGGCTCGCCTGGAGCGGAGCCACGGCCATCGACGGCAGGTCCTTCTTGTAATAAATCCACCCAATCGTGTCGTCGACGTTCGGGTCCTCGGGCAGGCGTTGCTTGGCGGACGTCGCCAGTTGCAGGGCGACGTCAAGATTAATCCCCTGCTCGGCGTAGATGAACGCCAGGTTGTTGGCCGCTACCGGGGCGTTCTCGTTCACTTTGATCGTGGCCTCGTACGACTTCCTGGCCTCCTCTGTCTTACCTTCCGCTTCGAAGAGCATCCCGATGAGCGTGCGGGCGCCGATGGCGTTGGGATCGCGCTTGACGATGCCCTCGAACTCAGCGCGCGCGGCGTCGGTACGTTTCTGGCGCATGTAGAGCTGGGCAAGCATGGTGTAGCCGGTCGTGAATCGCGGGTCGATGGCGACCGCTTGCCGCAGCACTTCTTCCTCTTTCGCCTGATTACCCGCGGCGCCGTGCGCGCGCGCCAGCAGCGTCAGTAACGGCGCGCTTGGCGGACGGAGGGCCGCCTCGGCCTCGAGGCGCGCCACCGCCTGCGCGGGTTTTTTTTCCAAGATGTCGAGAGCGGTGAGCCCGCCGAGTGCCTCGAGATACCCCGGCGACAGTTCCAACGATCGTTCGAACGCCGTCCTGGCAGCGGCGGCGTTGTTTCTCCGCGCCTGATACATGCCATTGACCGCGTGAACCGCGGCCGCGCCCGGCGCGCCTTTCATCAACGTGGCAATCTCGTTTTGCGCCCGCTCCAGATTGCCGGCCACGACCAGGCTTCGCGCCACCGCCACGCGCGCGTCGAGACTCGCCGGCTGCGTTTGACTCGCTTCCTCGGCGAAACGCAAGGCTGTTGCGCTGTCACCAGACCTCAGGCTCAGACGCGACAACTCGACCTGCGCCGCCACAGCGCGGGGGTTGAGACGCAGCACTTCCTTGTAGGACTTGGTGGCATCGGCGATCTCACGGCGTCGATCGTGGATGAGGGCCAACGCAAAGTGCGCATCGGCGGACTGCGGGTCGGCGGAAACCGCCGACTTCGCCCGTTCCAGCGCCTCATCCAGTTTGTTCTCCTTCGAGAGCCATCGCGCCTTTGCGACCAGGCCTGGCGCAAAATTCGGTGCGCGGCCGAGCAAGGCGTCGAGCCGTTTGTGCGCTTCGGCGACGCGGCCCTGGTCGTAATCAAGTGCGGCCAACCTCAATTCGGCATCGGCAAAGGCGGCCTGATCCGATGACAACGATTTGAGAACCTCGATTGCGTCGTTTGCGCGACCGACCCCCACGTAGTAATCGGCCAACTGAAAACGGGCGGCTTGCGCCTTGGAGACTTCGGCAACGGTCTTTAAAGGCTGCTCCGCTTCGCTGGTACGGCGCGTGCTCAGGTAGAGCACCCCGAGCATGCGGTTCGCCAGCAGGTGCTGCGGATCTTTGGCCAATACTTCTTTCAGGGCCGCTTCCGCTTCCGGCGCTCGTCCGGCGGCCCATAGGAAGTTGGCTAATGCGAGTTTGGCGCCCATCGATTCGGGTTCCAAAGCGATGGCCTGGCGATACGCGGCTTCGGCCAGCTTGGCGTCGCCGCCATTCATCCGAATCGCGCCGAGGCTGACGAAGGCCTGGCTGCTCTCCGGATTGATCTTGATCGCCTCTTCGATTTCGGCGATCGCACCAGCAGGATCGCGTAAACCCGCCATCGCATTGGCGCGAAGCAGCAGCGCCTCCACATCCTTGGGGTTCTTCTCGAGCAGACCCGCCGCGCGTGCCTTGGCGTCCTCGAATTGCCCAGACAGCAAGAGGATTCGAGTCGCTTTGAGCTGGACGTCGTGATTGTCCGGCAGCGCGTCCGCGGCGCGGATGTATTCGGGATACGCCGCTTGCAAATTGTTCATGCGCTCGTGCGTTTCCGCCAGCTTGAGGCGAGCCTCGCCAAACTTCGGATCGATTTTGACGGCGCTGGCGTATTCGATGACCGCAAAATCATCACGCTTCTGCGCCGCGTACTGGTCGCCTCGCTCGACGTGCCGGCGTTTCTCGGTGTCAGGATTGCTGCACGACGCGAGCACCAGCGACGCCAGCAGCCAAACGCCGGCGCGGCAAAGCCTCCGCACGCCGACGCGCGAGATTGGAACATGACGCATTGAATTGGTCTCCTTACCGGGTTCGCCGACAGCCGCCATTGTGTCGTCTCCGTTTAACGGCGTCTACCAACTAAAAAAGGGCCACACATGGTGGCCCTTTGGCGATGCGATTGAATTATGGCCTAGTTACGCTTACGGCGCAACAGAGCCAGACCGCTCAACCCCACCCCCAGCAGCAAGGATGTCGCGCCGCCGTCGGGAAGGTTGATCAACTGATCCTGGCTTGGTCCGCCGGCCACGGTCGTCAGATGCAGCACGGCGACATTGTAGGTCGTATTGTTCGCCTTGGCGCCCCCGATGCCGACACCTGTTCCGTCGCCAAACATGGTGATGGCTCCAAAACCCGCTCCGGTCAAGAATCGGTTGTTGCTCTTCTGCGTGGCGCTTAGAGACATTTCGTCTTCCAAGTACCAGAACGCCTGCTGAAGCAGCGCGGCGTCGTTCGCGCGGGCGCTGCCATTCGCGTAGGTGTAAGTGGGCAGCTTGCCGGTCGCGAACAGCGAATACAGATAAGCCGTTCCTATTGATATCCGGTCGATTTTTGGCTGCGGACCGGCGCCATCAGGATCTACGCCCCCCGCCACGCCGCCAAGACTCGCGCCGTTGGTGATTTCCGCTTCGTAAGTGCCGTTCAGGCTGATGTGCTCGTTGTACTCGATACAGAATGTCTGGAAGCCGACCACATCGCCGACATACATCTTGGTGCCATTGGCGTTCCCGACGGTTTGAAGCCCGGGTGCGAAATAGTAGCCGTCTGTGAGAGCCGGGCTCAACAGTGCGGCACCAGCCGGGTCAGCGGCTCTGACATTGAACTCGCCGCCGAGGCCAATCCGATAGTCGCTGTTGCCGCTGATTGTGATTCGGCTGGCGATGGCGTCCGAGGCAAAACATGCAATTAGGGCGATTGTCAGGAGTGTGGGGAGGATCCGGTATGTGAGCATCTGCACGGCAAGATGCTAAGTCCATACCAGAATGTGTGCAACTGTAATTGGTGCAAAGAAAGAGCTTACCGTATTACGGAACCGTAACTCGACAATCCGTAAGATTATCCGACGATAACGGCCGAGTTTAGAAAACTCGAACGCTCTTCAAGTAGTTCGCACCTGAAAGCAATATCTCGTACCCGCCACCACGAATCAGCCCAAGGTCGGCCTTGCCGTCGCCATCGTAGTCGAGCGGCACGGGAACATCCTCGGGTCCGCCCCATTGGAAGGCCAGGGGCGTCTGTGTGCCCGACAACGAGAGATGCCATGTGCCGGTGGACGGACGATAGACGGCAAAGTCAGTCACGCGATCGCCGTTGTAATCCGCTGCGACCGGTCGATCGCCCTCCGTGCCCCAGACCATCACGGTTGGCGTGGCGAAGTTGGAGCCTGAGGTCCAAATCCGCCATTCGCTCGATGACCGCCGGTAGGTTGCAAGGTCTGGACGCCCGTCGCCGTCAAAATCTCCGGCCACGTCAACGTAGTCCTCTTCCGGCCTGAGATTTTTCGCGGCGTCGGCATTGGCCTTCGACGCCTTGATTTCTTCCAGGGTCATGTTCACCACCACCCACGTGAAGCTCGCGGCTGTTGACAGCTCACCGTCCGAGACGGTCACCGTGACGTCATACGACCCGAGCGTGGTCGCCGATCCGCTAATGACCCCCGATGGACGATCGATCGACAGGCCCGGTGGCAACCCGGTCGCGCTGAACGTCAACGGCTGGCCTTCGGGATCGAAGCCCGATAGCGCATACGCAACGGGATAGTTCACAGGGCTCTTCTGATTCTCTGGCAGAGCGATCGCCGGCGGCCGGTTCGTTGTGGAACCGGCCGGCAATGAGTCGACGATCGACCAGTTGAAATCGCCGGTCGCTGTAAAAATGCCGTCGGTAATGGAGACGGTCACTCGATAAAAGCCTATCGTGCGCGGAGTTCCACTGATGACGCCCGAGCCGCTATTGAGTGACAGCCCCGGCGGCAGTCCCGCCGCGCTGAAAGTAAACGGCTTATTCTCGAGATGTGTGGCGTTTACGGTGAGCACCACATTGGTATTGACCCCGCTGGCCTGGTTGGGTGGTTGAACCAGTCTCAGCGGCGTCGGCGTCGCGATCGGCGGCCCCGGCGGTTGCGGTGCCACAGGCGGCTGGCTACCGGGCGGGCCGATGGGCGCCGGCGGCGGCGCCTCGGGCGGCAGCGCCTGGAAGGGCGGACCCGGCGCCGGTAAGGGTACTCCTGGTGCCGGCGGCGGCCCAGGAATGTCGACAATCACTTCGGCGGACTTGTTGCTCAAGTCACCGGCGGTGTTATAGGCCTGCACGACCACGTAAATGCGCTGCCCACCGGGCGGGTTGAACGTATACGTGGTGACCAGGCCGACATCGACAAAGAAGGTATGCACGCCCGGTTGCGTGCCATACGAGAGCCGATAACCGGCAAGATCAGGCTCGGTGTTGGGATCCCACGTTGCGGTGGCCGCACGCACGCCCGCCGCGGTCCCGAGGACCATTGCCAGCGCGAGCAGTAGCGCGGGCAGCTTCGGCGGCGGTTGCGGAACGGTGGCCATAAAGGGCTTATCGGCTAGACCAATGCACGAGATGAGCCGTGGTCATACGATGCAATCGTGTGAATTCTGGTTCAGAGCGGCGCACACTTCTCGGTGCCTTGTTACAGTTTTCGCGAACGAGGCTTTCGGCGTCAACGAACGGTGACGCCCGTCGAATAGTTCGTGCTCGACAGCAGTATCTCGTACCTGCCATTTCGGACCAGCGCGAGGTCGGCCTTGCCGTCGCCATCATGGTCGACGGTTATGGGTTGATCATCCGGACCGCCCCACTGCACGCTCCGCTGAATCCTGGTCGATGACAACCATAGATGCCAGGCGCCGGTCGACGGCCGATAGAAGGCGAGATCGGTGATGCGATCGCCGTCGTAGTCCGCCGGCATCGGCAGATCTCCCGCCGTGCCAAAATCCGCGATCGCCGGCTCGGCGAAGTTCGAGCCTGACGTCCAGATCGACCACTGTCCCGCCGACGTGTTGAAGGTGGCCAGGTCGGTTCGCCCGTCGCCATCGAAATCTCCACTCACGCCCACGTACGATGGCTCCGGCGACGATTGAACGTCCGGTGACCCAATCACGCTCTGCGAGGTCGCGGCAATCTTCGATGCCTGCGTGTCTGCATCTGTCGTTGCCGCAGCGAATGACATCGCAGTTGCGGTGCCAGCGTCGGCGGGTACCGTATAAGTCACGCGCAAGAACGGACGATTCGAGGTTTGCGACTCCTGTGCGCTGGAAAACGTGCGGAAGCGATTGTTGCCCTTCCTGGTGTCGGCGTTGAGCAACAGGCCGAAGTTGCTTGCCGCAGAAGCCAACCATGTGCGCATTGCGGAACTGGCGTCCCACATCTTGAAACCGGGCGAGCGATCGACGACGGTGATCGATTGCGGCGCCGAAATATCGGACTGGGCCATCGGGTAGCCACCCTGACAACAGCGATTGCTGGTCCACGGCGTCACGCCATCAGCGGTCAGGCCAGTGGCGCGCGCGATATCCGGGTTCCGGTTGATCACCTGGTGCAGCGAAATGCTGTAATTCGGATCGCCGGCGTCCTGGTCCGCGGCGGTGAGCAGCAGATTGAGCACGGCTGACTGAATCACCGCATTCTGCGGAATCTGCGACAGATCAAATTTCATCAGCACGACGGCGGCGACCTTTTTTCCAGAGGTCTGCACCGTCAACGAGGTGTCGGTACTGGTGTTGTTGCTGTTCAACATCAGTGTGGTGTCGAGCGGCGACAAATCGATCACAACGGGCACGCTGGCCGGGTCGCTCACGATCCATGTGAACTGTCTACTGACCGAAAGGGCGCCGTCGGAAACCGAGACCGTGACCGGATACGTGCCCGTTGCGGTTGCGATACCCGCGATCGCAGCCGAGGCGATGTTGAGAGACAGACCCGGCGGCAGCCCGTTCACGCTGAACGTCAACATGTTCCCGTCCGGATCGCTCGCGGACAGCAACAACGACACCGTCGAATTCAACGTGCTGCTTTGATCGGCGGGTTGAACAAGAGTGGGCGCGCGATTTGGAACGGGGACATCAACGAATCCCTCCGCTGACTTCTCGCTCAGCTCACCGGCAGTGTTGTAGGCCTGAACCACAACGTAGTAACGCTGGCCCGGCGCCGGAAAGAACTGGCAGGTGATGACATCGCCGACGTCCAACGTCACGCTGTGGACGCCGGGCTCTGTGCCGTAGGACAGCTTGTAACCGGCGATGTCGGGTTCAGTGTTGCGATCCCAGGTCGCCGTGGCGCCAAGCGCGCCGGCAGCCGTGCCCGCGACGATCGCGATCGCGCAGACCAATTGCAACCCGATGAACGCACGTCGGCCAGTGATCATATGCAGGAGTCGCGGTTAGACCCTGGCGCGCGGGGGGCGCACGTGATTGCGGGTCGATGGCGATCACTGGTTGCAGAATGGCTGCCAAGTCGAGCTGCTACTCAACTCCGGGAGAGAACGGGGCGCGGTGCGATGCAAACCGTGTAAGTTTTGATCGCGGGCGAGCGCATATTTCTCGTTATGCGATCACGATTTTCGTTGTCACGGTTTTTGTACCGGCAAGGCCGCGATACGTTCGCGCAGCTCCTTGGTCTCGGCGCGCTGGTCGATCGATGGATCGAGCCGAATCGCTTCCTTCAACTCTCTTTCGGCGTGGGCGCGATCGCCTGATGAGGCTGCAACAGTGGCCGCATGCAATCTGATATCGCTAGATTCGGGATCCAGCCTGATCGCGCTCGCCAGCAACGGCGCGGCGGCCGCATCGTTCCCCAATAAGTGCTCGATCCACGCGAGGGTGTCAATGACACTCCCACTCCGAGGCGCCAGCGCCGCGGCCCGCTTCGCGAGCGGCAGCCCCTCGGCCGGCGCTTTGCGATAGACCGCGAGTGCGTAGGCGACGTTGTTCAGCGCGATGACGTTGGATGGTTGAAGCTCGAGGATGCGTCGATAGTGAGCGATCGCGGCGTCATATGAACCATCGGCCTCTTCGAGGAGTGCCAGGTTCATCAGGAGTCCGATGGCCGAAGGCGCGACCGCGACCGCCTGCTCGAGCGCGGCGCGCGCACCCGCGCGGTCTGCCTTCGCCAACAGCGTCTCGGCGCGAACCGCCAACACCGCCGCACTCTGAGGGACGCCGGCTGCGCCCGCGACCGCGCGCGCCAGCCTTCGAGCCGAGAACAACGTCGGCAGGTCCGTCTCTTTGTCGATCGCGCTGTCCAAATCGCTGCGCGTCAACACGCGGCCGGTGAACGGGCGGCAGAGCGGATCGCCGACGACGATGGTGGTCCAGCTGAGAGTGGGCGTGGCGAGATAAAACGCTTCGGCGAGGTTGTATCCGGCCAGGTATGCGGGGAACAACACGTCGGGCCGCACGGCGCCAAGCAGGAGGGGTTCGCCGACCTGACCGGCCACCCCTGTGACACCTTCACGGATCAGATCGCCGATCAGTGCGTCAGGCGTCCCGGCAAACAATGTCGCGGGATCGCCGGTGGGCGCCCAGTTGTCAGGCGGCGGTTGAAACGTGCGCGCATCGGAGCCGGCAAGGTTCGCCGCGATCGCGCCCGTTGCGAAGGTCAGTCCCGTAATGCGGCGGCGATACTCGGGATCCGCTGCGCTCCAGGAATAAAACCCCAGCGTCGGACCAACGACCTTCGCCGGTGCCGCGGTCGTTTCAAGAACGACGCGCGATCCCTGACCTTGTTCCGCCAGACGGCGGGCCGCCTGCGCCATCCATTGATTACCGGCCTTGGTGGGATCGTCCTCGCTGATCGAGCACGATCTGGCCTGCCGCGGTTGTTGTCTGTGCCTTGTCAATCAGCGCCAACGCCTGATCCACAGTGAACGCGTCGAGCCGCGTGACCAGATAGATGTCGTGTTCACGATGCGAGAACGGCAGCGCCTCGCGCAGATCGCGGGAACCAAGAAAGTATGGATTGTCGATCTTTCCCGCCACCGGCACCGCCTCGCCGGTCATTCGGCGATAGAGCAACGTCAGTTCGGCATCGACGCTCGACAGCGTGCCGTTGAGGCCTGTCGTGCCGGCGATTCGTATCGGCACGCCCTTCGTCAGCACCAGATACAGGATGCGGTCCTGCAGTCCGGCCCGTCGAAGAGCGGCGGCGATCGGTGCCTCGATCAGCGATGCGTAGACGCCGCGCTCGATCGTTTCTTGTGTCGAAACCCGGACGCGCAGCACGTTTTCGGGAGGCAGCGAGCGGGTGCGCGCATAGTGTTCACCGATTCGCTGTGACTGAGGACTGTTGTCGTTGATGACGACGGCGACGTTTTCGGCGGACTGCGCATACGCCGGCGCCGCAACCCGCAGACTTAGAGCCAGAAAGGCGCAAATGACACGGCGCCGTTCGACGGATAAAACATTCAGCATCACGCCGAGTGTAGCCCCTAACCACCACTGGACGAAGCATACGGTTAGGACTAGGATTAGCGCCCTTATGATTCCAGTTGCCATCACGGTCAACGGCAAAGTGCGCAAGGCGCACGTCGAGCCGCGCACACTGCTCGTGCATTTCCTGCGCGAGCATCTGAATCTCACGGGCACTCACGTCGGCTGTGACACGAGCCAATGCGGCGCGTGCACGGTGCTCGTCGACGGCAAGAGCGCGAAGTCGTGCACGATCTTCGCGGTGCAGGCCGACGGCTCGTCGGTGATGACGATCGAAGGCCTCGCACCCGAGGGCCGGTTGCATCCAGTGCAACAGGGGTTCTGGGAAGAGCACGGCCTGCAATGTGGCTACTGCACGCCGGGCATGATCATGTCCGCCGTGAACCTGCTGCAGGACAATCCATCGCCGAACGAGCAACAGATTCGCGACGGCATCTCCGGCAACTTCTGCCGCTGCACCGGCTATCAACACATCGTCAACGCCATTCAGCACGCGGCGAAGCACGGCGGCGGAAAGGCGGTGAGGTAGTCATGGCGACCGCTACTCCCGTGCTCCCTAAACTGATCGGCGAGCGCATCAAGCGCCGCGAGGATCCGCGGCTGATCCAGGGCCTCGGCACCTACGTGGACGACCTCAAGGTAACGGGGATGCTGCACCTTGCGTTCAAGCGCTGCGACATTGCGCACGGCAGGATCACCAAGGTCGACACGAGCGCCGCGGAAAAGATGGACGGCGTCGAAGCGATTTATACCGGCGCCGACATCGCGAAGGTGCTCGCGCCGATGCCGATCGGCACGCCGTTCCCGTCGCCGCCGCATTACGCGGTTGCCGTCGACGTGGTGCGATACGCCGGCGAACCGGTGGCCGTCGTGGTCGCCTCCGATCGCTATCTCGCGCGCGATGCGGCCGACGCGATTGTCGTCTCGTACGACCCGCTGCCCGTCGTCGTCGATCCGGAACAGGCGATGGAAGGGAAGCCCGGCGTCATCCACAAGGACTTCCCGAACAACCTCGCGGTCGCGTTGGTGCCGAGCGGCACCGGCGTCGCGCCCGACTTCTCGAAGATCGACAACACCGCCGTCGACAAGGCGTTCGCGGATGCCGACGTCGTGGTCAGCCAGCGCATGATGAACCATCGCCTGGTGCCGAACGCGATGGAGCCGCGCGGCGTGCTCGCGCACTGGGAACCGGGCAAGGAGACGATGACGATCTGGTCGTCGACGCAGAACCCGCACATCCTCAAGACGATGATCGCGGCGATGAACGGCCTCGGCCAGCACCAGGTCCGCGCCATCGCGCCGGAAGTGGGCGGCGGGTTTGGCGCCAAGATCAACATCTACGCCGAGGAATACGTCTGCTCGGTGATCTCGAAGAAGCTCGGCAAGCCGATCAAGTGGATTGAAGATCGATCCGAGGCGTTCGTGGCGACCACGCACGGGCGCGACATCATCGGCTACGTCGACATCGCCGCCCGCAAGGACGGCAAGGTGCTCGGCCTCAAGATGCGGTTGATCGCCGACATCGGCGCCTACAACATGCTGCTCACCGCGGCGATCCCGACGTTGACGATGTTGATGGCGAACGGCACCTACGACATCCCGGCGATCCGCACGACGCTCACCGAAGTCTTCACGAACAAGACGCCGACCGATGCGTATCGCGGCGCGGGGCGTCCCGAAGCCACCTACTTCGTCGAGCGCGCGATGGACATGCTCGCGCGCGAGCTCAACATGGATCCCGCGGAGCTGCGCCGGAAGAACTTCATCAAGTCGAACCAGTTCCCGTATCAGACGCAGATGGGCGCGGTCTATGACTCGGGCGACTATGAGAAGGCACTCGATGCCGCGCTGAAAGCGTCGAATTGGAAAGGCCTCGTCGCCGAACGCGATAAGGCGCGCAAGGAAGGCCGGCTGGTCGGGCTCGGCCTCGCGATGTATGTCGAAGTCTGCGGCCTCGGTCCGTCATCGTCTCTGCCGACCGGCGGATGGGAACACGGCCAGGTGACGATCGAGCGCGACGGGCGCATCACCGCGACGACCGGCGC
>Ga0111538_10013742_pt1 | contig 10679 bp, 7 predicted proteins | sample SoiMethybrSBSTD1_FD_79669 | JGI IMG/M metagenome (GOLD analysis project Ga0111538, IMG submission 79669) | Bulk soil microbial communities from a Populus tree surrounding site in Tennessee, USA - Soil MetaG P. TD hybrid SBSTD1 (version 2)... | ecosystem: Environmental > Terrestrial > Soil > Tree... | reverse complement strand
GTCGTCACTTCCCCCGACGGATTGCGCACTTTGCGAAACGCGACGACGGGAGCCCGAAAAGTCCGCTCGAGCCGGCCGTCACCGAGCGTGATTAACGCCTCCGACGAGTCTCCATTTTGAGCGCCGACCACCTGCACGCTGCGCACGTCGATCGAAGACGTGAACGCGCCAGTGTCGATCTTGGCTTTCAAGCCGTAGAGGCCCCATTCGGGAATCGATACGCGCTCGATATGGCCGATTCTGCGTTTCGGGCGCTTCATCCACTTCCGTTCCCGGCGCCCCGGACGGTCTCGCCTTCGCTCCGCTCGAGCAGCGTGAAAAAGTGGCCGCTGAAGAAGCTCGAGATGCTCTTCACTCGAACCACCCGAAACCCCGCGGCGGCAGCGAGCGCCTCGACTTCGCGCCGGCCCAGTGTCCACTTGGCGCGCTTCTTCCCTCCGAGCCGCCGGTAGAGGTTACGCAGCCGGTTCTTCATGCTCTCCTCGCCGAAGTACGTCACCAGAGCGAAGCGGCGCGCGACGCGGAGCACTTCGCGCAGGTGGTCGTGTCGAGCCTCGCGCGTGGGGATGTGATGCGAGAGGCGAATCGACACGGCGAGGTCGAACGCGCCGTCGGGAAACGGCAGCTGGAACGCGCTGGCGGCCGCAATGAACGGGCGATACGCGGTCGCGTTGGATCGACAGAGATGCAGCATCTCGCGCGAGTAGTCCACCTCGTAGAGCTTCTCGGCGTGGCGGGCGATGATGCCGGAGAGGCGACCCGCGCCGCAGGGGACGTCCAGCACACGGGCGCACTGGCCAGCCCGAGCGAGGAGACCTTCTAAGATGCGCTTTTCTCTCCAGTCGCTGATCCGTTTGTGGAGCTCGCGCTCGTACTTGACGTTGTAGCTCGCTGCTTTCTCGGGGCGTCTCCGATTCTCGGAGTATTCGAGCTTCTCGAGTCGAACCATGGGGCTCGCTCCTCAACTTCTTTCAGGGTGGTGTCAGAAGGGCCAGTAGTCGCCCAGCCTCCAGCGCTTGAGGAATCTCTTGAAGCTGCGGCTGGAACGGCCCAGAAAAGTTCGGTGGCGCATGCGCTCGCGCTGGCGGAGGATGCGGCCGACCCACCGCCGGAGCGGCGGCCCCTCACCGAGCTCTTCGAGGTACGCTACGAGAAACGCGAGTCGAGGTCGCGGGCCGAACGCCTGCCGCGCCCACTTATCGAGGGTCGCGAGATCGCGTGCGGCCAGGCCGAAGCTCAGACTGCGGCCTCGAAACCACCAGAGCCGCGGCACGTCGCAGAGCGCGAGCTCGATCCGGCCGTCGTCGGCGCGCCGAGCGAGGATGTTCTTTCCGTAGAGCGTGCGGACGTAGACGCGGGCCCGATGCAGCCGCGCCAGGTCGCGCGCCCAATGGATGAGGGCGCCCCGCACCTCCTCCGGCGTGAAGTCCACCGCCTTCCCCTTGAGGTGCGATTTCATCCACGACTTCAGGCTCACGGCTCCCTCGAACTCGCGCGTGACGAGGAAGGAGCGGTGGTAGAGGATCCAGAAGCCCGAATGCCCGCAGGCGAGCGGCTCCACAGCGGGGAAGCCGAGCGAACGCAGCGCCAGCAGGTTGTGGAACTCGCGCTCCGCCCGCGGCACGGTCAAGATGCCGTGAAGGAGCGTCGGGAAAGGGTACCGCTCCTCTTTCAAGACGAGGCCGAGTCGCGGCGGCGCAGCGGGCAGCTCGATGCCCTCGGGCTCGACGGCGCCGAGGTGCGCGAGAGTCGATGGGCCCTTCGCTCCTGTCCCGACAACGACGGCTGCGACGAGTGGGCTGACGGCGCGCGCTGGAGTCGGGAGCGGGTCATCAAAGCAGACGACCGTCCTCCTCCCGCGATCGGAAAGCAGCCGGGCGTTGGGACAGCTCCGCCGCGGCCGGAAGAGGTTCTCGCCGCCGAAGACGGACTTGTACCACTCCACGCGGTTGGCGGGGACGACGACGCGGCGGTATCTCAGGAGCCTGCGATCCTCAATGAACGCTGTCGGTGGGCCCGTGCCCCAATCCGGCTTGGCTCGCATGCGGGCCCAGGGTAACACGACGGGGCTGCAAATCCAGGGGGCGGAGCGCTCCGGCTCACTCGCCCCCGGCGAGCGATGCTCCGAGGAACTTTCTGCCTCTGCAACAGCAGCTTAAATGTTCGACAGGTACTCGAGCAGGTCGCGCAGCTCCTCCTCCGTGAGGCTGCGCGCGCTGCCGTGGCGTCCCGTGGGGTCGTCGCGTTGAAAAATATCGCCGAGCGTGCCGGCTCGCCCGTCATGGAGGTAAGGTCCGCGTGAGCGCAGCTCGAGGAGGCTTGGCGTTGCGAACTGTTGTCGGGGAACGCTGCCGGGCCGCGCATCTCCTGGAGCCTCCGTCGGGACCAGTCGATCCCGGTCACCGGCGGCCGGCTGCGAGGTGCCGACGTCGTGGAGCCGTCCGTCGGTGAAGCCTGCGCCCGCGTGGCAGCCTGCGCACGCCGCTTTGCCTTCGAAAAGGGCCTTGCCACGCTGGATGCGCTGCGCCCGGGCGGGCTCGTCGGGGCCTCGCCCACGGCGGGGCTGTAGGGTCCTGAGATAGGCCACCACGGCTTTCAGCGCTTCCGGATCCGATCGGAAGTGGAAAACTCGAAAGCTCCTCTCGACTTCCTGCTCGAGGCTCGGGCCCGGCGGCGCCGCGGGAGCGCTCTCCCCCGCCGGCTTCCGACCGGCATCGCTGGAGCGCGCGCCCCAGCCGAGGAGGGAGGGAGTCCTCATCGGCGCAGAGTCCGCGCCTTCCGAGAGAGTCCATCGCAGGCCGCTCGTCCGACCGTCCGGGTGGCAGGTCGCGCAGCTCAGCCTCGTCTCGAGGCTCAAGCTGGCGTCGTGGAAAAGAGCCTCGCCTCGTTGCGCGAGCGCGGTCCCAGGAGAGCCGAGCGGCGCCGCGCGCGCATCGCCGCTGGCTGCGTCGAAGAAGCTGATGCTGCCCGCGAAGTAGCCAGCGACTGCCAGCCGCTCCCCGGAGGGAGACAGGGCAAGGCCCCGGGGCCCTTTTGCGCCCGCGGGCCGGTGCTGGAGCGCCTGCGCCCTCGCCATCGCCTTCCGATCGATCGCGAGCTCGAGCCGCCGGGACGGGCTCTCGTGGACGAAGTACCAGGCGTTCTCCGGATCTTGCTCGTCGTCCGGCGGATACTGGAGCGAAGGAGGCACTTTGCCTTCGAGGAGCGGGTGCAGGCGCGCCAGGTCGAGCCGAGCGAGTCGGTCGGAGCCGGACAGACACGTCCACAGCGTTTTGCCTCCGTCCGTCAACGCCGCCCCCCAGGGCTCCGGCGCGCCATCGAGAAACGTAGAGAGGAGCAGGCACGCGTAGAGCTTCCGGCGGCCGCAGTCGACGATGCTGACGGCGCCTTCTGCGAGGAAGCGGACGTCGCCGTGGTAACCTCCGGGCCGATGCAGCACGTGGGCCGCGTAAAGCCATTGGCCGTCCGGCGAGAACGCGAGCCCCCGGACGCACGTGCTGCCGGCGAGCAAAGGTACGGCCGCGACCTCCGCGAGCCGGCCGAGGTCAATGAAGTGGATGCTGCCCGCCGAAGCCTGCTCGGGCAGGATGCCCCCCACTGCGGCCAGCGATTCGGAACGGTCGATGGCGACGACTCGCGGCTCGCGCCCGGCGGCGATGCGCTGGAGCTCGCGGCCGCTTTCGAGATCGATCGCGCTGACGGTGCCGTCCAACCCGTTGACTGCGAGCAGCATCCTCCGCTGCGTCGCGATGGCGAGCCCTTCCGGGCCGACTCCCACGCGGAAACTGCGCCCCGCGACGAGCCCTGCCGCAGATTTCCCGTCCCCTCCTGAGGGGATCAGCTCAGCGACCGTCGCCGTGTCGCGCTCGGAGACGTAGACGCGGCGGGTCGAAGCATCGACGGCCAGCGACACAGGATCCCCTCCGAGCTCGAGCGTCGAGAGGACGGCTCCCGTCGAGGAGTCGACCGTCGCGACGCGCCTTGCGGCGGAATCGGCCGCGTAGAGGCGAGCGCCGTCGGGAGCGTAGACCACGTGGACCGGGGAGCAGCCCTCGGCAGCCGATCCGGTGGCGGCGCCAGCGAGAATCGTCGCGGCGAAGAGCCCCGCCAGCGGGCGATGTTCAAGGAGACCCATGGCATCTCAAGGCTATCACGCCCCTCCCGCGGTAACGACCGCGCCTGCCATCGAATGCAATCGCGGTTATCAGCCCCGCGCACTTTCGAGCTGCTATCGGATCTTCGTGAGGAGCACCGCGCGGTCGCGCGGGCTCGCAGCCTCCGGGTTGAGCACGTCGCGCGCGCGGAGGCCATCCAGCGGCGCGGGAAGGTCCTTGCCCACTTCGACCCGAAAACTCTCGTTTTTCGGAGCTGCCTTGGCGTCCGGGGCGACACCGCCCGCTGCGAGCTTCTGCGCGCGGCTCTCGACGATGAGGACTGCGGCGCCTTCGGGCAGAGACGCCAGCGTCGCGAGCTCGTCGTCCGGCACGAGGCGCACTTTGCGGTCCAGGTAATAGACGAGCCCGCCGGGCAAGCTGCCCACGGCGCCCATAGCCCGGCTCCCCAGGCAAAAAACTTCGACGCCGGGGTCGAGCTGCGCGGCCCCCCGCTGCGCCGCCAGGCGCGGATCGCCTTCCTCGGACGGAATGCGCTCGAGAAGCCTCTCGTACAGAGCCGTTGCAAGGACCAGCGCTGCGCCGAACGCGAGGAACGGCGGTAACGCCTGCGCGTGCCTTCGGAGGCCGATCCCAAGTGCCACGATCGCTGCGCTGACAGCGACGCCGAGCAGCAGCGGCTCGAGGGGAGAGCGGACCACTGCGTCCCATGCGCCGCGCGCGCCGGCGCCCGCAAGGGCGGAGATCCGCTCGCCGCTCCACTGAGGCGCGAGGACTGCTGCCGCACCGAGCAGGAACAGAACCGGAACGATCCAGACGACGGGGCGGAGGATACGTTCGAGCACGCCCCGGTAGCTCGCATAGCCGTTCACGATCGCTCCCGCCGCGAGAAGCGCCCCCGGGACGACCAGCGGCAGGAGGTAAGCCAGCTTCTTCTCGGTGAAGCACGAGAACGCCACGAAAATCGTCACGAATGCCGTCCAGAGCGGCGCGCGGAAGCGGCCTCCGGCCGAGCGCATAAAAAGCGCCCCGGCCAGGGCGGGGCACCACAGACCGAGCGTCGACAAGAGCCGCGGCAGATAGAAGTGCCAGGGCTCTCCGTGCCGCTGGAAGCGGTACCCCGCCTCTTCGCCCGCCGAGGGGAGGATTTTTCCGAACGACTCGAGAAACCACTGGCGCACGGGCCCCACGGGCTGGCCATCGACCGTTGGGGGGGCCGTCGCTTGGGGATTCGCCGCGACGGGAGCGCCCGCGCGGATCGCGTCCAGCCGGCGCGCCACGGCGATCGGCCAGGCCAGAGCGAGGACGAGGAAGATGGCGATGCCCACCGGGCTCGCAAGAGGCCGGAGGGGCGTCCGAGAGCGCCGGACGAGCGCCTCCACGAACGGAGGCGCGACGCAGAGGAGGAGGATCACGGGGCCTTTCGCGAGCGCGCCGAGGCCGAGGAAGAAATAGAAACCCACGCGCCTCCAGCGCCGGAGCCTCCGTCGGATCCCGCCTTCCTGCTCGTTGGACGCCGTGTAGGCCGCTGCGCGTTCCCGCAAGTAGAAGAGCCATGCTCCCGCGGCGCAGAAAAGCTGTGCGGGATCTGCAGTGGCTCGGTGCGACTCGGCGATGAAAAGCGACGAAGTGAGCAGGACGATGGCGGCCACGAGGCCGAGCGCCGGGCCACCCTCGCTTCGCCCGATCGCCCAGACGAGGAGCGCCGTCCCGGCCGCGAGAGCTGCAAAAGGCAGCCGCAGGGTCCAGTCGTCGAAAGCGCCGCGGATGTTCGCGAACCCCCCCACGATCCAGTACGCGAAGGGCGGCTTCTGCAGCCTCGGCTCGCCATTCATCGTGGGGAGGATCCATTCGCCCGCGCGCCACATCTCGCGGCTCGTGATCGCGACGCGTTCCTCCAGGATGCCCGTGACCGGGCGGCGCCCCGCGGGAAGGGCAAAGAGTATGAGCGCGAACAGCAGAATCAGCACGGCCGCGAAGAGCGGCCGCGAAGCGCCGGAGCTCATCGTCCCGGCGCGCGATGGAGTTTCCATGCCAGGATCGCTGCGAGGAGGCCCAGCGCGATGTTGCCGAACTCCTCCGTGACTGCGGGTGCCCACCCGCGCTTCGCGTAGTGGTTTCCGAGCATCTCGAAAGAGAAAAAGAGGGCCGGCACGAGAGACGACGCGAGAAAGAACGGCAGGAGCCGGTTCGACGAGTTGATCGAGAAGCCGAGGAGGAAAGCGCAAAGCGGAAAGAAAAGCGAGCCGAGAGATAGGCCGAGCCGACGGTGAAACTCGGTGACGACGAAGAAATACTGCCCTTCGGCCGCGTCGATCTTGGCCGCGTCTCCGGTGGATCGGACGGCCTGCAGCGCTTCTGCTCGAGTCTCCGTCTCGGCGAGCAGCTCGTAGAGGCCCATGTCCTTCACCGCGGGCGTTCGGGCTCGGGCGGAGATGGGCACCTGGACGTGTCGCGAGAAGCCGCGATGCATGAAGTCCCGCTCGGTAATCCACCGAGCCGGATCGACTGCGGCGCTCGGAGCTTCGGCATCCGGCGCGGAGGGATCGGGCTTGCCGCTGTCGTCTTCGGGCGGAGGCGCCGCAGCCGGAGGGGGCTTCGCGTCCTTCTCCGCCGGCCGATCTTTCGCATCGGCGAGCCGCCGGTCGCCCTCATATTTGGCGCGAGCTCGCTCCAGAAGCCCCTGGTGGAAGAAAAGGTTCACGTCTTCGAGGTCGAGGACGACGCGGCCGGCTTGCTCGCCCGTCCCGGCGGCGACCACGCCGCGGCGCGCGAAGATGTACTCCGGGTAGGACGGCGTATTGACGCTTTTCAGGACATCGCTCGACACGAGGAAGCCTCGGCCTCTGTCGCCCGCGGCGACGAAAATCCCCTCGAGGACGGGACCGTCGTAGTGATGGATCCAGAGCGGCGTTTCGGAGTCGGGGAACTCGAAGTTCCAGCCTTCCCCGAGGTACCCGAGGCGGCTCAGGATCAAGGACTCCGCGTTGCGGTTCGCGAACCGCATCGCCGGCGCGAGCTCCATGTTGAAGTAGAACGAGCCGGAGCTGAGCACGAGGCCGAGAGCCACGACCGGCGAAAGCACCTGCATCGCGCTGACGCCAAACGATCGGAGGGCGAGAAACTCGCGGTCCGCGTTGAGACGGCCGGCCAGGAGCGAAGCGCCGAAGAGGAGGGAAAGCGGCAGCGTGTAGACGACGGCCTGCCCGAACGCCCGCAAGAGGACGGGGAAGATGACGAGGATGTCGAGGCTCAAGCCCTCCGTTGCGCGGACCGTGAAGAGAATCCCTTGCACCGCCTCGAGGATGATGAATGAGACGAAGCAGTTGAGACCGAGGCTGCGCAAGATGTAGAGGAAAATCGTCGGGGAGAGGCGGCGCCGCCGGGCGCCGGGAGGCCGCGTCGCGGGGATCGGGACGTCCCTACTGCTGCCCCGCGGGGACGATTCGGCCGGGGGACCGCCATCGGGCGCGGTGAGTCCCGGCGAGCGGGCCGATCGGGTCTCGGGTTCCGGCATCCGCCGGCACTTATACCCGACAAGGCGCGGCGTCCCAAGCTTCGAGCCCGCCGACGCGGCGTGGCGTGACCTCTCCGATAATGATCTGCTTCTCCGCCGGCGCTTGCCGGCTCTCTCAAAGCATGGAATGCTTGGGAGCGTAGCCTGGAACGGCTTCGCCGGAGCGTGGTCGGGGTTCCCTGGGTCTCCATCGACAGGAGGGAGCATGGATCGGCGCTCTGATCGCCGCCTCGTTGCGGCTGCGGCATTGTTGGCGGTGAGCATTTTGGCGCCCGTACGGGGTGGGCCGAGCGACGAGCCAGTTCTCGTCGTCTCGCTGAAGAGCATCGACGAGCTCCTCGCCGACGCTCGGCGCATCTGCGGCACGGGACAGGGCCCCTCTCCTCTCGACCTTGCCATCCAGGGCACGACCGGAGGCCGCGGTTTCCTCGGCGTCGACACGTCGAAGCCGCTCGGCCTCTGCGTGAGCCTCGGCAAGGATGCGCAGCCTCTGTGCTGCGTCGTGATTCCGATGAAGGAGCCTGCGGCGTTCGTCCAGTTTCTCGGCGTGCCTCCCGCCCCCCAGGGGGGTCTCGAGAACCGAATTTTCATGACGCAGCCGTTTGGCCGCCAGGTCTACGTGAAAGTCGCGTTCGGCCATTGCTTTCTCTCCAATGAGCGCGAGCCGCTCGAGAGCCCGCCGCGCGCGTCGTGTCTCGCCCCGGGCAAGTTCGACCTGTGCGTCAAGTACTCGCTCGCGGGCCTCAGCACCTCCGACCGCAAAGTCCTCTCGCGAAGGCTGACGGATCTGCTGCGCCTCGCGGACTCGTTCTCCGGCCGCATTCCGGGGCCGCAGCCTTTCAACGAGGCGCTCGAGCTCGCGCGGGAGCTTCGCTCGAGCCAGCTCGAGAAGCTCGTCCAGGAAGGGGAGCAGGCGCTCCTGGGACTGAACTTCGACGCGACCTCGGGCGTGATCTGTGCGGACTGGGAAGTCGTCGCAAGGAGCGGCTCGTCGCTCGCGGCCGAGTACAACGCCCTCGGCACGCGACGATCGCTCTTCAGCAAGGTATACAGCGATTCGGCCGCTTTCAGCTGCATCTGCACGGTGCCGATGCCGGAGTACATGCGCGGGTTCGCTGGCCTTGCGTTCCGGCCAGGGCTCGAGAAAGCGCACGCGGAGGTGGACCAGTCGAAGGTTTTTGCATCGCAAGCCGACAAGGAAAACGCGCACGAGAGCTTGCACAGCCTGGCGGACTCATTCGATGGCCTGAACGAGCTCGATATCGCCGCGGTGCTGGACACGACATCGAACGGCAAGGCGCAGGCAATCGTCGCCTTCAAAGTGGCGGATGGCCGCAAGTTCCTGAGCGCTTTCGAGCGTTGGTCGAAGTTCCCGGCGGGTGCTTTCCAGCCGGGAGACCTGAAGCTCGATGTTGCGCGCGTCGGCGACGGACGGATCCACCGCTTGGCGCTCCCCGACAACAAGGAAGGCCCTTTCGCCGGGTCCGCGTTGCACGTCGGCATCCGCGGGAACGCAATCGTCTTCACGCTGGGAGGAGATGGGCTCGCAGCCGCTCGGTCTGCGCTGGAGCGGACGGGCACGTCGCCCGAGCGGACGCCCCCCGTAGCGATGCACGTGCGGCCGAGCAAGCTGTTCCAGATCCTGCCGGGCAAGGACCCCAACGCGGAGCGGATTCGGAAAGCCTTCTCCGGCAGCGGGGACTACATCAACCTGGAAGTCTTGCCGGCTCGGGACGGTGTTCGCGGCCGCCTGACGCTGGGCGAGGCGTTCCTCCGGCTGATCCAGGAGGTGGCGGCCGATCGCCAGGCGCCTCGCCGCTCGAAAGGCTCCGGCCGCTCCCGGTGATCGCCGGGAGATGCGAGGGATGCAGCGGCATGGCGGGAGCAGCGTTTCGCTTCCGTCGAAGGCCGATTAGAATCCCGGCCCGGAATGGAGAAAGATGCCGGGCCTGCGATCTCGGTGGTGATTCCGCTCCTCAATGAGGAGAGAGGCATCCCCGCGCTCCTCGAGCGCGTTTTCAGCGTCCTCGGGACGCTCGATCGGTCGTTCGAGGTCATCTGCGTCGACGACGGGTCGACGGACGGGACGGACCGGCTGCTGAGAGAAGCCGCCGCCGCGTTGCCGGGCCTGCGCGTTGTTAGCCTCGCCAGGAACTTCGGCCAGCACGCTGCCGTGCTCGCCGGGCTCGACGCGGCCCGCGGAGCGTGGATCGTCACTCTCGACGGCGACCTCCAGAACCCGCCCGAGGAGATCCCCCGGGTCGTGGCCGAGCTCGAGCGCGGACACGACGTCGTCGGGACGTACCGCCTCGACCGCAAGGATCCGCTCTTTCGCCGCGGTGCGTCGTGGATCGTCAACCGTGCGCTCGGGAGGCTCGTGGGGCTCGAGATCCGCGATTTTGGCTGCATGCTTAGGGGCTACAGCGCCGATGTGGCGCGGGCCGTCTCCCGGCACCCCGGCTCGAAGCGCTTTCTACCCGCCGCAGCCGCGGTGTACTCCTCGAACCCCATCGAGATCCCCGCGAGCCACGCCCCCCGCGCCGCGGGAAGGTCCAAGTATTCGGTCTGGAAACTCGTTCGCCTGGGCGCGGACCTCCTCGCCAGCGTGCCCGGAGGCGCTGCCCGGGCGTTCCTTTTTGCCGGCGCGATCGCTGCGGGGGGAGGTCTCATCCTGCTGCTGGCGTCGCTCGCCGCGGGCGCATTCAGCACGGCCGGCGCTCGGGCCGTCATCATGATGGCGGGCTGCCTGGGAGCTCTCTGTCTGTTCGCGGGGATCCAGCTCCTCGCGCTCGCGCTCCTCGGCGCGCACGTCCGCCGCATGGTCGAGGAGGCGCAGACGAGGTCGCCCTACGTGCTGCGAGAAGACGTCGACAGGCCGGGCTCCGCCGAGTCGCCCGTGCCGAAGGCCAACTCGCGGGCTCGAGCGGATCGCGGCCCGACCCGAGAGAAGGGCGCAGGCTCGGGGCACGCGGAGGAGAAAGCCCCATCGTGAGTGCAGCACCCATCGTCGTCAGTCTCGTCGTCCCCTGCTACAACGAGGTCGAGAACGT
>Ga0111538_10013741_pt1 | contig 10679 bp, 6 predicted proteins | sample SoiMethybrSBSTD1_FD_79669 | JGI IMG/M metagenome (GOLD analysis project Ga0111538, IMG submission 79669) | Bulk soil microbial communities from a Populus tree surrounding site in Tennessee, USA - Soil MetaG P. TD hybrid SBSTD1 (version 2)... | ecosystem: Environmental > Terrestrial > Soil > Tree... | reverse complement strand
TAATCGGTTGCTCTTCGTAGCTAAGGGATTGTAAGAGGTAGTTAGTGGTTAGTAAGAGGTGGGTTGCAGCGTGGTGCCTTCGGTCTCCGTTGGTAAAATGTGGTTAGTTGTTGGCAATGTGATCGAAAGCCGATGTAACACAAAAACATAGGCGGAACAATTTGGCTACCGGTCACTTCTTACGACACACCACTTACTTCTTACAAAACAGGTAATCGGTAATCGGTTGCTCTTCATAGTAAGGGAGTGTAAGAGGTAGTCAGTGGTTAGTAAGAGGTGGTTGCAGCTGTGTGCCCTCGTGTCTCCGTTGTAAAATGTAGTTGGTCACCACTTACCTCTTACAGAACACCGATCATGACCCCTGATTACCGATAACCAAGCCCTAAGCGAATAGCAACCTCGACTGGGGAGTAGTCACTATCCTCCCGCTCGAGTTTAATAGAATTGTGATCTCGAGGGATAAGGGGAGGTTGTGCCAGGAACCTGGGATTTTTTCCACGGTGTGGCTGGGCAGCGTGAATAAGAAATGGGTGACAGAGAAAAACTGTGCCTGCTTTGCCGGTCGCATAAACCACCTTCCGGTCAAGGGTGCTCGTGAGTTTGTGCGCAAGTTCTATGAAGTTGAGGCCATAGTCGCCAGCAGACTGGAGCAGCGGCGGTATGTCTAAGTGAGAACCAACGAGGATTCGTGTTGGTGCATCGTCGGTATCGGTGTCGGAAAACAAAAATAACATTAGCAGCGCCCTTCCGCTCGATTTTAGATTCAGCCTCATGGAACCATCGCTTCCGTAAAAGCTGGCATCGGCATGCCACCCGGCATCGCCGGGATCACGTTCACTGGGAAAACGGATGGGAAAAGTTCCAAGACTCCCGCGAGGCGCCCACCTTCCTTTCCCTACCAACTGATCGGCTGCTGCGTGGAGTAGGGGCGCATTTGCCGCCAGCCTGAAAGGTTCCTGTGGATAATCACCCAATCGAATTACAGGATGAGTCCACGTCGTTGGATCGTTAGGATCACAACCCGTGTCTTTCCATAAAATACTTCGTCCGGCTTCGGCAAGCTTATCGGAAAAACAGTTTTCAAGTTTAACGAATCCATCCTCGATGAATTGTTGTATTTCATCCTGCGTCAATGATTCCTTCATTAATTTATCAACTGCATCCATTCAAATATAATTCAATTGGACATTTGATCAGTAATCCTGGGCTGTCGATCCCTTCTTCGTTGAAGTCAAAATATTTTTAAAAATGACCGCTTGTGGACGATAAACTGTTCATTTTTTAATTTTGTATGTCAATGAAACTGTGATTTTAAAAAGCAGCGTGCTTAATTCCACATGGCATCCTAATTGAAAAGTTAAATTTCTGTTAACAATACGTCATGCTTAGAAACTATATTTTAACTGCGTACAGAAATCTTTTACGCAACAAAATTTTTTCATTGATCAATATTTCCGGTTTAGCCGTTGGTATGGCGGCCTGTATTTTGATCACGCAGTATGTGGTTTTTGAACGTAGTTATGATACTTTTCATGATCACTACAAGGACCTGTACCGCCTTGTAAACGTAAGGTATTATCCCACCCATACTGATAAAAGTGCCGGGTGCATTACATCGCTAGGCCCAACGTTAAAGGAAACTTTTCCGGAGGTTACAGACTTCACCCGGTGTAGTAAAAGCACCAGAGTCTTTTCATGGAACGATAGTCCTTTTCAATTTACCAGAGTGTTTAGCGTCGACTCGACGTTTTTTAAACTCTTTAACTTTCCCATTAAAAAAGGTTCAATAAAAAAGCTGTTGACAAAACCCAATACCGTTATTCTTTCCGAATCGAGTGCTAAAACACTTTTCGGCAGCATAGATCCGATTGGCAAGACAATTTTGCAAGGTCAAATACCTTTCCTGGTAGAAGCGGTGGCTGTCGACGCTCCGGAAAATTCTCATCTTAAATTTGATGTGCTGCTTTCATTTGTAACGGACCTCAACGATCCGAACTATTGTGTTAATTGTAACAACCGCCCCGTTTATGTTTTATTGGACAGGAATACAAATGTGAAGGCGCTTGAGACGAAGATGGACGGTGTTGTTAAAAAGTTACATCCAGAGGGAGATGTTAGACGTGAGTATGTATTCCAGCCGTTGTCGGCTATCCATTTAAACTCAAATCTCCGGTTTGAACACGAGCAAAATGGAAATGCAAAGAGTGTATTGGCGCTTACAGTTGTGGCTGTGCTGATCTTGTTTATTGCATGGCTGAATTATATCAACCTGACTACATCGATATCCATTAGTCGATCGACTGAGGTTGGAATCAGACTTGTAAATGGTTCAACGCGAAAAAATATTATAATTCAGTTTCTCATTGAATCCCTGCTCGTAAATTCAATCGCCATGACCTTTGCGGTATTGATGGCGCAGATCAGTTTCCCTTTGTTCAGCTCCCTTACCGGTATTCACACCTCCTTTGCGCTTTTGAACAACCCGTTGTTTTGGGGAGGTTTGTTCTTGATATTAATTATCGGCTCCTTGGTGTATGGATTTTATCCAGCGCTCGTTGTATCCTCATTTAAACCGATTCAGGCATTGAAGGGGAAGTCATTACTACCAGGCGGCGTATATGTTATGCGTACTGGGTTGGTATTTTTGCAATTTTCGTTTTCTGTTATTCTGATTGCAGGGACAATCACCATGTACAAACAAATATCATTCATGATGACTCAAAGTTTGGGTATGGAAATCGATCAGACATTGGTTGTGCCGATACCCAATGAGATGCGTGATAGTGGCGACGGGTTTGAAACGGACTTGTCGCAATATCCGAATATCGGCTCAGTTGCTCATACATCATCTATTCCCGGTCAAAACGCTGGAAATGTTGGTGGCGGTTTTAACGTTGAAAACGCGCCAATCGAGACATCGCAGCAAATTTATTCGTATTACGTTAGTAAAAATTATTTCGATTTTTTAGGAATTGAGTTGTTGTCGGGAAAAGGTTTTATCAGTGATCAGTTGAATAATGATACGAATACGGAAATTATTATTAACGATGCCGCGCGCCAGGCGTTCGGGTTTAACTCCCCTGAAGAGGCGCTTGGTAAAGTGTTATCGCAAAATAAAAATGTTGTTGGCAGGATTCATGGAGTTGTAAAAAACCACCACAATCAGTCGCTGGATCAGCCAATTGCCCCGACATTTTATCAGTATACAACGGGTAAAGGCCACTATCTAATTAAAACGAACCCAGCAACACTTAAAGATAACCTTGTTACGGTTGAAAAGGCCTTTGACAAAAACTACCCGAATAATTTTTTCGAATTTTATTTTCTGGATGAATATTTTAACCGGCAGTACACGAGTCATATTCAGTTTGGAAAAATTTTCGGTATGTTCACCACGTTCGCCATTTTCATTTCATGTTTGGGACTTTCGGGATTGAGCTTGTACGTAATTAAAGTTCGGACGAAAGAAATTGCACTTCGAAAAGTCCTGGGCGCCACGGTTGCGAATTTACTTGTAATGCTTTCAAAAGAATATCTTAGGATAACTTTAGCAGCGTTTTTGTTCGCGACACCTTGTGCCTATTATTTGATCGATCAATGGCTTCAAGGTTTCTCATACCACATAGCTATTTCGTGGTGGATGTTCGTGATTCCAGGTTTGATGATCCTATTCATTTCAATTCTGACGGTAAGTGCGCAATCCTTAAAGACCGCCTTGTCAAAACCGGCGGATAAATTGCGCAATGAATGAAAATAGTTATTCCCACTTCGTAGCGTTACAATACAACTACTACGTGCGAAAAACGTACTGTTCTGCTACTGTATTATGGACCCTTTTGTCAGCATATCGAGCTCGGCGCCTAACCCTGTCTTTGGCCTGGAAGGGAATGTGCGGGCAGGGTTCAGCGCTGAGTTCGGTAGCGGGGGCCGCGCGCCCCGGGAGCGCATTGGGTGATTTTCCTTTCGAGTGAGATTGCTTCAACTTGTCAACCTGTTACTCAACCACAATTTCGTCAACAAGCATACGCGCGGGACGACCTGCCCCAGGGTGCCATTCCGGTGTGTTACCAATAGTATAGGCTTTTACTTTTACGTAGCGGGCAGTCCGGGGTTCAAATTCTGAAATGAAGTCACGCTGTTGCCCACCGTATTGATCGATGGGTAATGTATTTTCAACTGAGCCTACCAGTTCGAACTGTATTCCATCCTGTGAAATAAAATATTCAACTTTTTTAGGAAGAAGTCTCAGCCAGAACCCGTATTGATAATAAGCCGACTCCATTCGTTTTACGGTTTTTGTTCCTTCAAGGTCGATAACGACTTCCAGGTTTTCACCTGGAAACGAAAACCAGTTGTAATCGTAGTCATGGCTTCCTCGTTTGCCGTCGGTTAGCATTGAGAGGTCAGCATCTTTCGGGAGCTTTTCTACGACAGGGCTAATAAAATTTATTTTTTTTCCTAAGGCGAGATGCTCATTCATTCCCTGTGAAAACAGGCGGTACATGGCTGATCGATATTCTTCCGGTGAACAGCTCCATTCTTTGACCTGCGTCACACCTTCACGAATACAAAGGTCCGTAAAAGGATCGATCATCGAGCGAATCGATGTTCGTACTTCCCACCGGTCATTTACTTTTTGAAATACGCCCAGTTCACCTGCAAAATTTTTCTTTGCCTGCTCCATAATAGCAAACTCAAGCGGGAGCCGGGCAATTCTGACACGTTCTAATATTTCTGCGCTGTCAGCAACAATCGTTTCCGCCTGGTCAAATATTTTCTCATAGCCAGCAGTTAACGCAGGTGTCAGGTAGCTCGTTGCCGCTTCGTTCGGAGTTCCGAAAATTCTAAGCGGTTTACCCGACGCAAGCAAGGCCGCACGCATTTCATCGATATATTGGCGGATGTATGGCCCCGCTTTTCCATAGTAACCTTTCAGGAAATCGTTCATCACCGAGTCAGCATTCTCGTTTGGATTCCAAAGGAGCTTTGAAATCATGTAGGCCCGGAGCGCAGCAAACTCGCCGCCTACCTCCCGGTTCCCCTGTTCGAACATTGCATTTACACCGTGCTCCGCAAAGAATTGAAGATTTGGTTGTAACACGTGAAGGTTCGGAAATGGACTGATCAGATTGTTGAATTGAATAACATAATCCCATACAATAATGTCCTTCGCTATTTTTCCCCAATCTTCAACATCTTTAACAAAGTCCGCGCTGGTCGGATCTTGCGCGATAGGTTTGTCTCGATAAGCTTCGATACTGCAGAGCATGATGTTGACATTTTCCCTGGGCTTTAATGTCTTTGGCGCTCTTCGCCCATATTCATAGGCCAGCGTCGAAATCATCTTGTCAGGAAACTGTTCTGCAACCTGATTTACGAAATTGATGATCGATCCTGATGGTGATCCCTCGCGATCGTCAATAGCCTTACAGTTGCTGCACGTACAGAAATTTTTGTTGTCGTTTTGGCTAACTGACCAATACGTAGCGGTGGGATTTTGTGCGACTTTCCTCCGAAGATTCTGGACGGTAATTTCCAATACTTCCGGATTTGTTAGGCATAGTTGTGTTGGAATTCTTTTGCCCTCAACCTGCGAATAGTATTCTGGGTGATCATGGTAATATATTTCCGGGGACACCAATTCATTGAAAGTGTGAACCCACATTCCCCAGTCGGGCCGTTCACCATTTTCTGCATGATCGAGTTTGTGCCAGTCGGTATATTCGGCATGCCAGGTTACTCGATAATGTGTGTCGCGGAATGCAATCACGGGTACTTGAAGGTCGTCGATGGGACCCAATGCAATTCGGCTTTGCTTCGGTATGACTTTTACTTTGGGAGAGTACATTCGGCAGCCCAGATACTTCTCGAGAAAAGTATAAACTCCGTATAACGTGCCTTTTTCATTACCGCCAGCAATGATCAAGCGCATGCTATCGGTTTTGATGAGAAATCCGTCTTCTTTTAGTGTGTTGAGATTAAGTCCGATTCTTAATTCATCCAATCGCTCATTTTGACCAAGCACAATTTCAAAGCGACTACGGGCTTTGTCGGCGGGGACGATCGGTATCGCAGCTCCTGATATCTGGAGCAAATAATCTTGCAATACTGTAGATGCTTTTACCTCATGCGCGGTGGCCGCTGCGGGAATGACGATACGGTACCGACTTACTTCACCTTCCGCCAGAACAATATTTTGCTCCTCTTTATCTTTTTTCTTTTTGCTTTTCTTTTGCGCAGCAAGGGGCGAGGCAAGAAATAAAAAACACGATAGGATGATCCAAATGACGAAACACTCGGCTCTTTTTTGGGATACGACGGTCAACCAGGCGTTCATAAGTTTATGATGTTATAGGACTTGCTAAAAGTAAAAAACTAATATTGATTTTTATGAGAGCACGCAGACACAAGTGGCGTTGCGTTCGGAGTTTTCATTTTCGCCAATCCTTTTTTCACGCAAGGTCCGCGGAACGGCGTCAGCGTCGCGAGAACCTCGCAACTATGACCTCGAAACCCAACTCTAAACTAGAAACAAGAAACTGGAAACCTAGAAAAGTTAACCTTTCTTGTGGTATTTCATGTGAGTAGCCTTTGAAATAAGTTTGTCGTAATCAATTCCAGATTATGAAAACAACATTACACTTCACCCTTTTTTTCTTTCTTACCGCTTCAAGTTTTGCGCAGATCATGCCGCTTACAATTGAACCGGATGGCGGAAATAAAAAAGCATCTGTTTCCGAACAGATTGGTATTGTCAAAATTTCTATTTCGTACAGCCGCCCAGGCGTGAAAGGAAGGGAGGGCAAGGTTTACAATACGCCTGTCGCGCACTATGGATTTGTGGATCAGGGTCACGGTACAAGCTACGCTGCACCCTGGAGAGCTGGGGCAAATGAAAATACGACGATGGCGTTTTCGCATCCTGTAAAAATCGAAGGCAAAGATCTGGCGGCAGGAACGTATGGATTCTTTATTGCCTTGGGCGAAGACGAGAGCACATTGATATTTTCCAAAGTGTCCAATTCGTGGGGAAGTTTCTACTATGATCCTGCCGAAGACGCACTGCGTGTCAATGTAAAAAATATGAGCCTGGATAAAAGTGTTGAGTGGTTAAAGTATGAATTCATTGATCAAGCCGACAACTCCGTCACGATAGCGATGTCGTGGGAAAAAAAGACGATTCCTTTTAGAGTTGAAGCCGACACAAAGGCGCTTCAAATAGCGGCCTTCACAAGCGACTTCAGGACCACGCGGCCTTACTATGATTACATCCAAGCCGCCAGCTGGTGCGTGCAAAACAACATAGAACTTGAACAAGCACTTGCCTGGATGGACCGTGCCATTTACTTCAGGATCATGGGAGAAAAAAATTTTCGGACGTTGAGCACCAAGGCGTCGGTCTTAATGAAGATGAATAGAATTGCTGAAGCAAAAAAAGTTATGGAAGAAGCTTTGCCGTTGGGAACAATGCTGGATGTACATTTTTATGGAAGGCAACTGCTAAGCATGAAAGAAACAGATGAGGCCGTGAAAGTCTACAAAATGAATTATGAAAAATACCCTAATCAGTTTACAACCAATGTTGGGATGGGCAGAGCTTACTCCGCAAAGGGAGATTATAAAAAAGCATTAAGCTATATGAAAACAGCGCTGCCTCAGGCCCCGGACGATGGAAACAAAACCCACGTCGAGGCGATGATTAAAAAACTGCAGGAGAACCAGGATGTGAATTAGCAATAATTTACAGTTCGATTCTATAAACGACTAGTCCGTCATCGGACAGTTAACGCTTACCGCGACCCTTTGAATTTATCCCACGGTGCTTCAAATGCATGTTCGGAAGCAATTTCAGGGATGGCGCGATTTTCGCAAATTGATGAGATCTTTAAAACCCCGTCCCATGAAATTGTCAATCTACGCATGCTTTTTATCGCTTGCTCTCCACCCGATGACGTACGGGCAGGAAGGAAAAAAAGAATCAACTAAATATTTGGGCGAAGCACAACCGGGACTAACAGCCAAGCTATTTGCCCCAGGCCTGGTATCGATGGATAACCGATATGAATTTGGTTCCACTTTCTCACCTGACGGTAAAGAATTTTACTACGCTACGGAAATTAACGACAAGCCAGAGATTTGGGTGATACGGCTCGTAAATAATTCCTGGACGACGCCTGAAAAATTGATGACCCATGAGAAGTATGGATATAATGATCCTTTTTTATCGCAGGACGGAAAACGACTTTTTTTTATTTCAGACCGGGCGTTAGATGGCAAAGGGGATAAGAAGGATATCGACATCTGGTATATCGAGCGGACAAAACCGGGCTGGTCTGAACCCATCAACGCGGGAAGAGAGATCAATACAGATAAAAACGAATACTATATCTCCTTTACCAATAAGGGAACAATCTATTTCGCTTCCAATGGCGGCACAACTGCAGAGAACGACAAGGACTTTGATATCCGTTCCGCTGAATTCATAAAAGGCAAATTTCAACCTTCCAAAAAATTAGGCCCTGGTATCAACACAAAAAATTATGAAGGCGATGTATATATTTCCCCCGACGAAAGCTATATCATCTACTGCTCAGAAAGACCCAACAACAAAGGCAAAGGCGATCTTTATATCAGCTTCAAGGATGGAAAGGGCGAATGGATTCCATCCAAGCATATGGAATCCGTCAGTACCGAAGCTTATGAATTTTGTCCTTTTGTCACCAGCGATCAAAAGTTTTTATTCTTCACCCGAAGCGGCGAGATCTATTGGGTTTCGGCGGAGATCATTGAGGGATATCGGTGAATTTAGCGATCAGCTTACAGCTCACAGTGGACAGCTTCCACCGTCGATGCTGTCCACTAGCTGTAAACTGAATGCTGAAAGCTGTTAGCTTAAAAAAATTTTCTATTCCCATGCAACCTTCCAAAATGCCGGAGGTATTTGTTACTAAATAGTAGAACAAATAGCTAGGACATTCGTAATTGAGTAATATATTTGTTCTACAATTTAGTATCATATATATGAAAGAAACCCGATTAGGCGAATTTGAAGAAGTGATTTTACTACTTGTAGGCATTCTGGGAGAGGAGGCCTATGCTTTTAAAATCGCAGAAGAATTTGAAAAACAAACTGGGCGCGCTGTTTCAATAGGGGCGACCCACTCAACGCTTGACCGTCTTGAAAACAAAGGCTTTCTCAAATCAGAAATGGGAAAAGCGACCGCGGAACGCGGTGGAAGAAGAAAACGGATCTTCACCATCACGGCCCTTGGTAAACGCGTTTTGAAAGAATCAAAGGATTTCAAGATGGCGTTGTGGGAGCAGTATCCTGCATTTGCCGGAAAACTGAATTATGAAATGTAAAGTTGATGCACAAGAAAAATGGACATCCACCGAAACTAGCGCAACGGCTGTTGTTATCTTTTCTACGAGAAGATCTATCAGATGAAGTGTTGGGTGACCTGGAGGAAAAATTTTATAAAACATCGAACAGAGCATCGCTTTTTAAGGCGAAACTAAATTATTGGCACCAGGTGGTGAATTACGCACGACCCTTTGCAGTTCGGAAATTAAAATCAACGCCATCAAATAACATTGCAATGTTTCAAAGCTATTTTAAAATCGGTTGGAGAAACGTCTTCAAAGAGAAAGGATACTCACTTATTAACATAGGAGGCCTGGCAGCAGGTATGGCTGTTGCCGTGCTAATCGGATTATGGATTTATGATGAACTATCGTTTAATAAATACCATAAAAACTATGATAGCATTGCGAGGGTGATGTACCGCGCAAGCCGGAATGGTGAAACTGGGCATTCGGATCATATGCCTTTTCCTTTAGGCCAGGCGTTGGCCCAGAGTTTTCAAAATGATTTTGAGTATGTGGTCATGTCGACCTTCACAGAAGGTCACATTATTTCAAATGGAGACTCGAAGTTTACAAAACTTGGCAACTACATGCAGCCGGACGCACCGAAAATGCTAACGCTTGACATGATAGGGGGAACACATGAGGCTCTTAAGGAGATGAATTCAATCATGCTTTCAGAATCGTTTGCGAAAACATTGTTTGGAGATGAAGATCCTATGAATAAGGTGGTGAAAATTGATAATAAAGCAGATGCTAAGATAACAGGTCTTTATAAAGACCTTCCCAAGAACTCGGAGTTTCACGAGGTCGCTTTCATTGCTCCGTTGGATCTATACCTTGCGTCAAATGACTGGCTCAAGAGATTTGTTGACGTATGGAATTCCGGAAATATTGAGATCTTGGTTCAGCTAGCACCTCATGCAAAATTGGATGACGTTTCTCGTAAGATCGTAAATGTGATTCACGATCATGTTCCAGAGGGGGACAAAGTCTACAACATCCAGACATTCCTTCACCCGATGAGCAAGTGGCATTTGTATGAGGAATTTAAGGATGGTAGAAATGCTGGTGGGCAAGTTCGCTTTGTGTGGTTGTTTGGGACGATTGGAATTTTTGTCTTGTTGTTAGCCTGCATAAATTTTATGAATCTGAGCACGGCGCGCTCGGAGAGACGGGCTAAAGAGGTGGGGATTCGAAAAGCAATTGGTTCCTTTAGGAGCCAATTGATGAGTCAATTCTTCAGCGAATCGCTATTGGTGGTGATCCTTGCCTTCACGTGCTCCATTGGAATCGTGTGGCTTGCGCTGCCC
>Ga0111538_10013740_pt1 | contig 10679 bp, 10 predicted proteins | sample SoiMethybrSBSTD1_FD_79669 | JGI IMG/M metagenome (GOLD analysis project Ga0111538, IMG submission 79669) | Bulk soil microbial communities from a Populus tree surrounding site in Tennessee, USA - Soil MetaG P. TD hybrid SBSTD1 (version 2)... | ecosystem: Environmental > Terrestrial > Soil >... | reverse complement strand
TCGCTTTCAGCCCTGAGCCATGCCCGGTCCTTTCGCCTTTCGCTTGATCGCGGCCGACGGCTCAGCCCGCAGCGGTGAGATCGCGACGCCGCACGGCGTGGTGCAGACCCCGGCGTTCATGCCGATCGGGACGCAAGCGACCGTCAAGGGCGTGACCACCGGCGAGTTGCGCAAGCTCGGCGCCGACATCGTGCTGGCCAACACCTATCACCTGATGCTGCGGCCGACCGCGGAGCGGATCGCGGCGCTCGGCGGCCTGCATCGATTCATGAACTGGGACGGACCGATCCTGACCGACTCCGGAGGTTTCCAGGTGATGTCGCTGTCGGAGCTGCGCAAGCTCGACGCCAGAGGCGTCACGTTCCGGTCGCATGTCGATGGCGCGATGGTTGAACTCACCCCGGAGCGCGCGGTCGAGATCCAGTCGTTGCTCGGCGCCGATATCTCGATGCAGCTCGACGAATGCCTGCGGCTGCCGGCGCCGCCTGCCGAGATCGAACGCGCGATGCGGCTGTCGCTGGCCTGGGCCGAGCGCTGCAAGCGGGCCTTCACGGGCGCGGCCGCCGGCCGCGCGCTGTTCGGCATCGTGCAGGGTGGCGATGACATCGCGCTGCGGCACCAGAGCGCGCGGGCGCTGACCGAGATCGGCTTTGAGGGTTACGCCATCGGCGGACTTGCGGTCGGCGAGCCGCAGGCCGTGATGCTGAAGATCGTCGAGGAGGTTGCGCCGCTGCTGCCGGCGGACCAGCCCCGCTACCTGATGGGCGTCGGCACCCCGGACGATCTGATCGAGGCGGTGTCGCGCGGCATCGACATGTTCGATTGCGTGCTGCCGACCCGCAACGGACGGCACGGCGCGGCCTTCACGCGCCACGGGGTGATCAACCTCGACAATGCCCGACACCGCGACGATCCGCGTCCGCTCGACGAGGCGAGTTCGTACGAACCGGCGCGCAGCTACTCGCGCGCCTATCTGCACCATCTCGTGCGGGTCAACGAGCTGCTCGGCCAGATGCTGCTCTCGGCCATCAACCTCGCTTATTACCAGGAGCTGATGGCCGGGATGCGCGCCGCGATCAGCGCCGGCCGGCTTGCCGAATTCCGGGCCGTGACACGGGACGGCTGGGCGCGTGGTGACATCGCAGCGTTGTGACGGCGTGTCCCGGGCAGCGCAACACGCAGTGGTGCGCTGCAGACCCGGGACCGTAGCGGGCTCAGAGTTTTATGCGGGCCGGGATCAGCGGTGCACCGCTGCGCTCCACTTCGCGCTGCACCGCGTCCGGGACACGAGCCCCTCGACGAGGCACCTGAGGCGGGCGCAATATAGAACAAATCCACACAACAACGGCGCCGCCAGGCGCCAGCAGGGGAGACGCCATGTCCGTCAGTCTCAACGTCAACGGCGCGAGCCGGAGCGTGCCGGCGGAGCCCGACACGCCGCTGCTTTACGTGCTGCGCAACGACCTTGCGCTCAACGGCGCCAAATTCGGGTGCGGTCTCGCGCAATGCGGCGCCTGCACGGTGCTGATTGACGGCAAGCCGGTACGCTCCTGCGTCACCGCGATCGGCACGCTGGGCAACGCCAAGATCACCACCATCGAGGGGCTTGGCACCGCCGACAAGCCGCATCCGCTGCAAAAAGCCTTCATCGACGAGCAGGCCGCGCAATGCGGCTACTGTATCGCCGGCATGATCATGACCGCCAAGGAATTGCTCGACCGCAATCCGCACGTTACCGAGGCCGATGTGCGTCAGGCGCTGGCTGGCAATCTCTGCCGCTGCGGCACCCACAATCGCATCGTCGGCGCGATCTTGCGCGCCGCCCGCGAGATGGGGAGGACCTGACCATGAACGCTCCCATGATCTCGCGGCGCAATTTCACCACGGCACTGGGCGGCATCGTGCTCGCCTTCGCGCTCGACCCGCGTGAACTGCTGGCGCAAGGCGAGCCGCCGCGGCTGCCGGGCAGCCTGCAGGGCAACCGCATGCTCAGCGCCTGGCTGCGCATCAACGCCGACGGCACCGCGACGGTCTCGACCGGCAAGGTCGAGCTCGGCCAAGGCATCCTCACGGCGTTGTGGCAGATCGCGGCCGAGGAGCTCGATCTACCGTTGACGCGGGTCAAGATCGTCTCCGGCGACACCGCGGCGACGCCGAACGAAGGCATGACGGCCGGCTCGCAGTCGGTCGAGAACAGCGGCACCGCGCTGCGCATGGCCAGCGCGGAGGTGCGCGCGATCCTGATCGATCTCGCCGCCAAGCGGCTGGCTGCGGACGCAGCATCGCTGAAAGTCGCGGACGGCGTCATCAGCGCACCGGACGGCCGCAAGGTGTCGTATGGCGAGCTCGCCGCCGACGCCGATCTCAAGCGCGAGGCGACCGGCAAGATTGCGCCGAAGCCGCCGGCGGGCCATCGCATCGTCGGCCAGTCTATCCCGCGGCTCGACATCCCCGCCAAGGTCGCGGGCGGCGCCGCGTTCGTGCAGGACATGCGGCTGCCCAACATGGCGCATGGACGCGTGGTGCGGCCGCCGCGGCCGGGCTCGACGCTCGAAAGCGTCGACGAGGCTGCCGTCAAGGCGCTGCCGGGTGTGGTCGCGGTGGTGCGCGACGGCTCATTCCTAGGCGTCATCGCGGAGCGCGAGGAACAGGCCATCAAGGCCCGCGACGCGCTGATCAAGAGCGCGAAGTGGAAGCTCGGGCCCGAACTGCCCGATGCTGCGAAACTCTACGAGCATCTCAAGGCGCTGCCGAGCCGCGACCTGACCGTCGGGGTCAAGCAGGCGCCCGTGATGGCCAGCGCCCGCGTTCTGGAGGCGACCTACACCAAGCCCTATATGGCGCATGCCGCGATCGGTCCGTCTTGCGCACTGGCGCAGCTTGCCGACGGCAGACTGACGGTGTGGACGCATTCGCAGGGCGTGTTCCCGCTGCGCGCCGAGCTCGTCAAGGCGCTGAAGCTGCCGGCGGCGCAAATCCGCTGCGTCCATGTCGAAGGCGCCGGCTGCTACGGCCACAACGGCGCCGACGACGTCGCGCTCGACGCGGCGCTGCTCGCGCGCGGCGTCCCGGGACGGCCGGTCCGCCTGCAATGGATGCGCGACGACGAGTTTGCCTGGGAGCCCTATGGCCCCGCGATGGTGATGCAGGCCAAAGCGGCACTTGATTCCGACGGCAAGATCGCGGACTGGCAGTACGAGCTGTGGAGCTCGTCGCATTCGACGCGGCCGATGTCGACCAGCGGTACCAATGTGCTGGCGGCGTGGTATCTAGGCGAGCCGCAAAAGATGGGCGCGTTCACCAGCCCGCCGCAGCCCGCGGGCGGCGGCGACCGCAATTCGGTGCCGACCTACGATTTCCCGAACCAAAAGGTCGTGCACCATTTCCTGCAGGAAATGCCGCTGCGCGGCTCGGCACTGCGCACGCTCGGCGCCTACGCCAATGTGTTCGCGTCGGAATCGTTCATGGACGAGCTGGCCGCGGCCGCCAATGCGGATCCGATCGCGTTTCGGCTCGCGCACATGAAGGACCGGCGCGCTCGCGCGGTGATCGAGAAGGTCGCCGCGATGGCAAACTGGAAGCCGAACGAACGCGGCAATGGCAGCCGCGGTCGCGGCATCGCGTTCTCCAAGTACAAGACGCTGGCCTGCTACGTCGCCTGCATCGCCGAGGTCGAGGTCGATCGCAACAGCGGCAAGGTCAACGTGCCGCAGATCTGGCTTGCGGCCGATTCCGGCCTGATCATCAATCCGGACGGTCTCGTCAACCAGATGGAGGGCGGTGCCATCCAGTCGGCGAGCTGGACCTTGCACGAAGAGGTCAAGTTCGACCGCAATGGCATCACGTCGCGCGACTGGAAGAGCTATCCGATCCTGACCATGCCGGAGGCGCCCAAGGTCTATGTCGAATTGATCAGTCGGCCGAGCGAGCGGCCGCTCGGCGCCGGCGAAGGCTCGCAGGGACCGGCGGTCGGCGCCATCGCCAATGCGTTCGCCAACGCGACCGGCAAGCGGCTGCGCGAGCTGCCGTTCACGCCGGACCGCGTCAAAAAGATTCTGGCCTAGGGAGAGCCGCCCATGCGCGCACAGCATTTTGCCGGGGTCTGCGGCGTTGCTGCGTTCGCGATGTCGCCCGCGATGGCGCAATCGCCCAAGGTCGGCGACCCGCCCGAGGCGAGCAACATGCGTCTGGTCGGCATGGAGGCGCTGCAGGCGCGCAGCGCCTATCAGCCGGTGATCCACCGGCAGGGCGACCGCTACATTGCCTACATTGGTCATCACGGCGGCACCCGCGACGTGCCCAAGCCGGTCAATCCGATGAACGGCCAGCCGGAGTTCAACGGCACCTCGATTGTCGACGTGACCAATCCGGCGCAGCCGAAATATCTGTTCCACCTGCCCGGCCAGGAGGGCAACTACGAGAGCGGCGGCGCGCAGATGGTGCGGATCTGCGACGGCAGGACCTTGCCGAAGGGCGATCCCAACGCGGTCTATCTGCTGCGCTCGTTCGGCAAGCTCGGCCACGAGGTCTGGAACGTCGCCAACCCGGAGAAGCCGGTGCTGGTGTCGCGTCCGAGCTGGGACCTGCGCGACACGCACAAGAGCTGGTGGGAATGCGACACCGGCATCGCGTACCTGGTTTCCGGCGTCGCCGGCTGGCGATCGCGCCGCGTGACCGAGGTGGTCGATCTCAGCGATCCCGCAAAGCCGGTGAAAATCCGCGACTTCGGCCTGGTCGGCCAGGAACCGAACGCGACCGGCACGGTGCCGACCGATTTGCACGGTCCGATCTCGGTCGGGCCGCAGCGCAACCGAATCTACTTCGGCTATGGCACCAACAAAGGCGGCGTCATTCAGATCGTCGATCGCGACAAGCTGATCAACGGCCCGAAGGAGCCGACGCCCGACAACCTGCGCCACCCGGTGGTGCGGCAGATCGAGCTTCTCCCGATCAGCGGCGCGCATACCACCGTGCCGCTGCTCGGTGTCGAGGTCGCGGAATTCGCCAAGGACAAAGACGGCAAGCTTCGCGACTTCATCATGATTGTGAACGAGCAGATCCTGAACGAGTGCCTGGAGCCGCGACAGATGGTCTACTTCATGGATATCACCATCGAGTCGCGGCCGATGGTGGTGTCGAACTTCAACGTGCCCGAGGCGAACGGCAATCACTGCGCCCGCGGCGGGCGGTTCGGCGCGCATTCGGCGAACGAGAGCACCGCACCGGTGTTCCACAAGAAGGTGGCGTTCATCACCTGGTTCAATGGCGGCGTGCGCGCCGTCGACATCCGCGATCCGTATGCGCCGAAGGAAATCGGCTTCTTCATCCCGTCGATCACGGAGGCGACCGACAAGCGCTGCATCAAGATCGACGGCCAGGATCGCTGCAAGATCGCGATCCAGAGCAACAACGTCGAGACCGACGATCGTGGTTACGTCTACGTGGTCGACCGCGCCAACACCGGGATGCACATTCTGGAGCTGTCCGGCGAGGCCAAAAAGGCGGCCGGACTTCCTTAACGGTGGCGAGTTAACGCGGAAACCATGATGCAGGGCGGCATTTCCGCCCGTTAAGGGTTTGCGCTATCAGTCTGCGGTGACCGACCTCGTCCATTCGCCAGCGCTGACGGAACTTTCTGCCGCCGAGACCCGGCTGGCAGGCGTGCTGGCGCGGCCGAAATGGATCGCGCTCGGCTGCATCGCGGCGCTCACAGCCTGCGGCTGGCTGGCGCTCGGCTTTCTGGCCGCGCAGGCCGGTGGCTTCGCGGCGCTGTGCCGGCCGTTGCACGGCGGCGGGTTCGGCGAGTTCGCACTGGCGCTGCCGATCTGGACCGCCATGACGCTGGCCATGATGTTGCCGACCGCCGGTCCGATGATCCTGACTTATGCCGAGATCGCCGATACGGCGGCGCGCAAGCGGGAAACCGTGGTGTCGCCGCTCGTTCTCGCGGCCGGCTATGTCGCGGTCTGGCTTGGCTTCGCGATCGTGGCCACGACATTGCAGATTGTGCTGCCAAGCGGGTATCTGGCCGCAGACCCGGCCGGGGCCTTGATCTCGGGCGCGCTGTTCGTCGCCGCAGGCCTCTACCAGTTCTCGCCGCTGAAGCGCTCCTGCCTGACGCTGTGCCAGCGGCCGTTTCCATTCTTCTTCGCCAACTGGACCACCGAGACCACCGGCGTGTTCCGGCTCGGGCTGCGGCAGGGGGTTTATTGTCTCGGCTGCTGTGCCGCGATGATGCTGCTGATGTTCGCGACCGGCGTCATGAACGTGATCTGGATGGCGATGCTTGGCATCGTGATGACCATCGAAAAGCTTTCCACCACCACGCGGTTCACGCACGTCGTCGGCGTGGTGCTGGTCGGGATCGGCGTGGGCTTCATCGGATCGGGGTTGTTGTAGATGTCGGAGCGCTGGGATCAGGACGTTCGGGTGCGCGACCCTTGGTTCATCAAGGGCGAGCTCGCACTGTCGTGCAATTGCACCGTCTTCTGCCCCTGCGTGCTGTCATTGGGCCAGCACGCGCCGACCGAAGGCTATTGCCAGACCTGGGCGGGCGTGCGGATCGACGAGGGCCGCTTCGGCGACGTCGATCTCTCGGGCGTAAAATTCGGCTTCATGGCCGACATCCCGGGTCGGCTCGGGCGCGGCAACTGGACCATGGCGCTGTTCGTCGATGACGCGGCCTCGGCCCAGGCCGTCAAGGCGCTGACCTGGATCATGAGCGGCCGTGCCGGCGGGTCGACCGCGCTCCTCAAGATTTTGGCCGGCGCGTTCCTGGGCGTGCGCCAAGTTCCGATCGTCTACGAGACCGTGGGCGAGACCCGCATCGTCAAGATCGAGAAGATCGTCGATGGTGCGATCACGCCAATCAAGGGTAAGGACAGCGGCCAGGTGGTGATCCGCAACTCGGAATACTGGATCGCGCCAGACATCATCGTGTCGCGCGCCGACAAATCGCGTTTCCGCCTGTTCGGCCGCAACTGGAACTTCGAGGGCCGCTCGGCGGAAATCTGCCGGCTCGACTGGGGCAACCAGAAGAAATAAGTCGGCTTTCGCCGCATGCTGGCGCCGCATTAAGATGCGGCATGCGCGCTCTGGCCTTTTCGGTCCATGTCCTCACCGCCTGCGGCGCGGCGCTGGCGCTGCTTGCGATGCTGGCGGCGGTGCGCGGCGCCTGGTCGCTGACCTTCCTGTGGCTCGGGGCGGCGCTTCTCGTCGACGGCGTTGATGGCATGTTGGCACGGGCGCTGAAGACCGCCCAGAAGGTGCCGCGCTGGTCCGGTGATACCATCGACCTGGTGGTGGATTTCACCACCTACGTTTTCGTGCCTGCGTATCTGATCGCGGCCAGCGGCGTGATGCCGCTCCCGCTCGGTCTCGCGGCCGGCGTGCTCGTGACGATCACGGGCGCGCTCTATTTTGCCGACCGCGAGATGAAGACTGCCGACAATCACTTCCGCGGCTTTCCGGCAACATGGAACCTGGTGGCGTTCTATCTGATGTTGCTGCGTCCGCATGCCTATGTCGCGCTCGCCGCGGTCGTGGTGTTCGCGGTGCTGACCTTCGTGCCGATCCGGTTTGTGCATCCGTTCCGGGTGCGTGCGCTGCGTCCTGTCACGGTCGCATTGCTGACGCTCTGGTCGGCTCTGGCGCTCGCCGCGGTGTTGCAGGATCTGGCGCCCGATCCTTGGGTGACCGGCGGGCTTGGCGCGATCGCGTTGTATTTCCTCGGCGTCGGCTTTTTTCAGCGCGAGCCTGCGCATGGATAGAGCGACATGATCGACCTGCTGTTCGATCCCAATGCCTGGGCCGCGCTGGCAGCCCTGTCGGCGCTCGAGATCGTTCTCGGCATCGACAACATCGTGTTCATCTCGATCCTGGTGTCGCGCTGCCCGCCAGAGCAGGCGCTGCGGGCCAGGCAGATTGGGCTGGCGCTGGCCTTGGTGTTCCGGGTCGCAATGCTGTTCGGCCTGACCTGGCTGATGCAGTTGACGCAGCCGCTGTTCTCGCTGTTCGGGATGGAGATTTCGTGGCGCGATATCATTCTGATCGGCGGCGGACTGTTCCTGATCGCCAAGGCGACGCATGAAATTCACAATGAAGTCGAGGCGCAGGACGGCGATGGGCCTGCCGGCGCGACGCCTCAGGCGTTCTCTTTGGTGGTGATGCAGCTGATCGCGGTCGATCTGATCTTCTCGCTCGATTCGATCATCACGGCGATCGGAATGGCCGAGGATATCGAGGTCATGATCGCGGCCGTGATCATCGCGATGGGGGTGATGTATCTGGCGTCCGGCCCGGTGGCCGCCTTCATCAAAGTGCATCCCACCACCAAGATGCTGGCTTTGGCGTTTCTGGTGCTGATTGGGGTTGCGCTGGTCGCCGATGGTTTCGAGGTACACATTCCGCGCGGTTACATCTACTTCGCGATGGCCTTCGCGGCCGCCGTCGAGGCGTTTAATGTATGGGCCGGCCGCAACCGCAAACGCAAACGCCGCAACGTGTCGTAAGGGGACGCTGAATGCCTGTTTTGCTGATCACCGGCTCGAGCCGTGGCATCGGCGCCGAGACCGCCAAGCTGGCGGCGGCGCGCGGCTATGACGTCGCCGTCAACTACAACACCGACGCGGCGGCCGCCGATGTTGTGGTGAAGGCCGTCAACCAGCAGGGCCGCAAGGCAGTGGCGATCAAGGCCGACATGGGCAAGGAGGCCGACATCGCGCGCATGTTCAAGGAGGCCGACACGCTCGGGCCGCTCACCCACTTCGTCTACAACACTGGAATTCCCGGCAAGGCCGGCCGCATGGACGCCGCCGATCCGGCGATGATGCGGCATGTCATCGAGGTCAACACGCTGGGCGCGCTGTTCGCCGCGCAGCACGCCATCCGCCGAATGTCGACCAAGCACGGCGGGCAGGGCGGCGCCATGGTGCTTTTGTCCTCGGTCGCGGCCGACATCGGCGGGCCGGCCGAATATGTCTGGTACGCCGCCTCCAAGGGCGCGATCGAGTCGATGACCTACGGGCTCAGCAAGGAGCTTGCCGGCGAAGGCATCCGCGTCAATTGCGTCTCGCCGGGCGCCAGCGAGACGCGAGTCCACGCCGACGCCGGCACGCCCGACAAGCTCGCCCGCATCGGCCCGATGATCCCGATGGGCCGCGTCGGCAAGCCCGAGGAACAGGCCGAGGCGGTGCTGTTCCTTCTTTCCGACGCCGCCTCCTACATCAACGGCACCATCCTGCGTGTCGCCGGCGGGCGCTGATACGTCGGTATGTCTTGCACCAATCCCGGCCGACCCTATGATCGCGCCCGATCATCACATCGCGTCGTGCGCGTCATTTGAAGGAGTTCTGTCATGGTCGCAGCAGTCCGGGTGCATAAGACGGGCGGACCCGAGGTCCTGACCTACGAGCAAGTCGAGATCGGCGCGCCCGGACAGGGCCAGGTCAAGGTCCGGCAACACGCCTCCGGCGTGAATTACATCGACACCTATTTCCGCATGGGCATGTATCCGTCGCCGGTCGGGCTGCCCTTCATTTCGGGCAACGAGGCTGCCGGCGAAGTGATCGCGGTCGGTCCCGGCGTCACCGATCTCAAGGTCGGCGACCGCGTTGCCTACGTGCATGCGTTGGGCGGCTATGCCGAGGAGAAATTGCTGCCCGCCGACCGCGCCGTGAAGCTGCCCGACAACATCAGCTACGAGCAGGCCGCGGCGATGATGTTGAAAGGCATGACCGCCGAATACCTGCTGCGCCGGACCTACAAGGTGCAGAAGGGCGACAACATCCTCGTGCACGCCGCGGCCGGCGGCGTCGGCCTGATCCTGTGCCAATGGGGCAAGGCGCTCGGCGCGACCGTGCTTGGCACCGTCGGCTCCGAAGACAAGGGCAAGCTTGCCAAGGCCAACGGCTGCGACCACGTGATCTATTACCGCAAGGAAAAGTTCTCCGAGCGCGTCAAGGAGATCACCAAAGGCGAGCTGTGCGCCGTGGTCTATGACGGCATCGGCAAGACCACGTTCCCGGAGTCGCTCGACTGCCTGCGGCCGCTCGGCATGTTCGCGAGCTTCGGCTCGGCTTCCGGTCAGATCGAGGCCTTCAACATCAACATCCTTCAGACCAAGGGCTCGCTGTTCGCGACTCGGCCGACATTGAACACTTACGCCGCGAAACGGGCCGACATGCTCGATATCGCGAAGCACCTCTTTGAAGTGGTCGGCAGCGGCAAGGTCAAGATCCCGGTGAATCAGACCTACAAGCTCAAGGACGCGCGCAAGGCGCACGAGGATCTCGAGAGCCGCAACACCACCGGCTCGACCATTCTGGTCCCTTGAGCCGATCGCCGACGCCGAATGCCACAAATCCGGCTGTCATCGCCCGCGCAAGCGGGCGATCCAGTTTCGCGTGACTAATACTGGGTGCCCCGCTTGCGCGGGCCATAACACCGAGTGCTAATTGGCATCATGGGTCGGCTCACCACCCACGTGCTGGACACTACCTCCGGGAAGCCGGCCGCGGGTGTGCGCGTGGTGCTGCGGCGCGCGGGCGCACCCGAAATCCTGACCGAGGGCAGGACCAATGCGGACGGCCGGCTGGATCAGCCGCTGCTCGAGGGCGGCGCCTTCAAGGTCGGGCGCTATCAGCTCGAATTTCATGTCGGCGACTATTTCCGCGCTCGCG
>Ga0111538_10013739_pt1 | contig 10680 bp, 3 predicted proteins | sample SoiMethybrSBSTD1_FD_79669 | JGI IMG/M metagenome (GOLD analysis project Ga0111538, IMG submission 79669) | Bulk soil microbial communities from a Populus tree surrounding site in Tennessee, USA - Soil MetaG P. TD hybrid SBSTD1 (version 2)... | ecosystem: Environmental > Terrestrial > Soil > Tree... | reverse complement strand
GGTGACGTAGTGGAACGAGCGCAACATGCTGGCCACGTCGCGAAGCGGAGAGCGCTTGATGCGGCGCTCGGCCAGGGGGCGGCCGGGCTCGCCTTCGAAGAACAACACCACGAAGTCGCGTCCCGTGTAGAGCACGCGCCCGAGGTGGTAGTTGCCGTGGTAGCGGATGCGCTTCGACTGGAAGCGGGTCTCGAACGCGGCGCGCGAGCGCTTGAGGATCTCCGCCTCCATCGCGATGGCCCGCTGCGCGTCGGCCTGGACGGAATCGGGCAACGTGCGCAGCCGGCGCCGCAAGCGCTGGAGGACGAAGCGTCCGAGGTTCCGCACGGACTGCACGAGCGAGCGCTGGTAGAGGGCCGAAAACGGCTCCGGGGCGAACCGTGGATCGGCGGGATCGGAGGCGAGCGTGGCGTGCATCTCCGCCGTGCGCTGGGCCAGCAGCTCCATGGTGGCCAGGAAGGGGCCGACGGCCTGGCGGACCTCGGCGGGCAGCTCGCGCGCCGCCAGCTCGAAGATCGTCTCCGTGGGCAGAGGAGGGCCGGCGGAGCCGGTGAGGATGCGCTCGGAGTAACGTCCGAGCTCGTCGAGCGCGACCTGCCAACCGTCGGTCTCGTGCACCACGTAGTCCTGGAGCACGGCGAGAGTGGACGTCGCCCTCGCGCCCTTGTAGGCCATGCCGCCCCGTACGGGCGGGCAGTGCGCAAACCCGTGGTCGGCGAGGAACGACACGACCTCGAGGTCGGGGTGTTCGTCCTCCGGCCGCCGGATCAGCCGCAGGATGAAGCGCGATCCGAAGGTGACGGAGACGTCGCCCGGCGAGACGGTGACCTGGCCGGGAATGCGGTCGGCCTGCACGGCCCGCGTCTTACGGAGGTGCCGGTCCGACCAGCCCTCCAGCTCGCCGTCCCGTCCCTTGATCGCCGCCCGCCGGCCCATGACGTCGAGCAGGGACTCAGCGAAGGCGCGGTCGCGGACGGCGTCGTAGAGCACTCCGGCCGGGCCGCCCCGTCCGTCCTCGAGACGGGCCAGGATCGCGCCGGGCTCGTGAGCGGCCATCTCCTCACCTCGCGTTCCCAGGGCCGCGGCCAGGGGGAGCAGGTAGCGCTCGGGCTCGCCGTCGACGTAGTCCACCTGGACCAGCGTCAGCGCGGAGAGGTCCGTCACGGGCATGGCGTCGACGATCTCGGCGCGAATGAGGTCGCGCGACCGCCCCCAGAACCACGAGCGCGACCGCAGGATCGCCGGCAGCACGGAGGCAAGGCGAGGGCCGAGGTCTTCCGCGAAGTGCTCGGCCCAATCCTCCGTCCAGGCCACCGCCGGCCAGTCTTCACGCGCGGACGGCACGTGCACGGGCTTCGTCGTCGGGGGCGCCTTCTCCAGCGCGAACCAGAAGAAGCCGTGCGGTCCGAGGGAGATCGCGTAGGGACCGTCGCCGACGGGCGGGAACGCGCTGCGGCCGGACATCTCGACGGGGTGGAGCCCGCGCAGGGTGGGCAGGCTCAGCTCCGCGTGCTGCGAGAAGCGAGAGAGGTTCGCCACCACCAGGATCCGCTCTTCTCCGTAGGTCCGAAGGAAGGCCAGGATCTTGTTGTTGTCCGGGTAGAGGAACTCCAGGCTGCCGCGGCCGAAGGCCTTGTACTGCTTGCGCAGGCTCAGCGTGCGCTTCATCCACCAGAGCAGGGACTGGGGATTGCTGGCCTGCACTTCGACGTTCACCGCCTCGAAGTGGTACTCGGGGTCGATGATGACGGGGAAGTAGAGGCGCTGGGAGTTGGCGCGGGAGAACCCGGCGTTGCGGTCCGGGCTCCACTGCATCGGGGTGCGTACGCCGTTGCGGTCGCCGAGGTAGAAGTTGTCTCCCATCCCGATCTCGTCGCCGTAATACACGACGGGCGTGCCGGGCAGCGAGAGGAGGAGCCCGTTCATCAGCTCGATCTTGCGGCGGCTGTTGCCGAGGAGGGGTGCGAGGCGCCGGCGGATGCCGAGGTTGATGCGCGCCTGCGCGTCCTGGGCGTACGCGCGGTACATGTAGTCGCGCTCCTCGTCCGTGACCATCTCCAGCGTGAGCTCGTCGTGGTTCCGGAGGAAGAGGACCCACTGGCAGCTCTCGGGGATGGGCGGCGTCTGCTCCAGCATGTCCACGACCGGGTAGCGGTCCTCGGTCTGGATGGCCATGAACATCCGCGGCATCAAGGGGAAGTGGAAGGCGGTGTGGCACTCGTCGCCGCTGCCGAAGTAGGCGACGGAGTCCTCGGGCCACTGGTTGGCCTCGGCCAGCAGCATCTTGCCCTTGAACTTCGAGTCGATGTGGGCCCGCAGCTCCTTGAGGGCCTGGTGCGTCTCGGGCAGGTTCTCGCAGTTCGTGCCGTCGCGCTCGAAGAGGTAGGGGACGGCGTCCAGGCGCAGCCCGTCCACCCCGATCTCGCCCAGCCAGAAGTCCACGACCTGGAACATGGTCTTGCGCACGTGCGGGTTGTCCCAGTTGAGGTCCGGCTGGTGCGAGTAGAATCGGTGCCAGTAGTACTGACCGGCGACGGGGTCCCACGTCCAGTTCGAGTGCTCGAAATCCTTGAAGATGATGCGCGCGTCCGGGTAGCGCTCGGGGGTGTCGCTCCACACGTAGAAGCCGCGGGCGGCGCTCCCCTTGGGGGACTGGCGCGCGCGCTGGAACCACGGGTGCTGGTCCGAGGTGTGGTTGAGGACGAGCTCCGTGATGACCTTCAGGCCGCGGTCGTGCGCCTCCCGCAGGACGCGCTTGCAGTCGCGCAGGGTCCCGTAGGAGGGGTGGACGCCGAGGTAGTCCGCGGTGTCGTAGCCGTCGTCCTTGAGCGGCGACGGATAGAAGGGCAGCAGCCAGATCGCGGTGACGCCGAGGTCCTGCAGGTAGTCGAGCTTGCGCGCCAGGCCGGCGAAGTCCCCGATGCCGTCCGCGTTCGAGTCCGAGAACGCGCGGACGTGCAGCTCGTAGAGGATCGCGTCCTTGTACCAGAGGGGATCGCCGTCCAGTTGCGGCTTCGTGGGCATCCCGAAACCATTATGACCGCCGCCTCCCGCTTGGGGCGGCCTTCCGCGCAACATCCGCGGCGGCAGGAGCCGCGGGGCTAGGCGCCTCCGCCGGCGGCGAGGCCGGCGTAGAGGCGCGCGTAGCCCGCGCCTTCGCGCCGCACGTCGTCCAGGAGCTCCGCGAACGCCGGCTCCGAGCGCAGCGAGCGGAGGAAGGGATCGATCGCGAAGAACGGGTGGCAGGCGTAGCCGTTGGCCACGGCCAGGCGCAGATCCCGCAAGGCCTCGCCGCGCGCCCCGAGCAGCGCGTGGACGCAGGCGATGTCGTACTGGTCGTGGTGGTAGTGGCCGAAGGACTTCTTGGTCGCGACGACCTCGTCGACCGCGCGGAGGGCGGCGGCGCGGTCGCCGCGACAGGCCGCCACGAGGGCGTGGAGGCCGTGGCCGTGCGATCGCGCCTCCTCGCCCACCAGGATCATCCGCTCCGCCGCCGCCGCCGCTTCATCGAGATCGCCCAGGCGCAGGCGGCTGTGGCCGGCCAGGTACTGATGCCAATACGACTGGTCACCCCGGCCCACGCCGTCCACGACGTCGCGCGCGGCCGCGAACTCCCCGCGGTGATAGAGACAAGCCGCCCGATGGCCGGTGGCGATCAGATGTCCGGGGCTGAGGGCGAGGGCGCGCTCGACCGCACGCTCGGCCTCGTCGATGAGCCCCACGTGCCAGAGCACGACCCCCAGCCGGAGATGCGCGTCGTCCAGGCTGGGCCGGCCGGCCAGGGCGGCCGTCAGCTCGCGCATGGCCTCGCCGTGATCCCAGCCTCCGGGCGGGCTCCACACGATGCGCGCCCGCACGTAGCGCGCCTCCGGGAGATCGGGATCCAGGGCCAGGGCCCGGTCGCACATCGCTTGCGCGCGCGCGTACCAGTCGCCCTCCGGCTGGACCTCGAACGCGATGCGCACGTAGGCGTCGGCCAGGCCCGCCCAGGCCAGCGCGAAGGCCGGATCCGCCTCGCGTGCCTTCTCGAAGCAGTCCACGGCGGTGATCAAGTCGGACAGGCTCTCGCGCCAGAGCGCGAGCTTGCCCTTGAGGTAGAGGTCGTAGGCGGCGGCGGAGGGAGGACGCGCGTGACGGCGCGTGGCCGGGGCGGGAGAGAGCTCCACCTGGAGCGCCTGCGCGATCCGGGCCGACACTTCATCCTGCATCCCGAAGACGTCGGTGAGCGACGTATCGACCTTGGTGGCCCAGAGCGGGCGCCCGTCGGCGACGGAAAGGAGCTGGACGGTCACGCGCATGCGCTCGCCCTCGCGCTGGAACCGGCCTTCGACCACCGTATCGACGGCGAGCTCGTGACCGGCCTCGCGCGGGTCGGGAGCGGCGCCCGCGTATCGAAGGACAGCCGACGTCGGCCGGACCAGGAGCGAGCCCAGCCGCGCGAGCTCCGTGATCGTCGCGTCGGCAAGGCCCAGCCCCAGCTGGTCGCCCGCCGGGGCGGGGGAGAGATCGCGAAACGGGAGCACCGCGACCGTCGTCAAGGGCCGCGAGGAGCCCGTCGCCGTCGCACGGGTAGCCGAGGGAAGGCGCCGGATGCAGGGCAGGCCGGCGCGGGCGAGGAGCGCGCCCCACCGCGGGTCCTCCGCGACCCCGGGCCAGGGGTCGACCCCGAGGTTCACCACCCAGGTGTTCCGCTGGCCGATCGCTTCTTCCAGCGCGTCGAGCGCGCGTGCGCGCTCGCCCAGCGCCGCCGCCACCCGCGACCGGAACAGGGCCGGGACGTATTCGTCCCGCGCGCGCTCCTCCAGCCGGGCCAGGACCGCTCGCGCCGCCTCCGTCTGCCCGCTCCGCGCCAGCGTCCAGCCGGAGAGCGATTCGAAGAAGGCGGCCCCGCCCGAGGCCTGCACCCCCCGCTTCGCGGCCTGCACCGCCGCCTCGTGGCGTCCGCGCCGGCTCTCGGCCTGCGCGACGTAGAGGAGCGCGGGCAGGTAGTCGGGTTCGAGCTCGAGCGTTCCCTCCAGGGTGCGTAGCGCCTGCGCGTCGTCTCCGGCCAGGTAGGCGGCGGTGGCCACCAGGTTCTGGGCGAGAGGAGAGAGCGGGTCCCGCTCCAGCCCCGCCTGCGCGCAAGCCATCCCTTCCTGCCCGCGGTCCTGCACGCCCAGGACGTGCGCGAGGTAGAGATGCGCGGGCACGTGATCCGGCGCCAGCTCCAGCGCGCGCCGCAGCGCCTTTTCCGCCGCGGGCAGATCCCAGTCGAACCAATCCCGCACGAGCGCGATCGAGACGTGGGCCTCCGGCGAGCCGGGATCGAGGGCGAGGGCGCGCTCGGCCGCGCGCCGCGCCTGCGCGAAGACCTCGCTCTCGCGCGCGAGCCCGTAGTACCCGAGGACGCTGCAGGCGTCGGCGAGGCCGGCGTGCGCGGGGGCGAACTCGGAGTCGCGGGCGAGGGCGGCCTCGAAGGCGGTGATGGACTTGCGCAGATGGCCTTCCTGCCGCTTGTTCCAGAAGTAGCGGCCCTTGAGGTAGAGCTCATAGGCCTGGACGTCGCGGGGGCGCCGGCGCCCGCGTGCGGAAGGGTCCAGCCGGACCTTCAGCGCCTCCACCACCCGCGCCGTGATCTCGTCCTGCAGCGCGAAGACGTCGCCGAGGTCGCGGTCGAGGCGCTCGGACCAGACGTGATAGCCCTCCGCCGCCTCCACGAGCTGGACGGTGATGCGCAGGCGCCCGCCGACGCGCCGCACGCTGCCTTCGACGACATGGGTCACGCCCAGGCGCTGGCCGATGCGTCGGACATCCGTGCCGTGCGTGAACTGGAAGCTCGAAGTGCGTGCGGCCACGCGCAGCCCGGCTACCGACGCCAGCGCGTGGATCAGCTCCTCGGCCAGGCCGTCGCCGAGGTACTGCTGGCTGCCGCCGCCGTCGAGGTCGAGGAACGGCAGCACGGCCACGCGCGCACGGGGCGCCGGCGCGGCCGCGGCGACGCGTGGCGCGGGATCTGGTCCGGCCAGGGCGGCCTGGAGCGCCCGCGCGGAGCCGGGGCGCCGGCCCCGCTCCTTCTCGAGGCAGCGACGCACGAGGTCGCGCAACCAGGCCGGGGTCTCGTCGGGCAGTGCCTCCAGGTCGGGATCGGTGTCGAGGACGGCGGCCAGCGTGTCCAGCGGCGTGCGTCCCGCGAAGGCCCGGCCGCCCGAGAGCATCTCGAAGAGCACGGCACCGAAAGAGAAGACGTCCGTGCGCGGATCCGTCGGCTCCCCTCGCGCCTGCTCCGGCGACATGTAGCCGGCGGTCCCGATCAGCACCCCCGGCTGGGTCGCGGAGGTGCGCTCCTCGTCCGTGGGCCCCCAGGACACGCGCTTGGCCAGACCGAAGTCGAGGATCTTCACGCGCCCGTCGCCCGTGAGGAACAGGTTCGCGGGCTTCAGGTCGCGGTGCACGATCCCCTTGTCGTGCGCGGCGGCCAGTCCCGCGGCCACCTGCGCGGCCACGAGGGCGGCGTCCGCCGCCGGCAGCGCGCCCGCGCGCGTGAGGCGCGCGCGGAGGGTCTCGCCCTCGAGCAGCTCGGAGACGACGTACGGCAGGCCGCCCTCCGTGCCCACGTCGTAGACGGCGAGGATGTTGGCGTGGTTGAGCGCCCCCACCGCCCGCGCCTCCTCGTCGAAGCGGCGCATCCGGCCCGCGTCCGCGAGCAGCGCCGCGGGCAGGACCTTGATCGCGACCTCGCGCGCCAGGCGCGCGTCACGGGCGCGGTAGACCTCGCCCATGCCGCCGGTCGCGATGAGGTCGACGATCTCGTAGCGGCCGAGTCGCGCCCCCGGCCTCAGCGTGCGACCTTCATCGCCCGTCGGGCTCGTCGGGTCGCCCGCGTCGGGAGTGGATGCGCCGAACGTGCCCGCGTCACGATCGGCGGCCAGCAGGGCCTCGACCTCGCGCCGCAGCTCCGCGTCGCTGCCGCAGGCGGCGGCGAGGAAGTCCCCACGGCGCTCGGGGTCTTCGTCGAGCGCGGACTGGAAGAGGGCACCCACGCGCCGCCACCGCTCGGGGGTCAACGGAGGCCCTCCGCCAGGTACAGCTCGGAGAGGGTGCGCTGGCAGTTGTAGGCATAAGACGCGCCGTCGCTGGCGATGGCGACGTCTCCGATGTGGCCCACGCCCGCGGGGTCGGCCGGCCCCAGTGCGCGCCAGGGGATACGTTCGCCCGTGACCAGGTCGAGACGGTCCACGCTCACGGGAAGCACCGGACCCGCGCGGCGGACGAAGAGGGCCCGGCCCTCGGACGTCCACTGCAGAGGCTGGTCGCTCGCGCTCAGGCCGCGCACGTCCGACGGCGCGCCACCCGCGACGGGCCAGAGCACGAACCGGGGGCCCGACGGGCTCGGCGCCAGGGCCAGGACCCGCGATCCGTCCGGCGTGATGGGTCGGTGCCGGTAGGCGGTCACGCCGGGCGGAGCCAGCGGGCGCATCGCGCCGCTGTCCACGTCCTGGACGAAGAGCTGGGCCGGCCGGGCGGGCTCGTTGGCGAGGAGCAGGACGCGCCGGCCGTCCGGGAACCACCAGGCCCAGTGATATTCCGCGAAAGCGCGGTCGGCGGGCAGGCGGCGCGTGTCTCCGGCTCCCGTCGGCAGGATCAGGAGGCCGGGCGTCGGCGAGCGAGCGACGGCGAGCGCGGACCGTCCATCCGGCGAGATCTCCGTGGCGTGGCCTTCGCCCAGCCGAACGGGCACGGCTCCGGGCGCGCGGCGCAGGTAGACGGTGTATTCGGGGCCTCCGGCTTCGCCCTCGGCCGTGAACAGCATGCGGCCGTCCGGCCGGAGGTCGGAGAGGTGCGTCCAGTCGTACCAGGAGAAGTCGCGCTCGTCCGCCTCGGCGGCGAGCCGGCCGAGGGCTTCGCAGCGGGGATGGGCGTGCGTGAGGAGGACGCCGCCGCGCCGCGAGATGTCCTGGAGGAACATCGCCCCCGGCGTGCGCGCCACCAGACGGGAGGTGCCCGAGAGCGTGACCGCGTGCAGGCTGCGGGCGTTCCCGGCGCGCGCGGCCGTGAACCACACCTCGTCGCCGCCGGGCGACCAGGCCACGCCACCGATGTCGGTCCAGGATTGCGACAGCACGCGCGCTCGTCCCGGTCCGTCCGCCACCACCAGCATGCCGAGGGTATTGCCGAGCATGGGTTGATCCACGACGGCCACGCGCGCGCCATCGGGCGACACGCGGGGAGTGACGAGCATGCCGACCGTCTCGTAGACGACGCGGCCGGGCGGGAACTCCAGCCGGGTCCGCTCGCCGTCGCGGCGAACGACCGCGAGCTGCCGCCCGTCGGCGCTCCAGTCCGCGGCCAGGACGCCGGTGAGCACGTCGCGCGGGGCCCCGCCTTCCAGGGGCACGCGTGCCAGCGACAGCCCGTTGCCCTCGGCGGCCGGGTGCAGGACCGCCATCTCTCCGGGCGAGGTGGCGACGACGTGGGCGTCGGCGAGGTCGAGCGTCCGCGATTCGAACCCGTCGAGGCGCGTCGCGAACACGTCGGACCGGCCGCCGTCCCAGGCCGCGCTGTAATAGAGCGAGTTCCCATCCGGAGAGAAGCGGGCGGCGTCCACCGTCCCGCGGCGGAACGTGAGCTGTCGATACGACGGCGGCTCGCGCGGCGCGCGGGCCGCGGCCCAGTAGCCGCCGGCGCCGGCGGCGGCCACCGCGGCGGCGGCCAGCACCGAGCGCATGGCCCCACGGCGCGGACGCGGCCAGGCGCGAAGGCGTCCGGTGGAGAGCGGCCGCGTGAAAGGCTCGAGGGCGAAGGCGAGGTCGCGCGCGGACTGCACGCGCTCGTCCCGTTGCTTCTCCAGGCAGTGCCGCACCAGGCGCACGATCTCGAGGGGCAGATCGGGGCGTCTCTCCAGCACGGGCATCGGGTCGTGCTGGAGGACCCCGGCCAGCGTCTCCGCCGCCGTGCCGCCCTGAAACGCGCGCTGGCCGGCCAGCATCTCGAACAGCATCGCCCCCAACGCGAAGAGATCGGCGCGCTCGTCCGCGGGCTCGCCGCGGACCTGCTCCGGCGCCATGTAGCCGACGGTGCCGAGCAGGACGCCGGGCGTGGTGTGCGCGGAGAGCGGCGCCGTCCGGGAATCGACCGCGTCCACCGGCGCGATCGCGCGCGCGAGCCCGAAGTCGAGGACCTTGACGTGGCCGTCCCGCGACACGAACACGTTGTCGGGCTTGAGATCGCGATGGACGATGCCGCGGGCGTGGGCGGCGGCGAGGCCGCGCGCGATCTGGACACCATAGGCGGCCGTCTTGGCCAGGGACAACGCGCCCTCGTCCAGCCGCGCGCGCAAGGTCGCTCCCTCGAGGAGCTCGGAGACGATGTAGGGCAGGCCGTCCTGCTCTCCCACGTCGTGCACCGCCAGCACGTGGGGATCGTCGAGGCGTCCGGCGGCGCGCGCTTCCTGCTCGAAGCGCCGCAAGCGCTCGGCGTCGGCGGCCAGTGCCCGCGGCAGGACTTTGACCGCGACATCGCGATCGAGGCGGGGGTCCCGGGCGCGGTACACCTCGCCCATGCCTCCGGCGCCCAGCGGGCCGAGGATCGCATACGGCCCGAGCCGCGCGCCGGGAGTGAGAGCGGGCATCTCGGGGGGCCGCGGGCGGGTGAGGAAACCGTCCGCCTGCGCGTGCGCGGCCAGCAGCGATTCCACCTCCCGCCGCAGCTCATCGTCGCCCGCGCACTGCTGGACCAGGAAGGCGCCGCGCTTCGGTTCGTCCTGGCCGAGGGCCGCCTCGAACAGCGCGCTCACGCGCGTCCAGCGATCGTCGGTCATCGCCGGGCCGGCCCGCCCAGCCGCCGGAAGAGCCAGGCGCGGGCGAGGCGCCAGTCGCGCGTGACCGTGGATTCGGAGACCCCGAGCACGGCCGCCGTCTCTTCCAGGGAGAGGCCGGCGAAGAAGCGCAGCTCGACCATCCGGACCTTGGCCGGGTCCAGCCCGGCCAGCTCCTCCAGCGCCTCTTCGAGGGCGAGGATTTCCACGTCCGGCGGGCCGGGCCAGGCGCGCCGCGTTTCGTCGAACGAGATGCGGTCCCAGCTCCCGCCGCGCTTGCGCGCTCCGTGGCGGCGGGCATGGTCCACGAGGATCCGCCGCATCGCCGTAGCTGCCACCGCGAAGAACTGGGCCCGGTTCTTCCAATCCGCCGCACGCTGCTCGATGAGACGCAGGTAGGTCTCGTGGACCAGGGCCGTCGGCTGGAGGGTATGGTCGCGGCGCTCGCGGCGGAGCAGCCGTGCCGCCTGGCGGCGCAGCTCGGCGTACACGATGGGAAGGAGGCGCTCTCCTGCATCCGCGTCGCCGTGGCCCCACGCGCGAAGGAGGGCCGTCACGTCCTGCCTGGTCGCCACCATGGATCCGCCGGAGTCGGACCAAGTATGGGTGGCGCCCCGTTCAAGTCAATCGGCCGCCGCGGTCGGTTGCCGCGCGGAGCGTCAGGCCGTCGCGCGCGGCCCCGCCCGCAGAGCGGCCAGGACCCGGTCCGGCGTGAGCGGGATCTCGCGCAGGCGCACGCCGGTGGCGTGGAAGACCGCGTTGGCGATGGCGGGAGCGGGCCCGTTGATCGGGATCTCCGCGATGGCCTTGGCCCCGAAGGGCCCGGTCGGCTCGTGGGTGGGCACGAGGATGGAAACGATCTCGGGCACGTCGATCGCGGTCGCGAT
>Ga0111538_10013737_pt1 | contig 10682 bp, 12 predicted proteins | sample SoiMethybrSBSTD1_FD_79669 | JGI IMG/M metagenome (GOLD analysis project Ga0111538, IMG submission 79669) | Bulk soil microbial communities from a Populus tree surrounding site in Tennessee, USA - Soil MetaG P. TD hybrid SBSTD1 (version 2)... | ecosystem: Environmental > Terrestrial > Soil >... | reverse complement strand
CTTGCGCGCCGCTAACGCCGGCGGCAGCACGAGCTCGCCGCACTGCTCGAAACCGATGGCCTTGTAGAGCGCGTGCTTCAGCTCGGGGTTGTTGCGCGAGGCGACGTGAAAAATCTCGTGCGCCAGCAGCCGTTCGAGCGAAGCCTCGTCGGCCAGCGCTTGCGGCAGCATCACGGCGTTCGCGCGCGTGTAGCCGGCGCCGCCCTCCTCCTCGCCGCTCGTCTTGATCAGCAGGATCGGCGCATCGAGTTCAGGCAGCAGCTCGTCGAGCTTCGGTTCGATCGCAGCGAACGCTGCGGTGATGCGCGCGCGCTCGTCATTAGACCACTCGCGCGCCGCGGCCCTCGCGAACGCGAGGTACTCGTCCTCGGAAACGTCACCGGCCGATTTCACACGCGCGGCGCGATCGAACGGGCTCAACCGAGCGACAAAATCGTCGCGCGCCCCGAGCACGGCGCGCGCTTTCTCGACCGACGCGAACTCGATCTCGTGAGCGGACGCGACGAGCGACACACCGAGCAGCGACGCGAGCAAAGCGGCTAGTGCGGCGCGCGCTCGCGGCGCGGCCTTCGATCCGCTGCTGGTCATTCGGGTTTGGCTCGCTCCGCGCGACGTTGCGCGGCGCTAGTGTAACCCGCCGCTAGACGCGCTCGACCGCCTTCAACAGCTTCATGACGCCCGCGACGAGGAACGCGACGCCGTCGATGAGCGCCTTCACGAACAGCAAGACCGCGAGCTTGATCTTCTGATCGAGCGGCAGCTCGTTGAAGCCTTCCGTGCGATCCATGTAGCCGCGCAGCGTCTCGTTCTGGCGCAAGATCTCGGCGAAGCGCGGTGAGAGCTTCGCGGCGACGATCGCCGCGACGCCCAAGAACAACAGGCCCGGGATCAGCGGCAGGATCAACCCGGCGAAGCCGAGCAGCAAGCACACGACGATGACGCCGGCGGCGATCAGCTTCGTCGAGACGCTATCGAATGCAGGTGTGTCCGTTTGCATGGCGTGAGCCCTCCGCGAGCTCAGTAGTAGCTATGGCGCTGCGGCTTGTCGAAGACCGGCGCGAAGAAGAAGTAGAAAATCCACGCGAACCACGACAGGAAGATGATCGCGAGGATCCAGAGGATCTTCTCGGCGGTACCGACCTTGTCGGACACAGCGATCAAGACGATCGGCAGCAGCCACAGCAGCACGCCGCCAAACGCGACGGCCAGGCCGAAGACGACACCCAAGATCGGAATCAACACGACCGCGCCGACGATGATCGCCAGCACGGTTAACACGGTCCCAAGCGCATTGTTCACGGGTTTTGCTCCCTCCAAGTGCGGGCGTGCTCGCCCGCGCGCGATGAGCATTGCCAAACTCGTGCCAAACACGAGCGGCCGCAAAATCAGGGACTTATGCAAACGGCCAGGAGTGGGCCAGGCGAGGCCGTGCGCCGTACGCACCAACCTTTAGCGAAATTGACTACGCGTGGGTTGCCGGCTTGTGGGCGCGCAGGAATGAGTGGATCTGCCGCACGGCGATCGGAATGCGCTCCGGCGGCTCCTTCCACGGAAAGATGCTGACCTCGGACTTCGGCGCCAGCATCACGGTCTCCATCGCGACGGCGTACGGGTGCGCCGGGATGTCGTCCGGCAGCACGAGCACGGGCGTCTGGCATTGGCGCACGAAGTCGCGCGTCACCGTGAACACGAAGTCGGGATTCGTTTTGTACATCCGCGTCACGAACCGCTCGATCATGTCTTTCGTGATCTCGGGACGGCGCTTCATGAGCTCGGGGCCCCACGTCATCGTGTTGTTGTCGTAGAACAGCGTCGGCTGCTCGGGCCTGAACCCGCTCGGCTGCGCAGTCACAGCCGCGACGACGCGGCTCGGTGCGCGCTCGAGCAAGTTCCAGATGAACGGGCCGCCGATACAGAAGCCGAGCACCATGAACCGATCGATACGTAGATGATCCATGAGGCCGACGTGATCGTCGGTGTAGGCGTCCCACGGCCGATCGGCCTCGAGCGGTCCCGTCGACTCGCCCGCGTACGCATTGCGTAGGTCGGCCGTGATGACGCGAAACTCGTTCTTGAACTCGTCGATCGGGTTGAACGGATGCGACGTGATCAAGCTTTGGACCGTCGAGTTCAGCCCGCCGCCCGGAATCACGAGCAACGGGAAGCCGGAGCCGCCCGTATCGAGATAGCGAATCCGTACGTCGCCTTTCTGATAGAAGCTGCCCGCGGGGGTCGCGGCGTTCGCCGTGGCTTGGCCGAGCGCGCGCCCTGCCGCCGCCGCGGCCGCGACCGCCGCGCTCGTCGTAAGAAAATCGCGTCTCGTCGTGTCCGCCATGGCATCCCCCGCGCGGCGTTAGAAAAGAGGCTGGCATCTCTTAGGCTCGTCGGAACTCGATGTCCCGTCAAGCTGGCAGCCGCGGGCCGCGAGGCGCACAATGCGCAGCCTCCACCGCCGAGAACATCTCGCCGCACCTGCGGCTCTGCCAACTCATGAACGCAACGACTATCGACGAAGCCGCGGCGGCCGACACCGAGCGCCGCAACAAGCTCGTCATCAATCTGATCTTGACGTCGTCCTTCGTCGTCATCCTCAACGAGACGATGATGAGCAACGCGACGCCGCCGCTCATGCAGAGCCTCGGCGTGACCGCCGCAGCGGCGCAGTGGGTCACGACCGCGTTTCTGCTGACGATGGCCGTCGGCATTCCGATGACGGGCTTCCTGCTCCAGCGGCTGCACACGCGCGTGGTTTACATCCTCGCGATGTCGCTGTTCTCGGCCGGCACGTTCGCTGCGCTGATTGCGCCCGACCTCACGCTGCTCGTTGTCGCACGCGTCGTCCAAGCGCTGGGCACGGCGGTCATGATGCCGCTGTTGATGACGACGATCATGCAGCTCTCGACGCCCGAGACGCGCGGCAAGACGATGGGCTATGTCTCGACCGTCATCTCCGTCGCGCCCGCGATCGGGCCGGTGCTGTCGGGCGTGATCCTCGATTACCTGCACTGGCGCTGGCTGTTCGTGCTCGTGCTGCCGATCGCGCTCTTTGCGCTGTGGCTCGGCTGGCGGCGCATCGAGAACATCACGACGCCGCGCGCGGCCCACCTCGACATCGCGTCGGTGATCCTCTCGGCGTTCGCGTTCGGCGGCATCGTCTACGGCATCAGCTCGTTCGGCGTGTCACCCGCGGCCCGCAGCATGCCCCCGTCGGTGCCGTTCGCGATCGGAGGCATCGCGATGGTCGCATTCGTCTGGCGACAACTCGTGCTGCAACGCCGCGACTCCGCGTTGCTCGACTTGCGCGTGTTCCGCTCCGGCACTTTCCGGATCTCGCTCAGTGTGTTCGCGCTACTCATGGTCACGTTGTTCGGCACGATCATTCTGCTGCCCATGTATCTGCAGAGGGTGCTCGAGCTGACGCCGATGCAGACGGGCCTGCTGCTCTTGCCGGGCGGACTGCTGATGGGCCGGCTCGGACCGTTCGTCGGCCGGCATTACGACAAGGTCGGGCCGCGCCCGCTCGTGATCCCCGGGGTGATCATCGTGACGGCTGTGCTCTGGGCCATGACGCAACTCGGCACGCAAACGCCGTGGCCGTACATCTTGGCGGGCCACATGATCATGTGCGTCGGCTTCGCGCTGCTGTTCACGCCGCTGTTCACGACGTGCATGGCGTCCGTGCCGCCGCAGCTCTACTCGCACGGCAGCGCCGTCTTGGGCTCGTTCAATCAGGTAGGCGGCGCCGCGGGCGTCGCGCTGTTCATCGCGCTGATGTCCGCACAAGAAGCGAAGCTCGCGGCAGGCGGCAGCATTCCGCTCGAGGCTCTCGCGGGCGGCGTGCGGCTCGCGTTCCTCGTCGGAGCCATCGGCGCCTTGCTCGCCGTGGCCTCCACGTTCTTCGTGCGCAAGCCAGAAACGCCGGCGGCACCCGCCGCACATTGATATATAAGGAGAGCGCCGATGCAGCCCGCGGATCGATTGCATGCTCTCGACGCGGTGCGAGCGTATGCGCTCCTGCTCGGCGTCGTGCTCCACGGCTCTGCCGCGTTCCTCGTGGGCTTTCCGATGCCGATGTGGCTCGACACGCTGAGTGGCGGCGCGCCGATCATCTACTTCGTCATTCATATGTTCCGCATGTCGGCGTTCTTCCTGATCGCCGGCTTCTTCGCACGCGTGCTCGTCGAGCGGCGCGGCGTGAAGGGGTTCATCAAGGACCGCGCCAAGCGCGTGGCGTTGCCGTTGGTCCTGTTCCTGATCGTCGTCACGGTGACCGCCGCCATCGGTGTTGCGTTGGGCGGTCTTCCGCACGGCCTCGACTACTTGAGGTCACTCGCCCCGGCGCCGCCACAGCCGGGCGCTGCGCCGGATCCAACGGCGGCCGCGCTTAGCGGCTTCAATTTCGGCCACCTCTGGTTCCTCTATTACCTGCTGATCTTCTACGCCCTGACGCTCGCGGTTCGTTGGCTCGTGCTCGCCGTCGATCCGCGCGGCGCGCTCGCAGCCGGCAGCGACCGCGTCGTCGCGTTCTTGCTGCGCGGCATCTGGGGCCCCGTGCTGATCGCGCTACCGATCGCCGCGTATTTGTATCGACTCGACAGCTGGACCGAGTGGCTCGGTCTGCCGGCGCCGTTCCTCGTCACGCCGGATATGAAGGCGCTGATCGGCTACGGCATTGCGTTCGGTCTCGGCTGGCTCCTCAATCGTCAAGTTCAAGCGCTGCTCGACCTGCAGAAGATCTGGTACGTCTACTTCGCGATCGCCGTGGCCCTTACGATCTTCTGCCTCGCGACGATCGGCACGGCACCGCGCTGGGCTGGCGGCGCGCTCGCGGGGACGGACCGCCTGCTGTACACCGCGGCCTACGTAGTGGGAATGTGGTGCTGGGTGTTCGCGTTCGTCGGCGCGGCCGTGCGCTTCCTGTCGACACCGCATCCCATCACGCGCTATCTCGCCGATGCGTCGTACTGGATCTACCTGATGCATTTGTCGACGCTAATCTTCTTCATCACGCTGCTCAGGCCTTATGACTGGCACTGGGCCATCAAGCTCGTGATCTACGTCGGCGGCTCGATGGCGATTCTGCTGCTGACTTATCACTGGTTCGTGCGCTTCACCTGGATCGGCGCGATGCTGAACGGCCGCCGCCATCCACGGGCCGCGAAGGCGCCGCCGGCGGCCCCCGCGACGCAGAGCGCGTGAGAGCAAACTCCGCTAGAACCCCACGTTGCCGCCCCAATCGACCTGCGTAGTCGGGCCGAGGTCGACAGGCACTAAAGCTCCGAGACGATTGTTGCCGTAGAAATTGCCGTCGGCAGTGAACTGAATGCCGACCGTAGCGCGCGCGCCGGACCCTGCCGGCACCACCACGTTTGCCTCGAGAATGTTGGCGCCGTTCTTCACCTGGATGACCGGCCGGGCATTCCCGTCGATCTTGATGGTGTTGTCCTTGATGACGTTCTCGCGGCCGTTCACGATCACGACCGTTCCCGAGCTCGGACCAAACGTATTGCGCTCGATCACGCTCTCCTCGCCGTCGACGGTGAGGCCTATGTCGCTTTGCGAATCGATGACGTTGTCGACAAAGCGCGTGCGATCGCTGATCGGACCGCAGCCGAACGGACAGTAGACGAAGTTGCGCTCGATAACCGAGCCGGGCTGCGTGCAGCAGAAGCCAAAGAAGAACTCGGAGTCGCGCACGACGACCGGACCGGTACCTGTGCCGCCGCCGAGCACAGAGGCTTGCTCATTGCTCGCCACGCTCATGTTCTCGATGAGCCCACCGCCCTGCATGTTTAGAGCGTAGCCCTGATCGTCGGTACTAGTGAGGGTGCCGTTGCGCATCGTGAAATTGTGGCCTAACGCCGCGATGGCGATATTCTCCATGCTCGTCTCGATCCGGTAGCCGCGAAAGTCGAGCGTCACGTTATCCGCGGTGACCTGCAGGACACCGTCGCGCGAGCCCGCGTCGTCCAAGATCCAGTTGCGATCGAGCCGGTAGTAACCTGGCTCGGCGATCACGATTGGCTTCGTTCCAGCAAGGCTCAACACCCGCGCCGCCTCGGGCGGCTCTTTCTTGGCCGCGGCCGCCGGAACCTTGGACTGCGGCTGTTGCGCTTGCATTGGCAACGTCACGGCGATGCTCAGCGCCATCGCGCAAGCACAGAAAAGACCGACCGTCTTCATGGTGTACTCCTTGGTGTATTCCCCTTTTTCGCCGCAGCCCCTTGCTACGCCGTGGTCGGCAAGATGCAGGAACCGTGCCCTCCGGACTGTCCTGCGATACCAAGGCCGTCGGGGATCAGCGGTAGAATCCACCGGCGTCGTCCCGGCAAGGGCTATCTCCAATGACCCGCCTCTGGTTGTTGTCGCTCGGACTACTCGGCATCACCGCACCTGCAAGCGCGCAGACCGACGCACCTGTCTTCCCCGGCGCCGAGTGGCAACACGTCGGCGCGAAGGATGCCGGGATGAGTGAGGCGCGGCTCGACGCGTTGCGCGCGTGGCTCAAGACGGAGCGAACGACGGGCCTCGTTGTCGTCGAGAACGGCCGCGTCGTGTTCGAGTACGGCGACGTAGCGCGGCCGAGCAAGGTCGCGTCGGTGCGCAAGAGCGTGCTCGCGATGCTCTACGGCGGCTACGTCGAGAGCGGGCAGATCGATCTCGACGCAACGTTGAAGCAGATCGGGCTCGCGGATTCCACGCCGTTCACCGCGCAAGAGGAAAGTGCGACGTTGCGCCACTTGCTGATGGCGCGCTCCGGCGTGTATCTGCCGGCCGGCAACGCGGAGCTTGAGCAAGTGATGCCAGCTCGTGACGCGCACTCGCCCGGAACGTACTTTCAATATCAGAACTGGGACTTCAACGCGGCCGGCGCCGCGTTCGAGAAATTGACGGGCCGGGACATCTACGATGCGCTCTCTGGATCGACGAGATCACGACGCTCGTGACACCGCAAGCCGAGATCAAACCTGTCGTCTCGGGTCCCACGTTCGCTAACCGCTGGGGCTACGGCATGCTCTGGTGGGTCTGGGATGCGCCGAATGTGCGCGGCACGGCGACGGGACCCTATCAGGGCGCGTACTCGGCGATGGGCGCCTACGGCCAGTACATCACGGTGCTGCCGTTCCTGGACCTCGTCGTCGCGCATCAGGTTGCGTTCGACGATGAGGCGGAGCGCCGCGGCCAGCCGGTTACGAGAGTCGTTCAGCCCTGGGAGTACGACGCGATTCTCTCGATGATCATTGCCGCAGTCACGACTGACGGCGAAGCTCAAGAACGCTGAATTGACCTCGTCCGCCGCGTTCGCTACGTTTTTCCGGTTCCGACACTCACTTTTCCTCATAAAAGGGGGATTCAAAATGAAAGGTATCCAAGTATTCGGCGGACTCGCGGTTCTAGCGCTCGGCGTGGGCGTCGCGCTCGCGCAAGCGCCGGCCTCGAACATGAGCTTCTTCGTCACGAGCGCGAATCCGGGCAAGGGCGGCAATCTCGGCGGCTTGGCGGGCGCGGACGCGCACTGCCAATCGCTGGCGCAGGCCGTCGGCGCGGGCGGCAAGACGTGGCATGCGTATCTGTCGACGAGCACCGTCGACGCCAAGAGCCGCATCGGCAACGGGCCCTGGTACAACGTCAAGGGTCAGCTAATCGCGCAGAACGTCGCGGATCTGCACAGCGCGAACAACAAGATCAGCGGCGAGACGGCGCTCACCGAGAAGGGCACGTCGCCTGTGTATCTGACGAAGAACGCGGCTGGCGAGGTGCAACGTCCGCCCGAGGGTCAACAGCTGGCGCACGACATCCTCACGGGCACGAAAGAGGATGGGACGAAGGACGCGGCAACCTGCAACAACTGGACCGACGGCGCCGATGCGACCGCGATGTTCGGGCACGCGGACCGCTTGGGCCGTAACCCCGGCGTGAACTCGTGGAACGCGATCCACGCGTCGCAGGGCTGCTCGATGGAGAAGCTGCAGCCGACGGGCAGCACGGGCTTGTTCTACTGCTTCGCGACGAACTGATTCGCAAGCTCTAGGCCTTCAAACGCGCCGAGCGCCTCGCGTGCTCGGCGCGTTTTTTTCGCGGCACTGGCCATGCCGAACAAGCTCCGTTCCAAGTTTTCGCAAGCGGAACACGATCGCATCGTCGGCCCCGGGGAAGAAGGTTTGGGCTCCGGCCTCGACGAGATCGAGGACGCGTGGCTCGAGAAAGATCGCGGCCTCCACTGATCGATTCTCGGCACGCTACTTGCACCTCTCTCCGCCGAGGTGAGCGATGACCGACAAACCGCGCGTCGTCAAGGAAATGCCGAGCGTCGAGCTCGACCACGCCGAGTTCGAGCGGCGGTTGCGCGCGCGCTTTCAAGATCCGTGTTTCGAAACCGTCGAACCTGAGCTGCGCGCCGTCATCGACGCCGCCTGGCGCAGCTACAGCGCGAACCACAAGTCGCCGCGGACACGGAAGGCGGGGCCGGAATTCGCGGACCCCGATTACGACTTGTCGATCGATTGGCTTGCTGCGCGCGACGCGATTCGCGCCGCCGAGACGCAACACCGCGACAAGGCGTTGCCGGCGAAGATTCTCGTCATCAACGGCTCCGCACGCACGAATCAGTCTTGCCCCGGCGAGACGTCGAAGAGTTACCGGCTCGCGAAGCTTGCGCAAACCGCGATCGAGGGCAGCGGCACCGAGGTCGATTTCCTCGACATGTCGGTGCTCGTATCCGAGTACGGCCGCGTCATTCATCCGTGCAAATCATGCGTGTCGACGGCGCAACCGCTCTGTCACTGGCCATGCTCGTGCTATCCGAACCATGGCCTCGGCCAAACGCAGGACTGGATGAACGAGCTCTATCCGCGCTGGGTCGCGGCGCACGGCGTGATGATCGTCACGCCCGTGAACTGGTATCACACCCCGTCGGTCCTGAAGCTCATGATCGATCGCTTGGTCTGCGCCGACGGTGGCAACCCCGACCCCACGCGCACGCACGGCAAGAACGCCGCCGAAGCGAAAGCGATCGAGCTCGAAGGCTGGGATTACCCGAAGCACTTGGCGGGCCGCGCGTTCGCGGTCGTCGTGCACGGCGATGTCGAAGGCGCGGCGGAAGTTCGCTACGCGCTCTGCGATTGGCTCGAGTGGATGGGGCTCATCAGCGCGGGACCCGCCGGTGAGATCGATCGCTTCATCGGTTACTACGAGCCGTACGCCACGAGCCACGACGCGCTTGACCGCGACACAGCCGTGCAACTCGAGGCGCGTAACGCGGCGCTGGCGCTCGTCGAGCGCGTGAAGCAAATCCGCAGTGGCCGTTACGAACGGTCCGACAACGCACTCGAGCCGCCGCGCAAGAAGTAGCTCTTGTCCGCCGTATACTACGGCGACCGCGGACCAGTCCGTCGGCGCCTGAGGTGCGATGCAATCGTTTCGCGCGAAGCTCGAACCGGTTCCACACGGCGGCCACTACGTCGCCGTGCCGGCAGGAGTTGCCGAGGCGGCCGGGCTTCGACACGCGGCGCGCGTACGCGGCACCGTGAACGGCGCGCCGTATCGCAGCTCACTGATGATGTACAGCGGCGTATTTCATCTCGGCGTGCACAGAGCGACGCTAGCCGCCGCCGGCGCCAAGCCTCCCGCGCGTGTGACCGTCACGATCGAGCTCGACGACGAGCCGCTGCCGACGGACACGGTGCCGGAAGATCTCCTGCAGGCGCTCGAGGCCGATGAGCGGGCCGCCGCCACATGGGAAGCGCTGCGGCCGTCGCTGAAGCGCGAGCACGTCAAGTCGTTGCTCGAGGCGAAGCAGGCCGAGACGCGCACGCGACGCCTCGCGAAAATTCTCGTTTCTCTGCGAAGCCGATGAGGGACACGTTGAAACATCGTTTCCTTTCTACGCTAGCGCTCGCTGCATTGATCGCCGCTGTCGCGGCGTGCTCGAGTCAGTCGATGGGAAACTCAGCGCTCAATGAAGCGCAGCACGCGAGCGCTCTTTCAGAACGACCGGCCGGCTAGTGCGACGATGCGCGCTCGGCGCCAAGCCCGGTGTTCGCGCGCACGCTGAGCTCCGTGAACTTGTGCTCGGCTTGCGGCTCACGCGTCAGCAACGTGCCGAGCACCGCGCCCAGGAATCCCAGCGGGATGCTGACGATGCCGGGGTTCTCGAGCGGGAAGATCGCGTCGGCTCGCAAGATGCTCGGGCTCATCGCGATCAGCACCAGCGACGACACGAGGCCCGTAGCCAAGCCGCACACCGCGCCGGCCGTGTTGAAGCGGCGCCAGAACAGCGACAGCACGATGACGGGCAGGTTAGCCGACGCAGCCACCGCGAACGCGAGCGCCACGAGGAACGCGACGTTCGCCGCCGGCCCCAGCACGATCGCGATCAAGATCGAAATGCCGCCGACGAAGAACGCCGTGATCCGCGCGACTCGCACCTCTTCACCTTCGCGGCGCTCACGGCCGCCGTGCAGCACGTTCGTCCAGAAGTCGTGCGCGAACGACGTCGACGCCGAGATCGTGAGGCCGGCGACAACCGCGAGAATCGTCGCGAATGCGATCGCCGAGATGAACGCGAAGAACACATCGCCGGCGAGCGCTTGCGCGAGCAGCGGCGCGCTCATGTTGTTGCCGCCGTTCGCGGCGATGAAGTCGCGGCCCACGATCGTCGCGGCGCCGAAGCCCAAGAACGT
>Ga0111538_10013736_pt1 | contig 10683 bp, 7 predicted proteins | sample SoiMethybrSBSTD1_FD_79669 | JGI IMG/M metagenome (GOLD analysis project Ga0111538, IMG submission 79669) | Bulk soil microbial communities from a Populus tree surrounding site in Tennessee, USA - Soil MetaG P. TD hybrid SBSTD1 (version 2)... | ecosystem: Environmental > Terrestrial > Soil > Tree... | reverse complement strand
GATGCAAAAGGTGGCGCCTGGACGTACGTTGGAGAACAAGTCGGTGATATATACGATAATGAAATTGTAACGGTTAAAGACAAGGCTTCGCCTTACTACGGATATCCTATACTCAACGAGGATGGTTCATGGCAGGCTATCAATGCTACTAAGACTAAAAATAAAATTGGAAACTTTAACCCCGATTTTATCATGGGCATGCAGACTTCGCTTAACTACAAGGCGTTCACCCTTAATCTCGCCTTTGAATGGAGAAATGGTGGTGATTTCGTGTCACAAACCTATCGTTATGGAGAATCCGACATGAAAACGCAACGCTTCCTGGATAACCTTATCAATCCAGGCAACCGCTCCGGTGATGAACTTAGAGACTACCTTGTTGACAATAATTTAGTTGCAGTCAATGGTAATAAATTCAACATCGTTGGTGGACCGACGGCAGAATACGGTGGATTCCCCTTTGAAAATGGAGGAAATACTTATCCATATGGAGTATTCAACCCTGGGGTGATCGCGGAGTATGATGATGATGGAAATATTGTCGGCTATACAGAAAACCTCGGCGGGCCTGGTACAAAAATAATTCCTTACGGGGATAACTATCCTTGGGACTTTACTAGAGCCGCTACGTTTGATGCATCTTTTATCAAACTTCGTGAGGTATCGCTTTCTTATGCATTGCCAAGTTCTTTTGTGAAGAGAATCGGATTAAAAAATGCATCGCTTTCCGTGTATAGCAGAAACATAATGCTGTGGACTAAAGCGAAAATAGGCGTGGATCCTGAAATGGCATTCCAACAGGAAGCAAATGCACAGGCAGGAACGCAGTTTAAACAGGGTATCGAAAGATATAACGTCAATCCCTGGGTTATACCGGTTGGTTTCAAACTTGGTTTAACATTTTAATCACCCAAAAATCAAGAATTGATATGATCATCAAGAATAAAAAATTTATCACGCTCAGTGTTCTGCTTTGCTCACTGTTTATTTCCTGTGAGGATCTCTCTGAGGCAAACGAAAATCCGAACGGCGTACAGCCAGAGGCTGTAAATCCTAATCTTGTATTGCCAACTGTGTTGACAGAAGCTGGGAAAGCCTATGTTACACTGGGTTATCAGGATATTGCTGGCGTTGTACAACACACGCAAAAAGATGCATGGTCAAGTGGACACAACGACTATGACTGGGGTGGAAGCCAGGACTGGGCACCTTACTATGCAATTCTCAGAAACAATGCACTTGTATACGACAGAGCAGTAGAATTGAAAATGGAATTTCATCAAGGCGTTACACTTGTGATGAAATCATTCATGTTTGGTTTTATTACTGATCTGTGGGGCGATGCGCCTTATACCAATGCGCTGAAGGGCGAACTCCTCGGCGAAAACATCAAACCGTCGTACGATAGCCAGGACGTTATTTATGCCGGCATCTTGGCCGACCTGGAGACGGCTAACACGTTGTTGTCAAAAGGAAGCGAAGAATACAACGGTATTGTTGGAAATGCAGACGTATATTTCAAAGGTGATCCAGAGGGATGGCGGAAATTTGCCAACTCATTGGCGCTCCGTTACTATATGCGGATTTCCGCTAAACAACCCGATGTTGCAAAAGCCGGTATCGAAAAGATCGTAAACAATCCAAGTCAATATCCGATCATCACATCAGACAGTGAAGACGTGTTGATGTCGTTTCCTGGAAACAGCCCTGACACTTCATGGCCAGCAAACACGGTTTCAGATGCAAGTGGTAGTAACTACCGAAGAATTAAAATGGGTGCAACCTTGGTGGAATCACTTCAGGAAAAAGCAGATCCCCGGTTGAAAGTATGGGCGAACAAAGTTCAAATTCCTTTGGTAGTCGATGCTAATCTGCCTGCAGGTACCGATAAAATTGTCGGTGGCGTTCGTTATCTTTCTCCTGATGAAGTAGGTGACACACCGGTCGATACAGACCCCGAATATGTGGGCCTCCCTACGAGTTACTCGCAGCTTCCCTCTGAGTACAACATGAACCCCACGCCGGGTCAAACGTCTCAGAATCCTCACGTATCGTTCCTGAATGATATCTATAAAGCTCCTACAGGTCCGCTGTTAAAAGCACGATTATTGTCTGCAGCTGAAGTTCACTTCATTCTTGCGGAGGCTGCATTGATGGGCTGGAACGTTGGAGCCGCACAAGATCACTACGAGGCAGCAATTGAAGCGTCGCTCAACACATGGGGTGTTGGTGATAAATTTGATGCGTACATCGCAGGACCAAAGGTCGCTTTTAACAGCACGCTGGAACAAATCATCGAACAAAAATGGATCGCCAGCTGGACTGCGGCAACAGAATCTTGGTTTGACTATAGAAGAACGGGCTTTCCTCAACTGGAAGCCGGACCGGCGGCGAAACGTACTGTGCTCCCAGTTAGGTTCTATTATATGCAAGATGAGATCATGATGAATGGAACAAACGCGGAAGCTGCAATGAATAATCTTGAAATCACCGGTTACACGCAAGCTGATGGAAAAAACAGTGCGTGGTCCAAACAATGGTTATTGCAGGGAACAGGAAAACCTTGGGAATAAATATTAATTAGGGTAGAGTGTTGATAGCGGAGCTGATGCTCCGCTATCTTTTTTTAAGTCTTTTTATATATCGTCACTATGCATAAAAGAGTTTTGAAAGTAGTTGTTTTGATTGTTCCGATGGTAGCATTGATCGTCTACACTGGATTTCTGAATGAAAAGGTGAGTGACCGGGATGTTCACCATCACGATCACAGTGACCAGTATCATGAACATTCTCATAGTGAAAATATCATCTTGCAGTCGGCGTTCTCTCCCTGGAGAGATCCGGACAGAGTCATATTAAATCTAACAGAATCCCCTGAGACTTCTATTGCCGTAAACTGGCGAACGGATACTACAATTCTTTCTGGAGCCGTGGAGTGGGCAGAAGCAACTGCTGGCACTGAATTCCAGAACAATAAAAAATCTGTTGCTGCTGACAAGGAAAGACTGAAAGTAAAACACTTAGAAGAGGCGGCTGTTGTGGCAAATTATTTTTCTGCCAAAATCGAAGGACTGACGCCTGGTGAAAAGTATGTGTACCGTGTAGGGAAGGACTCCGCATGGAGCGAGTGGTACCAGATTCAAATGCCGGATGCTTCTAAAGAAAAACTATCTTTTATTTATTTTGGCGATGCTCAAAATGATGTCAAGTCAATGTGGTCACGTGTCATTCGGGAAGCATACAAGACGTTTCCAAAAATTGATTTTATGCTTCACGCCGGTGATCTGATCAATCGTCATGATAGGGACCTGGAGTGGGGTGAATGGTTTTATGCAGGAAACTTCATCCACGCAACAGTTCCCAGCGTCATGACCCCAGGAAATCATGAGTACAGTAGGGACATTAAGCTTTCACCACAATGGAGGCGCCAATTCAATTTGCCGTTAAACGGCCCAAAAGGTTTGGAAGAAACTTGTTACGTTGTAAACTATTCTAATCTCAAAGTTATCTCCCTGGATGCTGAAATGATCGATGAATCCCCGGAGTACCTGGAAAAGCAAAGGCTTTGGCTTGATTCAGTGCTCACCAATGATCCAAAGAAGTGGACTGCCATTACATTTCATTATCCTGTTTTCTCCACCAAACCGAATCGCGACAACGTGAATTTGAGAAATTATTTTAAACCGTTATTTGATAAGCATAAAGTTGATATTGTATTGCAGGGCCATGATCACGCTTATGGCCGTGGGATGGTTAATAATGTTCCGACAGGAAAAACGCTGAAAGATGAGACGGCAGGTACCATGTACGTTGTGTCTGTAAGTGGTCCTAAAATGTATGATATATCGGACGACCCATGGATGCAAAGAAAAGCCAGAAATACCCAATTATTCCAGATCATCACGATTAATGGTAATACGCTATCGTATCAAGCATTCACGGCTCACGGGGAACTATATGATGCGTTCGATCTAAAGAAGTCATCTAGAAATAAAAACGAGATGGTGAACCGTATTCCAGCCGTTGCCGAAAGACTTTAATGAATTACCCCGAGTGAAACTCGGGACTGTCAACTAGTGAAACTTCGGTCTTACACCCTCACCGGTTCGATCTGGAGTCGCTGACACCATCCGAGGAACGTTTGATGCACACCATCGAGTGTTTCTTGTTGTTGAGGAGTCAACGGTTTAGGGGACTTCCGGCTCACGGGCAAGATTGGCAAGCCGCGTTTTTTCAGAAAATATTTTGAACTCATCGGATAAGCCTGGGATATAAGTTTTTCCGCTTTCACCAATTCCTCCTGGAGCCATTTTACATCTTCCTGTCTGCGGGAATCTGTAGCGTGATTGCACATCCAGACCAGTATTTCGGGATAAAAATTTCCAGAAATGGCAGACATGCCCTTTGCACCATTTTGAAGGGAGAACGTGGCGTTGGCAGTATGTGCATCATAAAATTCCAAAGGACTGTTCCTGATCAAAGCCAGCTTAGCTTTGATTTTCTCCTGGTCGATGGAAGTATCTTTATGATAGACCATCCGTTTTGTTGCCAGCAAGGATTTAAAAACCTCCGGACTGATAATTCTTTTATAGGGAGCTGGACATTCGTAAAGGCCCATGGGAATGTTGCCAGTGAGTTCCAGCATGCGCTCAAAGTTGTAGAGCAATACAGTATCGCTTTCTTCTTTTGCCGCGTAATGACTCGTAATCAATATCACGGCGTTTATTCCTGTGTCGTAGATTTTTTTTGCGAATTCAACTTGTTCAAATATTGTTGACCCGAATGAACCCGTGGCAACCACAGGGACCGCACCGTTCACCCGCTTGACCACATGCTGTGTGAGCGTCAGGCGTTCGTCTTCGCTTAGCTCATACATTTCACTGCTAGCACAGTTAGCGAAGAAACCCTTCACGCCAGCTGCCAAATAAAAGTCGATTAGACGTGACACTACGTCCAGATCTATTTTCCCGTTTTGTTGAAACGGGGTGATCATAACAGGCACAAACTTTTTGTCTTGATCGTGCGGTCTGCCAATTGATATTGATGAGGGAACGGTAATTGGTTTTTTAGTCGGGTTCGCAAAACTTCGTATGGACGCTGAAGCCATAAAACCCGTCGCGGCGGCCTTTTTTAAAAAATCTTGCCTGGAAAATTTAATATCATTGTTCATACCTGTAGATCATGTTTAGTGCGTTCTGGCGGCCTAATGCCAATGAATAGTATAAAGGTAGAGTGATGTTTTCAGCGTTCAAAGGCCAAAAGGCAACATTGCGCAATTTGACCTACGATTTACGCGAAGTGTGAAAATAGGGGCATACAATATTGATACTTTTATAACAGGTGACTAACTTCTGCTTCACGCATTTATAAAAATGACATGCTATGAGAACTCGTTCTAATCTTTGTAAAGCCTTTTTGTGTGTTATTTTTTTTGTAACACTTTCGACAATTGATATTCACGCGCAAACTTTTAGGGCCGGGGCCGCTGTTCGTGTCATCACACCTGATCCGTTGCTTCCGGTATCCGGTGGAGTAGGGCAACCGAAAAAAGCGGTTGAAAAGAAAGGTGATCTGTTCGTCCGTGCAGTGGTATTTGAAAAAGGAAAGACGAAGGTTGCCATCGTGAATATCGACAATCTGGGATGGTCTTCCGCCCTTGGTGACAGGTCGAGAAGCTTGATCAAAGGAATTGCTCCTGAAAATATTCTTATTGGTGCTACACACACGCATAGCGCTCCCGATGCATATGCGTTTCCCGATGAAAATGGTAAACATGGGGCAGACCTAAAATATCTTGACTGGTGTGTGCAGCAAATAGCGGATGCGGTTAATGAAGCGACGCTGAATTTGGTTCCTGTATCGCTTAAAGTTGCTGTCGGAGAGGCAAAAGGAAAAATTGCCTATAATTATTACGCCCCCGAGTTATATGATCCTCGTTGTGGAGTGATCCAGACTATCGCGGAGTCAGGGAAGAATAAAGGAAAAGTTGTCGCCACCCTTGTCAACTATGCTATCCATCCTGAAGTAATAGGTTCCAAGCAAGGCATATTGAGTCCTGATCTATGCGGCCCGTTGTATGACCGTATCGAATCAAAGGCAGGAGGCGTTGCAATCTTTATGAATGGCGCTCAAGGTGGAATGGTTACGGCAGACAACAGGCTGGAGAATGGAAAAGAAACTGGCAGATGGGAAGAATGTATCCGCATTGGAAATTTGTTGGCAGACGAAGCGTTGAGGATCATTGAAAGTGCAGAAGTACAAAGCGACCCCGCCTTGCGCTGCGATTCCCGCGTCGTGCGTTTTCCTGTGGAATCTGAGATGATGCGTTACATTCTCGCAAATTCACCAATAAAAATGACGTCTCTGAAAGACAATACGATCAGCACGAGGTTAAACTATCTTGAGATTGGGTCGGCCAAAGTGCTGACGATTCCTGGAGAAGCATTACCCAACATCGGTTTTTTTATCAAACGAAAAATGAACACCAACCATCCTTTTCTTTTTGGCCTCACCAATGATGCGTTTGGATACATGCTCACACGTGTTGATTTTAATAGCTTTAAACGATATGACTACGTCAGTCGAACCAGTCTTGGTGAAATGACGGGCGAGATCTACATCAACGAGACATTACAGTGGTTAAATGAAATCTCGGGGACTTCCGCATCAAAAAACTAATCTATAACCTGGTAATTAAATTGATATTTCAATGAGCAGAACACACCTTTTCCTTTTCTTTTTTGTCATCGCGCAGGTTTTATTTATTTCCCAAGGCTATAGCCAGGCGTTGACTCCGGAAACGGCATTACAAGGTTACATCAATAATGGCGATAATGCATATCGATGGGAATTAAAAGAAACATATCCATGTGGCGAAGCAAAAGCTTACAACTTGCAACTGACGTCACAACAATGGCATGAGTACATCTGGACGCATCAGCTTACGATTTTGGTGCCTGCCGAAAATACGTCTGATGCAGCGCTCCTGTTCGTTACGGGTGGAAGCAATAAAAAAGGTCTTCCCAATTGGAATGGAAAGGACGATAAGCTTCTCCAGGCACTTGGGGGTGTTGCAATAAAAAATAAAAGTATTGTTGTATTGTTGCGCCAAACGCCAAATCAACCACTCTTTGGAAAGCTCACTGAAGATGCGTTGATCTCTTATACCTTACATCAATTTAAAGAAGACGGCGACTATTCCTGGCCACTGCTTTTTCCTATGGTAAAAAGCGCAGTTCGTGCCATGGATGCTGCCCAGGAATTTGCCAGGCAAAATTTGGCATCCGAAATCAAACGCTTTGTTGTTTCGGGAGCATCTAAACGCGGATGGACTACCTGGCTTACTGGCGCGTCTGATAGTCGGGTAGTTGCGATTGCCCCCATGGTGATCGATATTTTGAATATGCCCGTCAATCTTGACTACCAGGTAAAAATGTGGAAAGATTACAGCGTACAAATCGAAGACTATGTAAAGCTGGGGATTCCACAAACAGCGGCGTCTGAAAAAGGCCGTGCGATAACGACGATGGTGGATCCTTATTCCTACAGAAAAAAATTAACCATGCCGAAGATGCTTTTCATGGGAACCAATGACGAATACTGGACTGTCGACGCGATCAAGCATTACATTGATAGTATTCCAGGCCAGAACTTTGTGCACTATGTGCCGAACGTAGGCCACGATCTGGGGGACCAAAAACAAGCGATGGCAGCGCTAAGTGCTTTCTTCGGAGCAACGGTAGCCAACAAGCCTTATGCAATTTGCCAACCAACGCTGACTTACGGAAAGAAAGGAATCACCCTGAAGGTCAAAGCTTCACCAGATATCCTGGTTGATGCCATTCTGTGGTCAACCAATTCAACGGACACAGATTTTCGAAATGATAAATGGGAAGGAAAAAGTCTGAATTTAAAAAAGAAAACTCCGGTAATTACTTCAACCCAACCATACCCAGCCAGCGGATACAGGGCATTTTATCTTGACCTGAAATACAAAGATGCCAATGGGGGAGAATATACAGAGAGTACACGCATGTACGTGGCAGACAATGATGAGGTGTTTGTAAAATGACTTATAAATTTCTTGAGATGAGGCGGATAATATATTTTCATTTTTTCCTTTTTTTGGGTTTTGTCGCGCATGCACAATCCGGTGCTGTTGCGATCAGAAGAACACTTTTAGATTCAGGTTCCCCCACGGTATTGGTAGCCGCGCACCGTGCCGTGCACCATGTTTATCCCGAAAATTCCTTACAGGCAATTGAGCATTCTATAAAACTTGGCGTAGATATTATTGAAATAGACGTGAAAGTTTCTAAAGACGGTGTCCCATTCCTGATGCATGATCGTACGATGGATCGGACAACGACGGGTAAAGGTGATCCTGAGGAATTTACATGGGCAGAGCTGCAACAACTTTTTATTGTGGACAAAGGAAAAAAAACCAAACTCAAAATACCTTCCCTTCATGACGCATTGGAACTCGCTTATGGTAAAATTTTGATCGATCTTGATTTAAAAACCGACAGAATTGGTGAGGTCGTTAAGGTAGTAAACAAAACAAACAGCAAAGACTTTGTATTCTTTTTCGATAGTGATTATCATGTCCTTTCGCGTGTTCATCAGGCCGACAGAGACTTTATGATTATGCCCAGAGCATATTCTATCCAAATGGCGGACTCCGCTATCAATTTGTTTGACCCAGCTGTGGTCCACATTGACTTTTCTTTTTATACACCTCAATGTGTTGAGGTGATTCGAAGCAGCTCTGCCCGCGTATGGATTAACGCACTCGGCGATCCTGACAAAGACCTCAAAGAAGGTAAGCAAAAGCAGGCGCTAAAGAATCTCCTGGAGCACGGCGCAAGTGTCATCCAAACGGATGAGCCAGCGCTGTTGCTTGCGGCGCTCAGAAAAAAAGGACTTCATCCTTAAAGAAACAAATGAGAACGTTTAAGTCCGTATTGACAATAGTTGCCATTTTATTGGGCGCCTGGTCATGCGATACCAAAAGAAATGAAAGTAGGGGTGAAGCCTTCACATCGAATATCATTTTTCCCTATCAGAGCGAGCATGTTCATGGCTCTACAATTGTTGAATTACCTACCGGCGATCTTCTTTCCGCGTGGTTCCAGGGTTCTGGTGAACGCTGGGCCGATGATGTAAAGATCATGGGTTCCCGTTTAGTGAAGGGCGACACGGCGTGGTCAACGACATTTGTCATGGCAGACGTCGATGGTTTTCCCGATATCAACCCTATTATGTTCCTGGACCTACAGCAACGATTGTGGCTGATGTGGTACCCAGTGCTAGCGAACCAATGGGAAAGTTCAATTCCGATGTACCGGATCAGTGACAACTATAAGGGTAGTGGTGCGCCGGTTTGGTCGTGGCAAGATGTCCTTTTTGTGAAGGTGGGTGATAAAACCGAACGTGGTATTCAACCTGGTGATCGCTTTGTGCAGCAAGTGCGCGATCAGTTAAAGGAATATGAGCAGTATTTGAATTCTTCATTAATACCTGAGATGCCGGATAGTGTTAAAAAAACTTTGCGGGCTGCATGGGAAAAATATAAAGTAAAGATAGATAGCCTTTCCAAAGGGGAAAACATGTTACGTACGGGCCGTATTCAGGATGGCGCGAAAGAAACTTCCTCACAATTAGGTTATCCGTTAAGCAGACGTCTTGGCTGGCAGACAAAAAACAAACCTGTATTTTTGGGTAAGCGTATGATCCTGCCGTTGTACTCGGACGGATTTGATTGCTCGCTTTTTGCGATATCCGATAATGGAAAAGATTGGACCTATAGTAATCCAGTCCTTGGCGGTGTCGGAATTCAGCCGACGATCGCCATCGGAAAAGATAGTACACTGGTCGCCTATTTGCGCGATAATGGGCCTCCTCCTAACCGTATGCAACGGACAGAATCCCACGACAAAGGACTTTCATGGACGATTGCTAAGGATGACCTGCTTCCCAACCCGGGGGCTGGATTCGATCTTGTTACCGTGGCCACAGGCGAATGGGTGATGGTGTTTAATGACACCGAAAAAGGTAGGCATAACCTTACCGTTGCATTGTCCGATGATGAGGGAAAATCCTGGAAGTGGAAAAAGAATATCGAAAATGATACACGCCCGGATCCAACTTCAAGCCATTACCCCGCGATAATTGAAGGCGCCGACGGTCGTATTCACATTTCGTACAGCTACCATAGAAACGATATCAAGCCAGGAAGGACTGTCAAGTATGTTTCCTTTCCTTTGGCATGGATAAAAAATTGAATTGTACTATAAGTGGATAAGCGGCGCTGAACATGACAGAGCGCCACAACTACAAAAACATGAGCATGAAAAATAAACAGACTTTCATTTCTGTACTGATGGTTGCCCTTGCGTTTGGAACGGCGTGGGCAATTCGCGGAAAATTTGGACATGAACAAGGTGCAGCGTGGGCGGGAGCCATTGGGGCAATTTCGGTTGTCCTGGTTGCGAAGAGAACAGACTGGTATAACAGAGTTTTCAAAATTGTTCTTGCTGCAGCAGTGGGCTGGGGCTTAGGTGGAATGATCAGCTATGGTATGGTCGTGGGATATGGAAGGGCAAATGATTTCTTTAATGTCTACTATGGCCTGATGATGTTGTTTGTGATTGGTGGACTATATGGCTTCCTTGGCGGCGGACT
>Ga0111538_10013735_pt1 | contig 10683 bp, 10 predicted proteins | sample SoiMethybrSBSTD1_FD_79669 | JGI IMG/M metagenome (GOLD analysis project Ga0111538, IMG submission 79669) | Bulk soil microbial communities from a Populus tree surrounding site in Tennessee, USA - Soil MetaG P. TD hybrid SBSTD1 (version 2)... | ecosystem: Environmental > Terrestrial > Soil >... | reverse complement strand
GTAATTTTATTCTTAGCATAAATCGCATTTGCTTCCGCAGTTCCGATGCCAGGATATCCCATGCCCGATGTATGCGTGAGTAAATCGCGTATTGTGATTTGTCGTTTGGCGGGGATGGTTGTATAAGTCGTGTCTCTGGAATTAAAGTTTTCCAGCAATGTGGGATTGGCAAACGATGGAATGTATTTCGAAACAGGGTCATCGATCGAAAATTTTCCTTCTTCCCATAAGATCATAGCCGCCACGGTTGTGATGGCTTTTGTTTGAGAAGCAATCCGGAAAATTCCGTTTTTGTCGAGCGCTGCCTTCGTATCAAGATCATTGTAACCATATGCCTTATGAAAAACAACCTTGCCCTTGCGCGCTATTAACGCCACGGAACCATTGACCCATTTCTTTTTCACCCAGTCGTTCATTCCTGAATCCAGACGCGCTAAACGAGTGGGAGAGAAGCCACCCGATTCAGGTGGACCTTCTGTCAGTACCGTGGACTTCTTCTCCACAGATTTTTCACAAGCGACAAGGGCAAGCAATATAAAGAAGCAGGTCAGACAGCGATTCATAGTCTACGTTTAGCAACCAAAACTAGGAGATTAATTGAATCCAACAAGGTGTGTAAGAGGGTTGCTGAGTATTTTTTCTACTATCTTTCTACATTAACGATTAACACGATGAGACTGCAAGATAAAGTTGCCCTGATCACGGGAGGAGCCAACGGCATCGGACTGGCTACTGCCGAACGGTTTGCGAAAGAAGGCGCCAAAATTATTTTGTGGGATGTATCTGAACAGGGGAAGGGTGTAGTAGATCGATTAAGCAAAGACGGACACGAAGCCATCTTTAAAAGGATATCTGTGGTGAACCAGATGGAAGTGCAAAGCGCAGTGGCCGAAGCCCACAAACATTTTGGGCGCATAGATATCCTGATCAATAATGCGGGCATCACGCGGGACAGAACGTTACTTAAAATGTCAAAGCAGGAGTGGGACGACGTGATTTCTGTAAACCTCACAGGCGTTTTCAATTGCACTCAGTCGGTGGCCCCGATTATGAAAGATCAAAACTATGGTCGCATAGTCTCGGCGTCATCGAATGTAGCTATCCGCGGAAACTTTGGACAAACCAATTATGTAGCCACCAAATCTGCCATCATCGGCATGACAAAAGTTTGGGCAATGGAACTCGGTCGCTTCGGCATCACTGTAAACTGTATCGCTCCCGGATTTATTCATACGGCGATGACCGACGCTATGCCTGAAGACGTACGCAAGAGCAGCATTGCTAACATCCCTCTAGGTCATTGGGGAATACCAGATGATATCGCTAATGGTTATCTGTACCTTGCATCCGATGAAGCAAAGTTTGTTAATGGAATTTGCTTGACCATCGATGGAGGAGCGGCACGGTAGGGGGAATATGGTATAGGGTATAGGGTATAGGGCGAGTGACAAAATGGACACGCCCTGCACTACCTTTGCGCCTTGGCGTCTTTGCGGTGAAATCCCCCACCCAAACCCATGCACACACCATTAACTAACAACACTATCCAACATGAATTCAATGTTCGTACCATCATTACTTTTCTATTACGGTGTCTTCCTGATATCGTGTGGTATCATGTCCGTCACGCTAATCGGAATGAAAGCCAAAACAGCGCTTGCCTCAGGCGGAATATCAGGCATCATCGCTATCACTATTGGCCATTTTGTTTCTCAAGGTTCGATTGTTGCACAGACTGCCGGGCTGATCGTGTGCCTGTTGCTTTTCGGAGTTTTTTGTTGGCGTTCTGCAAAGACCTTATTCACTTTGTTCGAATTAATTCCCGAACGTCATCCGGATCTTAAAAACAAGGGCATTGCGTTCCTCATCATAAGTCTGATGGCAGTAGTTTCGGTTCTTGTGCTTTTGCTTCAGTTGTCTTCTTGGTCGACCCACGGGTGACGAATAAGAATCAACAAGTTTCGGTAAACCACAATGAGTTGAAGCGTGAGGGGCATCATTTGCAATAAATGCAATTCAATTTTTCCAGGCTTGTGATGTTTGAAATCGGCACGGCATGGCTATTGCGTACGTTTATATCGTCGCTTCACCCAACACGCCATGAAAACTTACGTTGGCTTTTGTTTTCTCGGAATTCTATCCCTTCACTTTTCTTGTTACGCTCAGGGTGAAACGCCCGTTGATGAGGGAAGTCAGCCTCGCAAACCCGCGCACTTCTATGTTTCACTGGATGGAATAATGGCCATACCTGTCGCTTCCTTAAAAACGTACTCCAATATACGAGGAGGATTTCGTTTTGCACTTGGCGGACCGTTGAAGGCAAATTCGCCCCTTTCTCTTGGCCTTGAACTGGGTGGAATTTTTTCTGGATCTAAAAAAGATAAATTCAAGGGCCTTGATGTGAAGACGAGCACTACCATAGTTGAGTTACAACCAGTTCTGCGATACATTCCAAAGAAGAAGCACGTAGTGGATCCGTATTTTGAGTTCGCCATCGGCATAATGGCTGCCTCTACTAGTACCACCTCGGAAATTGTGGATGAGCCTACGTTTTTAGAAGAGGTACTTTTCGGTTCGGAGACACAAGTGGAAACGACTACCCACCAGCGAGGCGGTTCAACAAATCTTTCCTATGGTTTAGGAGCCGGCGTGATCATCAGCGATTGTGTTACGATTGGAGTTCGCTACCAGCATGCTAATCCAGTCGAATATATCGACTTCAATAACGTATTCGTCAAAGATGGCGCTATTCAATACGAGGTAAATCGCATACCGTTAGACATGATCCAGATAACCATCGGTATCGGTATTTGGCGAATGCCTTGAGTACGGGGTATAGGGTATAGGGTATAAAGGTAAGATCCTGCGCCACCATTGCGCTTGCCTCGAGTCCTCGGGTGTGAACCAATTTGGACGTTGGACATTCGACATTGGAAATTGGCTTTGGATATTCGGCAATCCCACTCTCACTCACACCCACCTCCTCAACCTCCCATATCCTCAACTTCTTATCTCCCCATCTCCAAATTCAAGTGCTATTAGTTACTTTGCTCTTCGAACACATTAAAGCTTTCACACTCATGAAACCAAAATCAAAACACATACTTATCACCGGAACATCTTCTGGCATTGGTTATGGTGCAGCAAAGGAATTGATCGGCAGGGGATACTACGTTTTCGGAAGTGTGAGGCGAAAAGAAGACGGAGAACGAGTGCGTACAGAGTTAGGTGAAAAATTTATTCCAATAGTGTTTGACGTTACTGATCAAGCTGCCATTGATCGTTCAGTTGAGGAAATCAGAATGATTCTGGGTAACGGCGGACTGGCTGGTCTTATTAACAACTCCGGAGTGGCGGTGTCCGGACCTGTTGAACATCTTGACATAGAAAAGGTCGCACACAATTTTAATGTCAACGTGTTGGGCATCTTCCGGGTAACTAAAGCTTTTCTTCCATTGCTTGGCACTCAAGACAACCATCCGACAGAACCGGGAAGAATTCTCAACATGAGTTCCATCGCCGGTAAGATATGTGCTCCCTACATGACTCCTTATACTGGAACTAAACACGCGCTTGAAGGCATCTCGCACTGTCTGAGGCGCGAATTGCTCCCGTATGGAATCGACGTGATTATTGTTGGACCGGGAGGCGTGCAAACTCCCATCTGGGACAAAGGCTCGTTGAAAGAATTCAAGCAAACAAAGTACATGGGATCGATGGTGAAGTTCTTCACTCACTTCGTTAACAGTGGCAAGAAAGGCATGCCCCTGGAAGAATGCTCTCAAAAGATCGCTGACATTTTCGAAAGCCGTAAACCTAAAGTTCGATATGCGATTGTCCAAAACAAACTTCAAGGCTGGATATTACCACTCTTGATGCCTCCGAGAGTGGTAGATAGGTTTTTCTTGAAGAATCTTATGTAAATTGAAGTCCTCTATACCCTACGCCCTAACCATGCTGCCGCGCGAAACTTTTCCGCAACTATTCATCGATCTGTTCACAGGTAAGATGGGTATGTCTGATCAGGAGTTTGATTTTTTTTGCAAACATTTTAAAGCCTTCACCATAAAGAAGAAAGATTTTTATGTTAAAGAGGGCAGCATCACCAACTCCAAAGCTTATGTCAAAAAAGGATGCGGCCGAAGTTTTATAATGGATAAGAACGGAAAAGAACGTATCACTAATTTTCTGTTTGAGGATTGGTGGTTGGGCGACTTTGAGAGTTATTATACGGGCAATCCAGGAAAAACTTATCACCAAGCGATTGAAGACATGGATGTGCTTGAAATTTCTAAAACGGATTTTCTCAAAATGGAGGATGAAATACCCAAACTTAAGATGTGGTATGAACTCAAGATTAAGAAGCATAGTTTTGCGATAATCAATCAGCTTTACGACGTGAAGACGACAACATGTGAGGAACGTTATCTTGAACTCATTAAAAAACATCCGCAGATATTTCAGCGGGTGCCTTTGCAATACATTGCTTCTTACATCGACATGGAACCCCAGTCCCTGAGTAGAATGCGAAAGCGACTTCAGGAATCTGCCTGATTTTTTAACCAAGGTTAAGTCCACTTCTTAACCACTGTTAAGTGTTATAAGTTGTAAAGTAGGTTGTTTTGACTAAACAAAAACAAAGCGACCTATGAAAACCTCAACCCTTGAACTTCAAGAAAAAACAACTGAAAAACATTTCAGCCCATCTGAAATCATGAAAATAGGAATGGGCTTTTGGCCTTCAAAAGTTTTGCTTACAGCAGTGCATTGTGGTCTTTTCACACAACTTGCACAGCAGCCTCGCTCGTTGAATGAAATCAAGAATCTTTTTGGCTGGGACTGCTCTGACCGTCATGCTTCGGATTTTCTTGACACACTTTTCGCGTTGAGATTTCTGCAACGGGAAGGCATCGGAAGCTTCGCTGTGTATAGCAACGCAGAAGAAACCGACCTGTTTCTGGACAAAAACAAGGCAACATACATTGGTGGAATTTTAGAAATGGCCAACAATCGTCTCTATCCCTTTTGGGCCAATCTATCAGACGGATTGAAGACAGGCAAAGCGCAGAACGAAATACGAAACGGAGGGGAAAATTTGTTCGAGGCCATTTACGGGTCACCAGAAAAGCTGAAAGAATTTATCAAAGCCATGTCCGGTGTTTCGGTTGGCAATTTTAATGTATTTGCCAATCGCTTCGATTTTACGCAATACAAAACCCTTTGCGATATCGGCGGGTCGGGAGCAATCCTCTGCTCAGAGGTTGCAACGCATCAGCCGCACATGTCCTGCACCAGTTTCGATTTACCACCGGTTGAACCAATCGCTCAGGAAAATATTTCACATTTTGGATTGAACGATCGCGTAAAGACAGCTAGCGGAGATTTCTTCAAAGATCCTTTTCCAAATGCCGACATTATTACGATGAGCATGATTTTGCACGATTGGAATGAAGAAAACAAACGGTTCCTGATCAAAAAAGCATACGACGCGCTGCCAGCAGGAGGCGCTTTGGTTGTCATCGAAAACATCATAGACGACCAACGCAGTCAAAACGTTTTCGGTCTCACAATGAGTCTGAACATGCTGATAGAAACTGGCGAAGGTTTTGACTTCACCCTAAGTGATTTCAGCGGATGGGCAAAACAGATCGGTTTCAGCAAAATAGATTTGTTGCCGCTTGCTGGTCCTACAAGTGCCGCTATTGCTTACAAGTAGGAATGAGGGTATAGGGCGTGGATAAGAACAGTGATGACATCGTAACTCGCCTTGCTTGACGGTTTCTATACCTTATACCTGACTATTCCCGCATCAAGGGCAGTCCATAGCATCAATGCACGAGCGAACACCTTAGGGCTCATTGTGTTCGAGCACGTTTGAAATTACTTTGATTAGATACTTGTAGACTCCAAAAAGCCAAATACTAATATGGAAGTCGAATTTTTTCGAGAAAAAACAATCGAAATTAAGCCCGGTCAGAGGTTGCTAGAAGCCTCACTAGGCGCAGGAATACCACATTTTCATGCGTGCGGCGGAAAAGCGAAATGCTCTACGTGTCGGGTACTTGTTCTGGAAGGAGGTCAAAATTTGAATAAGCCGAACGCCAGAGAAACGAAACTGAAATCAAAGATCGGACTGCCGGAAGCTGTGCGGCTTGCATGCCAAACGCAAGTCAGCGGGCGTGTGAAAGTCGAACGAATGTTGAGAGATGAAGCAGACTTCTCAGATGTGATCACTATAGTTCAAAAAGATCCTATCAAAATCCGTTTAAAACCTTTGGGTCAGGAAAAGCACCTTATACTCTTCTTCCTCGACATTAGAAACTTTACTTGTTTTGTGGAGACTCATCCGCCTTTTGATGTTATTTATGCGATAAGAAAGGTCTTTACTTTATTCAATGATATCATTGTGCGTCATGGCGGAGAAGTCATAGAAACAGCCGGTGATGAAATTTACGCAGTATTTGGAGTGAATCCGGTCAACAGCTCGCCTGCCGATAGCGCCATCAATACCGGACAAGAAATTCTTGACGCTCTTGAAAATCTCAACAAGACCTATTCTTCTATTCTTCAATATGAAATGACGGTTGGCATCGGTATACACTCCGGAAAGGTGGTCATGGGAGAGATAAAAATAGGAGGCAAGACAAAAATCTGCACAATTGGGCTGGCAATCAACATTGCATCTCGGATACAGAAAATGACAAAGAAGCTGAACAACTCACTTTTGGTATCTCAAGAAACAATAGGAGAGTCAACCTTGTCAGGTGATGCTCAGACGATGGAGGTCAAACTTGAGGGAGTAACCGCTCCAGTTTTGGTTTATTTGCTGGGTAAACCTTATGCCTCCGGCAAGGTATAGGTTCAGATCATTTTTTAATAAGTTTCAACACGTCAACCTTAGTCCCCCAGTTGAAAACTGACACAACGTAAAGGCCGGGCGCCAGCGATGAAATGTCCTGGTGTATTTCAGGACTACTTAATGAAATTTTCATTATCGGTTGGCCAACCGAATTTGTAATCTCCACTTGTGATGAAGCAGGGTCGTACGCAGATATGATTGTGAGCGATGTGTTTGCGGGTTGGGATACAAAATGACCTTTTTGCTTTCATTTCCTTCAACGCCGGTAATTACTTCATCACCAAGCTGGCCATTGGTCTACAGCTCTTTGCAAGAATATTTATGAATTTAGTTGGTTACTATTACCACGCTACTCGTATGCGCAATGACCTCTTTACAGAGTGTTCTTCCTCCGGAAGTTGCACTATTTCCATAGACTTTTAACAGCCGAAGGGAAAGAAAGATCTCGAGTATTAATGGCATGTATGATATCGAGCGAGATTACACCGAAACAGAAATTGAAGATCAATTACCTTTGGCCATTAAAACAGATGTCGTGTTCTGTAAACCGTTTAATCACATTATTTGAACCACTTTCAAAGTTCCTTCTCTCGAACATTTCGTATCTCGTAACTAACTAAACTTTTATATTAATGAAAATCACAAAACTTTTTTTGCTCAGTCTGGCTGTCATTTTTTTATCGTGCAGTGAAGATGAAGATGTAAAACCGACCAATGAGGGAATGCTTGGCAAGTGGGCTGCTACTTCACTCGATTACAAAGGAACAACAACTACCACGGCACAGGGCGTAAGCACGAAAGTCGACTTTACAGGAACGGGAAAGGACATGGACCTTACTACAACTTTTGAAGCGAATCCAAATACAGTAACCAGTGAAGGAAGCTACATCATCGTGTTGAAGACAACTTACATGGGTCAATCTACAACCGATGAATATGAGGTGAACGATTCTATAATGGATGGGACCTGGACACTAAACGGTAACACCCTGACAGTTACAAGTGACTTAGGTTCCCAGACTGCGACCATTCTCGAACAGACCGGCACCACACTTAAGTTCAAAGCAGAGGTGACAGAGAGTGAAAGTGACCAGGGGATCACGATGGTCAGTAAAATCGAGGCAATCTATACTTTCACAAAACAATAACCTGCGCGGGCGACGTTCGCGATCTTTACAACATCGAAGTACCAAAAATGAAATGCGGATTCAACGATCCGCATTTTTTTTAACTGCGCTAAGCTTTCTCACGGCAAACCTAGTAACCAAACTTTCTCAGTAATTTACATCATGCGCGAATTTTACCAGGTGCAGAAAACGGGGTCAATGCACAACCTGAAACTCGACAGATCAGAGGTTCCAGCCCTGGACAGCGGGAAGGTGCTCGTGGGAGTGAAGAGCATCGGATTAAACTATGCAGACATCTTCGCCATAATGGGTCTCTACAGCGCTACTCCAAAGGTACCTTTCATTCCAGGCCTTGAATTCAGCGGTGAAGTGCTTGCCTCTGATTCCAATGATTTTCTGCCAGGACAAAAAGTGATGGGCGTTACGCGCTTTGGCGGCTACGACAGCCATATCGTTGCAGACCCTCATTATCTTTTTCCTCTTCCCGAAGGTTGGTCATATGAAGAGGGTGCTGCATTTCCGGTACAGACATTCACAGCATATTACGCCCTTCATACGTTGGGCGGCTTGACCTTCGACCAGACCGTGCTCATTCACAGTGCAGCAGGGGGCGTTGGCTTGCAGGCCAATCGCATTGCAAAAAAGAACAATGCCTTCACGATTGGTGTGGTCGGCAATGAAAGCAAGTTAGAGCTACTGAAGCAGGAGGGATTTAACAAGGCAATCGTGAGAGGGAAAGACTTTAGTAAAGATCTGATAAACGCCCTGGGAGGACGACCGCTCAATCTTGTCCTCGAAGCTACCGGTGGAAAATATTTTCGCTACAGCTATAAGATGCTTGCTCCGATGGGAAGGCTGGTAGCGTATGGCTCCGCGCAATTCACTCCTTCATCACACAAGCCCAATTATATCAGCTTGTTGTTTAAATACCTTTTTCGCCCCCGCGTTGATCCGCTCACCATGATCAAGTCCAATAAATCCGTGATGGCTTTCAACCTCATCTGGATATACGAACAAAAAGCGCTGATGAAAGAGATGCTTACAGAAATCGAAAAGCTCAAACTACCACCACCCAAGGTTGGTCATCGTTTTAATTTCTCAGAAATGGGTAAGGCGCTTGGGCTATTTAAAAGCGGCAAGACCACCGGTAAAGTTGTGTTGAATCTAGAATAGGGGTCTTCGTCACAAAGTTTAATGATCACGGGATTTACCTGGCGGGTCGTGTGCCCATTTGTCGGTGGGCCATCAGCCCAATTTCTACATCACTGGTTTGCCCCGCGCTTTTGGATATTCCAACGACTCAATGCGCTCAAAGAAGTAATGTATGGATTCGTGAACATCAGGATTTCAAGTCAACCGCAATTCACCTCACAACCAAATTTTCATTGGAGTCGCCACGTAAATTCCGGTTTACTATAGCTTAATTAATTATCTGATTTACAAAATATTAACAGTATAGTCTTATAGTTTAAATTGAGATAATTTTCGCGGCCACAGATTCTTTGGTAGCCCCGGATCTGGGCTATTCTTTTGAATAATGCAACCCGCGTCGGTGGCTGCTCTCGCGGAAACACTTACGGCCTTTATCAACTAAAAAGGAATGCAGGAACCAAGGTCCCGCAAACAAAGACTGGATTCATTTTTCTATATTCAGCAATGTAGCTGGCGGTCGTATCCGCTATTTGAGTTACTATCTGGACACGAGTTTATCCGCTTAATTAATATAAGCGTCTTTCCCGCTGCAGGTTGGGGACCGACTGAAAATCCATTTGAGGAACGGCAACTGATGCGCCACTCGTGAGGAAAAGATCAACTGTTTTCATAATTATTTTGTATTTATACTCGCACTTTAAAAAATCGTACAGTCAACTTTTTATGGCAAAGATCATACGACCAACTTATCCCAAGGAATTCAGCATCGGTATTCTATTACTCATATTTGTACTATCAAGCTTTTTATCTTTTGAAATTTTTGCTGTGAGATGGCAAGAGATTTTAGAAGGAAGTAGTCCAACCTTTGGCATGCTCTTATCAGGGCTTGCTGTCGTTTTGATGGCGCTCATATTATGGGAGGAATTTTTGTTTCCTGTGCGTTTTAAACCAACGGAAAACGAAATTGTTTTCAGAAACCACTCCACCAAATTACAGACACAAATACTGATCTATTGTGTGATACCTGTCATTGTTGGTTTTATCTATTGGAATTATGAGGTTGCTACAATTCCTTTTCTTATATGGGCAGCAATCTGCCTGATTTCACCAGTGGCCGGTAAGCTCGCATCAGGAGTACGGAACTATAACGATTTCCTGAAACTAACCAGCGACACAATTGAGTTTAAAAACAATGAAAAAGAAGGAGTGTTGCATGTAAATGATATACAAGAGATCATCCTGATCAAAGATGAAGCAAATGTACTTCATAAAGTGCAAGTGCAAATGTTAAACAACAGCCAGGTGATGATTGATTTGGACGAGATGGAGTTGGACGAATACTGTCATACAATCGAGAAATTTGTTACAGGGCACTATACTCAAGTGCATTAATCTTAGAAAGTTTGGCTGTGAGCAAGAGATGATCGAAGCATCCCGTCGAATGGATTTAAGCGCGTAGGCCCACTTCAGTTTTTCGAATTGACCACTTCAAAATAAAACGGCGCTCTTTTCTTGTCGTAATTACCAATCTCATTCATGGACTCT
>Ga0111538_10013734_pt1 | contig 10684 bp, 12 predicted proteins | sample SoiMethybrSBSTD1_FD_79669 | JGI IMG/M metagenome (GOLD analysis project Ga0111538, IMG submission 79669) | Bulk soil microbial communities from a Populus tree surrounding site in Tennessee, USA - Soil MetaG P. TD hybrid SBSTD1 (version 2)... | ecosystem: Environmental > Terrestrial > Soil >... | reverse complement strand
TGCGCATCAGCCGGATCAGCTCCCACGGGTCCTCGCGGTGGAAGCGGACGGAGACGGACATGTGCGTGCTCGACGTGAAGTCGAGCGCGTGGAAGCCGACCCGCTCGATGACGGGAGCGATGGCCAGTGTCTCGCGCGCGGTCAGCCCGGTGGCGCCCCAGAGGCTCTGGTTTCCGTCCCGCGTGGTCGTGTCGACGATCTCGACCGGCCCGCCGGAGCCCGCTGTCATGCCGGCTCCACGCGGAACAGCGGCTGACCGTACTCCACCGGGTTCGCGTTCTCGACGTGGATCTCCGCGATCGTGCCCGCGACGCCCGCGGGCACCGAGTTCATCATCTTCATCACCTCGATCAGGCAGACGATGGTGTCGGCCTCGACAGGCGTCCCCACGTCCACGAAGGGCGGGGCGCCGGGGCTCGGCGCGCGGTAGAAGACCCCGATCATCGGCGCGTCGATCGTCACGCCGCGGGCGCCGGCGACCGGGGCAGCAGCGGATGTCGTCTCGTCCCGCTGCTGCTCGAGGCGCGCCGCTACCGGCTCGACCGCGGAAGCCGATCCGCCCTTGACGACGTGGAGAGAGAGGCCCTCCGTCTCGATGCGGAGCTCGTCGAGCTCCGCATCGTCGATGAGCCGCAGGATCTCGCGGACGTCGTCGTCGCTCAGGGCCATGCGCGGTCTACGCCTCGGCCTCTCCGACGCCGAACATGCTCATCACGAGTGCCATCGCCGTGGCGTTCTCGGGGGTCGGCCGGCGCTCCGGGAGCCCCGTGACGGGCCGGGACTGGAGGACGAACAGGCCGTCCGGGAGCCCACGCCCCCTCGCGATCGCCCACTCGACGTCCTGATGGGAGCCGAAGGCGCGCTCGACCCGGGAGCCGACCTCGACGAGCGCAGCGAGCGCGGCGCGGTCGAGGCACGGGATCGCTTTCCGCTCTTCCGGCACGTCGACCCTCACCGCCCCACGGCCGCCTGCGTCGGGGACGTACTCGACCTCCTTGACGTGCACCCGCTCGCGGACGACCTCTCCGGTGACCTTGCTGACGAGGAAGTCGTCCGGTGTCACCTCGCCTCCCACGACCGCCAGGCCAAGCCCCCAGCTCGCGTTCACGGCCATCATGCTCGGGTCGCCGCTCACCGGGTTGCAGGTGAACAGCACGCCCGAGACCCCTGCGTCAACCATCAGCTGCACCGCCACGCCCATGGCGGGCTCCGCCTGCCCGACGTGCGCGCGATACGCGATCGCGGGCGGGCCGAACAGGCTCACCCAGCAGTCCCGCACCGCGTCGCAGACGTGCTCCGCGCCGCGAACCCAGAGATAGCTCTCCAGCTGGCCGGCGAACGTCGCGTCCTCGCCGTCCTCTCCGAGCGCGCTCGAGCGCACGGCGACGGGCGGGTCGGGAATCCCGGTCTCCTCCGCCAGCCCCGCGTACGCCCGGGCGAGCTCGTCCCGAACCGACTCCGGTACCGGCGCGGAGCGCATCGCCTCGCCGATCCCGTGCGACGCTGCGACGACGGAGTCGACGTCCCCGGGCGACAGCCGGTTCAGCTCGGCCGCGATCTTCCCCTCGAGCCCCGCCTCCCGGACGAACGCGCGGAAGGCGGCCGTCGACAGGGCGAAGCCGGCCGCAACCGGGATCCCCGCGGCGATCAGCTCGCCGAGGGTGGAGCTCTTCCCGCCGAAGGACGGGCTGTCGCCGCGGCGCAGCGTCGCGAGCGAACGCGTGTGGCCGACCTCGGTCACTCGAGCAGCGTCACCGTGCCGGCCGAGCCGTCGACGCGGATGCGTTGTCCCGTGCTGATCTGCGACGTGGCGCGGCCCGTGCCCACCACGGCCGGAAGGGCGTACTCCCGGCAGACGATCGCCGCGTGCGACATGACACCGCCGATGTCCGTCACGGCAGCCTGGATCTTCGAGAAGATCGGCGCCCAGGCGGGCGAGGTGATGCTGCAGACGAGGATCTCACCCTCGCGCACGTCCCCGATCTCGCTCACCTGCCTGACCACGCGCGCGACGCCCTCGACGATCCCCGGCGAGGCGGGGGTGCCGCTCAAGCTCGAGCCGCCGTCGGTCGCCTGCGCCCACGCGTGGACGCGCTGGGTGGTGACGCCCCAGAGCATGATGAGCGCCGGGTCCAGCACCGCCTCGGGCACGGCGCCCACCGCCGGCGGGGGAGTCCAGTCGGCGAGCCGCTCGAGCAGCTCCTTCCGCCTCGTCACGATCGGCGGCCAGTAGGACGGGCCGCGCGGCTGCCCGCCGGTCGCCCAGGTCAGCAGCAACTCGTCCAGGGCGGAGTACACCTCGAGGCGCGAGAGCTGGAAGACGTCCTCGGAGTCCGCGAGGAATCCGTGCCCGGCGAGCAGGCGGCCGAAGTCGCGGATCTTGTTCCACCAGCTGGTGAGGAACCAGTAGTCGCAGAGGAACTTGTGCTCCTCGACGTAGGGGAAGACCGTCCGGGAGAGCGCGAGCAGCTCGTCGAAGCCCTTTCGCGCCTCGTCGTCGAGCAGGGCGCCGTACTCGGTCGCGAGCCGATCGCGCTCGGTGGCGATGTGACCGGAGGGCGGGTCGATGTCCTCTCCCGCCCGCAGCGCTCCGATGTGCCCCGTCAACGAGGCGTACGGGATCGTCGGATCGTCGAGCCAGCTTCCGTAGTAGTGGTAGAGGCCGTCGCCCGTCGCCATGTGGAACCACGGGTCCTTGACCGCCTCCAGCTCGGCGAGCCACTGACGCCCGCTCTCGCTCTCGGCGAGCGCCGCATCTATCTCGCCGGCCGACCGGCCCTCGACGAACGCCACGTCGACTCCCGTGTCGATCGCGAGGCGCGCCAGGCGCCGGAGCTCCGCGTCCGGCCGGAACAGGAGCACGTCGAGCCCCGCGACCATCTGCGCGATGTGCTGGTCGGGGATGTCGGGCAGGTGCGCCTTGCAGAGCTCGGCGAACGTGACGTACGCGCCGTAGCCCAGCAGCAGGAACTCGAAGTGGTTCTGCCACATCAGGTCCGACAGCCGAAGGACCCGACGGTAGGCGTCGAGGACGGCGCAGAAGCTCGTCTCCTGATCCCCGAACGCGACGTCGTCGGGCTCGAGCTCGTGGAGCTGCGGCACCTCCAGCGCGTCGAGCTCCGCGATCAGATCTTCCATCTTGGTGCGCCACGCGGCGTACAGCTCGTCCCAGTTCTGGAAGTAGTGGCCCGCCCGCTGCTGGAAGTGCCCGGCGCGCTCGGCGATCTTCGCGGGATCCGTGACCGGGTTGCCCGAGATATAGATGTAGCCGTTGATACAGCGGTAGTCGATCCCCATCGCCGGAGGAACGGCGAAGACCCGGTTCTGCCACGAGCCGAGCGCCTGGTAGGCCGTGTCGATGCAGATCGCGTCGAACGCCGGCATCGGCAGTGGGAAGTGCATCGAGTTCCAGAACCAGAAGCGCTGCTCGTCCGCCTCACGCCGCTTCTCGTCGAAGAGCGCGTAGTACGGGTACATCTCCTCCCAGCCGTCGCATCCAGGCGGGGTCTCCACCTCGTACGGGCTCGGAAAGGACCCAACCGGTGACGACGTTGTCACTGTCTCACTCCTCGACGTCGAGCGCGCTCCCGGCCCGGAATCCGTTCGCGGCAGTTGTTCTGCTCGGCCTTGGCGCATTCATACCGCACCGCGCGACCGATGCAACTGCAGATCCGGCGGGACGCACCGCGCACGTCGTTCGACGCACCACCGAGGCTGTTCGAATAGCCGGTACAGCGTCTTGACAGGCGGACACCCGGCTGCGACCCTCGCGGGGACATGACGGCGGCGTTGCTCAACTCGGCCGAGGAGGCCGTGAGCGTCGTCCGCTCGGGCGACACCGTCATGGTGGGCGGGTTCGGGCTCGTCGGGGCGCCGCTGACGCTGATCGACGCGCTCGTCGACCACTCGGATGCGACCGACTTGACCATTGTCTCCAACAACATCGGCGAGCCGGGGCGCGGCCTCGGCAGGCTCCTCCGCCAGCGGCGGATCCGGCGCGGGATCTCGTCGTACTTCACGTCGAATCCCGAGGCGGTCGCAGCGGTGAACGCGGGCGAGATCGTGGCGACGCTCGTGCCACAAGGCACCTTCGCCGAGGCGATCCGCGCCGGCGGCGCGGGGATCGGCGGCTTCTACACGCGGGTCGGCGCCGGCACCCTGCTCGCGGAGGGGAAGGAGGAGCGGGTGATCGGCGGTGTCCGTCACGTCCTCGAGGAGCCGATCTACGCCGACGTCTCCCTCGTCTACGCGGCGCGCGCCGACGAGCTCGGCAACCTGTGGTACCGCAGGACCGCCCGGAACTTCAACCCGCTGATGGCGACCGCGGCGACCGTCACGATCGCAGAGGCGGGCGAGATCGTCCCGGTGGGAGCGCTCGAGCCGGAGTCGGTCGTCACACCGCATCTCTACGTCGACCGTCTGGTGCCCGCCGCGTGACGGACGACGTCAAGGCCCGGATCGCGGCGCGCGCCGCGGGCGAGCTGCGTGCCGGCGAGGTCGTGAACCTCGGCATCGGGATCCCGAACCTCATCCCCGGGTTCCTCGGCGCGGACTCCGGCGTCGTGCTGCACACCGAGAACGGGCTACTCGGCGTCGGTCCGCGGCCGGACGGCGACGAGCACGACCCGGACCTCATCGACGCGGCGAAGCTCCCGATCACCGCGCTGCCCGGAGCCGCGTACTTCGACAGCGCCGAGAGCTTCGCGATGATCCGCGGGGGCCACATCGACGTGGCCGTGCTCGGGGCGCTCGAGGTGAGCGCAGCGGGTGACATCGCGAACTGGGCCGTGCCGGGCAGAGACGTGCTCGGCGTCGGCGGCGCGATGGACCTCGTCGTCGGCGCCCGTCGCGTGATCGTGACGATGACCGCGACGTCGTCGCGCGGCGAGCCGAAGGTCGTGGCGGCGTGCACGTACCCGCTGACCGCGGCGGGCGTCGCGGACGTGATCGTCACCGAGCTCTCGGTCTTCCGGCTCGTCGACGGCGAGCTGCGCCTCACCGAGCTCCTCGGCGGGGCGACCGTCGACGACGTGAAGGACGTCACGCACACCCCGTTCGTCGTCGCGCTGGAGGAGAGCCATGCGGCTCGATGAGCGAGGCTTCGCCGAGGTCGACGACGCCACCCGCGACGGCGTCGACCCTCCGTACGACGTCCCGGACTACGTCGGTACCCGGCTCCGCGCGCCGAAGCAGCCGCTCGTGATCCTCCCGGCGACGGAGACGGAGCTGACCGGCCCGGCGTACGGCGAGTCGGCCGTCGAGCCGCACGACGCGGACCTGACGCGGCAGCACGAGGGCGAGCCGCTCGGACAGCGGATCGTGGTCGAAGGCCGCGTCCTCGGGAGCGACGGCAAGGCGCTCCGCGGCCAGCTGGTGGAGATCTGGCAGGCGAACGCGGCCGGTCGCTACCGCCATGCGGTCGACACGCACGACGCGCCGCTCGACCCGAGCTTCTCCGGTGCGGGTCGCTGCCTGACGGACGACGAGGGCCGGTATCGGTTCGTGACCGTCAAGCCCGGCATCTACCCGTGGGGGAACCACCCGAACGCGTGGCGGCCCGCGCACGTCCACTTCTCGCTCTTCGGCCGCGCGTTCACGGAGCGGCTCGTGACCCAGATGTACTTCCCCGACGACCCGCTGTTCCCGTTCGACCCGATCTTCAACTCCGTTCGCGACGAGGCGGCACGAGGCCGGCTCGTGAGCACGTTCGACATCGAGCTGACCGAGCCCGACTGGGCGCTCGGGTTCCGCTGGGACATCGTGTTGGGGGGTCGCGAGGCGACGCCGCTCGAGGACGGGCACGATGCCTGACGCGCTCGGGCTGACGCCGTCGCAGACGGCCGGGCCGTACCTCTCGATCGGGCTGCTGCGCGATCTGGTCCCGACCGAGCTCGTCGACCCGGGCGATTCCCGTGCGATCCACGTCCGTGGGCGCCTGCTCGACGGGGCCGGAGAGGGCATCCCGGACGGGATGGTCGAGATCTGGCAGGCGGACCCCGGCGGCCGGTACGGGACGGATGCGTTCCCCGGCTTCGGACGCTCGGGCACGGGCGGAGACGGATCGTTCGAGTTCGTCACGCTGAAGCCCGGGCCCGTCCCGTGGCCCGGTGGCGGACTCCAGGCACCGCACATCGCCGTCGGAGTCCTCGCGCGCGGGCTGCTCAAGCGGGTCGTGACACGGCTCTACTTCCCGGACGAGCCGGACGCGAACGAGGCCGACCCCGTCCTCGCCGCGCTGTCCCCGTCCCAGCGCGAGACGCTGGTCGCGGTGCCCGACGCCGACGGGCTCCGCTTCGACATCCATCTGCAGGGGGCCGCCCAAACGACATTCTTCGCGGTGTGACGGCCTTCGACGCCCTGTTCGTCCCTGCCGCCTCGGAGTCGCTCGCCGGCCTCGAGGTCGACGCGGACCGGATGAGGGTGAACCTCGACGCGAGTGACGGCCTGATCGTGGCCGAGTGCGTGGCGCTCGTCCTCGCCGAGCGCGTCGGCCGCGGCGCGGCGCACGAGCTCGTCGCGGGAGCCGCAGGCGCACCGGGTTTCCGCGAGGCGCTCGTCGCCGACCCCCGCAACCCGCTGACCGTGGAGGAGCTCGACGAGCTCCTCGACCAGCTCGGGTATCTCGGGTCGGCGGAGTCGCTGGTCGACCGCGCGCTCGACCACTACGACGCCGAGAGGGAGAGGAGCACCGGATGAGCGAAGGCGGCGACGGGACGCACGAGCAAGGCATGGAGGTTCGGCGGGCGGTGCTCGGGGACGCGCACGTCGACCGGGCGATCGAGCGCACGAGCCGGTTCACGGAGGACTTCCAGGACTTCATCACTCGGTACGCCTGGGGCGAGATCTGGACGCGGCCGGGGCTCGACCGACGCACGCGGAGCTTCATCACCCTCTCGGCGCTCGTTGCGTCGGGACGAGACCACGAGCTCGAGCTGCACATCCGCGCGGCGCTCCGCAACGGGCTGACGCCGGAGGAGATCTCGGAGACGCTGCTCCATTGCGCGGTCTACTGCGGCGTTCCGGCGGCCAACGGCGCGTTCGCGATCGCGCAGCGCGTGCTCGCCGAGACGGACGACGCAGGGGGCACATGACGCGCGCCGTCGTCCTCTCGGCCGTCCGGACTCCTGTGGGCCGCTACGGCGGCGGGCTTGCAGGGGTGCGTCCCGACGACCTCGCGGCGATCGCCGTCGCGGCCGCGGTCGAGCGTGCCGGCGTCCCCGCGGCCGAGATCGAGGACGTCTGGCTCGGCTGCGCGAACCAGGCCGGCGAGGACAACCGCAACGTGGCGCGCTTCGCCGCGCTGCTCGCCGGGCTTCCGGAGTCCGTCGCGGGAGTGACGGTCAACCGGCTGTGCGCCTCCGGGTTGTCCGCCGTCGTCGGTGCCTGTCACGCGGTGATGGCCGGGGACGGTGACCTGTTCGTCGCCGGAGGCGTCGAGTCGATGACCCGTGCGCCCCTCGTCACCGCGAAGCCGGACTCCCCGTACGCGCGCGGCAACCGGACGATCTACGACACGACGCTCGGCTGGCGGTTCACGAACCCCCGCTACGAAGAGCGGTACTCGAGCGAGTCGATGGGCGAGACGGGCGAGAACGTCGCCGAGCGCTGGGGCGTGAGCCGCGAGGACCAGGACGCGTTCGCGCTCCGCTCGCAGCAGCGCTGGGCGGCCGCGCAGGAGGCGGGACGGTTCGCGGACGAGCTGGTCGCCGCCGGTGAGCTCGAGCACGACGAGCATCCGCGCCCCGACACGACGGGTGAGAAGCTTGCGTCGCTGAAGCCGGCGTTCCGGGGCAGCGGCACGGTGACCGCGGGGAACGCGAGCGGGATCAACGACGGCGCCGCGGCGCTCGTCATCGCGAGCGAGGAACGCGCGCGGGCGTTCGGCGTCGAGCCGCTCGGGGCGTTCGTCGGCTCGGCGGCCGCGGGCGTCGACCCGGCGGTCATGGGGATCGGGCCCGTGCCGGCCGTACGCAAGCTGCTCGAGCGGACCGGCGTCGGCGTCGACGACGTCGATCTCGTCGAGCTGAACGAGGCGTTCGCCTCGCAGTCGCTCGCCGTCGTGCGCGACCTCGGCGTCGACGAGGAGCGCGTGAACGTGAACGGTGGCGCGATCGCGATCGGGCATCCTCTGGGGATGAGCGGCGCCCGGCTCGTCGTCAGCCTCCTGCACGAGCTGCGCCGTCGGGGCGGCCGCTACGGGCTCGCGACGATGTGCGTCGGCGTCGGGCAGGGACAGGCGGCGCTGTTCGAGCGCCCGGCGGCGTGAGCCGCACCCAGGTCGGGATCGTCGGCGCCGGTCCCGCGGGGCTCACGCTGGGTCAGCTCCTCCACCGCGAGGGGATCGACACGGTGATCCTCGAGCGGCGCAGCCACGAGTACGTCGAGGCGCGAATCCGCGCCGGCGTCCTCGAGCACGACGTTGCCGAGCTGTTCGACCGGGCGGGCGTCGGCGGGCGCATGCGCCGTGAGGGCCTCGTCCACACGGGGATCGAGCTCCAGTCCGGCCGCGAGCGGCACCGGATCGCCTTCGACGAGCTGACCGGGAAGTCCATCGTGGTCTACGGGCAGACCGAGGTCGTGAAGGATCTCATCGCGGCCCGGCTCGAGAGCGGCCGGCCGCTCCACTTCGAGGTGTCCGACGTCTCGCTGCACGATCTCGACGGCGATCGGCCGCGCATCCGATACGCACACGGCGGCGGCGAGCAGGAGCTCGAGTGCGACGTCGTGGCGGGGTGCGACGGCTTCCACGGCGTCTCGCGTCCGAGCATCCCAGCGGGCGTGCTGCGCGAGCACACCCGGGAGTACCCCTACGGCTGGCTGGGGATCCTCGCCGGGGTCGCGCCGTCCCACGACGAGCTGATCTACGCACACACGGAGCAGGGGTTCGCCCTGCTCAGCATGCGCTCGCCCGAGCTCTCGCGCCTGTATCTGCAGTGTGCGCCGGACGAGGACCTCGGCGCGTGGCCGGACGAGAGGATCTGGGCCGAGCTGCAGGCGCGCCTCGGCACCGACGGGTGGACGCTCCACGAGGGGACGATCCTCGAGAAGGGAGTCACCCCGATGCGCAGCTTCGTCGTGGAGCCGATGCAGTGGGGTCGGCTGTTCCTCGCGGGCGATGCGGCGCACATCGTCCCGCCGACCGGCGCGAAGGGGCTCAATCTCGCGATCCGCGACGTGCACGTGCTCGCGGACGCGCTGGTCGCGTGGTACCGGGACGGCCGCCGCGCGCTGCTCGACGCGTACTCCGAGACCTGTCTCCGCCGCATCTGGCGCGCGGAGCACTTCTCGTGGTGGATGACGACGATGCTCCACCGGAGCCCGACGTCGGACGAGTTCATCCTTCGCCTGCAGCAGGCGCAGCTGCGGCAGCTCCAGACGTCGCGGGCGGCGGCGACGGCGCTGGCCGAGAACTACGTCGGGCTCGATCGCGTCTGAGCATCGTCTGACACGACAGTAGGATCACGCCGTGGCCTGGCCCCGGGACGACGCCAAGCTCGACCGCGTCCGCGCGGCCATGGAGGCGCAGGGAATGGACGCCATCGTCGCGCGCGCGCCCGACAACGTCCTCTACCTGACGAACTTCTGGGGCATGAAGGGGTTCGACGCCGTCCTCTTCCCCCGCGAGGGCGAGCCGACGCTCTTCTGCCTCGAGGCGTCGGCGGAGGACGCCGCCGGCACCGCGTGGACGTCCGACGTCTGCCTGGTCGAGGGGTACCGCGCCGACGACCCGCGGCCACCGGTGCTGCGGACGCTCGAGCGCGCGGCCGAGGCCGCGCGCGAGCACGGCGTCGTCGGGCTCGAGCTCTCGCTCGGGACGCAGGCCTCGGATCGTATGGTGGGCGAGCCGACGACCTTCACGAAGGGCTGGTTCGACGCCTTCGGCGACGCGGTCGACGCGACGCCGCTGCTCGTTGCGGCGCGCGCGATCAAGACCGAGCAGGAGCTCGAGCGCATGCGTCTTGCGAACGACATCGCGGCCGCCGCGATGGACCACGTGCGCGGGGTGATTCGACCGGGCATGACGGAAGCGCAGATCGCATCGGAGTGGCTCGGCTTCGTCCATGGCGACGGCACCGGCTGGGCCGGCCAGGTCGAGCTCGCCCTCGGCTTCTCGCTCGTCTGGGCCGGGCCGGGGATCAGGACCTTCACGGCGACGAGCAACCGGCCCGTGCTGGAGGGGGAGCCGACGCTCTTCGAGATCTGGGTCTGCGCGGACGGCTACTGGTGCGACCACACGAAGAACGTCGTCGTCGGCGAGCTCACCGAGCCGTACCGCACGCTCGAGGCGGGCCTGACGGAGGTCTACGACGCTGCGGTCGCCCACTGCAGGCCGGGCGCCAGCCTCGCGGAGCTCGACCGGCTCGTCCGCGACGGCGTCGAGCGGATCGGCTATCGCGGCCAGCCGTCCCACCCGATCTGCCACGGGGTGGGCGCCCGCGCGCACGAGCCCCCGTACGCGCACCAGGCCGGCGGCGGCGAGGTGGAGGCGGGCATGGTTCTTGCAATCGAACCAGGATGCTATTGGCAGGGAGGCGGCGGGCTTCGCCTCGAGGACAACTGGCTGATCACCGACGACGGGCCGGAGAGGCTCTGCACGTTCCCCGACGGCATCGTGAGGGCGGACGCGTGATCGATCGCACCAAGGTCTGGACAGGCGACGTGAACCGGATGGCGCTCGAACCGC
>Ga0111538_10013733_pt1 | contig 10684 bp, 9 predicted proteins | sample SoiMethybrSBSTD1_FD_79669 | JGI IMG/M metagenome (GOLD analysis project Ga0111538, IMG submission 79669) | Bulk soil microbial communities from a Populus tree surrounding site in Tennessee, USA - Soil MetaG P. TD hybrid SBSTD1 (version 2)... | ecosystem: Environmental > Terrestrial > Soil > Tree... | reverse complement strand
CTTCGAGCTCCTGCTCGCGAACGAGGACGACCCGCGGCGCCGCCTCGACCTGCTCACGGGCCGGATCGAGGACGCGATCGCCACGACGTTCAGGCAGATCGCGATGAACCGGTTCGAGCACGCGGTCCACACAGAGCGCCGCGACCAGGGCGAGCTCAGCCCGGAGCGGATCGGCGAGCTCTGGCTCGAGGCGCAGAACGCGTTGTTCGCGGACTCCGTCTCGACCGAGGGGTACATGCCCTGGTGGAGCTACATCCCGCATTTCACGGGAACACCCGGCTACGTCTACGCGTATGCCTACGGCTACCTGTTCTCGCTCGCGATCTATCGCCGCTACCTCAGCGAGGGCGAGACGATGGTGGAGCCGTACCTCGACCTGCTGCGCGCGGGAGGGTCTCGCTCGCCGGAGGAGCTCGCGCAGCTCGTCGGCCTCGACCTGACGGACCCCGCGATCTGGGCGAGCGGGATCGACGCGCTCTCCGAGGAGCTGGACGAGGCCGAGCGTCTCGCAGGCGAGCTAGGGCTCGGCTGAGCCGCGCTAACCGCTGACGCAGGACCGTCGTCTCAGTGGTTGGCAAACGTCCGGCGGCGGGATACGCTCGCCGCCAACGTATCTCTCCAAAGGAGCTCCAATGAGGAAGGTCGTGCTCTTGGCCGCGGCGCTCGTCGTTGCGCTCGGCATCTCCGCGTCGAGTGCCACGTCGGCCGCGACGGAGACGGGGGTCACCGCCCGGACGGTCACCATCGGGGGGACCTTCCCGCTGACCGGGCCGGCGTCGCTCTACGCTCCGATTCCGGCGGCGATGAAGGCGTACTTCTCGTACGTCAACTCGCGGAAGGGCCCGGACGGCAAGCGCGGCGTCTACGGCCGCCAGATCGTGTTCAAGTACTACGACGACGGCTACAACCCGGCCAACTCGGTGCAGCTCACGCGCAAGCTCGTCGAGGAGGACAAGGTTTTCGCAGTCGTCGGGGCGCTCGGGACCGCGGTCAACGAGTCGATCAGGCCGTACCTGAACGCGCGGAAGGTGCCCCAGATCCTCAACTCGACGGGCGCGTCGGTGTTCGCGGACGCGACGAAGTACCCGTGGACCGGCGGTTGGCAGCCGGCCTACGACTACGAGGCGCGGATCTTCGGCCAGGCGATCGCTCACAACAGCCCGAACGCGAAGATCGCGGTTCTCTTCCAGAACGACGACTTCGGTGAGGAGCTCGTGAACGGGCTCAAGACCGGACTCGGCGCCAAGGCGTCCAACATCGTCGCGACGGAGTCGCACGAGGCGACGGCCGCCGACGTTCGTGCGCAGGTCGCGAAGCTCCGTGCCTCAGGCGCCTCGATCTTCGTGATCTTCACGACGCCGAAGTTCGCGATCCAGTCCTACGCGATCGCGAACGCGCTCCGGTGGTCGCCCGCGGTGATCTACACGACCTCGGTGTCCGCGACCGACACGTTCCTCACGCTCGCGAAGAGCTCCGGCGGTGGCGACCTCCCGAACAGGACGTACACGACGCAGTACCTGAAGGATCCCGCCAACCCGGCGTGGGACAACGACAGCGCCATGAAGCTCTACAAGCAGGTCATGGCGAAGTACGCCCCGAATGCCCGGGTCACCGACGGCCTCAACTTCTACGGCGTCGCGACGGCCGAGGCGTTCGTCCAGCTGCTCTACAAGGCCGGGAAGAACCCGACGCGGGCGGCGCTCATGAAGGCCTTCCGCAGTTGGAGCGACGCGAACCAGTTCCTCCTCCCCGGCAACCGGCAGAAGACGGGTGGGGCGGACCAGCTGCCGATCCAGTGCGAGCGGATCATCAAGTTCACGGACGGCACGTTCCAGCCGGTCTCGAAGCTCAAGTGCGACACGAAGAAGGCGACGTAGCCAACGCTCTACCGATCGTTCCGAGGGGCGGGAGAGATCCCGCCCCTCGGCGCCTCAGCGTCGGTCGCCCGGCCGGTACTCGGCCCAGTACTGCTCCATCTGCGTGAGGCGCGTCGAGCGGTGGACGAGGTCGGTTGCGGCGATGTTGACCGCGCGAACGACCCAGTCGGAGTCGTCGACGTCGAGCACGTTGAGGCAGCCGGGCGCCTGCTCGAAGCGGCCGAGGAAGAGCCGCTCGCCGGTGAGCGCGTAGGAGAGGATGGCGCGGTTCACCGCGCCGTGCGCGACGACGAGCGCCGTGTCCCAGCCGCCGTCGGTCACGAGCCGTCCGATCGCGGGAAGCACGCGGTCGAACAGCTCGCCGATCGTCTCACCGCCGAGGAAGCGCTTGTCGTTCGGCACGATCCCGTGGAAGGCGTGGACGAACGCCTCCTCGAGCTCCTCGGGCGGGATCGCCGCGAACCGGTCGCCGGCGATCTCGCGCAGCTCCGGCCAGGTCTCGACGTCGCGGCCCGGGGCGACGAGCGCAGCGGTTTCCGAGGTGCGCGGGAGCCCGCTCGCGATCACGCGGTCGAGCTCGACGCTGTCGAGGAGCGCGCGGGTCGCCTCGGCCTGCTCGCGTCCCTCCGCCGTCAGCGGGACGTCGTCGGGCGCGACCGGCCGGCCCTCGTCGTCGAAGTACGCCACGGCACCGTGGCGCATGAGATACAGCCGCCTACGCAACGACCTCGGCGAGAAGCCGGAGCGCCTCGGGCTGGCGCGCCTGGAGCACGAGGGTCGTCACGCCGCTCTCGCGGAAGGCGGCGACGCGGTCGGCGATCCTTGCTCGGTCGCCCACGAGGGCGACCTCGTCGACGAGCGCGTCCGGGACTGCGGCGATCGCCTCGCTCTTCTTGCCTGCGAGGTAGAGATCCTGGATCGTCGCCGCGGCGTCGCCGTACCCGTAGCGCTCCGCGAGCCGGGTGTAGAAGTTCTGGCCCTTCGCGCCCATGCCGCCGACGTACAGCGCGAGGAGCGGCTTCAGGAAGTCGCGCGCGGCCTCGACGTCGTCGGCGAGGACGACCGGCACGTGCGCGGCGAGATCCCAGCCTTCCGGCCTCCCGCCGCGGCGCGCAAAGCCCTCCTCGAGCATCGGCGCGTGGGTCTCGGCGAAGTGCTCCGGCGAGAAGAAGATGGGGAGCCAGCCGTCGGCGATCTCCGCTGCGAGCGCGACGTTCTTCGGCCCGATCGCCGCGAGGTAGATGGGGACGTCGGCGCGCCGAGGATGGACGATGATCTTGAGGGGCTTGCCGAGCCCGGTCGCGTCGGGGCCCGAGTACGGTATGTCGTAGTGGTCCCCGTGGTGCTCGAGCGGCCGCTCGCGACGGAGGATCGTCCGCACGATCTCGACGTACTCGCGCGTGCGGGTCAGCGGCTTCCCCCACGCCTGGCCGTGCCAGCCCTCGGCGACCTGCGGGCCGCTCGTGCCGAGGCCGAGGAGCACGCGGCCGCCGGAGAGCAGGTCGAGCGTCGCTGCCGTCGCCGCGGTCGTCGCCGGCGAACGGGCGGGCATCTGCATGATCGCGGTGCCGAGCCGGATCTTCTCCGTGCGGCCGCCGATCCAGGCGAGCGGCGAGACTGCGTCCGAGCCGTACGCCTCCGAGGTCCAGACGGAGTGGAAGCCGCAGCGCTCCGCCTCCTCGGCGAGCCCGACCCAGAATCCCGGGTCGTCGTACCCCAGTTGCAGCCCGAGGCGCACGCGGGGATCCTAGTCCGCATGACCAACTCCCTCTTTTCGCCCGAGTACCTCGACGCGCGTGGACGCTACCGCGCCTTCATGGACGAGCACGTGTACCCGAACGAGGCGGCGATCGGCCGCGAGGACGCCGCCGCGCTGGCGCTCGTCGAGGAGCTCCGCGGGCGCGCGCGGGAGGCGCGGCTGTGGGCGCCGCACGTGCCGCCCGAGGCCGGCGGCACCGGCCTCGGCTTCCTCTACTACGCGTGCCTCAACGAGGAGATCGGCCGCTCGACGTACGCGCAGCTCGTGTTCGGCTGCCAGGCGCCCGACGCCGGGAACGCGGAGATCCTCCACCTGTTCGGGACCGACGAGCAGAAAGACCGCTTCCTGCGACCCCTGGTCGCGGGCGAGGTGCGGTCGTTCTTCTCGATGACCGAGCCGGAGGTCGCCGGCTCCGACCCGACGCTGCTCCGCACGCGGGCCGTGCGCGAGGGCGACGAGTGGGTGATCGACGGTCACAAGTGGTTCTCCAGCGGTGCCGACGGCGCCGCGTTCGCCGTGGTCTTTGCGATCTCCGACCCGAACGCTGAGCCGCATCGCCGCGGGACGATGATTCTCGTCCCCGCCGATGCGCCGGGCGTGGAGGTGGTGCGCGCGGTCCCGGTCATGGGGCACGTCGGGCGAGGCTGGAGCACACATTGCGAAGTGCGCTACACGGGCGTGCGCGTCCCGGTCGCGAACACGCTCGGGGCCGAGGGCGACGCCTTTCGGATCGCGCAGAAGCGGCTCGGCCCCGGGCGCATCCACCACGTCATGCGCTGGCTCGGCCAGATGCAACGGGCGTTCGAGCTGATGTGCCGCTACGCGAACGAGCGCGAGGCGTTCGGCGGGCCGCTCGCCGGCAAGCAGACCGTGCAGAACTGGGTCGCCGACTCGGCGGCCGAGATCCAGGCCTGCCGGCTGCTCACGATGGACGCTGCACGGAAGATCGACGAGGGGTCGGAGGCCCGGGTCGAGGTCTCGCTGCTCAAGTTCTACGCGGCGCGGGTGCTCTGCGACGTGATCGACCGCGCGATCCAGGTGCACGGCGCTCGAGGGCTGACGGACGAGACACCGCTGGCAGTGATGTCGCTGATGGCCCGCGGCGCGCGGATCTACGACGGCCCGGACGAGGTCCACCGCATGGTCGTCGCACGGCGGATCCTGCGCTCCTTCTCCGACGGCGCGGGATGGACCTTCTCGTAACCTGAGACGACGGTCATGAGATCCTCGCTGCCGACGCGCCGCCGCTCCGGCGGGCCGCTGCTCCTCGAGCTCGACCTGTCACGCGGCGTGGCGGAGGCGCCGCCGGCCACGCCGCTCCGAGTGATGGGCGCGCGGGCGGTCCCCGTCCTCCAGGCGTTGGTCGACGCGCTCCGGCGGGCGGAGCGCGACCCGCAGGTCGCCGGCCTGGTCGCGCACGTCGGGCAGCGTCCGATCAGTCTCGCTCAGTCCGCCGAGCTTCGCGACGCCGTGGCACGGTTCCGCCGCTCCGGGAAGGTCGCGGTGGCCTGGACGGAGAGCTTCGGGGAGCTCGGGGTCGGCAACGTCGGCTACCACCTGGCGTCGGCGTTCGAGGAGATCTGGCTGCAGCCGAGCGGCGACGTCGGCCTCACGGGCGTGGTCGCCCGCGCGGTGTTCGTCCGCGAGGCCCTCGACCGGCTCGGCGTCGAGCCGCAACTCGGCCAGCGGCACGAGTACAAGACCGCGGCCGACACGTTTCTCCGCAGCGGCATGTCCGACGCGGGTCGAGAGATGGCACGCCGGCTCGCCGAGTCGGCGACGGAGACGATCGTCCGCGACGTCGCCGCGTCCCGAGGCCTCGACCCGGCGACCGTGCGCGAGCTCATCGACCGGGCGCCGCTCACCGCGGCCGAGGCGCTCGAGGCCCGGCTCGTCGACCGGCTCGGGTACCGCGACGAGGTGTACGCCGCGCTGCGCTCAACGGTGGGCGATGTGCGCCTGCTGTACGTCGAACGCTACGGCCGCCGTCGCGAGCGCCGCGGGACGCTGCGGCGCGCCGTGACCGGCCGTCACCGCCCTGTCGTCGCGCTCGTCCGCGCGTCCGGCCCGATCCACCTGGGGCGCGCTTCGTCGTTCCCGTTCGGCGGGCCGAACGTCGGCTCCGACACGCTCGGTGCGACGCTGCGTGCTGCCGCGCGCGAACCATCGGTCAAGGCGGTCGTCCTTCGCGTGGACAGCCCGGGCGGGTCGTACGTCGCGAGCGACGCGATCCGCCGGGAGGTGCTCGCTCTCCGGCGCACCGGGCGTCCGGTCATCGCCTCGATGGCGACGGTCGCCGCCTCCGGCGGCTACTACATCGCCATGCCGTGCGATGGCGTCGTCGCAGGCGCGACGACTCTCACGGGGTCGATCGGCGTGCTCGCCGGGAAGCAGGTCGTGAGGGACACGCTCGGTCGGGTGGGCCTCAGGGTCGACAGCGAGGCGGTCGGCGCGCACGCGGAGATGTTCTCGGCGCAGCGTCCCTTCACCGACGAGGAGTGGCGGCGTCTCGAGGAGTGGCTCGATCAGGTGTATGCGGACTTCACCGAGAAGGCGGCCGCCGATCGCGGGATGCCGGTCGAGCGGCTGCGCGACGTTGCCCGCGGACGCGTCTGGACGGGTGCCGACGCGCTCACGCGCGGCCTCGTCGACCGGCTCGGAGGTCTCGAGGAGGCTGTCGAGCTCGCCTGCGAGCGCGCCGGCCTACGACGCGACGACGTCGACGTCCGCACGCTGCCCCACGTCGGCATCCTCCAGCGGCTCCGGCCGCCGGAGTCCAGCGAGCGCCCGGCCTCGGCGTACGTGGAGGCGCGCGGCCAGTCGCTGCTCGCCGGGGCCCTCGCCGCGCTCGGCCTGCCTCCCGTCGGCGGCGTTCTCACGCTGCCCGTGGTGTGGGAGCTGTCGTGAGCCGCGCCTGCCGCGGGCGAAGCCCCGCCTCAGAGACCGGTCTTCGTCAAGGGGAGCGAGTGCCGAATCTGTGCCACTCGATCCCCAGGCGCGTCAGGAAGCAAACGCGGCTGGCGTCGCTTCGACGATCCACTGGGGTGTCTCGACCAGCGGCGGAGCGTCGACGATGAACTCGACGTAGCGTCGGCGTGCTTCGTCTGGGTCGAATCCGAAATGGGCGAGGATCTCGCTCACGCGGAGAAAGCGAGGCGCGCGGACGAGCCCGGCGGTGGCGGGGAAGCTCGTCCAGTGAGCGTCGTACGGCGAGGCGCACACCCCTGCCTCGACCGGATTCCGCACGACGTAGCGGAGCGTCCAGAGGAACTGCTGTTCGCTCGTCTGGAGCACCGCGCCGAAGTGGGCTGCGAATACATGGGCCGTTCGACGCCAGCGTCGATCGAATCGAAATGCGTAGCGCTGGTTGAGTCCTTGCATGAACCGCGAGAGGCCGGCTTCAGGGCAGCGAAGGATCCCGTGCCAGTGGTTTGGCATCAGCGACCAACCGAAGCAGTCGAGCCTGTGCTTCTCGATTGCCGCTGCGAATAACGCGTCGAACTCCGTGTAGTCGCCGTCGTTCAGGAAGATCGCCTGGCGGTTGCTCCCACGCGCGAAGAGGTGGTAGATCGCTCCCTCGATCCAATTTCGTTTGGGCGTCGCCATCCGTTCACCATAAAGGCAACAGTGAGCTCGACGGCCGCTGTGGAAACACCGGCACTGAATCGACACAGCTCGGTGTTGACAGAAACCGGTCTCTGAGGCCGGTGTCGAACGACGTCACGCCAGCGGCGGCGGCATCCCGACCTGCTCGTCGGCCGCGGTGCGCGGGCCGGGGAGGGTCGGGAAGCGGAAATCGATCGGCGAGCGTCCCGGTTGGACAACCCACGCATGACCCGTCTCGCCGGACTCGAGTGCAACCCATGCCGCTTCGGCGACGTCGGCCGCGGTCAGCAGCGGGAACCCGGCGTCCTCGAGCGCCGAACGGGCCGCGCCCGCGACCATCGGAGTGTCCGCGAAGCCCGGGCAGATGGCGTTGATCGCGATGCCACGGGCTCCCAGTGCCGGCGCGACGCTGCGGACGAAGCCCACGACGGCGTGCTTCGTCAGCGCGTAGACCGGATCGTCGGGCACGGCCGTCAGGCCCGCGAGCGAGGCGGTGCACACGATCCGGCCCCCGGCGGGCATCACCCGTGCGAGGTGACGAACGCCCAGTACGACGCCGTCGACGTTCACCGCGATCGCCCGGCGGTAGCCGTCGAGCGCAAGTAGCGCCGGGTCGGCCTCCCCGCCGAGGACGCCGGCGTTGAGGCAGGCCACGTCGACCGCCCCGACGGCCTCCCAGTGCTCCGAGTCGGCGACATCGAAGCCCGTCACGAGATCGAGCGACTCGACCTCGAACCCCTCGGCCCGCAGCCGCCACACGAGCGCGGCGCCGATCCCCGACGCACCGCCGGTGACGAGCGCGCGTTTCACGGGACGAGGACGACCTTGCCCGTCGACCGCCGCTCGGCGACGAGTCGGAGTGCAACGTCGGCCTCGGCGAGCGGGAACGTCGACCCGACGACCGGCGAGACGTCGCCGGCCATCCATCGCCCGAGTACCTCGCGGGCGGCCTCCTGCACCGCTCGAGGCCGGAGCTTCATGAAACGGCCGAGATAGAACCCTGCGATCGAGGCGTTCCGTCCGACGAGCAGCGCCGGGTCGACCGGCTGCCAGGCGCCGCCCGCGAAGCCGATGCCGACGATCGTCCCGAGCGGCGTCAGCGCCTTGAGGGCCGACGCGAACAGCTCGCCGCCGACCTGGTCGAGGATCACGTCGAACGGGTCGAGGCCCGCGAGCTCGTCATAGGTGACGGCCGCGGCTCCGAGCTGCCGGACGTGCTCGAGCTTCTCGACGGAGCCCACGGCCCCGACGACATCGGCGCCGAGCGCGCGGGCGACCTGGATGCCCGCGCTGCCGACGCCGCCCGCGGCGGCCGTCACGAGGACGCGCGAGCCGGGCTCGATGCGAACCTGCCGCGTGAGCGGGATCCAGGCCGTCAGGAATGCCAGCAACAAGGCCGCGCCTTCCTCGAACGACCCCGACTCGGGCAGGTCGAACAGCCAGTCGTCGTCCGCCACCGCCTGCTCGGCGTAGCCGCCGCCGTCCTCCCGGACGAAGCCGATCACGCGGCGGCCGTCGTCCGTCACGCCCGCGATCTCCGAGCCCGGCACGAAGGGCAACGGGGGCGCCTGAGGGTAGCGGCCCTCGCGGATCAGCACGTCGGCGTAGTTGACGCCGGCTGCGCGCACATGCACGAGCGTCTGCCCTTCGCCCGGAACCGGGTCCGGTACCTCGCGCAGCTCGAGCCGCCGCTCCTCGTCGAGGACGACGGCCCTCACGCGGTCACCGGCCGGCTCACCGCCCGGTGAACTCGGGCGGACGCTTCTCGATGAACGCGGCGACGCCCTCGGCGCCGTCCTCGGAGCGCAGGCAGCGGACGAACCCGTCCGCCTCGCGTCGCAGCCCCTCCTCGAGCGGCAGGTCGCGCGTCGTCCGCGCCAGCTCTCTGAGGACGGCGACGGCGTGCGGTGACTGTGACGCGATCCGCCCCGCCACCGCCAGCGCTGCGTCCTCGAGCTCTGCTGCCGGGACGACCTTCTCGACGAGGCCCCATGCGTGGGCGGTGGCCGCGTCGACGAAGTCCCCGGTCAGGTTGAGGAACATCGCGCGCCCGTGCCCCACGAGGCGCGGCAGCCGCTGTGTCCCGCCGCCCCCGGGGATCAGGCCCAGCTTGATCTCGGGCTGGCCGAGCGTCGCGTCGTCGGCGCAGATGCGCACGTCGCAGCACATGGCGAGCTCGAGGCCGCCGCCGAGGCAGTACCCGCGGATCGCGGCGACGAACGGCGTCCGCGCAGCGTCCATCCGCCGGCCGACCTGCTGGATCCCGCGTGCGGACCCGCCCTCGGAGGCCGACTCGCGCAGTGCCGGGAACTCCTTGATGTCGGCCCCGGCGACGAACGCGCGGTCGCCCGCCCCGCGCAGCACGATCGCCCGGACGGCGTCGTCCGTGTCGAGCTCCTCGAGCTCCGCCTCGAGCTCTTCGAGCAGGGCGGCGGAAAGGGCGTTCATCGGTGGGTTGTCGATCGTCACGAGGGCGACAGCATCGCGGCGCTCCGAGGCGACGTACCGACCCACGGACGACATCTAGCGCTGCTCCGCCGCGACAGCGGTGGAGAAGCGCTCTCGCAGCGCCGTCTTCCGGAACTTCCCGACGGCGGTCTTCGGGATCTCGTCCACGTACTCGAATCGGTCGGGCAGCCAGAACTTCGCGAACTGCGGGGCGAGGTGGTCGCGGAGCTCGGCGTCGGTCACCGAGGCGCCCTCGCGCAGGACGACGACCCCGAGCGGGCGCTCCGCCCACTTCTCGTCGGGAACGGCGATCACGGCGGCCTCGGCCACGGCCGGGTGTCCCATCAGCGCGTTCTCGAGCGCGACGGTGGAGATCCATTCGCCGCCCGACTTGACGAGGTCCTTCGCGCGGTCCTGGATCTCGACGTAGCCGTCGCGACCGATCGTGACGATGTCGCCCGTCCGAAACCAGCCGTCCTCGGTCCAGCGGTCGGCGGCCTCGGGCGCCTCGTAGTACGAGGAGGCGACCGACGGGCCGCGCACCTCGAGCTCGCCCATGCTCTCGCCGTCCCACGGCACGAGGCCATCGCCGCCGCGGGCGCGGATCTCGACGAACGGGATGGGCGGCCCCTGCTGGGCGCGCTTGTCGTACGCGGCGGCTCCGGACAGCCCCAGCTCCTGGCCCGGCGCGCCGGAGATCGTCCCGATCGGGGACATCTCGGTCATGCCCCAGCCGTGCGTGATGTGAAGGCCGTGACGCTCGGCGAACGCCTCGATCATCGCGCGCGGCGGAGCCGAGCCGCCGACGGTCATCGTCCGCATGCGCGAGAGATCCCAGCCGCCCGGGTTCGCATCGAGCGCCTGGAGGATCCCCATCCAGATCGTCGGGACGCCGGCGCTGACCGTCACCCGCTCGGACTCGAAGGCTTCGAGCAGGCTCAGGGGGTCGAGGTGCGGCCCGGGGAAGACCTGTTTCGCGCCGACGAGCGTGCAG
>Ga0111538_10013732_pt1 | contig 10685 bp, 6 predicted proteins | sample SoiMethybrSBSTD1_FD_79669 | JGI IMG/M metagenome (GOLD analysis project Ga0111538, IMG submission 79669) | Bulk soil microbial communities from a Populus tree surrounding site in Tennessee, USA - Soil MetaG P. TD hybrid SBSTD1 (version 2)... | ecosystem: Environmental > Terrestrial > Soil > Tree... | reverse complement strand
GGGCGGCGCTTCCTGGGCGAGCAGCGGGCGGTGCGGGCGCGGGACGACTTGCTCGCCGTCGTGTCCCACGATCTCAGGGGCCCGCTCTCGGGTGTCCTGCTTCAAACCGAGGTGATGCTGCACGTGACAGGGCCCGCTGATCAGACAGGCGAAAACATAGTGCGCGGCGGCGCCGAGCGCATACGGAGATTGGCGGCTCACATGAAGGCCCTGACCGACGACCTCTTGGATCTGGCGAGCATCGAAGCGCACCGCTTCGCCTTGCACCTCAGATCCGTGGAGAGCCGTGAACTGGTCGAGGAGGCTCTGCTGGTCGCTTCCCCGCTCGCTCAGGCCAAGCGGATCACCCTCACGGTGGAGTTGATCGATGTGCCGAGGCTGGAAGCCGACCCGGAGCGGATCTTCCGGGTGCTGTCGAACCTGCTCGGCAATGCGATCAAGTTCACCCCCGAAGGGGGTACCGTCACCATCCGCACGGAACGCCGCGACGACAACTTGGCGATAGCGGTCGCCGACACCGGCCCCGGCATCGCCACCGACCAGCTTCCCCACCTCTTCGAGCGCTACTGGAAAGCCCAAGCGACGGGCCAGCCGGGAGCAGGGCTGGGCCTCTACATCGCCAGCGGAATCGTGGAGGCCCACGGCGGGAAGATCTGGGCTGAGTCCTCTGCCGCCGGCGCCCGGTTCACCTTCATTCTGCCGCTCGCGCGCTGAGCCCGGTCAGCTAGGCGGAGACTCCGGACGGCTGATCCGCCGTCGGGCGGGCTCTCGGGATCGAGAAGAAGAATGTGCTGCCCCGACCGAGGGTGCTCTCGACCCAGATGTGGCCGCCGTGAGCTTCGACGATGCCCTTGGCGATGGGAAGTCCGAGACCAGCCCCTCGACGATCCCCTCTCGTCGCCTGCCAGAAGCGGTCAAAGACACGAGGGACGTTACTGGGCTCGATCCCGCTACCGCTGTCCGCCACCCAGAAGACGACCTCCTGATCGTTCGACGCCGCGCCAACCGTGATCCAGCCTCCCGCCGTCGTGAACTTGATTGCGTTTCCGATCAGGTTCTCGAACACCTGCACGAGTCGGTCGTGCTCACCCCAGACGTCGCCGACGTCCTTCGCGAGGTCCAGTCGAAGATCGACGGACGAGGACGTCGCGAGCATCTTCTGCGCCTCCACCGCCTCGACGACGAGCTCGCCTCCCGACAATCGCGCCCGCTGGATCGGGAGCTGTCCCATCTCGATGAGGCTCACATCCAGGAGATCTTGAATCAGTTGGTTTATTCGCGTTGCCGCGCGGTGGATGACCTCGATCGGCTTCCGAGACCGTCGCTCGAATTCCGGACGTGCCCGCTCGAGCGCCGATGTTTGCATCAGGATCGTGGAGACCGGATTCCGCAGATCGTGGGCCACGACGCCGAGCACCTGATCGCGGCGCTGCGTTGCCTCGACCGAAGCGCGATAGAGGCGTGCGTTCTCGATTGCCACGGCGGATCGGTCAGCCAGAGGTTCAGCCCAACGAAGATCGTCCTGTCCGTAAACGCGATCCGGGCTCGAGGAGCCGAACAGCAACACGCCCAGGGGCTCCCCCCGCACCAACAGGGGCACCCCGATGACCGACGTGAGACCGATGGCCCGGAGGACCTGTAGGTGTTCCGGGCTTTGCGCAACCGACCCGAGGAACTGTGGCGTGACACGCTCGACGACGACGGATCGTCTTCCTTCGAGCACGGACCGGGCGAGATGAGGGAGATCGCGGTTGGCCGGCAGCTGCTCGAGAACCGCACACAGCGCCGCATTGCCAGGGTCGGCGCTCGCCACCTTCAGTCGCCGCATGTGCCCATGCTCCTCCAGCACATCGATGGCGCACCAGTCAGCGACGCTTCGAACGGCCAATTCGGTCACGGTCGCCAAGGTCTTCTCGTAATCGAGCGAGGCAGACAGCGCGACGCTGACTTCGGCCAGCAAGCGCCGTTCCCGTTCCATTCGCCTTCGCTCGGTGATGTCCTCCGAGATGCCGAGCAGATAAAGCGGGTTGCCGGACGGATCGAGGATCGGAACCTTCTTCGTGGACAGGAGGCGAACGCCATGGTGGCGCGTCTGTATCGGTTCCTGGTCGATGTCCACCCGGCCGACCTTCAGGGTCTCCCGATCTTTCCGGACGAAGAACTCGGCCTGTTCCGGGGGCCAAAAGTCGAAGTCGCTCTTTCCGGTGAGTACCGCACTCGGCCATCCCAACAAGTCCTCGCCGGCGCGATTGACGCGCACGAACCGCAGCGACTCACTGTCCTTGATGAACAACATGAGGGGAACGTTCTCGATGATCGCGTCGAGGAAGACGTTGGCATCCCGGAGCTGTTTCTCGACATGCTTGCGCTCCGTGATGTCCTGGATCTGCGCGACGTAGTACAGGGCCGCGCCGGCGGGGACACGAAGAAGCGACGCGCTGAACATGATGTCGACGACGGTCGCGTCCTTGCGGATGTAGCGCTTTTCGATCTGGTATCTCGGAATCTCGCCGCGAGCCAACTGCTCTGCGGACGCACGATCGATGTCGCGGTCCTCGGGGTGCGTGATGTCTCGAAACGTCAGGTTCGCCAGCTCGGCGGCGTCGTGGCCGACGACCTCGCAGAACGCCGAGTTCACTCGGACGAAGTGGCCGTCGAGAGACACCAGCGCCGTCCCGACGGGTGCGTCATCGATCGTGTGCCGAAGCTGCTCGGACTCGCGCAGCGCCTCCTCCACCAGCCGTCGTTGCGTCAGGTCGCGCGTGACCTTGGCGAAGCCGAGCAGGCTGCCATTCGCCGGATCTCTGACGGCCGCGATGACGACGTTCGCCCAGAAACGCGAGCCGTCCTTGCGCACGCGCCAGCCTTCACACTCGAATCGTCCCACCTCGGCCGCCTGTTCCAGCGCGCGATCGCACAGGCCCGCGCGGACATCCTCTTCCAGGTAGAACCGCGAGAAGTGTTGACCGATGATCTCTTCAGCCCTGTATCCCTTGATGCGTTCCGCGCCGAGGTTCCAGGTGGTGACGATCCCGTTCGGATCGAGCATGAAGATCGCGTAGTCGACGACGCTCTCGACGAGCAAGCGAAACTGCTCCTCGGACGCGCGCGGAGGCGTCGTGGCTCGGAGGTCCTCGCTGTTTGACATCAGGAGGTGTTGGGGCGTGTGAAGCTGGTGTCGAGGCACGACCCCCGTCAAGGCCGGACGGTATCGGTCGGAGCCTGATTGCAGCCGCTCCAGACTTGTCAGGTTTGGTCCCGAGAGGTGGTCCTGAACCAACCTGACCCGCGCGAGTGAGTCGCGCGATCGATCACGCGGTGGGGAGCTGGGCGAAGAACACGCGCAACTGATCCTGCAACGGCCCAGGATCGACGTTCCACAAGCTCCCCATCTGGCGCGCCATCTCCACGATCGACCGCTCACCGTCGATCATCGACAGCACGTTGGCTGTGAACACCGAGGTCCGGCCGAGGACCGCCATCGCCGGCGTGACCGGGACGGGCTGGAACGGATTCGCCACCCACGGGGGAATCGCTTCGGGAACTTCGACGGGAGCTGCATCGCCGGTCTTTCGGGCGGCGAAGCGAAACGCCAGATCGGAACGCCAGTTACCGCTGATCGGCGAGTGGAAGTAGGGCAGGTAATGCCGGTCGTGGCAGGTGAGCTCGAACGCGCTCGCGCTCACGACGTCCAGCACCTCTTCGATGCTGTAGGCGCGGGATTGCATGGCCTGAAAGCGAAGCGGCCCGATGTTCACCCACACGCCGCCGGGGCGAAGGACCCGGTTGATGGCGGCGGCGGTCGTGCGCACGTCGGCGCGCGCCACGTCGATGAACCACGACGTCACCACCACGTCTAACGATGCGGGCGTGAACGGCGCATGGAGGGCGTCCGCGTAGATCAACGCCAGGCCGTCTCGCCGGGTGGCCGGACCGGAAAGGACGCGATCGACGACCACGACCTCGTCCGAGACCGGGTCGACGGGGAGCTCCGGGAGCACGATCGGCTCACCGGCGAGCAGCTGCGCGGTGACCAGGAATGGAAACGGGTTCACGTCGAGGGCGAACGTCCAGTCGGGCGAGCAGGCGTCGTGGATGTCGATCGCGAGTCGACCGGTTCCCGCGCCGTAGACGGCGACACGGGCGGGACGCTCCGGCAACAGCGGCGCGACGAGCTCCAGCGTCTTCGCGCACTCGCTGCCACCCCAGAACCAGTCGCGGAACAGGTTCTCGTAACACTCCAGGATCGCCGTCTGCTCGCCCGCCTCGGGCCGCGGCGGGATCGCCTCGCGGCCAAGCTGGTCAGCTTCCTCGCGCAGCGGCTGGAACAGCTCGTTCATCCATTCGACACTGACGATCAGGCCGTCGGCAAGACGGCGCAAGCGCCTGCTCGTCCTCGGCAGGACGTCGCGCGACTGCGCCTCCTCGCGCAAGGCCGACACCCTCAGCCCGACCCCGGTCGCGTAGCTGTCGAGCCGCCGCAACCACAGCGCGCGCCAGAACCGCGGATCGGGAAGCAGGCACGGCAAGCCGCCGTACACCGGATAGCGCGCGCTGCAAGCGTCGCAGGCAAACTCGCCGTCCGCGGCCACCAGGTTGCGGCCGCATCGGGGGCAACCGAGCGCCTCCGCCAGCCCCGACGAAACCGAACTCGCTCTAGGCCCGCCGGCAGCCACGCGGGCAGTCTTGCCCCGGGGAGGGAGCCGGTCAAGGCGGGGGGCCGGGCTGGGCCCGTGAGGTATCGGGGGTCTTCGGCTACTCTGCCCGGATGACACTGCAAGTGATTGGTCCCGCGTTCGGCAGGACGGGCACCGACTCGATGCGCGAGGCGCTCAAGATCCTAGGGTTCGGGCCCTGTCATCACATGCTGGAAGTGAACGCGTCCGAAGAGCAGAAGCGGATGTGGCGCGAATTGGTGCAAGGCGCGCCGCCCCGGTGGGAACTGTTATTCGCGGGGTACGGCAGCGCGATGGACTGGCCGTCGGCGTACTACTGGAGAGAGCTGATCGCGTTCTATCCGCAGGCGAAGGTCGTGCTGACGTACCGGACCGCCGAGAGCTGGTGGAAGAGCTTCGAGCAAACGATCGTGCAGGGCATCCAGCAGAGCACCGAGCCGGAGTCACTCGGCGTCGCACTCGTTCGAGACAAGGTCTTCGGCGGCCGCCTCGATCGCGACCATGCCATCGCGATGTACGAGGAGAACGTGAAGGCGGTGAAGGCGACGGTCGCGCCGGAGCGACTGCTGGTTCACACGCTGGGCGACGGTTGGAAACCGCTGTGCGCGCACCTCGGCGTGCCGGTGCCCGCGCAACCCTACCCGAGTCGCAACACCACGAACGACTTCCGGAACATGATCCTGAAGCCGCCGCCTCAGTGATCGCGCCCCATCGGATCACCGCCTCGATCGGCACCCACACCGCCGGTCTGTGATTGGTCGCCTGGCCTGTCCGCTCATTGAACCTGCGACTCCGTCGGAGGCACCACCGGGGACGACGGGGCCACGCGCCCCTCCCGACTGCCCATGCTGTTGACCCGCGCGCCCGGAGAAGCGAGCCTTGCCGAGATCGTGGAATCACCAGTCATGGTAGCAACTTGGCGGATCCGTCTTGGCCTGCTGGCCCTGGTCCTGGCCGCTTCGTGTGGTCGCCAGAGGCTGAACGACGACGCCGGCACGCTCCCGCCGACGGGATCCGCCGGGACTGGCGTGGGTGTCGGAGGGCAGTCGGCCGGCACCGGCGGCTGTGGCAGCTGCCCGTCGTCGATGTTGCCCGTCGCCGCGCGAGACATCGTCTACAGCCCCACGCGCAACCAGATCTTCGCCAGCGTCTACGGCGACGCCGACGCGTACGCGAACACGATCGTCGTCATCGATCCGTCGACGTCGTCCGTCGTCTCGTCGATCCCGATCGGTTCGAACCCGCGGGCGCTGGCGCTGTCCAGCGACGGCTCGACCTTGTGGGTTGCGATCGACGGCGCGCACTCGTTCCGCAAGGTGACGCTGGGCTCGACACCACCCGTCGTCGGGCCACTGGTGCGTCTCCCGAACGCGCAGCCCGCGCGCTATTTCAGCGTGGACGCGATGACCACGCTTCCGGGCGCGGGGGCGCCGCTCGCGATCGCGATGTCCGACGGGTACGTGACCGAGCTCCGCGTCTACGACGACGGGGTTCCTCGTGCGGCCGGCATTCCGAACAGCTACACGGTCTCCGCGCTGGCGGCGGGGCCGTCCGGGCTCATCTTCGGCCTCGACAGCAGCTCCCGCGTGCTCTACGTGTTCAGGGTCGACTCCACGGGGATCGCGAAGGCGACGCCGTTCTTCGGCCTGATTCGCAACTACACAGCCGGGCTCATCTACTCGGGCGGGCGGGTTTTCACGGACGGCGGTGAGGTGATCGACGTGAGCAATCCTGACTCACCGACCTGGGAGGGCAGCCTGCCGTTCCAGGGGAGGATCGACCTGCGCGACCCGCAGTCGTATCTGATGATGACGACGACCGGCGCATTTCCGATCAGGGCGGAGATCCGGATCATCTCGACGACGACGGGCAGCCAGATGGGATCGGTGGCGGTTCCGACCGCCGTCACCAGCGCTCTGAGCACATACGCCGCGAAGCTGATCTACGCCGGCGGCGATTCGGTGGCGCTCATCGGGTACAACTACGCCGGGTTCGCGACCACCCCGGGGCTAGCGATCATCCACGATCCCACCTTCGGCATGGCGATCCGCGGGACCGGCGGCACGGGCGGAACAGGCGGCGACGTCGGAACCGGCGGCGTTGGCGGCGCGGGCGGAATGGGCGGTGCGCCCGACCTTTGCCCGGGATGCACGTTCGCCACCGTTCCCGCCTACGGCGCGCACATGACCTTCGATCCGCGCCGCAACCTCATCTACATCGCCGCGCACGGGGCGGCGCCCTCACACCCGGGCTCGATCGTCACCGTCGACACCGCGACGGCGGCGGTGACGTCGATGGTCCCGGTCGGCAACGATCCGCAGGTGCTGGGGCTGTCCGACGACGGAACGGCGTTGTGGGTCGGCCTGGCAGGCGACCACCGGGTGCGCCGGCTGGCGCCAGCGCCGACGCCGGTCCCGGGTCCCACCTATCCGCTGCCGATGCTGCTGACGACGGGCGAACAATCCGTGCCGTACGCGGTCGTGGTCCTCCCCGGGGCGCCGTCGTCGATCGCGGTGGGCGTCTACGGCAGCACCTCCGGCGGTCGGGGCGTGTTCATCCTGGACGACGGCCAGCTGCGCGCGAACTACCTGCAGCCGCCCGAGGTGTCGGCGTACCACCTCACCAACGGACCGCCGGGATTCCTGATCGGGGCCGGCGACTCCTACAACCTCGTCATGTTCAGGCTGGGCACCGTGGGCGCGACGTACGAATCGTATGGCGGGTTGTTCAGCGCGCTGAACGGGCTGGCGTACGGAAATGGATTCGTCTACGCGAACGCGGGTGAGGTCGTCGACCTGAGCGATCCCGACGCGCCCTACCCGGCGGGCCGGTTCACCTTCTCCCCTTGCGCGCTGGCGATCCGCAGCGCGAGCCGCGTCATGATGCTGTGTGAAACTCAGGATGGCTCCGGGCCGATCCTGCGCATGCTCGACAACACCACGTTCACCGTCGTCGGCTCGGTGACGCTGCCGGCGTCGATGCTCAATGGCGCGGGATCAGGGGCGGACTTCTTCTACGTCGGCGGCGACGCCGTCGCGTTCATGAGTCCCTACCAGCCGCTGCAGATCATGCACGCCCCACTCATCGGCGCGCAGCCCTGAGCGCGGGCGCGAAGCGCGCGTAGTTTCCAGTCGCTTCGTCTGCACCTCGCTGGGCCGGAGCGCGGCGGGGTGATCGCGGCGCTGTGACCTCTCCCGCCGGAACCGGACCCAGGTTGGTCGCGGCTGGACTTAATTTCAGGTAACCTTAAACTGCCTCCCTGGCGCCGGTGTCATCGGCGCTTGCCCCTGCGGGACTTCTAGTCCTGGCGCCACGGTCCGGCGCGCACCGATCGAGTTCACGCAAATTCGGAGGCTGTCATGCCATGGCGATTCGATCCGAAAGCGGCGGTTCAGATAGCGGTGACGATCCTGTTGCCCTTCGCGTGTAGCTCGTCGGGAGGTGGTAGCGGCCCCGGGAGCGGCGGCTCGAGCACTGGTTCTGGCGGCGCGACCGCGGGCACCGGGGGAGCGGGCTCGGGCGGGAGCGTGAGCGGTAGCGGTGGTCAACTCGGCAGCGGCGGAAGTGTCGCGGGTACTGGGGGCGCGCTTTCTGGATCAGGCGGTGCGCCGGGAAGCGGCGGTCAAACCGGATCGGGGGGCGGTGGCGGCCAAGGCGGCGGCCAAGGCGGCGGCAAGGGAGGCACGTCACCGGGCAGCGCTGGCCGAGCGGGCACCGGTGGGTCGCCGCCGGGCAGTGGCGGCGCCGCCGGCGGCGGGGCGGCTGGCGCGGCCGGCTGCGACGAGGCCCATGGGTACCACCTCACTCCCCAGGGCGATACGTGCACGAATGCGCCGCGGGTGCTGTGCGTCTTCGACTACGACCTCGTCCTGTCCAGCCACACGTGCGCGCAGACGATGTCGATGCCGACCACGTACCTGTGCCGAACCAACGCCTGCACCACCTACGCTTGGCACGACCAGTGCCTCTCGACGGCCGCCCACGCGGCGATCGCGGAGTGCGTTCGACACGGGGCCTACATCGGCATCGCGAGCCACTCAGCTTTCGACGAGTGCTGGAACGACAAGGTGATCCAGACCCTGACCCCGGCGGCGTTCCCGGAGTTCTTTTCGTCCATCCACTACAACAAGTCCGGGACCGACTTCTCGTACCCAGCAGTCGACGACCGCGCCAACTGGAATTGCGACACGTGCGCGTACCACTTCGACGGCATGACAAAGGGATCCAAGACCGTGCTCATCCGCAAGGTGATGGCGCACTACGGTCTCTCACCGACGTCCAAGGCCGATCAAAGCCGGGTGGTGTACTGGGAAGACGATCCCGCGTTCATTGACGAGGTTCATACCAACCTGCCGAACGCGCAGGTCATTGCGGTCGCGTCGACGAACCCGGCTTCGAACGGCGCGGGTTGCGGCATACAGGCCGCCAACGTCAGCGCCGGCTGGGCCGCTCTCGCTGCTAGCGCACCCTGAGGGGTGACGGGCTTGTTCACGCCGTCCCAGTCCGTGCCGCTGGCGTGCCGTCACCGCGCATCGCCATCGCGATCCTCCCGTCTCCACTCGTCACCAATTGACTCGAACTTCCCAACCACGAATCGCAGGCTCTAGGACGCCAGGCGGCGCTGGAGGAGTGCCCGCACGGCTTCCGTCGGCGCCGAGGACAGGGCCCGGTCTCGGTGGTGTCGTGCGATCCCGGCGTTCCCGGCTCGACGGTGTAAGTCCCCCAGTACCGCGTCCCAGAGGTAAGACCCGGCCAGCCAGGCCGGCGGCGCGAGGCCTTCCAACACGGCGAGCCCCGCCTCCGCCCCTTGCCACTCGGCGATGGCCACCGCCCGGTTCAGAGTGTTCAGCGGCGACGGGGCGCTCCTCTCCAGCATCGCATACAGCTCGGCGATTTCTTCCCAACGGGTCTCTGCAAAGGAGGGCGCAAAACAGTGCTCGGCGGCGATGCCGGCTTCGGCATGAAATCGTGAGAACACCTCGCCGCTGGCAGCCCGCTCCAACCACTTCGCTCCGAGCTGGATCCTCTCGCGATCCCACAGGGACCGGTCCTGCTCCTCGAGGAGCAGCAGGCCTCCCATCCCATCGAGGCGCGCCCCCAGCCTGGCCGTGTGGAAGTGCATCAGGGCGACCAGAGCGAACGTCTCCGGGACCGCGCCCACCGGGTGCTCCGCCAGGAGCGTGGCCAGACGGATCGCCTCGTCGCACAGCTCGCGGCGTATCGCCTGCTCCGCGTGCGCCGAGAGGTATCCCTCGTTGAACAGCAGGTAGATCACGCCGTACACGCTGGGTAGCCGCGATCGCAGCTTCTCGAGCGGCGGCGTCTCGACGTCGGGCGGCTCCTGGCGCAGCCGATCGCGCGCGCGCGCCAACCGCTTGTGCACGTTCGCTTCGGACGTGAAAAGGCGCAGCGCGATCTCCGCGGTGCTGAAGCCGCACAGCGTTTTCAGCGCCAGGACCAGCCGGGACTCCGGTGGGATGGCGTCGTCGCAGCAGACGAAGATCATCCGCAAAAGATCGTCCCGGACCTCGCCCGCGAAATGAGGCGGCGCCGGCCCATCGCCACCTTCGCCAGGATCGTGGGCCGCCCGATCGAGGACCCGGAGCCGACCCGATTCCCGCCGCAGATCCCCGACCAGGCGGTTGTGGGCCACCCGGTAAAGCCAGCCGCCGGGGTCGTCGGGAAGGCCCTTGGCTGTCCATGCCGTGAGCGCGCTCATGAGGGCGGTCTGGACCGCATCCTCCACGACCTCGACGTGCCGGATCCCGGCCATCCGGGTGAGCGTGGCCACCAGTCGGCCATACTCGTGCCGGAAGAAATGCTCGACCAGGCCCGGCACGGGCGCCGGGCCCGAACGGCCCCCTGCTGCCGGATCGTCGCTCAGGCGCCCGCCATCTCCCGGATCTCGATTCGCGCGCCCGGCATCATCATCGGCATTTCCTTCGCGACCTCGATCGCGCGCTCCCAGCTCTCGGCGGTGACGATCATGTACCCGCCCACGATCTCCTT
>Ga0111538_10013729_pt1 | contig 10685 bp, 10 predicted proteins | sample SoiMethybrSBSTD1_FD_79669 | JGI IMG/M metagenome (GOLD analysis project Ga0111538, IMG submission 79669) | Bulk soil microbial communities from a Populus tree surrounding site in Tennessee, USA - Soil MetaG P. TD hybrid SBSTD1 (version 2)... | ecosystem: Environmental > Terrestrial > Soil >... | reverse complement strand
TTTATCCGTATCTTGCACCTTCTCGCCGCAAAGAAGACGATTCGAGTTTCGCCTCAGAACCGGAAGTTCTTACACCGCCACAACCAACAGAGTATCTGCCCGATGCAAGCAGCATTGACTACGTACCGAGCATTACCGAAAGGACCACAAATTTGTTGAAGAATTCCGCGACGAGAAGACCAGAGCAGAAAGAAGACAAAAAACTGGAGAATTAAACTACTTCACTGTCACGATCCGGGGAGGCCAACTGGGAAAAGGTTACTCAACCCACGACTTTAAATAATTGAGAAAAGTTAAGTTATTGGTCGGGGCGAGAGGATTCGAACCTCCGACCTCTCGGTCCCAAACCGAGCGCACTACCAGGCTGTGCTACGCCCCGAAAGACGGGTCATTCTAAGAGTCGGTTGCTAACTGGTCAAGGACAGCGCGTGTGAGCTTAATTACCCTATGCGGTTCTTTGCTGCTTCCATGAATGTGCAGCGAATTTAATCACTCCTGCCAGAACTGATCCAATCGGGGCGGCATATGCGAGCCAGTTGGAGGGGCTATCTCTGTGCGCAATCAACGACCAGATGCTAATCCCGAAAATAATAGCGTAGAGCGCGACGTAAACTACTATGTTTGGAATCTGTGTATTTCCATTAACTCTCATTGCAATGTCTCCAGTATGGGTTTTAGGAAGAGAGATGCTCGAAGGGCGGCTAACAATACTTAACGCGATGTAGCGGGGGTCTGTCAAGAACTTTGCCCAGCGAGACGGGACAACTACCGTACGGCGGAAACGATTCCAGATCTCAGTCAGATTAGGAACACTACCGTCACTGGGACCGGTGATTTAGAGAGTCGCTCAGCTTTAGCAAGGCGCGCGCGCGGTGACTGATCTGGTTCTTAACTTCGTCGGATAATTCCGCGAATGTTTGGTCGTAGCCGTCAGGAACGAATAGGGGATCGTAGCCGAAACCTGACTCACCGCGCGCTGCGAACGTGATCGTTCCGTCGCAAATGCCTTCCGACAGATTCAGCACTTCACCATCCGCAGTCGCAATCGCGATCGCACAAACGAATCGCGCGCGGCGGTCTTCACTTCCGGTTTTAGCAAGTTCGGAGAGAAGCAAGTTGCGACGGTCGGCGTCGGTGGCGTGCTCGCCGGCATAACGAGCGGAGAGTACACCCGGTGCGCCTCCGAGTGCTTGGACTTCCATTCCTGAGTCGTCGGCGAGGGCCGCGATCCCGGTCTCGCGAGCGTAAAACTGGGCCTTCGAGATGGCGTTCTCGGCGTACGTGTCCTCGTTTTCTTCAGCAACGGCGACCTGAGGAAAGTCATTCAGCGAACACAGCTCAATTGCGACGTCTCCGCTCGCGATGTCTCCAAGGATCAATTTGATCTCATGAATCTTTCCTGGATTCCGTGTGCCGAGTAACAAGTGTGTCGGGGCGTTCACCATGACTCAGCGCGCGACCACGTTCTCAGCTCCGAGCAGCGAAACGAACGTACTGAACTGCCCAAACGCCGACCGCGTCGTTCTTTCAATTCCACCGCTACCCAATCTCGTCTCCGTCGAAGCAAAACTGTAATCGTGCAGACTGTTTTGCAGACGTGCAGTTTCATCCGTCGAAAGTCGCCGACCCTGAAGCATCATGAGCGTCGAGATAAAGTTACGCAGACGCAATTCATCATTCGCATACGTGACAATCGCCGCCGAACTCTCCCGCGATGCCTGTTTGATCTTGTTGTCGGCGTTCAGCGCTTCGCTTCTCCGCAGCGCCGCTAAACATGGCTCCATGTTCTCGGTCCTGCCCAACAGCACGTAGCCATCGGTGAAGACCGCAGAAAACTCGAGTTCTGGATCGAGCTGCGTTTGAAGGCCCTGCACGATCTGACCGTTGTCGCCTCTAAAAACCTCCTGGGCCAACGATCGTCTCAGCCGCGCTTCGTCAGTCACGCGCGCGACCAGCACCGATCCTTCCACCGCGGCCGACGGTCGCAACGTGAGCAAAGGCGGCGCAAGCGTCGTCAATGCTTCCTTCGGATCGCTGATCCCATACGGAGTCAAACTAGACTTCAGCAGCGTCCCAAACAACACCGCGGGCAAGGCATCCAACTTAAACGCGACTGCCGAATCAAGCGACCTCCAAGCAGTCGCCGGCTCTTTACTGCGATAGATCGTCAACGACTCGAAACTCTGAGGCACAAGCTTCCAGAAATTCTCGTCGCGCTGCGCCATTTCAAACGCCGGTTGCAAACGCGAAACGATGTCCGGTTCCAGCGAGAACAGATAGCGGTCTTCGATACCGCCACCAGTCGACACGGCGGTCCAGGCCACACCGCGCAGGATCTTTCCCGCGCTTACCGCCAGTAGTTGCTCCAACTGACGATTGCCTGGACCAACTCTCATCACCAGTGGCGCGGCCCACGAAAACAACTTGGCGGAGTTCGCTGCAGAGACGTAGCCAAAGCCAAGCGTCTGGTTCGAAACGAGACTCGATCTCACTCTCACCATCTCGGGATCGGAAAGCAGGTTCGGGCGCGTCCCGCGCTTGGCTTCCAAACAGGTTCGCACCGCGTTTTCCGTATTTCCGACAACAACCAGCGTGCCCTCAACTGCGCCCACGATCTTCCGTTCTCCGCCCGCAACTGAACACTCGACATACTCAGCATCGCCACTTCGCTCGCTACAATTCGAAGCGCCGTAGACGAAGCTCGCGAGTTGCTTTACGGCAGAGATAACGGCCGGCTTCGTGCGCCACGCAGAAGTATGCGTCTCAGCAATCAGCGCGAATTCCGGTTTGACTCGCAACGTGTCTTCCTGCTCAGCGGCGTTGAGATTGACGACGACGAGCGCGAATTGGGAACGCGCGAAGAGTACCGCGTCGATTGGTCCGATACCGGCGCGCGCAGCCATCATTGCCAGCTTGTTATCGGAGCTCGCGTTGCTGTGCGTGATCGGCGCCGAAGCCTTCCAGACGTCGGTCTGTTGGATCGCTTGCACCAAATCCGACGCGTTGTTCAACTCGACATAGAGCAGGGAATCGGCGGGCGCGTACTTCGCGAGATCGACCGGCGAAGGACGGTTGAACCACAGCCACGCGGCTGCAAATACGATTAGAATCAGAATCAGGACGAGGGAGGTGCGCAGAAACTTCATTCGCTGCGCATCCTAGCTTGCTGGCGATTGACTCGCAAGGCGAGCGCTTGCGAACGATCCGTGGAAACACGGATAAAAGTAATCGCTGGAAACTGCGAGAAGACATATGTTACTTTGACTCGGCACTCCTATGACCTATCGCGATTTATCTGCCCAGGCGTTAGCAGAACAGGACTACGACAGTTTTCTAACCGAGTTAGAGAAGTCATTAACCGACGGTCGCAGAGATCCCAACGACGTAGTCACCGAGACCCTAACCCAGATCTTTGTCGGAACCCCGGGTATCAACCGCGAAACTCTCTCGTTACCCGCGCGCGCCGCGGTTCACAGTTTCGATCCGCGCAACATCACCACCGAGCCCGAGTACTACGCGGACATCAACCCGAAACTCTACAACCAGCGAAAGCCGTTCATCTGGCTATGGCAGATGTTTGATCGCTCGCCGTTGGGGCTAAACGCCCTGTTCGCGCATCGCTTTCGCCGGATGCTCGCGCCGCTGATCTTCAAAAGCGTCGGCGCGAACCTCAAATGCTGGCAGTATGTCGAATGGTCGTTTGGCTATAACCTCTCGATCGGCGACAACGTCGTCATCCACCGGCACGTGCTGCTCGACGATCGCGGCGGCATCGACATCGGCAACGACGTATCGATTTCAGACTACGCCAACATCTACTCCCACAGTCACGACATCTACGACATCCACCAGGTCTACACGCCATCAACTCGTCTCGGCAACCGCGTTCGCGTCACTTATCACGCGACGGTTCTGGCAGGCATGCAGGTCGAGGACGACGCATTGATCGGCTGTAATGCGGTGGTCACCCGACACGTCCCGGCGCACAACATCGTCGCGGGCATTCCCGCCAAGACAGTGAAGGTGAAAGACGACCCGAGCGTGGTCGCGAGCGTTCTTGAAAAACTGGAATCCTGACCATTTCATTCCAGAAACACCTGCCCAAAATGGACCATTCCCGCAGCTTAACTCCACGCACACAACGAGTTAAACAGAGAAAAATACTGGTTGACAGTGTTTAGGCCATTAATGTACTCTCACTCAGGTTGACGGCGGATTGTGCCGTCCACCAGGTGCCCACCTGGTTTTCTATCAGCGGTCAGTCCCGCGAAATCACTGGAGCACGATAAAGGCACACTTCGCGCGAGCGGAGGTCGCAAAGCCTACGGAAGTTGGCACCGACCCAACTTGGCTGGGTTTCCGAAATGAGCTTCATTCCTGCCGCAGACTTCTCCAATACGTCTTTACTGACACCCGCCAGCACGCTACCACTGCGACTCGGTGTCCCGACCACTAACCCCATTAACAAAGGGACTGCAACCTTGAACTCAACCACGACCAACTCCGTCACGCCCAGAGTAGTCAAGCGACAACTGCCGCGCGCGCGAAAAGCACGCGCCCGGCTTCGTCTTCAAAACAAACTGCGGGTTGCCGTCACGAGGATTAACTGACTATGTTCAAAAGAAGCGCCGGCAAAAAGAACCTCGTTGGCCTGGACATCGGCTCCAGCTCCGTTAAAGCAGTCGAGCTCGGCAAAAAGGGTGCGAACCTTCAGCTTCTCAACCTGGGATTCGAAAACCTTCAGACCGACACGATCGTCGACGGGCAGATCATGGAGCTCAACAACGTCTCCAACGTGATCTCTCACATCTTCAGCGAACATCAGATTCGCACGAACCGCGTCGCCGCCGGCGTCAGCGGCCATTCGGTGATCGTCAAGAACATCGTGTTGCCGCAGATGAGCACCGAGGAATTGCAGGAGTCGTTCAGTTGGCACGCGGAAGAGCACATCCCGTTTGACATCGCGGACGTCAATCTCGATTACGAGCTGACGGGCAAATCGTCAGAGACGCTGCACGTGCTGATGGCTGCGTGCAAGAGCGACAAGATCGCCAACGTGAAGCAGGCGATTCAGCTCGCCGGCAAGCAGCCGGTGATCATCGACGTCGACGCCTTCGCGCTTCAAAACTGTTACGAGCTCAATTATCAGCCGAAAGCCGGCGAGGTCGTTGCGTTGCTGAATATCGGCGCCGCGACGATGAACATCAACATCCTGAACGGCTCGCGTTCCGTGTTCGCGAGAGACGCTTCAGTCGGCGGCAGCCAGTACACCAGTCTTTTGCAGAAGGAACTCGGATTGAGTTTCGAGCAGGCAGAAGGTGTGAAGCGAGGAATGGCGTTGCCGGACGGTGTTGAGCCCAGACCGATCCAGCCGATTATTGAAACGGTTTCAGAGACGGTGGCGCTCGAGATGAAGAAGACCGTCGACTTCTACCGCGCAACGGCGCAGGACGGCGAAGGCAGCATTCAGAAGATCTTGCTGGCTGGTGGTGGATCCAAGCTGCCCGGCCTGGCTGACTTCCTGGCGAGGCGCTTCGAGATAACCGTGGAAGTTTTCGATCCTTTCCGTCAGATCGAAGTCGACGAGCGAAAGTTTGATCCGGACTACATGCGAGAGATAGTGCCAGAGATGGCGGTGGCTGTTGGCCTGGCGCTGAGAGGAGTGGAAGCATGATTAAGATAAATCTGCTCGAGTCAGTTACGGATCGGCCACAGGGCGTCGCGGCTGTTGAAGACAAAGTCGCCAGCCCGCGCGCTCAAACGCTGCTGCTCGCGTTGACGGTATTTGGTCTACTGACTCTCGGCATCGGTTATGAGTATGTGAGCACGAACAGAGCATACTCCGAGGCCCAAACCGAACTGGATAAGCAGAAGCGCATCCAGCAACAGATGCTCGCGATTCAGAAAGAACAGCAGGAACTCCAAAAGAAGACGGACGAAGTTCAGAAGCGCATCGACGCGATCAAGAAACTGCGTGAGTCACAGCAGGGACCAAGCGCGGTGTTGCAGGAGATCAAAGCGCGGTTCGACGCGGTGCCCGGTCTCTACCTGACTGCCATCGAAAACAAAGACGGTGAGATCACGATCAAAGGCGAGTCGCCGAACGAATACTCCGTGACGAAGTTTGGGCAGAGCCTGGAATTCTCCGGCGGACTCTTCAGCAACCTGAACATCGAGACGACCCGAGAGGCCGCGAAGGAAGGTGGCCAGGCAACGGGAACTTCCGCCGCCGCCGATGCAAACGCCGTAGCCAAGCCCGAAGTCGTGGTGTTCACGGTCAAGGCAAGTTTTGCGTCGTCAAAGGTGCAGCAATCACAACCGGCGACGCCGCCTGCGAACCAGGTTGCGATGAAGAAGTAGCCCCGTCCGATCTAGGAAACCTCCGAAACAAAGGACAAAGAGATGAAATTCGGCAAGCTCCCAACTCTTCCCTGGTACGTGCGATTGTTCGCGTTCCTGCTGGTCGCCGGTCTGGCATACGGCGGGTTCTATTACTTCGTCACGCGCGGTACTCGCGCCGAGACGAAGACTATGAACGAAGAGATCGCAAAGCTGCGACCGATGAACGCGCAAGCCCAGATCGTTCAGCAGAACCTGAACAACTTCAAAGCGCTCTACAAGGCGCGTGAAGAAGAGTTTGCTGAGCTGAAAGCGTTGCTGCCGGAACAGCGCGAACTCACGATGGTCCTCCAGGGCATCCAGGATCGTGCTCGCGGTAACGGCCTGGTCCTCACGCGGTTCAATCCAAAAGAAGATCTGCAACAAGACAACTACAGCGGCAAGAAGATCGAGGTCAACGTTGTCAGTGGCTTTGCGGGACTGCGCGCGTTCTTCGAACAGCTCGCGCACTATCAGCGCATCGTTTCGATCACGAACTTCGAGCTCAAGCAATATGACAAGCAGACGGCCAATAAGACTGTCGACGCGCGTTTTGAGTTGACGGCGTATTACGTGAGCTCAGAGCGTTTGCAGGGTCAGCCATCCGCCAATCCAAAGGGTGCAGGCGGTGGATCAGTTCCGGCGCCGGTTCCCGCTGCTCCTCAACCCGCCAAGTAACCGCGTGAGCGAGACGCATCAGAGGAAGTGAACACGATAATGACTAAGCACGAAACGAAAACATCGATGACACGGCTTGCCGGCATCCTTCTGACCGCGGGCCTGATCCTGATGAGTGGACTCGTCGTGACCACGAAGGCCCAGGAAACTGAGCCCGCGCCGCAGAAACCAGCCAAACGCACAGTTTCAAGCGGACGCGATCCGTTCAAGCGATACGAGGCGCCGCGTGCGACCGTTAAAAACGCGCGTTCAGAGTCGCCGATTCCGACGATCCAGGAACGAATCACGAATTACAGGGCGCAGAAAGTCGCCGCGATGAACGCGAGAATGCCCGCCCCTAAGCCCACCACTGCTCTGTTGCTGAGTGAGATCCAGGTTATCGGAATCTCCCGTTCGCCGAGAGGATACGCGGCGATCGTCGAAGCAACTCCCATCAAACTTACCTACGTGATCTACCCGGGCGAACCGTTTTTCGACGGCCAGCTAGTCGCGATCGAAGACAACCGCCTGGTGTTCCGTCGGGAAACAGTCTTTTCGGACGGTCATCGTGAACGTGTAGTCGAGTACAAGTCACTGCGTCAACCGACGCCGGTGAACTCGATGAGCGTCACGGCGCCGAACCCGTCAGTCGCTAACGCGCAGCCTTAACGAATGTTGGTTTGGGTTGGACCAGACCACTGACCATTGACCCCGCGCTGGTGTTTTCAAGCGGAAACACCGGCGCCCTTTTGACAAAACCAGGACCAGCCGCGTTTTGTGCGGCGCGCGCTTTAGTTGCCCCGGCAATCGAGCGTAGTGCGTGGCGGCCGCGGTCCGAAAACCATCCCCCTAAGGAGGGAACGATGTCTTATCAGCCTCGAGTCAGATCAGCCATATGGACCACGCTCGTCCTGTTGCTTGTATCGGTGTTTGGTACAAGCATTGTGGCTGTGGCCCAGAATCCAAACGCCGCTGCCGGCGGCGCGCAAAACATGACCGCGCAAGCTCCTGCGGCGCCTGCTCCTACGCCGCCCGTAGGCTTCTCGCGCGGTGCAGACAAGCAGTCGGAACAGGGACGTCAGTATGGTCAACCAGGATTTGTTGGTGAGCCGATTAGTCTCAACCTGGTCAATGCCGACATCCGCGACATCCTCAACTACATCACCGAGCAGTATGGCGTGAACTTCGTGATCGACTCTTCAGTCGCGGCTGTTCCGGTGACGGTCAACGTTCAGGATGTGCCCTGGAATATAGCCCTCGACGCAGTGCTGAAAGCGAACCGGCTCGGTATCGAAGTAAACGGCAGCATCCTGCGCGTCGCGACGACTGATGTGCTGGCGAAAGAGGCTGAAACTCAAAAGGTGATCACTGATTCGCGTTTGGATGCTTCACCGCTCGTGACGGAATTCATCCGGCTCAACTACGCACGTGCATCGGGCACGCTGGCCCAGGCGGCCGGGTCGACGGGTGCATTCTCCGGCGGCGCGACCAATCTCAGTTTCAGTGGCGGCGCCGGCGGCGATGCGACAGGCGGCAGCGGCGATCAAGGTTTACTGCCGATCATTTCGCGGCGTCTTTCCCGCCGTGGTTCGATCGAAGTCGACGGCCGCAGCAACACGCTGATCATCACGGACGTTAAAGAGAACATCGACGCGATTCGCCAGTTGGTTGCGATCCTGGACCAGCCCGAACCGCAGGTTGAGATCGAAACGCGCATCGTCATCGCACAACGCAACTTCAGCCGCGACCTCGGCGCACAGCTTTCGCTGGGCGTTGCGAACTTCGGCCGCGCTGGTCTCGGAAGCTTTTCAAGTCTACCCGCGAGCACTCCGCAGGGAAGTGGTAGCGGAAGCGGAAGCGGAAGTGGTTCGGGCGGTAGTGGCAGTGGCAGCGGTTCCGGAAGCGGTGGACAATCTACAGGAATCCCGTCTGGTCCAAACCCATTCAGCGTGTTCGGTGGTTTGGCTGGAACACCGCAACCGACGAACAACCTTGCAGCAGCCGCAGCGAGCACCGTTATCGGTTTGACGACCGGTTTGTTTGGTAGTGCGCAGATCAGCGCGCTCATCACGCTGGCTGAATCACGCGGTCAGGCGAAGACAGTCGCGACTCCGCGCGTCACGGCTTTGAACAATCGTCCGGCCCAAATCGAGAGTGGTTCACAGATCCCGGTGCAGACAACGCAGGCCGCAAGTGGTACTGCCGTTGTGACCACGACCTTCGTTTCAGTACCGCTGCGACTTTCAATCACGCCGCAGATCACTGACGCCGGAACAGTCGTGTTGCGAGTCACGATCGAAAACAACACGATCAATACCGGTATCGCCGTTGGCGGCGTTCCGGGTATCGACACGCAGCGCATGCAGTCGGAAGTGCTGGTTCCAGATGGTGGAACGACCGTCATGGGTGGCGTGCTGGCCGACACTGAAGGTGAAGCGCAGCAACGCACACCGGGACTCGCCTCGATTCCGATTCTCGGCAACCTCTTCAAGCGCAAACTGACAACGCGTCAGAACAGCGAAATCCTTTTCTTCATCACGCCGCACATCTATCGTCCCGACTACAATGGCCGTCCCACGACCGGCACAGTTAGCAACGGTCAACGCACGGTGACGATTCCTCAGCCGGTGCCGCTTGGAAATCCGCCGAGCAACACGCCGACTCCGACCCAGTTGCAGCAGCAACCGCAACCGCAGACCAATCCTTCGACTCAGCCGCAGTTGATGCCCGCGCCGACGGCGAACAGCCCCGCCGGCACAAACACTGCGCGTCCGGGTACGTTGAGCGGTCAACGTCCGTAAGTGGAGGGCCATATGTTCAAGGAACTGCTCGAGTCCATCATTGAACGCACCGAGGGAAGCCTCGGTGCGCTCATCATGGGAACAGATGGTATCGCCGTCGAGAAGGTGCTCGGCGAGGCAGGTGTCGACGCGAACCTCGACGTTGCCGCAGCGGAATTCACCTCGCTGGTCCGAAACGCTCAGCGCGCCGGAAACGACACGGGGCTCGGTGGTTTGCGTGAGCTCGTGATCTCGCTTGAAAGCGCGGTGATGGTGATGCGCGTGTTGAGTCGCGATTACTTCGTCGTGCTGGCGATGGGTTCACACGGCAACCTGGGACGGGCGCGTTTCGAGTTGCGCAAAGCCGAGTTGAAACTCGCGAAAGAATTCGCAGTCTAAGGTAACTTTACGTAAGGCATACCGCGCATGATAATTCGCTGCCGGCGCGCGACGCGGCGCGGATTGATTTGCGGATTGAAGACAGTGCGCGGATTCGGAATCATCGCCGAAAGAAACGCGGCCTCACTCGCGTTCAGCGCCGATGCCGATTTGCGAAAGTAGCGGCGTGAAGCAGCCTCCGCACCATAAACTCCATCACCCCACTCAATCACGTTCAAATAGATCTCGAGAATGCGACGCTTGTCCAGCGAACGCTCGAGCATTACCGTCAGCGCTGCTTCCTGGCCCTTGCGAAAAAACGATCGTTGCGAAGAGAGGTAAAGGTTCTTCGCTAGTTGTTGACTGATCGTCGAGCCGCCACGCTTGAACTCCGGAAGACTCGGAAGCCAGTCGTCGTTCTCACCTTCGGCTCTCGCTTCGCGCGCGGCTTCTCGCTGTCCCTGCTCAAACGCTTTCTGAATCGCTTCGTAA
>Ga0111538_10013727_pt1 | contig 10686 bp, 8 predicted proteins | sample SoiMethybrSBSTD1_FD_79669 | JGI IMG/M metagenome (GOLD analysis project Ga0111538, IMG submission 79669) | Bulk soil microbial communities from a Populus tree surrounding site in Tennessee, USA - Soil MetaG P. TD hybrid SBSTD1 (version 2)... | ecosystem: Environmental > Terrestrial > Soil > Tree... | reverse complement strand
GAGTTTGTGAGAAAAGAGACGCAGCATGTGGCGGGGCTGTTGTCAGGGTCTGGAAATCCTTCACCGGTCACGGCGCGTGGTGTCTATCGTGCGATGCAGGCGGCGGCTAAGTATCGTTGGGGCTCGGACTCCCTCGAGGGACGCACTGTTGCAATTCAGGGATGTGGCAGTGTCGGTTATTATCTCGCGTCTTACCTCAACAAGGCCGGAGCGCATTTGATTGTGAGCGACGTCGACCAGCGAAAAGTTGATGCGGTAGTGAAGGACTTTGGTGCGGTTGCATGGAGCCCCGAGGACATTTACCACGCAGACGCCGACATCTTTGCGCCATGTGCGTTGGGAGGCGTTCTGAATGACGAAACGATCAACGTTTTGAAGACGGAGATCGTTGCGGGCGCTGCAAACAATCAATTGCTCGAGTCGCGGCACGGCGATGAGCTCGCCGCCCGCGACATTCTTTACGCGCCCGACTATGCCGCCAACTCAGGTGGCGTGATCAATGGTTGTCGTGAGTTGCTTGGCTGGGATTCAGTGCAAGCGGCGGCGAAAGTCGACGAGATCTACGACACAGTTTTCAACATCTTTCAGATTGCCGCGGCTGAAGGCATCGCGACGTCGAAGGCCGCCGATCGGCTTGCGGAAGAGCGGTTCAAACTCGACTAGGGAGGTTCTGTTTGTTCGTAGCTGATTTAGAAACACCGGCGATCGTCGTCGATCTTGACGTGATGGAGCGAAACCTGTCGCGCATGGCGGAGTACTGTCACGAGCGAAACCTGCGACTGCGGCCGCATACGAAGTCGCACAAGATTCCGGAATTGGCGAAACGTCAGTTGGCCCACGGGGCGCAGGGAATCACGGTGGCGAAGATCGGCGAGGCGGAAGTGATGCTCGATGCCGGGATCACTGACATGCTGATCGCGTATCCGGTCATCGGCAGAGGCAAAGCGGAGAAACTCGTAGATCTCGCAACGCGGGCCAATATCTCGGTCTCGCTCGATTCCGTCGAAGTCGCACGAGCGATCTCGGAAGAGGCGAAGAAGAGAGATGCGCGGGTCGGCATTTTGGTGGAGCTTGATGTTGGTTTTCACCGTTGCGGCGTAACGAATGAAGATGAAGTCCTGGCGGTTGCTCGCGCGGTTGCCGATTTGCCCGGTCTCGAATTCAAAGGTTTGATGTTCTTTCCGGGTCATCTTCAGGTCAGCGAAAGTGAACGGGCTGATTTGCGAGTCAGTGTGAACGACTTGCTCGCGCGGTCACTGGCGAAACTTGAAGATACTGGCCTGCCGGTTGAAATCGTGAGTGGAGGCTCGACGCCGACGGCGCGCGAGGGTCACCTGTTCGCCGGCGTAAACGAAATACGACCCGGCATGTACATCTTCAACGATCGCAACATGCTGGGCGTCGGTGTAGCGCGCCTGGAAGACTGTGCGCTGTCGGTGATCACGACTGTCGTGAGCACGAGCGTTCCCGGCCGCGCGATCGTGGATGCCGGATCGAAAACTTTGTCTTCGGATGCTCACCAGGTGCCTGACGGAAGAGGTTTCGGGATGATCAAGACCGATCCCGATGCGGAAGTAGAGCGTCTGTCCGAAGAGCATGGCAACTTGAACATCGCGCGATCGAGTCGTGAGTATCGCGTTGGTGAACGGTTGGAGATCATTCCGAATCACGTGTGCAGCACGGTCAACATGCACAATCGAATTTACGGTGCATCAGGCGAGCGAGTCGAGGTGGTTTGGGAAGTCGCGGGTCGCGGCAAGGTCCAGTAATAGTAAACCGGGATCCCAAGCGCAACGAGCGCCAGGCCGATTAGCGATCGAACTGGGGACGTGATCAAAGTGCTGACCAGCAGCCACGTTGTCGTCGCCAGGAACAGTAACGGAACGATCGGATAACCCCACGCGCGATACGCGCCTTCCGACCGCGGCACACGCCGGCGAATAAAAAAGATCGACACGATAACCAGCCCAAAGAACATCCAGTTCACGAAGATCACGTAATCAGTCAGTGTGTCGTATGAACCGGAAAGCGCCAGCACTCCGGCCCAAACACCCTGGACCAAGAGCGCGCGCACCGGCACGTGCGTGCGTTCGGAAACGCGCGCAAGCGACCGCGGGAACAGACCATCGTTCGCCATCGCAAAAGGAATTCGCGAATTGGCCATCGTCGAAGTGTGCAGTGCGCCGAGAGTCGAGATCATCATTGCCGCCGCGATCAAGCTCACCGCGATAGCGCCGAGGAAACTTTCGGCGACGACGCCGGCAACGGATGACGTTGCGGGAACATTGGCGACATTGGTCGGTGTCAGCACGTAGAAGTAGGTCGTGTTTACGAAGACGTAAAGCACCATGCAGATGATCATTCCGGTCACGAGCGCGAGCGGAATATTGCGTTTCGGGTCCTTTACTTCACCGGACACGAAAGTCATCTCGTTCCAACCGTTGTAGGCCCACAACGCGCCGAGCATCGCCGCCGCAAATCCGGCGCTGCCACCACGCGCTGCGCCCGCAACTCCTTCGCAGGCTCCACCCGTGTCCTGCGATAAGAAGTTGGACCACGAGCCAGTGGCGAACAGCAGCACACCAACGCCGAGCGCCACGATGCTTCCAACTTTGATCGCAGTCAGTGTGGTGGCGAACTTACCTCCCACCGACACCGATGCGCAGTTCACGATGGTGATGAACGCAATCGCACTCAGCGCTACGAGTTGTAATCTTCCGAAGGGAAGTCGATACCCCGCTACGTCAACACTGAAATAAGTGACGTCGAGCGTTCCCGTCAGCAGCACGTTGAGAAAGATCGCGAACCCAACGGCGAGCGCTGCGAGCGATCCCGCGCCCGACGCGAAAAACCGCATCCAGCCAAATAGAAACGCCAGTCGCGGACTGTACGCGTTGCGAATGAAGACGTATTCGCCGCCCGCGCGTGGCCACATGGCGGCCAGTTCCGCGTACGTCAGCGCGCCTGCAAGCGAGAGCAGTCCAGCCACGATCCAGACAGCGATGACCCGGCCCGGCGTCCCGACGTTGCACGTCATCACGCGCGACTTGAGGAACACACCCGTGCCGATGACGTTCCCGACGACGATCGCCGTGGTTGCGACTGGGCCAAGACCACGAATTAGAGGGGATTGGGTTGACATAGGGCCGGTAAAAAGTATCACAGTTCAGCACGACTCTACTGCTACAATCACACGCCGAAGAACCTATGTTGAAATACATCATCTTCTGCGTGTTGCTCGCCGGCCTGGCCATGCCTCCATCGTCAAACACAAATGTCGCCCAAGTTTACGATGTCGTGATTCTCAACGGGCGCGTGATCGATCCCGAGTCGCGACTCGATGCGGTGCGCAACATCGGTGTCTCCGGTGGGACCATCAAAGCGATTACGACTGCCCGCCTGGAGGGTCGCACCGTGATCGACGCCAAAGGTCTCGTCGTCGCGCCGGGCTTCATCGATCTTCACCAGCACGGTCAAAACGATGAGAACTATCGCTTCAAAGCGATGGACGGCGTGACAACGGCGCTGGAGCTCGAAGTCGGCACCGGTGACATTGATAAGTGGTACGCGGAACGGCAGGGAAAGGCGACGATCAACTACGGCGTCAGCATCGGCCACCTCGCCGCAAGAATGGCTGCGATGCACGACCCGGCTGAGTTTCTCCCGAGTGGACAGGCTGCGAAACGCGCTGCGACTGACGCCGAGATCGCCGAGATGAAAACGCAACTCGAACGCGGTCTTCAGCGTGGTGCAGTTGCGGTCGGTTTCGGTATCCAGTACACACCGAACGCGTCACACTGGGAGATCCTCGAGATGTTTCGCGTGGCGGCGCGGTTCGGCGCGTCGTGTCACGTTCACATGCGCAACGCGGGCGTGAAAGAACCTGCCAGCAGCACACAGGCGCTCGAAGAGGTGCTCGCGGCCGCCGCGATCACGGGCGCACCGTTGCACGTGGTCCATATTCAAAGCACCGGCGGTAAAGCCACGCCGAAATTACTCCAGATGATCGCGGAGGCTCGCTCGCGAAACCTCGACGTCACGACCGAGTGTTACCCGTACATCGCCGGTATGACCGACATCAAGTCGGCGATCTTCAACGAGGGTTGGCAGGAAGTTTTTGACATCGACTATGGCGACTTGCAGTGGGCCGCGACGGGTGAACGACTGACGAAGGAAAGCTTCGAGCGTTATCGAAAGACCGGCGGAATGGTCGCGGTGTTCTCGATGACTGAGGAGATCGTCGAGACCGCAATTGCCAGTCCGTTGACGATGATCGCGAGCGACGGAATTCTGGACCACGGCAAGGGACACCCACGCACCGCGGGCACTTACACGCGCGTTTTGGGCAAGTACGTGCGCGAACGAGGCGCGTTGAGTTTGATGGACGCGCTGCGCAAGATGACGCTGATGCCTGCGCAGCGACTCGAGCGACGCGTGCCGTCGATGAAGAACAAGGGCAGGGTTCGTGTCGGCGCCGATGCGGATCTGGTACTGTTCGACGCCGCGCATGTAATTGATAAGTCCACGTACGAAGAACCGGCGAAGTATGCCGAGGGCGTTAAGTATGTTCTCGTGAACGGAACGTTCGTCGTTAAGAACGGCGAACTGCAAACGGGCATCTATCCGGGCCAGCCTTTGCGAGCGCCGTTTAAGTAAACCCTCTCGAAAGAAGATGCGATGAAACGTACACTGCTGGTCCTCTTTGTGTTCGCACTCGTGACCTCTACGCAGGCGCAGACCACGCCGAAGCGCACGCTCGCCGTCACCATCGACGACCTGATTTACGTACACAACAGCGATGGCGACTATCTCAAAAATGCCCGCGCTGCGACGGCGAAGATCCTAAGCACCTTGAAGAAGCACAAGGTGAAGGCCGTCGCTTTCGTAAACGAACACAGTTTGGAAGCGCAGCCGAGCGAGCGTGAGGCGCGCATCGCCGTGTTACGCGATTGGGTGAGGCAGGGAATGACGCTCGGGAACCACACGTATTCGCATCCCGATTTCAACGAGCTGACAGTTGAACAATTTCAGGAAGAGATTACGAAGGGTGAAGTGGTGACACGCGAGTTGATGAAGTCGCGGCGGCCTTATCAAATGTACTTCCGGCATCCGGGGACGCACACCGGCGACACGCGCGAGAAGAAGGAAGCTATCGAGGAGTTTCTCGCCGCGCGTGGTTACAAAGTCACGCCGCACACGATCGAGAATTCCGATTGGATGTTTAACGTCCCTTACGCGCAGGCGCGGCAAAAGGGCGATGAGGACCTAGCGCGGCGTCTGCGTGAGGCGTATATGGAGCTGACGATGTCGGCGACTGATTTTGCGGAGAAAGTTTCGCCGCAGATCTTCGGGCGTGAGATCCCACAGATCCTGCTGATTCACAGCAACGACATCACGGCTGACTGTCTCGACGAAGTGCTGCAGCGGCTCGCAGCGCGCGGCTACAGGTTCGTAACGCTCGATAAAGTCATGGCCGATCCGGCGTACGAAACAAAAGTCACCTACATCACGAAGTATGGCCCAACGTGGTTTATGAGGTGGTCGGAAAGCAAGGGTCTAAACGTGAGTTTCAGGGGCGACCCGGACCCGCCGAAGTGGGTGATGGACCTGTACAAGAATCGAGACAACTAACCAACCAAATAAGAAGTTCGAGGTCACCGTTTCCAACAGGTGGGCCATGCGAACTTCGACGGGCATTAATGGATTCGGTATCAGCAATTGCGCACTGGCCATCGCGAACAACAGCGCCACTGCCAAACCCGCTTCCCACCATTTGCCCTTCATCATTTTGATCACGGGCAGCGCAATGATTGTCCACAGCAAGCCGCGCGCGATCTGAAGCAGAATCAACCGCGGCTCTGTGCGAAGTACATTGCCCATTTGAGCTATGAAGCTGCCCGGATCGTTACCGCCGTAATACGAGCGCACTGCCTCACTCTGCCACGCTACGAAATAGCCAAACGTAAAATAGATTGAGACGTAAACAATCGCGATTATTGAGAGTCGAACGATCCACGAGCTGGCGGGCATTTTCAATCGTTCGTCGTAGGACGCGTCACGTGTTCGCGACCTGGCCTTGCCGAGAATCAACACAGCAAGCGGAGAAAAAACCGCGGCGATGATCAATCCAGCAAGGAAAAGACGTGGCAGCATGCCGGGCGGCAGACGTGTGACGAAGTACGCAGTCTCGATCTGAGGCATCAATGTGCTGACGCCATACAAGACAAAGAAGACGGAAACGATCAGTTTCCAACCGCTCCAGCGAGAACGGCGTATCACGTAAGTCAGAACTATGGCATGGACCAGACTTACGACGAGCAGCGCCAGAAGAGTTGTTCCAGCATCCGGCGGCGTAGGTTGCTCCACGGTGGTCGAAAGCAGCGCCCCTGAAACAGCGACAAAACAGACGAAGTAAGCAAGGGTGACGGCCAGCAGTCGGATCGCAGTTGAGATTGCCGGTTTCATAGCGGGAGTCTTGCAGCGTAATACTGCATCTCCCGCTAATTAGTTTCGACAAAACGATGACTTCGCGACTACTTGTAAGATTCGACACTCATCACATGGTCGCGTTTGTAGATCTTTCCTTCCTTCATCACGAAGCTGACATCCGTCAACAGTTTGATGTTGGTTAGCGGATCTCCTTCGACGGCGACGAGGTCTGCACAGCGCCCTGCTTGAACGCTGCCGAGAGCCGACGACTTGCCGAGCAGGTCAGCGGCGTTACGCGTCGCCGCCATGATCGCCTCCATCGCGGGCATTCCGGCCTCGACCATGTATTCAAACTCGCGCGCATTGTCGCCATGTGGATATACGCCTGCGTCGGTGCCGAACGCGAGCTTCACCCCGTGTTTGTAAGCCCGCGCGAATGCTTGCTGGATCAGCGTGCCCAGACCTTTGGCCTTCTCGGCGATGGGCGGCGGATAGTCTTTGGTTTGTGATTCCACCCACTTGCCCGCACTGATCGTCGGCACCATGTACGCGCCATGTTGTTTGAACAACGCGATCGCTTCGTCGTCGAGATACGTGCCATGCTCGATCGAATCCACACCGGCTCGCAGCGCGTTTTTGAGTCCGGCCGCACCATGAGCGTGGGCCGCAACCTTTCGTTCGAGCGTGTGAGCTGTTTCGACGATCGCTTTCATCTCGGCCAGCGTGAGTTGTTCGCCGGCCTGTGAGTCGGCGAGAGAAAGAACGCCTCCAGTCGCAGCGAACTTGATGAGATCCGCGCCATACTTGATCATATAGCGCACCGCGCGCACGCAGTCTTCCGGAGTGTTGACGACGCCGTTTTCAAAACCAGGTTCTGCAAACAAGTGGTCGTGGAAGCCGCACGAAAAATCGCCATGACCGCCGGTGATCGTCAACATGTGTGTCGCCACAAACATTCTTGGACCGGGAATCGTGCCCGCGTTGATCGCATCGCGCATGCTGACGTCGAGGAAATTCGCGGCCGCGACGTCGCGAACGGTGGTGAATCCGGCCAGAAGCGTACGGCGAACATAATTCGTCGCCTCGATCGCGAGCTCGGCGTTTCTTTTGAGCAGAAGGTCCTTTAGCGTGCGTCCCTTGTCCAACTGAAAAGTCGTATGAGTATGACAGTCGATAAAACCCGGCATGACGGTCGACTCGCTCAGATCGATGATCTCGGCGTCCGGTAATGCAGCTTTTCCACTGCGTACTTCGCGTATTCGTCCGCCCTCGACGATCACGGACATGTTCGTCTGGACTCGATCACTGACAGCGTCGATCAGTCTTCCGGCATAAACGATTTTGAGATTTTGATTGTGCATGTGCCTGGCCCTATCCCTGTATGACGCTGAAGGCAAAAATATTTCGCAATTCTCAGGAAACTTCCCGTTCTATAGTTGTCTAACGTGAGCGAATCGAAGTGCTGAAGACAGACAGGCCCGGTTTGATACTTCTGCTGGCGTGTTGCGTCTCACTCATTTTGTGTGCGCGCTACGTGGCACAGGTGCCGGTATTCATTGTGGAGGAGCCGCAGGCGGTTTATGTTTATTCTGCGAATTCGAAGGACCCATGGAATCGTATCTTCCGCGTGTTGTTTACCAGCAGCTTCGTGGTTCGCGTTTCAGACGGTTTTCCCGAAACCGCACCTTTCGACCCTTTTTACGTTCGCATGGGATCGTTCCCGATCCTCCTGAGCAGGATGCCGTACACCAGGTTTGAGCTCGGCGACCGCGCCATCGAGCCGGTTTATCCGGCGTTCTTTAGCAACGCAAGACCGCGGCAGGTTTTTTACGAACAAGCCTTCACAGAACTCACGACCGCGCTCAAACTGGCCATCGACGAAACGAAGACTCGATCTCCGATTGAACGCGCGCTGATGCAGGCTGACGTGTGGGCCGCTTACGACCTTATTTACGAAAAGGGCATCGAATCGGGAGTAGACATTCAGGAACGCAAGCCGGCTCTTCTCAGTCTGTTGCGCCGGTTTATTCGAAAACTAGCGTTGACTGACGAGGAGATTAAAACGCTCAGAAACAACTACGTCGATGCGGTCAACGAAAGCAAATTGCCGAACTTGTTTTCGAAGGAGAGCGGTTGGTTGGAGATTGAGTTACTGCCGAATCGTTCACACGACTACGCCGCGGATTATCGACGTGCGACGCGAGTGTTTGTGAAGCCACGGACCACGCCGGCCAATCCCGGGCAATTCGTCGAAAGCCTCAAGTACAATCAACACCACGATCAGGTCGAGGCGGTTGCACTCCTGATCCAGAACCTGCTGATCGATACAGCGGGTCGAGTCGTTCCTTCACCTGTGTTTACCGAGGCCCAGTTTCGGTTTTTCAAGAATGATCCAAACAGAGCAAAGGTTACCGCGGAGCCGCAACAGTTCGAACTGAGCCGGCAGAAGTTATTGACTCAGCCGCCAACGGGTGGATTTGTGGAGTACTCACCGAAGAGCCCCGCGTTCCTTACTTCATCAGGTAACGACTTCGGTTTTGCCAGTTGGATTGACGAAGCTAATGCCGCAGTGATGGTGCCGCTGCGTGTTCGTTGCACGCAATGTCACAACAGCTCGCTGGCTACGATCATGACTTACTCCATCCACTACATTCCGCCTGTTCCCACAACGCGCGTGCTAAACCCACTGGACGAGGAGCACGCGCGTTATGTCGCACGTCGAAAAGAAGAGCGCGACGACTTCAAGTCGTTGATCGCAGGGCGCTGATTACGAGCCTATTAACCGCGATAAGTACCAGATGTTTCCGAACTCGTCGTTGACCCATGCCATTCGCTCGCCGTACGGCTGGTCCGCCGGCGCCATCGCCGACGTTGCGCCTGCGTTCAGCGCCCGTTGATACGCGACGTCGACGTCTTCCACGAACATGTAGATGGCCGATTGCATCGGTTGCCACTGATCGTGCGCCTCACCCATCTCCACGATCGCATCGCCGATGCGCACCTTGGCGTGATACACAAAACCTTCGTTCGATTGATGTCGCTCGACCACCTGCGCTCCGAACGCCTTCTCGAGGAAGTCGATGAACTTCGGCGCGCCCACGGGATGGAAGTAAAGCGTGACCATGTGCAGGTCGGGAACCGGCGTCTCGTCAAAACGTTTCGCTATGTACCACTCGTTGCCGCCGATGTCTTTCACCCCCGCGCTGCGTTCGCCGTATTCCTGGTCCGCCGGCGCCGCCAGCGAAGTTGCACCCGCGGCTACCGCGCGCGCGTAAACGTCGTCCACGTCCGAAACGTAAAAATGAATTGCTGCCGGCTTGGCGTCAAAGCCTGGACCACCGCCGATAAACAGCTTCGAATCTCCAATCGTGAGTTCGCAATGCAGTCCTCCGGCTGAACCGGTAGCGCGGAACGATTCGACCGCTCCGAACGCCTCCTTCACGAAATCAACCAACTCGACCGCAGGCTGGACCGTCAGATACGGATTGACCGTGTAGAACCCTTCGCGTTTGAACTTCTTCGGCTCGGGCTTACTCTCATGCCCGGCCAGAAACTCGTCGAACGCATTCTGCAAGTCGGCGACTGAAAGGTCCTTCTGACGCGTCGCCACCACCCACGAATAACCGAATGGATCTTTCAGTTGTCCGGTACGATCGCCGTAAAACTGATCCGCCACGGGTCGGACCAGGGTCGCACCCTCCGCGACTGCGCGCTCGGCAAACCGGTCTACATCTGCGACGTTCAGATGAAGCTTGATTGGCGAGCCGCCGAGTGTTTCAGCGCTGATCGCACCGTAATCGGGATACTCGTCGGCGATCATAAACATTGCTTCGCCGATCTTGAGTTCGGCGTGACCGACCTTTCCGCTCGGTTCCACGAGTCGCATCAACTCCGTCGCGCCGAAGGCACGTTTGTAAAAGTCGATCGCGGCCGCGGCATCGCGGTAGGTCAAATAGGGAGTAATCGTTTGCGAAGGTTGCGGGGTCGATTCGATCTGTTTAGTTGCGGTGCTCATCTCGTCCTTGCCTCCTAGTTGTTCCTTCAGTGCGGCGCGGAATCCTTCCGACGGCAAGCCGTGCAATTCGCGCGCAACCGCTACGAGTTCAGCCAACTCACGATCCGCCTCATTCACTGCCGTGTCGCGTTTCGCGAGCAAGGCGGTGACAGCGTCGTCCAGTTGATCGATGATGGAACGTTCAGCCATTTACTTAAACTCAACCTACTCGCGCAATCGTGTCCGCAGAGTTTCCAAACCTC
>Ga0111538_10013724_pt1 | contig 10686 bp, 1 predicted proteins | sample SoiMethybrSBSTD1_FD_79669 | JGI IMG/M metagenome (GOLD analysis project Ga0111538, IMG submission 79669) | Bulk soil microbial communities from a Populus tree surrounding site in Tennessee, USA - Soil MetaG P. TD hybrid SBSTD1 (version 2)... | ecosystem: Environmental > Terrestrial > Soil > Tree... | reverse complement strand
TGCGCCGCATGGGCGGTCTGCGCAAGAAGATGCCGATCACGGCGTACACGTTCATGATCGGCTGGCTGGCCATCGCCGGCTTCCCGCTGTTCGCCGGGTTCTTCTCCAAGGACGAGATCCTCTGGTCGGCCCTCTCCGGGCGCGGCGGGAGCCTCCTCCTGTGGCTCGCCGGTGTCGTGACGGCGGGACTGACCGCCTTCTACATGACGCGCCTGTACATGCTCACCTTCGCCGGACCGCCGCGGCTGACGCACGAAGCGGAGCACCACCTGCACGAATCCCCCCCGGTCATGCTGCTGCCGCTGATCCTCCTCGCGGTCGGCTCGGTCGCCGTCGGGTTCGTGGGGGTGCCGCACTTCCTCGGCGGTGCGGCGGTCCCGAACCTCTTCGAGCACTGGCTCGAGCCGGTGATGCCGGCCGCGGTCCACGCCGGCGCGGGCGCCCCCCTGTCGGAATGGGCGGCGATGTTCGTCGCCCTTTTGGCCTCGGGCGCCGGCATCGCGGCGGGGTTCGCGATGTACCGCGGCGGGCCGCGCCCGGAGCGGGCGACCCCGGCGGTGCGCTGGGTGCGCGCGAAGTATTACATCGACGAGCTGTACGACCGGGCGATCGTCAGCCCCTACCGCGCCCTGTGCCGCTTCGCCTCGGCGTGGGACGCGCGCATCGTCGACGGGGCCGTCAACGCCGTGGCGTTCGTCACCGATCTCGCCGGCGAGATGCTGCGGCTGGCGCAGACCGGCTACGTGCGCAACTACGCGCTCGGGTTCTTCGCCGGGACGATCCTGATCCTCTATTACGTGCTGCGATGAGCGACCCGCGCCGCGAGGGAGCGATCCGATGAGCGCCGCCACCCTGATGGGGCTGCTGCCGGTCCTGGTGCCCGCGGTCGGCGGGCTCTGGATCCTCGTGCAGATCGCCGCGCTGCAGAAGCGGACCTTGCGCTGGTGCGCCGGCCATGCGCTCGGGGTGCTGGGGTTCGCGGCGGTGGCCGACGCGCTCCTGTGGCGCTCGGGGGCGGAGGGGACGATGCTGGACGGGGCGCTGCTGCTCGACCGGCAGCTCCTGGCCTTCCACCTCCTGTTCGTCGTGGTGGCGGCCCTGACCGTGCTGATCTCGCTGGCGCACCTCGAGGCCCTCGACTGGCCGCACGGCGAGTTCTACGCGCTCATCCTCTTCGCCGTCTCCGGCATGACGATCATGGCCGGCACCGAGAACCTCCTGAGCCTGTTCGTCGGGCTCGAGGTGCTGTCGATCCCGCTTTACATCCTGGCCGGATTCACGCGCGATCGCGTCTACGCCATCGAGGCGGCGCTCAAGTACTTCCTGCTCGGCGCCTTCTCCACCGGCTTCATCCTGTACGGGATCGCGCTCCTGTACGGCTCCAGCGGCACCGTCACCCTGCGCGGCGTCGCCGACGCGCTGCAGGCGTCGCGCGGCGGGCCGATCGATCCGCTGCTGCTCGCGGGCGGGGCGCTCCTGCTCATCGGGCTCGCCTTCAAGATCGCCGCCGTGCCGTTCCACTTCTGGGCCCCGGATGTCTACCAGGGGTCGCTCGCGCCGGTGGCCGGCTTCATGGCGGCCGGCACCAAGGCGGCCGCCTTCGCCGCCTTCGTGCGGGTCGTGTCGGTGGCGCTCAACGACCCCCCCGCCAAGGAGCAGTGGATCGCGGTCACCTCGGTCGTGGCGGTCCTGACGATGATCCTCGGCAATCTCGTCGCCCTGGCGCAGCAGAACATCAAGAGGATGCTCGCCTACTCCAGCATCGCCAACGCCGGGTACCTGCTCGTGGCCCTCGCCGCCGTCGGCAAGATGAACGCGGAGGCGGGCTCGATCCTCTTCTACCTCTTCGTCTACGCCTTCATGACGGTCGGCGCCTTCGCGGTCGCGGCGATCCTCGGGCGGGACGGGGAGGCGGAGCACGCCTACGCCCTGACCGCCTACGCCGGTCTCGGCAAGCGGCGGCCGCTGCTCGCCGCGGCGATGACGGTCTTCATGCTGTCGCTCACCGGCATCCCGCCGGCGGCCGGCTTCATGGCGAAGTTCTACATCTTCCGCGACGCGGTGCGGGCCGACCTGATCGGGCTGGCCGCGGTGGGTCTGCTGACCTCGGTCATCGGCGCCTTCTATTACCTGCGGGTCGTCGTGCAGATGTACTTCCGCGACCCGGCCCCCGAGCCGGCCGGTGCGCCGGGGCTTCGGATGGCCGCCACCGACGTCCTGGCGATCGGCGCCGCCGCCGTCGCCGTCATGGCCATCGGTCTCTTCCCCTCGGCGCTCCTGAACTTCGTCGGGTTCGCGGGCTGAAACCAGCCGTCCCCCGCGCGGACTGAAATACTCCCAAAGCGCGCGTTCGCACGTTGACGCGGTGTTATTCGCGCCGTATGCGATCCCCCTCGGATTCTTGTCCCGGAGGGGGCACGTGCCCGGCGGGGTGACCCGCCGGCGCCGGCCTGCCCACAGGGAGGCTGTCCCCCCGGCGCCCGGACCGGCGGCGCCGGGGGGAACGGAATCCCGTAACCCGGCCCCCTTCCGTGCGACCAACCCGCAGGCCTTCGGGCCTGCGTCGTTCCGTCAGGCGGAATGGCCCGGTTCTGAGTGGTTGACGGCGGAAACCCGACACTGTATATGCTTTTGTAACAATCGCTCGATCGCTCGTAACGCCGGAACAGACGTGCCCGCAGTCGCCCCGGAGTGGAGGGGGCGTGTTCCGGCCGGGAGGAGTCCATGACGCGACGCGCACGGCGGCCGGTGTACTGGCTTTCCCTCCTCGTTCTGCTTCCCGGCGCCCTGCTGTTCGGCGGCCGGCCCCAGCCCCTCGAGGACTCCGGCTCGGACGATCCGGTCGAACGGGCCATGCAGGCGGCGCAGGCGCGCGTCATGGGTCGCCTCGGGCCGGTGGAGGCGGCGATGCCGCCGCCCGAGTTCTCACCACTCGGCGGGCCGCTCTTCGTGCGGGTCCTCCAGGGCGAGGCGGCGAAGGGGATGCTCCTGACCAGCCAGGGGCACGTGGACTGGGACGCGGACAAGGACGCCGTCGCCGCGAAAATCCCCGCGGCGCTCCGGCTGTCGTCCGGCGAGGCACGGCGCTTCGGTCACGGGACGCTCCGTCCGGGTCTGAACTATCTGCGTCTGTCGGAAGCCGAGGTGTCGCGTCGCGGTCTCGACGCGGTGCAGTCGGAGGTCTCCCGGCACGCCCGCATCCTCGGGTGGCTGCCGGAGCGGACGGTCCTCGCGTGGGTCGAGCCCCGCGATCTCCAGGCGCTGGGCGACACGGCCGGCGTGGAGAAGAGCCGCGCGCTCGAGCCCTACCAGAAGATCGCGCCGCTCCTCGGGACGATGCCGCGCCTGAGCCGCCGCGAGGCGGCCAATCCTGACTTGATGACGCGCGTGACCTTCGTCCCCGGCCGCGGCGGCGCCGCGGCGATCGAGGCGATCGGACGGATGCCGGGGGTGAGTGAGGTCACGCCGGACACGACCGACGACAACGGGGTGCAGCTGCGGGTGCGTTTCGATCGCGTCGTCGACCTGGCCCGCCGCGACGAGGTACTGGCGATCGAGCCGGTCCCCGACTTCCTGCTGGCCAACGCCGAGAACGTCCCGACGATCCAGGCCGGTTCGGCGGAGGACGCCCGGTTCGTGCGCCCCTTCGACGACGCCGGCGTGGACGGCGGCGGCCTCGACACCAACGGCGACGGCATGCGCCTGAACGACGGCAGCGACCTCGTGCCGCCGCAGATCGTCGCCATCACCGACAACGGTATTTCCTACGACACGCCGTCGTTCGCCCAGACGATGACCGGCGCGGGCGTGCTCGGTCCGGCGCACCGGAAGATCCACGCGATCCAGAACGTCACCGATTCGGGCACCTCGTGCGATGCGCCCCTGTCGGGGAGCGGCACGCACGGCAACGTCGTCGCCAGCGCCATCGCGGCCTACCCCACCGCCCTCGGCGCGTTCGCGAGCCGGCCGGGCAACGGCGGCCCGGCCGATCCGCGCAACGAGAACCTCGACGGCGTGGCGCGCGGCGCCCGCATCATCGTCCAGGATGCCGCGACGACCGCCTCCTGCACGATCAACACGATCGTGGAGAAAGGCGGCAACGTGACGCCGGGATCGCTGCTCGACCGGCTGAACACGGCCGTCTCCGCCGGCGGAACGCAGGTCCACCTGACCGTGTTCCCGTTCGGCACGCCGAACTTCGGCAACATCGTCCAGGCGATCGTCCAGGGGCAATACCCGGCCGAGGCGGCGCAGATCGACACCTTCCTCTACAACAACCGGGACTACATGGTCTTCGTGCCGGCCGGGAACAACGGCGGCGTCATGGGCACCGGCCGCCTCGGGCTGATGCTGCGGACCATCCCGGACCTGTTCAACGGCACCGCCATCGACGACAACCCGAACGTCCAGTCGCCGATCCAGGTGTCGCCGCCGGCGACCGCCAAGAACGTCGTCGGCGTCGGGGCGGGGACGTCCGACTGCTTCACCTTCTTCGGAACGACCGATTGCGAGTCGACCATCGCCAACTTCACCTCGCGCGGCCCCGCGACCTCGCAGTCGCTGCGCATGGCGCCGATGCTGACCGCCCCGGCGTTCGACATCTCGGGAGCCCCGTACACGACCGGCGTGGCGGTGTTCCGCAGCACCGACAACGACAACCTCGCGCCGATCGAGGCGCAGCTCGACGAGGGGAACAGCGGGACCTCCTTCGCCGCCGCCTACCTGACCGGCGCCGCGGCGGTCCTGCGCGACTACTTCGCCCAGGGGTTCTACCCGACCGGCAGTCGCGGGGCGGCCGCCGACCGGATGCCCGGGATCTCCGGGGCGCTCGTCAAGGCGGCCCTCGCCGCCTCGGCCGACTTCAACGAAAACGGCATCGCGACCCAGGGACAGGACAACAACGAGCGCAACCTGCGCCGCACCCGCTGCCTCGACCTCGGGACCGTGACCGGCATCGGCGGCGCCACCGCGCCGATCGGGATCATGTGCAACAGCGAGCAGGGATACGGCCGCCCGATCCTCACCAACGTCCTGCCGCTCGCCGACTGGCCGGACCAGTTCGTGCACCATCCCGTCTCCCTGATGCCGCGCGAATACCCCGCCGCGGGGCTTCTCGTCTGGGACCACCGTTCGACCGGCGAGGCGCCGATCGACAACGGCGCGAACGCATCGAAGACGCATACCTTCCGGGTCGCCTCACCGTCCACCGTGCCGACCGCCTCCGGCGGCCTCGCCATCGCCGCCGCGCAGCTGCGCATCGCGCTGGCGTGGATCGATCCGCCGTCCCCCGCCGGCAGCGGCGGGCCGCTCATCAACGATCTCGATCTGCGGATGGAGAGCCCGGGACCCGACTCCTGCCTCGAGCCCGGCGACACGCGCCCTGACGGCAGCCCGTGCCCGGCCAACAGCGCCGCGGACAACGTCTTCTACGACGGCAACGACTACGCCGGCGGCACCAACAACGCGAGCGTGGACCAGTGGTCGAAGGGGAAGACGGCGGCGCAGGAGACCCACGAGAAGCGCAACCCGATCGAAGCCATCCACCTGGCCGCCGATCCGAACAACGATCGATCCTTCGCCGACTCGGGCATCGACGCGGGGCGCTGGCGGATCACCGTGAAGCGGGGGCTGGGGGGATCGACCCCCGGCGCGATCACCATCGCGCCCGGCCCCGACCCGGACGAGGACGACAACAACAACGGCCGGCTCGATGCCGGCGAGGACGAGAACGGCAACGGGCTCCTCGACATCGGCGGGCAGGCATACGCGCTGGTCGTCTCGGGTCCGGTGTTCGCCGGCGAGGCGCCGCCCGCGGCGGGTCCGCAGTCGTTTCCCGCGAGCCGCCTGACGCTCGACCGCTTCGCCTACGACTGCGGCAGCGACGCCGTCGCGACCGTCTTCGATACGACCCCGGGAGCGTCGGCCGCGCTCGCCACGACCGCGACGACCTTCACCGTCGTCGGCTCGACCGCCACGGTGCTCGACACGGAGACCGGCATCCTCTTCACGGCGCTGGCCGCCTCCGGCGCCGCCGCCGCGGCGCCGCTGCCGGTGCGCCTGGCCGGGCCGGCGGTGGCCGGCAACGGGATTCTCGATGCCGACAGCGGGCAGCGGATCAAGGTGCGCTACGCGCCCCCCGGGCAGCCGGCGATCGAGGTCGAGGCCCCCGTGCGCTGCTCGCCCGATCTCGTGGGCGGCGCGTTCACGACGCAGGGAGGCCAGGCGCTCGGCCAGCAGGTCGCCATCCAGGGAGGCTGCGACGACGACCCGTTCCCGGACGCCGGGGAGGTGGTCAGTTACGGCGTGGCCCTGCGCAACCGCTCGCGCGAGGACGGATTCGCCGACGTCGTCGCCACCCTGACGCCGACCGGCCCCGGCGCGGGGGCGGTCCGCGTGCTCGACTCGCCGCGCGCGCTGGGCCTGCTGCCGACCGGCGGCGCCAACGCCGTCTTCTTCCAGGTGTACGTCGATCCAGCGCTGGTCACGGGGCTGCCGGTCGCCAGCCGCGTGGTGACCATGCGGCTCGATCTCGATTCCTCGGCCCGGGGCACCCGCCTCGGGCGGCAGTCGTACTCCTTCACCCACGCGCTCAACGCCGACAAGGAGGAGCGGCGCTATTCGACCGACTACCTCGCCGGCGGCCGCGAGGTGCGCGACCTCAACCGGAACGGCGTCATCGACCCGGCGGGCGGGATCGATCCCATCCGCGACTTCGTGCTGCCATCGGAAGACGCCACCTTCTCGACCCTGTTCGCCGGCAGCGGCGCCCCCGCGGGCCACTTCACCAACGAGCTGGGGGAGGACCTCGACCTCAGCGGCGCGTTCTCGGCGGGAGAGCGCAACGTCATCCCGAACGTGGACGGCGGCGGGAACCCCGCTCTCGATCGCGGCATCCTGAACTCCAACAGCCCGGCCGATCCGGCGCACCGCGCCCCCTGGTCTTTCGACCAGAACGGCGGCGGCTGGGCGCCGTTCCGGCACCCCTACAGCATCGCGGCGAATGTCAACGCCAACCCGGTGTGGGAGTACAAGACCGGCGGGATCTGCGGTTTCCAGACGGCGGGCGGGCTGAACAAGTTCGGCATCTGGCACACCGGGGACGGCGACCCGAACACCCCGAGTGGTGTGGCGACCGCTTGCGACAACCACGCCAAACCGAGCGATCCCAACACGCCGGTGAGGACCGAGTCGATCTTCGACGTCGCCGAATCGGCGATCGTCGCCAAGGTCAACCAGGCGGTGGACGCGCGCGGCTTCCCCTGGAACGTGGAGTTCCAGCGCCTCGGGCTCAACCTGAACATCCAGCTGGTGGACGGCTACGCCGGCGGCGGGGTGAACATCGACAACGACATCGACAGCGACGGGGCCAACAGCCTGCTCGCGCAGACCACGGACATCTATTACCAGCGCCGCGCCGGCGGCTGGCCGAACGGCGTGTTCCGGTTCAATGGGGAGTACTTCCCGGGGAATGGGATCGATCCGGCCGTGATCGTCCCCAGACAGCACACCTTCGGCCCGTTCCAGAATCCGAATGGGTCGCCCAATCTGGACGGTGACGAAAGCGGCTTCACCGGAGCCACCCAGAACACCAATCCGGACAGCACGAGCCCGATCCCGACGGCGCCTCCCGACCTGTTGCCGTTCCCGCAGCCCGGGGCGGTCCTGGCGGGGACCTGCACCGGTGGCGCCGCTGCCGGCGCGCCGTGCGCCCCCGGTGCCCCCGGCGATCCCTGCGTCGCCCAGGGGGGCGTCTGCACCGCGCAGACGAACACCATCGCCGGCCCGGTCCGGAACTTCGACGCGACGCTCGTCGGCTTCGAGGGAGGGTTCGCGAGGCTGAACAACCTCGCAGCCATCGAGAACTACTTCTTCTTCCTGCCCGGCCCGGCGGGCAACCGCTGGCAGATCGGCATCGGCTTCTGGGCCATGGAGGGCGCTCAGAATACCGCCGACTACGGCGCGTCGATCGACGACGTGGTCTTCGAATGGAACGAATGGCACCCGGTGGACGAGTCCGCCGTCCCGGCGCCGCCGGCCTGCCAGCGCTTCGGCGGTGCGGGGCAGCCGGCGGGCGGCGCCTGCGCCACGGTCACGGCCGATCGGACGACCCTGTACGAGTGCGAAGAATCGATCGAGATCACCGTCCGCGACGCCAAGTGCACGGCGCTGGGGCCGGGGGCGACGACGACGCTCGGCGGCCCCTGCACCACGCACGCGACGTGCGGCGCGGGCGGCTCGTGCACCGCCGCGCTCGCCGCGGTCGAGGTGGCGGTCGTCACCGACAGCGACGCGAACGTCGTGACGGACTCCGGCCAGCCGGTCCTGACACCCACCGCGAAGCGCTTCACGCTGCCGGCGGTCGCCGGGCAGCCGGGGCTGTTCCGCGGCCGCGTGCCGTTCACCACGCTCGCGGCGGGCCCGGGAAGCGTGCACGCCAACCCGACCGACTGGCGCTTCATCGTCTATTACTTCGATCCGCTGTGCGACGGCGACCGCGACGGCCAGGCGGGGGAGGACGGCTTCGACAACACCGACGGCGACGGGATCCCGGATGCCACCGACAAGTGTCCTGAGGTCTACGACCCGCTGCAGCCGGACGCCGACGGCGACGGCCTCGGCGACCTGTGCGACAACTGTCCGAACGTGGTCAACGCGACCCAGGCCGACGCCAACGGCGACGGCCTCGGCGACGCCTGCGAATTCGACGACCTCGACGGCGACGCGGTTCCGAACGAGGCCGACAACTGCCCGGACGTCCGCAATCCGAACCAGTCCGACATCGAGTTCGACGGTCGGGGCGACCTCTGCGACACGCTGAAGACCTCGGGTGTGACGTTTGGAACGAGCGCCGGCGCCGCCGACTGTGTGAACGGTGGCTGTAGCAAGCCGGCCGCCGCCCTGGGGCAGGTATGCGTCACCGACGAGGACTGCATCCGTTCCTGCAACGCCGGTGTCTGCTCCGACACGGGGGGGTACGTCTCCCCGACCCCCAAGGTCGGCCAGGCGTGCTCGACCCACGCGCAGTGCTACGTCGATGTCGATCGCGACGCCGACGGCGTGCTCGACGCGAACGACAACTGTGTTCTCGCCAAGAACGGACCGCTCGGTGGGCCGAACAACCAGATCGACTCCGACGGCGACGGACTCGGGGATGTCTGCGACGGCGACTGCGCCGGCGTGACGGCGATCTACCGCTGCCGCGGCAATGGCGCCGCCTGCCCGACCCCTGAGACGACCCATCCGGTCTGCGCGAACGCCTTCGGTCTCGGGGACCTCTGCACGTATTACGTCGCCAACACCGGCAGCTGCTCCTCCGAGAACGACGACGGCGACGCGGACGGCGTCGAGGACCTCGCCGATTCCTGTCCCGCGAGCCCGAACCCGGGGATCGTGGCCGGCGGGCCGCAGCCCGATCGCGATCGGGACGGGCTCGGTGACGCGTGCGATCCGGCCGGGGCGCACGACGACGCCGCAGACGGGGTGCCGGACGACGTCGTGACCTTCCAGGGAGCGCTCGCCTGTTCTGCCCTGCCGCTGGTCCGCCTCGCGCCGGCCGGCAACCCCGTCTACCTGGACCTCGACGGCGATCACGACCCGTTCCCCGACACCGGCGAGCGCGGTCGCGTGACCATCGCGCTCGTCAACATCGGGGACGGGCTTCAGGATGCGGTGTTCACGCTGACCTCCACCGATCCCGACGTCGCCTGCATCACCGAGTCGCAGATCCGGGTCGCCAGCTTCCCGGCCGGGGCGACGCTGACGATCGGCAGCCTCGATCCCGGCCAGCCCGGATTCACCTTCGTGGCCAGCAACGCCCTGCAGTCCCAGCCGCCGCCGGCGCTTCCGGCGCGCGTGGACCTGAGTCTTCAGGTGATTGCGGCCGGGCGCCTCGGAACCACGACCCCGATCGCCATCTCGCTGTACGCAGATCTCAACGCACCGGGAGCGCCGCAGCAGTTCATCCTCGGGGCCGACGGCCTCGCCGGCACGGCGGACGACGGCGTGGTGACGGAGAAATTCGATCAGGATCGCGACGGCGACGGCAAGTTCACCGTGCGCGACACCTTCCTGACGACGACCGCGCCCGGCGTGCATCGCGGCACGTGCAGCAACGCGCCGCTGACCGTCTGCGTCACCGCGGCCGACTGTCCCGCCGGCCCGCCCGACCCGGTCTGCCAGTCGGGGGCCTACCTGCGCGGCAGCGCCACCGGTTCGGAGCCCAACCGGCTCGCGGCCGTGACGTGCGGGGGATACAACACCGCTCCCGCCGATCCGCAGTGCGCCCTGGATCCCGACTTCCCGATGGACTGGCATCTCCACTGCCCGTCCGGCACGGCCTCCTGCCCCAACCTCGAGTCCGGGACCTGCGTCGGCGGCTGCTCCTTCAACACGCCGACCGGGGGGGCGAAGGCCCTGAGCACGCCCAACTCGCTGCACATGGGGGCGCACTTCGTTCCGTCCGATCCGCTCTTCGGAGACACGACCCATCTGCGAACGGTGCAGGGGTTCATGACGCCGCCGATCAACCTGGCGGTCACCCCGCGCGCCGGGGACCTCGATTTCTCCTTCTTCCACATCGCCCGGTTGATGGACAACAACGGGGTCGGACCGGCGAACGAGAACCAGTGCGCCGACTGCGCCGATGTACAGATCCAGGTGGACCAGAATCCGGATCCGGCCGTCGAT
>Ga0111538_10013723_pt1 | contig 10687 bp, 11 predicted proteins | sample SoiMethybrSBSTD1_FD_79669 | JGI IMG/M metagenome (GOLD analysis project Ga0111538, IMG submission 79669) | Bulk soil microbial communities from a Populus tree surrounding site in Tennessee, USA - Soil MetaG P. TD hybrid SBSTD1 (version 2)... | ecosystem: Environmental > Terrestrial > Soil >... | reverse complement strand
GCTCGTCCAGGTCGACGACGCCCTCCTCGGCCGCGACGAGCGCCGCGAGCGCGACCGCGAGCTTCGTCACGGAGGCCCAGCGAAGCACGTGGCCGGCCGGTCCGTGCACCGCTCGGACGCCCTCGGGCCCGACCACAGCGGCGGCCGCGTGGTCGGCTCCCCACCCGTCCACCTGTCGCAGTGCGTCCACGGGCGGCGATACTAGGCGCGTGGAGCGCCGCCGCATCGCCGGCTACGCGCCGATGGAGCCCCTCGTCGGCTACTCGCGCGCGGTCGTGGCAGGTCATCACGTCTACGTCTCGGGGACGGCGCCGATTCCGCCGGACGGCAGCGAACCGCCCGAGAGCGTCTACGAGCAGACGCGCCTCTGCCTGAGCATCATCCTCGATGCGCTCGCCGTCGCCGGAGCGCGCGCCGAAGACGTGGTGCGGACCCGCCTCTACGTCGTCGACGCAGAGGAGTTCGACGAGGTCGGGCGCGCCCACGGCGACGTCTTCGGCGACATCCGCCCGGCCACCGCCGGGGTTGTCGTCAAGGCCCTGCTCGACCCGCGCTGGCGGGTGGAGATCGAGGCCGACGCCGTGCTCAGCGAGGACGGCCCGTGAAGCAGATCTACCCGGCGTCGATCACCGGCAAGGGCTTCGCCGCGGGCGGCAGCGTGCTCGACCACCGCTTCGGCGACAGCGACCCGTACACGCTCGGCGTCGAGGAGGAGTACATGCTCCTGGACGGGGAGACGTTCGACCTCGTCCAACACATCGACACGGTGCTCGCCGCCGTCGCGGGCCACGAGCTCGAGACGCGCATCAACGCCGAGCTGATGCAGTCGGTGCTCGAGATCGCGACGCCCGTCTGCCGGAACGCCGGCGACGTCGACACCTGGCTGCGCAAGCTGCGCTCGTACGTCCGCGAGATCGGCCAGGAGAAGGGCCTCCGGGTCGGCTCGGCGGGCACGCATCCGTTCAGCCTCTTCGAGCGGCAGCGGATCACAGCCCGCGATCGCTACCGCAACCTCGTCGACCAGATGCAGTACGTCGCGCGCCGCGAGCTGATCTTCGGCCTGCACATCCACATCGCCGTCGACGACCCCGAGAAGGTGATCCGGGTGATGAACGGGCTCTCGCTCGAGATTCCGATCCTGCTCGGGCTGTCGGGAAGCTCGCCCTTCTGGCGCGGCGAGCCCACCGGCTTCAGCTCGATCCGGCAGATGGTCTTCGCCGCCTTCCCCCGCTCCGGGATGCCGCCGCGCTTCCGCGACTACGGCGAGTACGCCGAGGTCGTCGGCCAGCTCGAGAAGACCGGCTGCATCGCCGACTACACGCACATCTGGTGGGACGTGCGGCCGCACCCCAAGTGGGGCACGATCGAGGTGCGGATCTGCGACGCGGTCAGCCGGGTGGAGGACGCCGTCGCGCTCTCCGCCTACTGCCAGGCGCTCGTCAAGCTCTACGCCGAGCGGTACGAGCGCGGCGAGGAGATCCCGGCCATCCATCGCCTGCTCGTGAGCGAGAACAAGTGGCTGGCTGCCCGCTATGGGCTCGAGGCGCCGCTGATGGACCTCGCGACCGGCCGCCGCAACCGCGTCTCGCTCGCGCAGCTCGTCCGGCGGCGGCTGAAGGAGATCGAGCCGCACGCGCGCGAGCTCGGCTCCGAGCGCGAGCTCGAGGGGATCACGGAGATCCTGCGCCGCGGCAACGGCGCCGACCGGCAGCTGCGCGTGTTCAACGCGAACCGCGACATCGTCGAGGTCGTACAGGAGATCGCGAACGCGACCGAGGACGCCGCCGTGCCCGCGTAGCGCGGACCCCTCGCCGCGGCTCGACCGTAGTTCCGCCGATGGACCTGAAGGGGAAGCGCCTTCGTATAGTCGGCGCGCAATGGGCGTGGGCCGCGACGAGCGCGCCTGGGTGCGCGGCGCCCGGGCCGGATCGGTCTCGGACCTCGAGGCCCTGTTCAGGCTGCACTGGCCCAGGGCCTACCGGGCCGCGTACCTCGTCTGCCGCGACGCCGCCGCTGCCGAGGACATCGCGCAGGAGTCCTTTCTCGCGGCGGTGCGGGCCCTCGACCGCTTCGACCGCCGCCGGCCGTTCGGCCCCTGGCTGCACCGCATCGTCGTCAACCGGGCGATCGACTGGAGCCGGGCCCGGGCGCTGCGCAGTGAAGTGGCGCTGCACGAGGGCGCGGCGAGCTTCGACGAGGCGCTGCCGACCGGCAACTCGCACACCGTCGCCTCCGCCCTCGCGTCACTCTCGGCGGAGCACCGGGCCGTGATCGTCCTCCGGCACCTGCTCGAGTACACGCCGGGGGAGATCGCGGAGCTGCTCGACCTGCCGCGCGGCACCGTCAACTCGCGCCTCAGGCGCGGGCTCGACGAACTGGGCGAGCGGATCAAGGAGGAGGTGCGGTGAACGAGGAGCGGCTCCGGCGCACACTTCTTGCCGAGCCCGCCCCGGACGAGCAGGCTGCGGGCGAGCGGGCATGGGAGACGGTGCACGCCGCCTTCGAGGCGCGCGAGCCGGTCGTGCAGCCGTTTCGTCATACGAAGCCGCTGATCGCGCTCGCCTTTGTGGCGGCTCTCGTCGCCGCCGCGCTCACCCCGCCGGGCCGGGCGCTCGCCGACGACCTGCGCGACGCGGTGGTCGGCGTCGAGCAGGCCAAGCCGGAGCTCTTCTCCGTGCGGGGCGGCGGCCGCGTCATCGTGGAGTCCGATGCCGGTGCCTGGGTCGTGAGCTCCGACGGGTCGAGGCGGCTCCTCGGCCCCTACCGCGAGGCGTCATGGTCACCGTTCGCCCGCTTCGTCGTTGCCGCGCGCGCGAACGAGCTCGTCGCGCTGGAGCCGGACGGCACGGTTCGGTGGAAGCTCGCGCGGCCGAACGTGCGCTTCCCGCGCTGGGGCGGAGGCGCGACCGACACGCGCATCGCGTACCTCAGCGGCGGTCGGCTCCACGTCGTCGCCGGCGACGGCACCGGCGACGCCGATGCGGGCGGTCTTCCGACCGCCGCACCGGTCGCGCCGGCGTGGAGGCCCGGCTCCCGCTTCGTGGTGGCGTACGCCGCGACCGACGGCCGCGTCTACGCCTACGACACGGCCGGGTCGCTGCTCTGGCGTTCCGCGCCGCACCCACGCCCACGACTGATCGCGTGGTCCAGCGACGCCCGCCGGCTCGCGCTCGTGACGGCCGACAAGGTGGTCGTCCTCACAGGACGTACGGGAAGACCCCTGTCGACGCGGCCCCTCCGCGGCGTCCAGGGCGCGGTGTTCGCGCCGGGCGGCCACGAGCTCGCCCTCGTCCGCGCACGCGACGTGCTCCTCCTACCCGAGCATGGTCGCCCGCAGCGCGTGTTCGCCGGCGCCGGCGCCTTCGACGGCATCGCGTGGTCGCCGGATCGACGCTGGCTGCTCGTCGGGTGGAGGGACGCCGACCAATGGGTGTTCGTGCGAGTTGCGGGCAAGCGCAGGATCGAAGCCGTCTCGGGCGTGACGGAGCTGTTCGACTCGGCGAGCTTCCCGCGGATCGGCGGCTGGTGCTGCGCGTCGCAGCAATAGCGGCCCTCGTCGCGGTGGGCGCGTGTGCGGCGGCCGCGTCGCCCGTCGTCCCGGAGCGGGACTCGTACGCGCTTGGACAGCCCTGGGCTGGCCGGCTCGCGAACGGCGTCCAGCTGACGGAGGAAGGCCCGGATCACTTCACGTGGGACCCCGTGCTCAAGCGCTCGCCCAACCGGCCGTGGCGGCGCTGGGGGACCGCGCGGCTCGTGCGCACGCGCCTGACCGTGCTCGCCGAGTACCACACCGCCCACCCGGAGGCACCGCGGGTCGGGATCGGCGACCTCAGCCGGCCGCAGGGCGGCTCCTTCGGACGGCGGTTCGGCGGGCTCGGCCACGCCTCGCACCAGAACGGGCTCGACGTCGACGTCTACTACCCCCGGCGCGACCACGAGGAGCGGCAGGCGGTCCGCGTCGGTCAGATCGACCGCACGCTCGCGCAGGACCTCGTCGACCGCTTCGTTCACGCCGGCGCGGAGAAGCTCTTCGTCGGGCCGCATACGGGCCTGCACGGCCCGAGGCGGATCGTCCGTCCGCTCGTCCACCACGACGACCACGTCCACGTGCGGCTCGTGCACGACGCGCCGCGCCGCGTCCTGCTCGGCGACTCCGTCGAGGGTCGTCCCATCTACGCATATCGGCTCGGCAACCCGGCGGCGCGCAGGCTGCTCGTCGTCGGCTCGATCCACGGGAACGAGCCCGCCGGGCTGCAGGTGACGCGCCGCCTCCTGCAGGTCGCGCCGCCGCTCCACGCCGAGCTGTGGATCGTCCCGACCTTCAACCCCGACGGTCTCGCGCTGCGCACCCGGGCCAACGCGGCAGGTGTCGATCTCAACCGTGACTTCGGCGTCTTCTCGCAGCCCGAGACGCGGATCGCCCGCGCGCTGATCCGCCGGGTGCGGCCGTTCCTCAGCGTCTGGTTCCATCAGCCGCAAGGGCTCGTCCGCGCATTCGGGCCGAGCGTCGCGGTCGGCCGCGCATACGCGCAGCTTGCGCGCGTCCGGTACCGGACGCTCGTCTGGCCGCCGGGGACTGCCTCGCGGTGGCAGAACCGCATCGGCCAGCGTTCCTTCGTCGTCGAGCTCGCGCCCGGCCGTCTCGGCCCGAGGGCAGCCGCACGGCACGTGCGCGCGCTGCTTGCGTTCGCGGGGTAGTGTCCGCGTCCGTGCTCGAGGACGGCCGGCGGATCCCGGAGGCGCGCGTGTGGCTCGGGCCGCGCGAGCAGGTCACGCTGGACGAGATCGTCGCCGAAGGGCCCGCGCTCTTCTTCTTCTACCTCTTCGATTGGTCGTCCACCTGAACGGACGAGATGGAGCTCCTGCGTGACAGGAGCCCGGAGCTCGAGGAGGCAGGAGTCCGTGCGTTCGGCATCTCGCGCGACTCGCCGTGGACGCACATCGCCTGGATGCAGGCGCTCGACCTGACGGTGCCGCTCCTGTCCGACTGGAACGCCGAGGCGACCCGGGGCTTCGGGCTCGCTCGGTCGTACCGCGGCATGGAGGGCGTGCCCGTGCGGTCGGCCTTCCTGGTCGACCAGGGCGGTACGGTCCGGCGCTCATGGCGCTACGACGACGCCGAGGTGCCGGATCTGGACGCCATCGTGGCGGCCGCGCGGGCGCAGTAGCCCTCGTCCTCACCTTCTATCTCGCCGCCGGCGTCGTCGCGACCGTCCCCGCGCTTCGGCACGCCGACGACAGCTTCCTCGCCCAGGGCCTGCCCGCCGACGGAGGCGTCTCGCCGGGCGACCACCTGCAGGCGGTCTGGCAGCTCTGGCTCCCGGGACACGAGCTCGCCGACGGCGACGCTCCCTGGCTCGACCCGTACAGCTTTCAGCCGGAGGTCGACCCGCGCCCGAACTTCGCCGGCTGGCCGTTCGGCCTCGCCTTCGGGCCGCTCGACGCGTTGCTCGGGCCGGTGCGGGCGTGGAACGTCTTCGTGCTGCTCACGTTCGTCGGCGCCGGCGGGCTCACGTGTCTGTGGCTGCGCGAGGTCGGGCTCGGGCGTGACGGGGCGCTCGCCGGCGGGCTCGTGTTCGCACTCGCGCCCTACCTCGTCACGCAGAGCGCCATGGGTCACCTGCTCGCGCCGATCTCGATGCTGCTGCCCCTCTCGCTGTACGCGCTCGAACGATCCCGACATGGCTCGGACGGGTGGCTCGCCTTGGCGGGAGCGGCGCTGGCGTCGATCCCGCTGTCGGGCCAGGTGCACCTCGCGCTCGGTGCGATTCCCTTCTTCGGGCTCTACGCCGTGCTCCGTCGCCCGGTGCGGTGGGCCGGGCTCGCCGCCTGCCTGCTCGCGGGAGTCTTCGCCGGGATGGCGGTGTATGTGGCGGCGATCCGGGGCTCGGTGGGCGCGGGTGGACGGTCTTTCGCCCAGGTCGAGCGGTACTCGGCCGACCTCCTCGACTTCCTCGCCCGCGACCCACGCCACGGGCTGGAGACCGCGGTCTTCGTCGGCTGGTTGCTTCCGGTGGTGGCGATCGTCGGCTTCGTCGCGCTCGTCCTGCAGGGCCGGTACGGCCTCGCCGCGGCGCTCGCGGTCGGGGCTGCGGTGCCCTGCCTGCTCGCTCTGGGCTCGGGCTTGCCGTGGTACCGGGAGCTCTGGGAGCGGCTGCCCGGGCTCGGCGAGACGCGCGTGCCCGGCCGGCTGATGCCGATCGCCTGCCTCTCGCTCGCCGGCCTCGTCGGGGCGGCGGCCGACCGCATCCGCAGACCGCTGCTCGTGGCGGCGCTGCTCCTCGCGCTCGTGCTCGACCTCCGCCTCGGCGTCACGCGCTTCGAGCCGAGCGCAGCCGACCCGGACAACACCGCCTACGCAGCGCTGGCAGGGGCCGGGCCTGGACGCCTGGTCGAGCTCCCCGTTCGCCTTCCGGACCGGCAGGAGGGCAGCGTCTACCTCTACTACGCGATGCAGGCGCCCCGCGAGCGTCCGGGCGGCTACTCCACGACCGCCCCGAAGGCAGCTGACCGGACGCTCCGGGAGCTGCGGGCTGACCCGTGCTCAGCCCCGGAGCTCGGCGTCCGCTACCTCGCGGTCTTCGCGCCCGCGAAGCGCCCCTGCTCGGGCACGCTGCTCGGGCGGGACGGCGTCGTTTCCCTCTTCCGGCTCGGGAAGGTCGCGCAGGCGCGGGACCGGTGACGGCAGCAGGAAGAGCACGCCCCCGAGCGCTCCCACCGTCGCGATCCACAAGGTGGGCCGCAGCCCGATCGTCGCGCCGAGCGCTCCGCCCGCGAGCGACCCCAACGGACGGACGCCGTAGTTGACGGCCATGTAGGCGCCCGAGACCCGCGACCGCAGCCGGTCCGGGATCAGCGCGGCAAAGATCACGCCCGCGCTGATGTCGAGCATCATCACGCCGAGGCCCGAGCCGAACTCGGCGAGGAAGAGCAGCGCGAGCACGACCGGCTGAGGCCCGCCCGCGAGCGGCACGAGCAGCAGGGGCGCGGGAAAGAGCACGCAGCCGACGATGTAGGCGGGGCCGATGCCGATCCGCCGCCCGACGCGGCCCGTGACGACCGACCCGATCAGGCCGCCGACGGCACCTGCGCCGAGAATCGCGCCCAGGAGGCCCGGGCCGACGCCGAGCTCGCGGGTCGCGTAGAGGATGAAGAGCGAGAAGAAGACGAAGTTGAAGAAGTTGATGGTCGCCGTAGCGCCGAGCGACGCACGCATGATCGGCGACCTGACAATGAAGCGGAGCCCGGCGACGATGTGGCCGCGCTCCGCTGTCTCGGCCGGCGGCTCCACCGGCGAGATCCGGCCCAGGAAGGCAGCGGAGAGCACGTACGAGACGGCGTCGACGAGCAGCGTGACCGGGGCCGAGAGCAGCTTGACGAGCAGGCCGCCGATGCTGGGGCCCGCGACGTAGGACATCGCGCGGCTGCCGTTCAGCAGCGACTGGCCCTCGACGTACTGCTCGCGCGCGACGAGCGAGATGAAGAGCGTGTTGTAGGAGACGAAAAAGAGCACGCTAAGCGTCCCCATAAGGAACTCGGTCACGTAGAGCTGCTGGATCGTGAGGACGTCGAAGGCGTAGGCGATCGGCGCGGCGACCACGATCGCGGCCCGCCCCAGGTCGGCGGCCACCATCGTGTGCCGGCGGCGTCCGTGCCTGTCGACCCAGGCTCCTGCGTGCAGCGCGAAAAACAGGTGCGGCAGCAGGCCGGCGGCGGTGAGGTAGCCCATTTCGGCCGGCCCCGCGTCGAGCACGAGCACTGCGGTCAGGGGCAGCGCGATCAGCGTGACCTGGTCGCCGAAGAGCGAGATCGTCTGTGCCGCGAAGAAGCTGCGGAAAGGCCGGTTCTCGCGCAGCAGGCGCGGGACGGCGCGATGCCCGAGCAGCCTCACGTCTGCTCGGGCTGAGGGAAGGCCAGGCGGATGAAGTTCACCAGGCGGGCGTCCTCGGGCCTCGTTTCCGGCGAGGCCGTACGCTCGTGGTAGCGCTCGAGCAGCGCCTCGATCTCTCGCCCGAGCTCGGCCAGCTCGTCGCTCGTCACGTAGAGCATGCGATCCCCGAACGTCGCGGCCTCCTGCCACTCGACCGGGTCGTCCCCGCGCTGCCGCAGCCACTGCATCACCTGCTCGAAGTAGCGCTCGGCGACGACCTGGCTGAGCAGCCCGGACGCCGCCGCCTGCTCGGGATCATGCGCCACGTTCGGCCAGGCGGTGAAGAGCGCGGTCGCACGCCACGGGCGCTCGCGGCCGCGCCCTCCCCCCGCCTCCTCGACGAGGCCCCATTTCGCAAGCTGGCGGAGGTGGAACGAGCAGCTCGCCGGGCTCTCACCGATCAGCTCGCCTGCCTGCGTGGCGGTGAGCGGGCCTTCGCGCCTGAGCAGGCCGACGAGCTGGAGCCGGACCGGATGTGCCACGGCGCGCAAGGCCCGTGGATCGGTGAGCTCGATCGTGCGTCTGGTCTCGGCCATCGAGTGTCGAAAGATATCTTTCGAAAGACTCCTTGTCAAAGAGGTGGTAGCGTCGCGGCGATGGAGATCGAGGAGCTCCGCCCCGGCCTGCACCGGTGGACGGCCGACCATCCGGGGGCGGTGCTCGATCCGAAGCCGGGCAGCCCTGCCGACTGGGGACCGGCGGTGGGCTCGGTGGCCTACGAGGCCCGAGACGCGCTGCTGCTCGTCGACCCGCTCGTGCCCGACCACGGCTGGGCGGCGCTGGACGCGCTCGTGGCGCGCCACGGCCGACGCGTGACGGTGATCACGACGATCGGCTTCCACCGCCGGAGCCGGCCGGCTGTCGTCGAGCGCTACGGCGCCGCCACTTCACGAGCGAAGAAGACGCTGCCCGAGGACGTCGAGACGTTCGCGATCACGGGCGCGGGCGAGACGATGGTCTGGCTCCCCGAACCGCGAGCGCTGATCCCGGGCGACCGCGTGCTCGGCGACGACGAGGGCGGCCTCCGCGTCTGCCCGGCGTCCTGGCTGCGCTACCTGCCGAGCGGCATCACGCGGGCGCAGCTCGCCGAGGAGCTGCGCCCGCTGCTGGACTTGCCGATCGAGCTCGTGCTGGCCTCGCACGGCGAGCCGGTGCTCACCGGGGGGCGGGAGGCTCTGCGCCGCGCTATCGAGTCTCCTTGAGCAGCCAGCGGTCGAAGAAGTCGACGACTCGCTGCTCGTACTCGCGCGGCTGAGCATCGATCCCGCCGATGTGCCCGGAGCCGGGAACCTCCCAGATCTCCTTCGGGGCCTTCGCCACGTTGTAGAAGCCGGTGTTCGCGGGCTTCTCCGCGATCTGCCCGCGCCCGCCGTAGACGAAGAACACCGGGTTCGCAATCCTGGGGACGAGGCTCTTGAGATCGGCCGGCGGGGTGTTGCTCGTGAAGAGTGCGGTGCCGACGGTGGCAACCGCGTCGCCGAGCTTGTCGCCCCACGGGACTCCGTTGTTCGCGAAGTCGTCCCGCACCGAGCGGCCGCTGGCTCCCTCGGAGACGATCGCCTTGAGGGCGGTGGACTCGGCTGCAGCCTCGATCAGCATCTCGCCGCCGACCGAGAGGCCGATGGCGCCGATGCGATCGGGGTCGACGTCGGGCCGTGACTGCAGGAACTTCACAGCGGCGTGGACGTCACGCTCGCCCTGCCAGCCGAAGGTGTTGGGGTCGCCGTCGCTCTCACCCTCGCCGCGACGGTCGAAGACCAGGACGCCGTAGCCGTGGTTCGCGAGCATCTTCGCCCGCTTCTGCGAGGAGGCGCGGCCGGGGAAGGATATGACCGCGGCGCCGTTTCTCGACTTCACGTACCAGCCCTTCAGGGTGAGGCCGTCGCTGGTGGTGAACTGGACGTTCTCGTACGGGGCGCCGAGGTTCTCGGTCGGAACCTCCGCACGCCCGACGTGCGTCACCACGTACGACACCGAGAGCGGGATCGTCACCACGGCCGCCACCACCAGGGCGCCGAACGTGATCAGCAGTCGCCGCGGGTACCGCCACCAGAGGGGATCGTCGGTGCGCCGCGACTTCCACAGCGCGGCGACGCCGACGCCGATGAGGACGAAGCCGGCCGGGAGCGAGAGGAGGCTCGTGTAGTCGTCGCCGGAGGGGCCGACCTTGCTCGTGTAGTAGAGGCCCTCGATGCTGGAAAGCAAGGCGAAGAACGCGAAGACGAACACGAGCGCGGCACGCAAGCCGGCCCGCAGGCGGGGGTAGAACCACGCGGTCGCGAGGAGCGCCGAGGTCGGGATCAGACCGCCGGCCAGGTGGTCGGCGGCCGAAGTGCCCGGGTTCGGCTGCAGAAAGGCGTCGTCGACCGTGTGCAGGGCGACGGCGCCGAGGGCGGCGCGCGCCAACCCGGTCTCGGTTCGCAGCGCGCCGGCGACCCGGGCCGCGAAGGCGCGACTGCGCTCCGCCGAAGTTGGGTGGGCGATGGTCGTGCTCATGTGGGGCCTCCAGAAGGGGGTGCATCCATGAGGTGCACGCTCGCAGCACACGGGCGCCATGGGAATGCGGCCACCAGGCGTCTCGCGGGTGCGGTTTCCCGCACCCGCGAAGCAGCCTGGCTAGGCGATCGGGGCGGGCACGGGAGGTGCCTCGACCTTGGGCGGGGGCTCGGCCTCGCCGCCGTGCTCGAAGCGCGGCAGCCACTCGAGCCAGCTCGGCAGGTACCAGTTCCACTCGCCGAGCAGCTTCATCGACGCCGG
>Ga0111538_10013722_pt1 | contig 10687 bp, 5 predicted proteins | sample SoiMethybrSBSTD1_FD_79669 | JGI IMG/M metagenome (GOLD analysis project Ga0111538, IMG submission 79669) | Bulk soil microbial communities from a Populus tree surrounding site in Tennessee, USA - Soil MetaG P. TD hybrid SBSTD1 (version 2)... | ecosystem: Environmental > Terrestrial > Soil > Tree... | reverse complement strand
TGGTTGTGGTGGTGGGGTATCGGGCCGAGGAGATCCAGCGTTTCTGCGCTGGTTTGTCCATGCGCCTCGGTGTCCCGGTGCGATGCGTGCGCAACGATCGGTTCGACGAAGGCAACGGGCTGTCGGTGTTGGCTGCCGAGAAAGCACTCGAAGGCGAGCCGTTCTTGCTGGTCATGGCCGATCACGTGCTCGATCAGTCGATCCTGTTGGCACTGCTAGGTTCTGAATTGCCGTCGGATGGTGCGGTGCTTGCGGTCGATTACTCTGTTGGCGCCGCCGCTGGTGTCGATCTCGACGACGTGACACGAGTGCGTACCGAAGGTCGGCTGGTCCGAGACATCGGCAAGGGAATCTCCTCGTTCGACGCATTCGACACGGGCGCGTTCTTGTGCACCGGGGGGATATTCGATGTTTTGCGTGACGCGGTTGCTGCGGGTGAGACGTCGTTGTCGGCCGGGATGCATCGCCTCGCAGATCAGGGTCGGCTGGAGCGCTGTGACGTGAGCGGCGTCCGTTGGGTGGACGTGGACACCCGCAAGGATCTGCGAATGGCGTCGCGGTGGCTGCTGGCAGCTGGCGGCAAGGAACGCGACGGCGCCGTGGCCAAGGTCAACCGGCTTCTGTCGTGCCGGGTGATCACACCGCTGCTGTTGTCGATCGCGCCAGGGTTGCGTCCGGATACGGTCACTGTGCTCGCCGCCGTTGTTGCGTTGAGCGCGGCAGCGGCGATCTTGGCCGGGTGGGTGCTTGTCGCTGCGCTGGCGGTTCAGTTGGCCAGCATCCTGGACGGTGCCGATGGCGAGATCGCCCGGGTCGCGCACCGCGGGAGCCGGTTCGGAGCGTTTCTGGACCCGATGCTGGACCGGGTCGTGGACGGCTTGCTGTTTTCCGCGGCCGGTCTGTACCTGGCGGCGGAGGTCGGTGGTGGGATCGCCGCCGGGGTGCTCGGCGTGCTCGCAACCGTCGGGCACCTGCTCGTCAGCTATTCGACGAGCCGTGCTGCGCTCGATCTGGGGCACCGCTATGAGGGGCGACTGGTGGCGTCGGGACGTGGCCGTGACCTTCGGTTGCTCTTGCTCACCGCGGGCCTGGCCGGCTCGGCGGTGGCTACGTCTGCGTTGGCGGTCGCACTCGGTGTGGTTGCGGTGTCGAGCTGGGGGATCATCGCTGTGCGGCTTGTTCGTTCGTGGCGTGCGAGCCACCTTGAGTGGGCCGACGTCGACGTGGTGATCGTGGACTTTGATGGCACGATCGCCGACTCGATGGGCGCGCTGACCCAGCTTGCGGTGAATGTGATCCATGACGAGCTCGGTCTCGGCGTCGACGACGCCCGGTCGCGGTATCTGGCGTCGACGGGATCGGACTTCGCGACACAACTAAGGGAGATCGACCCATCCGGCGGACCGGCGCACACTCGTGCGGCGCACCGGTTCGAACTGTCCAAGCCGGCGCTGATGAATGGGGTGGCACCGTTTCCGGACTTGCGAGCGTTTCTCGACGAGCTCCGCGCCGCCGGTATCGATGTGAGCATTTGCAGCTCGACCCGACTGGAGCTGGTCCGCGAGTGGACGGACCGTCACCGCCTCGGGGAGCACTTCCGAGTGGTCGACGGCTGGTCGCCGGGGCGCGACAAGGCCGCGCAGCTGGATTACGTGCTCGACTGGTCCGGACGTACGCCCGACCGCTGCCTCCTCGTCGGTGACTCGCGCCGCGACGGTCAGTCGGCGGCCTCGATAGGGATGCGATTCCGAGGTGTACTACGGCCAGGAACGTCGAACCTTGAGGGTTCGGGGTTCGCGTACGCAGCTGACCTGCGATCCATCAGCCGGGCGGTCACCACCCGCCGCCGATTGGGGGTCGTCACGCTTCCGTCGAGTGCTGCAGTACAGCCCCTGGGCGCCCACGAGCCGCACACCGCCGCGTCAGCTCGTGCTGCGGTCGAGCCAAGTGATCACGAGCGGGGCTCTGCCAAAATCGGGAATCAGGCTGAGACAACGGTTCCGGCGGTTGCGCGCGCGGAGTGAACCCGTAGCTGCGGCACCGTCAAGGCTCATCGTTGGCCGCCCGGCAGGTGGCTGGTGTCGTTGAAAGCAACCAGCCTAAGGCCAGAAGTGGACGCGTGGATTGTGGTGATCGAGCAGTGCGCCACATCGATGTGCCGGTACGTGGCCGGGACGACGCGCAGTGTCCATGCCACCGCTGCGCGCACCACTGCGTCGTGAGTGAACACGAAGACAGTCGCAGCATCTGATGAACGCACAAGATCGTCGAAGGCGTCGGCCACCCGCGCATAGAGTGCTGCGAGGGTCTCTCGCCCGTCGAGATTGAGCGTCTCGGGCGCCTTACCCCACGCCGACCACTCCAGCGGCCATCGGCGAGCTACTTCTGACTCTGGGAGCCCCTGCCAGGGACGCTGGTACAGCTCACCCAGACGAGCATCGGTCTCCAGATCCACGGACAGGGCGGCGGCGAGGGGCGCTGCGGTGTCACGGGCCCGGGCGAGTGGGCTCGACACAACCCGCACCGGTGTCTGTGCGGCCGCCAGCCGCGCTGCCACCGCGTCGGCGGCATCGTGCTGGCCGGGCTCGATCGACTCGTCTGCCCATCCCATCACCAGCCCCACACGGTTCGAGCGAGTACGTCCGTGGCGCACGACGTGGATTAGTAGCGGGTCACGCATGACCAGATCCTCCCTCACCCCGCCTAGTCCCGCCTCTATCTTCACCATCTGCGAACGGCGTCGGGACCGGTTTGAGTGGTCTGGACCGCCGGGGGAACAAGCAGCGCAGTGCAGTCCGAATGACACCCGCCAGATTCGCGAGTGGTTAGGTACGAGGAGCCCGAGACCGCATAATCCGGTCTGGGCCGCTGCGGAGCCGGCGGCGTTGCCTACGCCGCCTTTCCATGCTTTGACTACTCCGGGCGAGCCCTGCGCGCTCGGGGAGAGCTCGTTGTGCGCCTACTCCGTTGCTTGACTCGCTCGGCTGATTAGGCGGGCGGTCTAAGCGGTATGTGTGGTTGGCGTGGTCTGCGCCGGAGCCTCTTCCGAAGTAGTGCCACTGCGGGAAGTTGAAGTCAGCGGTCAGGGAGCGGGGGAGGAGCAGCGCCGCCTGCAGGAACGCCGCCAGGTCGGGCACCGCGTAGATGTTCATGTCGTGACCCCAGCGCTGGAGCTGGTCGAAGAGCCGGCGGGTGTGCGGTGTCCCCCACGCGATCGAGAACCGGTTGACGCCCCAGCCGACCAGCATGTCAAGCAGCTCCTTCGCACGCCCCGGGGCGCTGAACACGAGCGGCGCGAGGAAGTCGATCGGGCATTGCCGGATCGCTGTGGGGTAGTTCGCCGCCAGCCCCCGGAATCCAGTCTCGCCGAGAGACTCGATCGTGGCGTTGAACCATAGTCGGTCCTCGGGCAGCCGGCCATCGATGACGTCAAGCGCGGCGTGCAACACGTCGTGGTCCGATTGTTTGAGATCAAGCTTGAGTCCCCGGTCGTGCGCGCCGAACGCATCCACCAGTTCGGGGAGGCGCAGCAGCCGCTCCTCGGCGCCCCACGGTGTGTCCTCGAACGAATCGTGACGCAGCACCAGCCGGCCGACCGGGTCGACGCGCAGGTCGCATTCGCCCCACGTCACGCGCGAGGCGAGGAACTGGCGGAGATTCCACTCGTCGTTGACGCCGTGCCACACCATCTGCACGTGCTGCGGAACCTCACGTTCCGACACGAGCGCGGTGATGTCGTAGGCCTCACCCGACACCGTGCGCGGCGTCGGCGTGCGCGCCGACTCGTACAGCGTGGACGCGTGCATGAACAGGATTTCGCTCGCCGCGTCGGCCTCGGCCATGGCCTGGATGTTGGCGGGCTCGTTGTCGACGACGGCGAAGAGCCGGTAGCCGGCATCCCCGAACGCGGTGAGCGCCGCCACCTTCGTCTGTGTGACGCCCTCTTCCCATGAGCGCGAGTTCATGTGCAGCAGCTCGGAGGAGAACTCCACCCGGTACTCCCCGCCCAGCGCGTTGAGCGAGTGCAGCGTCTGCGCCCGGAGGTACTCGGGGCGCCCGGTGTTGAGTGCGACCGAGGTGTCGGGCTGGATCTGGAACCACCGAATCACATCGAGCACGCCCTGATACGGGCGATGGGCGGCGAGGACGGCCTCAGGCTGCCAGCGCTGCTCGAGGTACCAGCGGTACGCCCGCTCTGCGACAGGAGAAGGGAGCGCCATGTCCCGCAGCAACCGATCGACCTGGTTCTCGTGGACGGTGACGTCGGCGGCGGTGAGGCCGTGGAACCAGTCGGAACCGTGGGCCCGGTCGAACGACAGCAGCACGTGCCGGACCATGTGCCGCATGTCCAGGATGGTGCCGTCGATGTCGAAGACGATCAGCAGCTGCTCCCCCGGATACTCGCTGCGGACGCGGCCGTAGTGGGCGGCGAGCCGCCGCATCCAGTCGCTCACTGATCGAACGATACGGATCCGTGGTGAACGAACGGTTACCGCGAGTCAGCGCAGAGAAGAAGCTGCGGTACTCCACCGCTTGTCGTAAGTCGGCGAGCACCGCAGGCAACACGGCGACGCTGGTGGATTTCGGGCTTGCGACTCGTAATGCGTCGGTCTCATCTGAGACGTAGTTGGCCGCCAGCTCCTCCACCTCAAGAGCCCAGCGCCTTTCTGGCGGTCGGCTCTTGATCTTGGTGATGGCAGTGGATGACAATGTGATCGGCCGGAATCCTTGCCGGATGAAGGGTGCTGGAGTGGAGCCGACTCCGGAGCGTCCGGTGATTGGGGTCAAGGCTGTCTTGGCACTGGCCGGTCCGGTGCCGGAACGCTACCGGGCTCTGATCTTGGCCACATTCGGTTCGCTACGCTGGGCGAGCTGGTGCCCTGCGCAACCGGTACGTGGGTGCGCAGCTAGGAAACGTGCCTTCGGAAGGCGTCCTGGTGACCGGTCGGCTTGCGGGAGGAGTCAACGGCCCCAGGCGGGGCTGCGCCTTTCTCTCACAGTCCCTGACCTATCCCGTGTGCGAACACGATCGCGGTCATCGACCTGTACTGGCGGTTTAGTGCAGAATCGACAGTTGAAGACCGCAGGCCGCTGGCGACCAAGCACCAGAGAAGGCTGTAGAGCCAGGCCATCCGGGTCGTGTCGGCGCCGGCCTGCCACAGGGTGCGGGTCTGAATGGTGCCATTGGTCGCGTGCGCGATCAGAGTGAGCAACGCGCTGCCCGAGCCCGGCAACACACACGGTGACCGGTCGTGTCGTGGCGGCACGGTCTGGCTAAGAAATCAGCATCCCGCCGGCCTGCAAGAGACTGTTGATCACTGCTGAAACCGGTTGCATAGCCCGCCGGACCTAAATTCCTTGCGACTTTGGTCGCTACTGGGGTTGATCATGAGAAGCCCAGAATTTAAAGATATAGGGATGGGCGGAAGTTTGAGGAGTTAATCATGCCAACATTTGGCGGTCGCGTTTCCCCAGGCGAGCGGTTGCGCCGGCTATCGCCGCACGAGTGCAAAGCCTGGCTCTGCAGTCATCATGAGGGCCGGTTGGGATACCAGTCGGGCCGCGGACATCGCTCGGTTGTGGTCTCCTATGCGATCGCCGAGGACCAGATCTTGATGCGGCTGCCCGACTACAACGACATCGTGCACTATGCCCCTGGCTGTGAGGTCCGCCTCGATGTCGATGGGGGCACTCCCGCCGCACACCGCGAGACCGTCATCGTGACTGGCACTGCTGAGCTGGCGGAGGGCCCTCAGCGACCCCTGATCGACAAGGCAGCATTCGAAGAGGATTGGCCTGCCGACGTACGGACCTCAGTGATCTGCCTGCCTGTCAGCGCCGTCGAAGGCTTTGAGCTCAGAGATCCCTGATCTGACCAGGCTTAGCCGCTACCTCCCTCCGCGAAAGATGCTCAAGGTCGTGTGGCACCCGTCCACTTCGGGATGCAGCGAGGGCAGCTGCTCAGCCTCAAGCGGCTTATAGAGGCGGCGGCCTCACCGCGCATCGCCAAGGAGCTTGGGATGAGGTCGATCTCAGCCGTACGCTGCATGGCGGATCGTTCACGCCGATAGGGCTTGCCCGTGCGTGCCGGCAGAGGCGGTGGCCTCGTACTGGTCGGTGTCCTCGCACTCACGGCTGTCTACTGGTTTCCGGTCCGGCGTTGGTTTAGCCGGTGGGGGACGGCACCTGAGGAGCTGACTCGCGTGATGCCGGGCGATGCACTGATTGCCCAATCCGACGCGGACCGATACCGGGGCGGTCACCGTGAATGCGCCTCAAGGGGACATCTGGCCATGGTTCTGCAGATTGGGACCCGGCGGGACGGGTTGTACGGCTACGACCGGCTCGATCGACTCTTTGGCTTCCTCGATCGTCCCAGTGCAACTCGCATCCTCCCTGAGTTTCAGCACCTCGCGGTGGGTGACAAGATTCCCTGGGGACGCGACGAACTCACCGTCTCAGTTTTGGAACCGCTTCGCGCCCTCGCTCTGAGCATGGACGCTCACGGTATGGAGTGGGTGTGGCAGTTTGGCCTTGATCCACTTGATGATCAACGGACACACTTGGTTTCCCGCGGCATGGAGCGTTTCCCGAAAACACTGCTCTGGTGGATGGTCATGCGCATCATGGAGCCCGCGGCGTTCATCATGACCCGCCGCTTCCTGCTCGGCGTCAAAGAGCGATCCGAAGCGCTGCGAGCGTCGGCCTCCTGAAGGGCCTGCCATTCAGACGCCATCGACCAGTCGGTCGGCTACGTCTAAAGATGCGCCGGGTCCAAAAGCCCACGACATCTTCGAATCCCCGAATCGTCTGGGACCAGCCATCGTAGAACGAGAGGCAACCCGGGCCGACCGGACGCTTGACCATCTGTGGGCAGCAGACCGTCTCACCGGGCGCTTGACCCATCGCTGTCATAGGCCGGTCCAACTTCGCCCTTGTCGGCGACTACGAAACCGCATCAGGAGCGCGGTCCTTGCAGCCAGCTTGCACACGTCCCAATTACGGTCGACTTACGACACGGCCCCGTGAGGCGCAGTAACCAGATGCCTCGTGTTCCGGCCGCGGAGTTGATCGACTAGTAGCAGCCTCGCGCCATCCCGCCGCAGGGACGGTGATCAGGCGCTGCCAATCACAGGCCCAAAATCTTCCACGCGTACCGGTTTGCCCCCGATCACAAGCTCATCAACCTCCAGGCGGCCAACGCTCAGCTTCTTAGCTGCAGCGTTGCCGACTCTGATACGACCCACAGCCACCGCGCCTATCGCAAATGCACCAATGGCTGCCGCGCCAGCGGCGAGTGCGCCCGTGGCCAGAGCGCGCAAGGCAACGCCTCCGGCGGCGATGCCGCTGACAGCGATGCCTCTAACTTTGACGGCTGGCAAATCTGCGACTGCGCTTTCAGTGCGACCTGTGCGGCGCATGATGTCCTTCCGGCCCATAATGTCCTTCCTCTGCCTCGGCGTGTCTTTTGGCTGATCCTGCAAGCTGGCGGGGCCGCTAGCAAGTAGCGAGGGTCAGGGACCGCTCGATCTTGTGCCTTGGCTGGCCAGCTCCGGATCAGCCCGAGGTGTGAAGGGGTGTGGGACTGCCCGCAAGCCGGTCGACTTACGGTCGGGCGGCGCCCGTTCGGCTCTTCCTGCTGAGAGCCTCATCTCTAACCCCACGCTTGCCAGATCGACTGCCAAGTCATCAACCGCCGTCTACTCGGCCTCGTCTACACCGCCTCTAATCCTGTGATTTCTCAGACCGCCGGACGTCCGTCCGATGTACCCCCTCGGACTCTCAAAGCTTCGAGTCGAATACACCCCATGCACCACCGGAATAGCTTGGGTCGGCCTGACCGCCCTGGCGGCATGTACTCCCTTCGGGTGGGTGTGACGATGAGCCTGCACAAGCTCACAGCCGGGTCCGGATATGACTACCTGACCCGACAGGTCGCGGCGCTGGATGCGACCGAGAAAGGTCATACCGGGCTGGCGTCCTACTACACCGAACGGGGTGAGACGCCAGGGACGTGGATCGGGTCCGGGATGGATGGCATCGAAGGCCTGACGGTCGGCGACCCGGTGGCCGCGGAGCAGATGCGAGCGTTGTTCGGCTGCGGTCTGCACCCGCTAGCCGAGCTCCGCCAGCAGCAGCTCGAAGGACCGGACCTCACCCTGCGGGACTATCAGGACGCGGCCAGGCTCGGGGCGCCGTTCAAGATCGTTGACAGCGACGTCAGCCCGTTCCGGCTCGAAGTGGCACGACGCTTCGCGGCGACCAACACGGCAGCCGGCCTTCCGGCCCGCGCTCCTCTACCAGCTGCGGATCGGGCGCGGGTGCGGACCGAGGTGGCCCGTGAGTTCTTCGCGGCCGAGCACGGCCGGGAGCCGGTCGATGCCCGAGAGCTGGCCGGACAGATCGCGAAGGACTCCCGGGCGCGGACACAAACAGTTGCTGGTTATGACCTGACGTTCTCCCCGGTGAAGTCGGTGTCGACCCTGTGGGCGGTTGCCGAACCGGCGGTGGCGGCGGTAATCGAGCGGGCCCATCAGGCGGCCGTGAAGGAGGCGCTGGGGTTCATCGAGAAGCATGCGTTGTTTACCCGGACTGGGCCGCAAGGGATCCGTCAGGTCAATGTCCGAGGCCTGGTTGCCGTCGCGTTCACTCACCGCGACAGCCGGGCCGGCGATCCGGATCTGCACACCCATGTGGCGGTGGCAAATAAGGTACAAACCCTGGACGGACGGTGGTTGTCCATTGACGGCCGAGTGCTCTTCAAGGCCAATGTCGCCGCCTCCGAAACTTACAACACCGCCCTGGAACAGCACCTTCGCGAGGCTCTGGGGGTGCGGTTTGCGGAACGGCCGGGAACCGATCCGGCGAAGCGGCCAGTCCGGGAGATCGTCGACGTCGACCCCCGACTGAATCAGCGCTGGTCGAGCCGCCGTGCCCACATCGAGACCCGCCGCGGCGAGCTGGCCATCCAATTTCAAAATGATCATGGCCGACCGCCGACCCCGGTCGAAGCATTGGACCTCGCGCAGCAGGCCACCTTGGAGACCCGCAACGCCAAACACGAACCCCGATCTCTGGCCGAGCAACGCGCGACATGGCTTGCCGAAGCCGCAACAGTGCTGGGCGGACGTGGCGCCGTGACGTCGATGGTGCGGACGGCACTGGCACCGCACGCCGAGACCGCTCCGATCGCCGATTCACACTGGGTCGCACAGACCGCTGATCACATCCTGGCCGTCATCGAGGCGAGCCGCTCGACGTGGCAGATGTGGCACGTCCGGGCCGAAGCACAACGACAAGTCCGCACCATCGACGTGCCCTCGGAACATCCCACGGCACTCGTCGACCTGTTGGTCGATGAGGTGCTCGATCGTCGGTCGGTTGCCCTGGCCCCGCCGCACGACGACATCGAGGAACCCGAAGTGTTGCGGCGGGTTGACGGATCCTCGGTCTACACCGTCGCCGGCTCCGCCCTCTACACCTCACAGCAGATCCTCGACGCCGAACAGCGCCTCCTCACCACCGCCGGACGACGCGACGGATCGGCCGTCGACGACAAGGCGGTCGATCTGGCGTTGCTCGAAATGGCGGCCAACGGCAGCGCCCTCGATGCCGGGCAGGCGTCCCTGGTCTGGCAGATGAGCACATCGGGGGCTCGTTTGCAGCTCGCGATCGCCCCAGCCGGCGCCGGCAAGACCACCGCCATGCGCGCCCTCGCCTTGGCCTGGAACCAAGACGGCGGCCAGGTGATCGGCCTCGCCCCTTCGGCCGCAGCGGCCGCCGTCCTCGGCGAACAGACCGGCATCCGCACCGACACGCTCGCGAAACTCACCTGGTCCCTGGACCACGGCGAGCTGCCGGACTGGGCGGCAGCGATCGGGCCGTCGACCTTGTTGATCATCGACGAAGCCGGCATGGCCGACACCCTCTCCCTCGACACCGCCGTCCAGTTCGCCATCGGCCGCGGTGCCAGTGTCCGCCTGATCGGTGATGATCAACAACTCGCCGCGATCGGCGCCGGCGGCGTCCTCCGCGACATCACACACACCCACGGCGCCCTACACCTTACCGAGCTGCACCGCTTCACCGACCCCGACGAAGCCGCAGCCTCACTCCGCCTCCGTGAAGGCAAACCAGAGGCACTCGACTTCTACCTTGATCACGGCCGCGTTCATGTCGGCGACATTGCCACCACCACCCACGATGCGTTCGCCGCCTGGGTGTTCGACCGAGCCGCCGGACTCGACGCGATCATGATCGCCCCCACCCGAAAACTTGTCGACGAACTCAACCGACAAGCCCGTGATCATCTCCTCGGCAGTCACCCGCGCGGCCGTGAGGTGCGCCTAGCAGACGGAAACCAGGCCAGTGTCGGCGATGTGATCATCACCCGCAGCAACAACCGCCGACTCCGCCTCGCGCCAACCGACTGGGTCAAAACGGCGACCGCTGGACTGTCACCCAGGTCGGCAAACGCGGCGACCTGGCCGTGCGACACAACCGAAGTCACCGCACAGTCCGGCTGCCCGCCGACTATGTCCGCGGCTCAACCGGCCTCGGCTATGCCACCACGATCCACGGCGCCCAAGGCCTCTCCGCCGACACGATGCACGGCCTGGTCACCGGGCAAGAGTCCCGGCAGCAGCTGTATACGATGCTCACCCGCGGGCGAGCGGCCAACCACCTT
>Ga0111538_10013721_pt1 | contig 10687 bp, 4 predicted proteins | sample SoiMethybrSBSTD1_FD_79669 | JGI IMG/M metagenome (GOLD analysis project Ga0111538, IMG submission 79669) | Bulk soil microbial communities from a Populus tree surrounding site in Tennessee, USA - Soil MetaG P. TD hybrid SBSTD1 (version 2)... | ecosystem: Environmental > Terrestrial > Soil > Tree... | reverse complement strand
TCTACCCGACGGTCAACGCCAACGCGTCCGGCAACCGCAGCAAGGCGCCGTCGCTCTCCAACGATCCGTCCTTCGCCCAGGGCGCGGTCAACACCTTCAACGCCAACCTCGGCGCGACCTGGGAGCTCGACCTGTGGGGCAAGGTGCGCCGCTCGGTCGAGGCGGGCGACGCGTCCTTCCAGGCGAGCGCCGCCCAGCTGGAGGCGGCGAGGCTTTCGGCGCGCGCCGCGCTCGCGCAGGCCTACTTCTCGCTGCGCGTCACGGACGCGACGCGGCAGCTCCTGCAGAACACGGTGGTCGCGTACGAGAAGAACTACGACCTGACCCAGAACCGCTACAAGGCCGGCGTCGAAGAGCGGCTGCACCGCGGCGGCGCCGATCGACCAGAGGCGGCTCGGCGCGGTGAAAAGGTCGCCGATGTTTGCCGCGCGCGAGCCGTAGGTGCCGGTCAGGTTGAGCGTCGGGTACTTGGCCGCCTTGGCCACGCCGATGCGCGCGTTCGCCGCAGCGACGCTGCGCTCGGCGGCGGCGACGTCGGGCCGCCGCTCGAGGAGCGTCGACGGCAGGCCGACCGGAATCTTCGGCATCGCCAGCTCGAGCTGCGCGGGCGCGAGCGCGAACTTCGAAGGCGGCTCGCCGATGAGGATGGCGATGGCGTGCTCGAACTGCGCGCGATCGACCCCGAGGTCGATGAACTGCGCCTGCGCGCTCTTCAGCTGCACCTCGGCCGCCACCACCTCGACGCGCGCGGCGACGCCCGCCTTGTACCGGTTCTGGGTCAGCTCGTAGTTCTTCTCGTAGGCAGCGACGGTGTTCTGCAGGAGCTGGCGCGTCGCGTCGGTGACGCGCAGCGAGAAGTAGGCCTGCGCGAGCGCGGCGCGCGCCGAGAGCCGCGCCGCCTCGAGATCGGCCGAGCTCGCCTGCCAGGAGGCGTCGCCCGCCTCGACCGAGCGCCGCACCTTGCCCCAGAAATCGAGCTCCCAGCTGGCGCCGAGGCTGGCGTTGAACGTGTTGGTCGCGCCGCTGGCGAAGTTCGGCGAGCTGGAGAGCGACGGCGACTGGCCGCGGTTCGCCGACGCGTTCGCGTTTACCGCCGGGTAGAGTCCGGCGCGCGCCTGGTCGGAGACCGCCCTCGCCTGCCGTACCCGCGCCTCCGCGGCGCGCACGTTCTGGTTCGAGACGTCGACCTTCTGCAGCAGCTGGTCGAGATGCGAATCGCCGAACACCGACCACCACTGACCGCGCGGCACGTCGTCCTGCGGCCGCGCAGAGGTCCAGCCCTCGAGCTCCTTGAAGGTTTCCGAGACCGGCGCGTCGGGCCGCTTGTAGTCAGGACCTACCGCACATCCCGAGAGGAAAATGCAGATCAGGAATTTCTTCATGCGGTCTTCAGCGCGGGGCGTTCCCGGCGCAGCCAGAGTCGGAAGCGGTCGAGGTACAGGTAGACCACCGGCGTGGTGTAGAGCGTCAGCACCTGCGAGAGGATCAGGCCGCCGACGATGGCGATGCCGAGCGGCTGGCGCAGCTCGGCGCCGTCACCGCGGCCCAGCACCAGCGGCAGCGCGCCGAGCAGCGCCGCCATGGTGGTCATCATGATCGGCCGGAAACGCAGCAGGCACGCCTCGAAGATCGCTTCTTCCGGCTTCTTGTCGTGCCGCCGCTGGGTGTCGAGCGCGAAGTCGACCATCATGATCGCGTTCTTCTTCACGATGCCGATCAGCAGGAACACGCCGATCAGCGCGATGACGGTGAATTCCGCCTTGAAGGCGAAGAGCGCGAGCAGCGCGCCGACGCCCGCCGAGGGCAGCGTCGAGAGGATGGTGATCGGGTGCACGGTGCTCTCGTAGAGCATGCCGAGCACGATGTACATGGCGAGGATGGCGGCGAGGATCAGCCAGGGCTGCCGGCCGGTGGACGTCTGGAAGGAGCGCGCGGTGCCCTGCATCGCGCCGCTGATCGTCGCCGGCACGCCGATGCGCGCCATGGTCGCCTGCATTGCGTCGACCGCGTCGGACAGCGCCACGTTGTCGGGCAGGTTGAAGGAGATGGTCGAAGCGGCGAACTGCCCCTGGTGGTTCACCGACAGCGGCGTGTTGGTGAACTCGTAGCGCGCCACCGCGGCGAGCGGCACCTGCGCGCCGGCGGGCGTGCGCAGGAACACGTCCTTCAACGCCTCCGGCCCCTGCGCGTAGCGCGGGTCGACCTCCATCACCACGCGGTACTGATTGCGTTCGGTGTAGATGGTCGAGACGATCGACTGGCCGAAGGCGTTGCCGAGCGTGCTGTCGATGAGATCGGTCGTCACGCCCAGCCGCGCGGCGGTAGCGCGATCGATGACGAGGCTGGTCTGCAGCCCGCGCGTCTCCTGGTCGCTCGCCACGTCGGCGACCTGCGGCACGGTCATGAGCGCGTTCTGCAGGCGCACGCTCCAGAGGCGCAACGCCTCGAGATCGTCGCTTTGCAGGGTGAACTGGTAGGCGCCTGTGCCCTGGCGGCCGCCTACGCGCACGTCCTGAACCGGTACCAGGAACGCATTGACGCCAGCGATCTTCGCCGTCAGCGGCCGCAGACGCGTGACGATTGCCTGCGCACTCTCGCGCTCCGCGAGCGGCTTGAGGGAGATGAACATGAAGCCGGAGTTGCGCGCGCCGAAGCCGCCGCCGGTCACCGCCGTCACCTGGTCGATGGCGGGGTCGGAGCGCACCACGTCGACCACCTGCGTCATCTTCTGCTGCATCGCCTCGAACGACGTGGTCTGGTCGGCACGCAGGAAGCCGACCATGCGCCCGGTGTCCTGCTGCGGGAAGAAGCCCTTGGGAATGGCGATGTAGAGATAGACGTTGAGGCCGATGGTCGCAGCGAGGAGCAGCATCAGCAGGCGCGGATGCGCGAGCGCCCAGCCGAGGCTCTTCGCGTAGCCGCTGCGCAGCGCCTTGAACGCGCGTCGCTTGCGCAGCAGCCGGGACTTCGGGCGCTCCTTCTGCAGCAGGTAGGCGCACATCATCGGCGTCAGCGTCAGCGAGACGACCAGCGAGGTCAGGATCGCAAACGACAGCGTCAGCGCGAACTCGCGGAAGAAGCGGCCGACGATGTCGCCCATGAAGAGGATCGGAATGAACACCGCGATCAGCGAAAGGCTCATCGAAAGCACGGTGAAGCCGACCTCGCGCGCGCTCGCCAGGGCCGCCTCCATCGGCGGCATGCCGTCCTCGACGTGGCGGGTGGCGTTTTCCAGCACCACGATCGCGTCGTCGACGACGAAGCCGGTAGCGACGATCAGCGCCATCAGCGACAGGTTGTTCAGGCTGAAGCCGGCGAGGTACATGAAGCCGAAGGTGGCGATGATCGACACCGGCACCGCCGCCGCCGGGATGAGCGTCGCGCGCAGCCGGCGCAGGAATACGAACACCACCAGGATCACCAGGATCACCGACACGACCAGCGTCTTCTCCACCTCGCGCAGCGAGGCGCGGATGGTGGCGGTGCGCTCCATCGCCACGCCGAGCTCGGCCGACGCCGGCAGCGAGGCGGCGAGAAACGGCATCACGTCGCGGATGCGCTGCGCCGTCTCGAGGATGTTGGCGTTCGGCTCGCGGTAGATGATGACGATCACCGCCGGCTTGCCGTTCGCCTGCCCGGCGTTGCGCACGTCCTGCACCGAATCGACCACCTCGGCGACGTCGGCGAGGCGCACCGCGGCGCCGTTGCGGTAGGCGACGATCGTCGGCACGTACTCGGCCGCTTCGTGCGCCTGGTCGTTGGCGTAGATCCACCACGACTTGTCGCCGTCCTCGACCAGGCCCTTCGGCCGGTTGGCGTTCGCGGCGGCGAGCGCCGCGCGTACGTCGGCGAGCCCGATGCCATAGGAGTTGAGCGCCGTGGGATTCAGCTCCACCCGGACCGCCGGCAGCGAGCTGCCGCCGACCGTCACCTGGCCGACGCCGCGGATCTGCGAGATCTTCTGCGCGACGATGGTCGAGGCGAGGTCGTACATCCGGCCGCGCGTCATGCTCTCCGAGGTGAGCGAGAGCACCATGATCGGCGCGTCGGCCGGGTTCACCTTGCGGTAGGTCGGGTTGTTGGGCATGCCGCTCGGCAGCTGGCCGCGCGCGGCGTTGATCGCCGACTGCACCTCGGTGGCCGCCTCGTTGATCTTGCGGTCGAGGCTGAACTGCAGCGTGATGCGCGAGGAGCCGAGCGAGGAGCTGGAGGTGATCTCGGTGACGCCGGCGATGCGGCCGAGCTGGCGCTCGAGCGGCGTCGCCACCGTCGCTGCCATCGTCTCGGGATCGGCGCCCGGCAGGCTGGCCGTCACCGAGATGGTCGGGAAATCGACCTGCGGCAGCGGCGATACCGGCAGGCGCGTGAAGGCCACCGCACCGGCGAGCGTCAGGCCGATCGCGAGCAGCGTCGTCGCGACCGGGCGTGCAACGAACGGCGCCGACAGGTTCACGCCGGCACTTCCTTGCCGCGCGTGCGGCGCGAGAGCCGGTCGAAGTAGAGGTAGATCACCGGCGTGGTGAAAAGCGTCAGCACCTGGCTGACGACAAGGCCGCCGACCATCGTCAGGCCGAGCGGCTGGCGCAGCTCGGAGCCGACGCCGCCGCCGAGCATGAGCGGCAGCGCGCTGAAGAGCGCTGCGGCGGTGGTCATCAGGATCGGCCGGAACCGAAGCATGCAGGCCTGGAAGATCGCTTCGCGCGGGCTCTTGCCCTGCTCGCGCTCGGCATCGAGCGCGAAGTCGATCATCATGATCGCGTTCTTCTTCACGATGCCGATCAGGAGAATGATGCCGATGATGGCGATGATGCCGAGCTGGCTGCCGGCGAGGATCAGTGCGGCGAGCGCGCCGAGCGTCGCGGTCGGCAGCGTCGAGAGGATCGTCACCGGGTGGATGTAGCTCTCGTAGAGGACACCCAGCACGATGTACATCGTCACCACCGCCGCGAGGATGAGCAGCAGCGTGCTGGTCAGCGAGTCGCGGAACGACGCCGCAGCGCCCTGGAACTCGGTCTGCACGCTCGCCGGCAGGCCGATGTCGCGCTCTACTGCCTGGATCGCGTCGACCGCGCCGCCGAGCGAGCCGCCGGGCGCGAGGTTGAAGGAGATGGTCGCCGCCGGGAACTGGCCCAGGTGGTTGATCGCGAGCGGCGCGGTGCCGACAGTCACGCGCGCGATCGACGAGAGCGGCACCTGCTGGCCGGAAGAGGACGCGACGTAGACCTCCTTCAGCGCGTCGGGCCCGACGCGGAACTCGGGCTTCACCTCCAGCACCACGCGGTACTGCGTCGACTGCGTGAAGATGGTCGAGATCAGGCGCTGGCCGAAAGCGTTGTAGAGCGCGATGTCGACCGCCGCCGGCGTGATGCCCAGGCGCCCGGCGCTGTCGCGGTCGATCTCGACGTAGGCTTGCAGGCCCTGGTTCTGCAGGTCGGTGGCGACGTCGGTGAGCTGCGGCAGCGCCGCCAGCCGCTCCATCAGCTTCGGCACCCATTCGTCGAGCAGCGCGGGATCGGCGGCCTCCAGCGTGTACTGGAACTGCGTGCGGCTGATGCGATCCTCGACCGTCAGGTCCTGCACCGGCTGCATGTAGAGCGTGATGCCGGGAACCTTGGCGAGCTCGGGCTGCAGGCGCCGGATCACATCCGAGGCGTGCAGCCTGCGCTGCGCCAGCGGCTTGAGGTTGATCAGCACGCGGCCGCTGTTCGGCGTGGCGTTAACGCCGTCGACGCCGATGAAGGACGACAGGCTCTCCACCGCCGGGTCCTGGAGGATGACGCGCGCCATCGCCTGCTGGCGCTCCGCCATCGCGGCGAAGGACACGCTCTGCGGCGCTTCCGAGATCCCCTGGATGACGCCCGTGTCCTGCACCGGGAAGAAGCCCTTCGGCGCGACGATGTAGAGCAGCACGGTGAGCACCAGCGTGGCGAGCGCGACCATGAGCGTCGCGAACTGGCGCTCCAGCACCCAGTTCAAGGCGTCTCCGTACCAGGAGATGATTTTTTTCGTCCAGGAACCTTCCGGAGCGCGTTTTTCGGGCTTGAGAAGACGAGCGCACATCATCGGCGTCAGCGTCAGCGACACGACGGCCGAGATCAGGATCGCGACCGCGAGGGTGACGGCGAACTCGCGGAACAGGCGTCCGACCACGTCGCCCATGAAGAGCAGCGGGATCAGCACCGCGATCAGCGAAAAGGTGAGCGAGATGATGGTGAAGCCGATCTCACGCGAGCCCTTCAGCGCCGCCTCGAGCGGCGGCACGCCCGCCTCGATGTGCCGGGCGATGTTCTCGATCACCACGATCGCGTCGTCGACGACGAAGCCCGCCGCGACCACCAGCGCCATCAGCGTCAGGTTGTTGATCGAGAAGCCGGCGAGGTACATGACGCCGAAGGTGCCGATCAGCGAGAGCGGGACCGCAACACTCGGAATGAGTGTGGCCGAAATATTTCTGAGAAAAACAAAAATGACGGCGACCACCAGCACCACGGCGATCGCGAGGTCGATCTGCACGTCCTGCACCGAGGCGCGGATGGTGACGGTGCGGTCGGTGAGCACCGCCACGTCGATCGATGCCGGCAACGCCGCCTGGAGCTGCGGCAGCTGGCGCTTGATGCGGTCGACCGTGTCGATCACGTTGGCGCCGGGCTGTCGCTGGATGTTGAGGATCACCGCCGGCACATCGTTCATCCACGCCGCGAGGCGCGAGTTCTCGGCACCGTCGACCACGTCGGCGACGTCCGACAGGAAGACCGGCGCGCCATTGCGGTAGGCGACGACCACGCTCTTGTATTCGGCCGCCGAGCGAAGCTGGTCGTTGGCGTCGATGCTGTAGGCGCGGCTCGGCCCCTCGAGACTTCCCTTCGCCCGCTTGACGTTGGACGAGGCGATCGCCGAACGCACGTCCTCCAGGTTGAGGCTGGCGGCGGCGAGCGCCTTGGAGTTCACCTGCACGCGCACCGCCGGGCGCTGGCCGCCGGAGAGCGTCACCAGGCCGACGCCCGCGACCTGCGAGAGCTTCTGCGCGAGGCGCGTGTCGGCGAGGTTCTGGATCTCGGGCAGCGTCAGCGTGCGCGACGAGAGACCGAGCGTGAGGACCGGCGCGTCGGCCGGGTTCACCTTGCTGTACACCGGCGGCGCGGGCAGGTCCGCGGGCAGCAGGTTCGAGCCGGCGTTGATCGCCGCCTGCACGCCCTGCTCGGCGACGTCGAGCGGAATGACGAGGTCGAACTGCAGCGTCACCACCGAGGCGCCGCCGGAGCTGGTCGACGACATCTGCTTCAACCCGGGAATCTGGCCGAGCTGGCGCTCGAGCGGCGCGGTCACCGACGAGGCCATCACCTCGGGGCTCGCGCCGGGATAGAAGGTGAAAACCTGGATGGTCGGATAGTCGACCTGCGGCAGCGCCGAGATCGGCAGCTGCCGGTAGGCGAAGAGACCGGCGAGCAGGATCGCCACCATCGCGAGCGTGGTGGCGACCGGGCGCAGGATGAACAGACGGGAAGGATTCATAACGGCAGGGACGGGTTCATTCGGCCTTCTTGCCGCGGCCCTTGCCCTTGCGCGCGCCTTCTGGCGGCGGCTTGATCTCGGGCCGCGCACCCGAGACCTCCACCGGCGCGCCGGGACGCAGGCGGTCCATGCCGTCGACGACGATGCTGTCGCCGGGCACGAGACCCTCGGTGACCGCGACGCGCTGTCCCTCCACCGGGCCGAGCTTGACCGGGCGCTGTGTCACCGTGTTGTCACCGCGCACCACGTAGACGAAGAGGCCTTGCGCGCCGCGCTGCACCGCCGCCGACGGGATCACCACCACGTCGCGCAGTGTGTCGAGCTTCATGCGCACGTTGACGAACTGGTTCGGGAAAAGCGCGTTGTCGGCGTTGTCGAACTGCGCTTTCAGCTTTACCGTGCCGGTCGCCGGATCGACCTGGTTGTCGGCCGAAGCGAGCGCACCCTCGCCCAGCTTCGCCTTCTGCTCGCGGTCCCACGCGTCGACCGGGATCCGCTCGCCCGATTGCAGCCGCTTCATCACCGCCGGCACCGCGTCCTGCGGCACGGTGAAGACCACCGCCGCCGGCTGCAGCTGCGTGATGACCACCAGGCCGTTGGCGTCGCCGGCACGCACGATGTTGCCGGGATCGACCAGGCGCAGGCCGACGCGGCCCGACACGGGCGCGACGACCTTGGTGTAGGAGAGCTGCAGCCGCGCGCTGTCGATCTGGCTGCGGTCGACCCGCACCGCGCCCTCGTACTGGCGCACCAGCGACATCTGGGTATCCACCTGCTGCTTGGCGATCGAATCCTGCTTGAACAGCGCCTGGTAGCGCTCGAGGTCGAGCCGCGCGTTCTGCAGCAGCGCCATGTCTTTGGCGAGCTGGCCCTGCGCCTGCTCGAGCTGCATCTGGAAGGATCGCGGGTCGATCTCGGCGAGCAGGTCCCCTTCCTTGACTGCCTGCCCTTCCTGGAAATTCACGCGCATCAGCTCGCCATCGACCCGCGCGCGAACCGTGACCGTGCGCAGCGGCGTCACCGTGCCCAGGCCGTTCATGATCACGTCGATGCTGTCGCTGCGCGCGGCTGCCGCGACCACAGGTGTCGGCCCGCCCTTGCCCGGCCCCTTCGCCGGTACTGCTGCTTTGGGTTCATCCCTTTTTTGAAGCCATGCATATCCGCCAGCAACCCCGAGCAGGGCGACGAGAACGCCGAGCAGGAGCTTCTTCTTCATGACAGCTCGAGCTTGTAGCCGACGCCGTAGATGGAGCGCACCAGATCCGCGCCCGGGCGGATCTCCTCGATCTTGCGGCGCAGGTTCTTCACGTGCGCGTCGACCGTGCGGTCGGTGACCACGCGGTGGTCGGCGTACAGCTTTTCGAGAAGGCTGTCGCGCGAAAAAACGCGGCCCGGCGCCGCGGCAAGCGCGGCGATCAGCCGGAACTCCACTGGCGTGAGGTCGAGGGTCTTGCCGTCGAGGACGACTTGATGATTGCCTTCATCGATCACCAGGCCCGCCGGGGCGGCAGCGGCGCGCGGCCGGCGAAGAAGAGCCTTCACGCGCGCCACCAGCTCGCGCACGCTGAAGGGCTTGCACAAGTAATCGTCAGCGCCCGACTCCAGCCCGATGAGACGGTCCACTTCCTCGACCCTCGCCGTCACCATGATGATCGGCAGGTCGCTGAAGGTTCGCACCTCCTTGCAGATCTCCATCCCGTCGCGGCCGGGCAGCATCAGGTCGAGCACGATCAGGTCGGGGTGATTGGCCTTCACCCACGGCACGGCGTCGAGGCCGTTGGCGATGCAGTGCGCGTCGAAGCCCGCCGCCTTGAGGTAGTCGGCCACCAGCTCGGCGAGCTTCGGCTCGTCTTCGACGATGAGAACCTTGCCGACGGGATTCACTGCACAACCCCAGGCAGCGCGATCGTGACCCGCAAGCCGCCGAGCGACGAAGCGCTGGCTTGAATTGCGCCGCCGTGAGCCTCGACCACGCTGCGCACGATGGCGAGACCCAGGCCCGCCCCGCCGTTGGCGCGGCTACGCGAGCCTTCCACGCGGTAGAAGCGCTCGAAGAGACGCGGCAGCGCATCGCCCGGCACGCCGGGCGATGAGTCCTCGAAGTCGATCTTCACGCCCGTGCCATTGCGCCGCGCCGTCACGCGCACCGTGCCGCCGGCATCGGTGTAGCGCGCGGAGTTCTCGAGCAGGTTGCGGAACGCCTGCCCGAGGCGATCGGCGTCGGCCATGACCTTCAGGCCGGAGGCGAATTGCTTTTGCACCGAGAGTCCGCGAGCCGCGAGGCGCGCGGCGTAGGGCTCGGTCGCCTGCTCGAGCACCTCCGCGACTTCGACCGGCTCCTTGCGATACGCGAGCGCGCCGACGTCGGACAGCGCGAGCTGATAGAGATCCTCGACCAGCTTGGCGAGCGCCGTCACTTCACCGTGCAGCGCGGCTACCGAATCCCTGGTCAGCGGACGCACGCCGTCTTCGATCGCCTCCATGCCGGCGCGCAGCACGGCAATCGGCGTGCGCAGCTCGTGGGAGACGTCGGCCATGAAGCGGCGGCGCAGCTCCTCGTTGCGCTCGAGGGCCTGCGCCAGCCGGTTGAAATCCTCGGCCAGCCGGCCGAGCTCGTCGCGCGAAGTGACGGCGACGCGCGTGGCGTAGTCGCCGGCGGCGAGCCGCTGCGTGCCCGCCGCGACGCGCTTCAGCGGCTGCAGGAAGACCCGTGCGAGCACCATCGCCACGAGCGCCGCGAGCGTCAGCGCAAATGCGGCGATGATCCACGCAGCGCGCAGCTGCTCGCGCTCGAACGACTGGTCTGCCGCGGTCGAGATCCGACGCAACGGGCTGCGCGCAATCCAGCCAACGATGCGGTCGTCGACGACCACCGGCCGCGTCGACGCCTCGGGGCCGAGCTCGGGGTTGCCGACCACGGTGCGCCGCTCCGCGTCGAGCAGCGCGAGGCGCTGCACCGGCTGCGGCTGTGCGGCAAGCGTGCGCAGGCGTCCATAGTCGCCCTGCAGGAAGCTCCAGTCGCCGCTCTTGCGGTACTCGTCGCCGAGTCGCCCAGCCAGCGCCTCGAGGCTCTGCGTTTCGACATGGCTGAGATAGCCGAAGAATCCGGACTGGAAGGAGTAGCGCGTGGAAACGGCCATCGCCGCCGCGGCGACCGCGCTCGCGGCGAGGATGG
>Ga0111538_10013719_pt1 | contig 10688 bp, 9 predicted proteins | sample SoiMethybrSBSTD1_FD_79669 | JGI IMG/M metagenome (GOLD analysis project Ga0111538, IMG submission 79669) | Bulk soil microbial communities from a Populus tree surrounding site in Tennessee, USA - Soil MetaG P. TD hybrid SBSTD1 (version 2)... | ecosystem: Environmental > Terrestrial > Soil > Tree... | reverse complement strand
TGAGTCCGGTGTCGGTCCCGGTCGGGTCCGGCAGGATCTCGTTGATCCGGATCTGGGCGGACGCCTGGCCGGATCCCAGGGCGAGGGTGCAGACGATGGCGAATGCCGCGCCCAGGCGCGGCAGGGATGCGAATCGGGGTCGCGGGCCCATCGGGACGGGCTCCTTCCTGCGCAGGTGAAATGACTTGGATGTGCGGGAATGGTATCAGGCCCGGCGCGGCGGTGTCAGCCCTGCTTCCGGGGTGCTTCCGGGCCGCTTCCTGTGGTTCCATCCCCGCCGGTGCCCTCGGAGAGCGAACCATGAACTTCCCGGATGTTTTGCCGGTCCTCACCACCGCCCGCCTGGTGCTGCGCGCGACCTCGCCGCACGACGTGGAGGGCGTCTTCGCGATGGAGAGCGACCCGGTCGCAATGCGCTACTGGAGCCGTCCGCCCATGCGGGACATCGCCGAGGCGCGCGCTTCCGTGGAGCGCGCCATGACCTTCTTTGCGGCCCGAAACGGGCTCCGCTGGTCGATCACCCGGGCCGGCGAGGACCAGCTGATCGGTCATGTCTCGGTGTTCGACTTTCACGAGCCGAGCGACCGCGCCGACATCGGCTACGGCCTTGCCCGCGCCCACTGGGGACAGGGCTTCATGCACGAGGCGCTGATCGCCGTGGTGGACTACGCGTTCGGGCCGCTCGCGCTGCGGCGGCTCGAGGCCGACATCCATCCCCGCAATCAGGCGTCGCTGCGTGCGGTCGAGCGGCTCGGATTCGCGCGCGAGGGGTTCCTGCGCGAGCGCTGGCAGGTCGGCGACGAGATCTCGGACTCGGTGCTGCTCGGCCTGCTGGCGCGCGACTGGCGGGAACGGCGGACCGCCGAAACCACGGCTTCCTGAGGAAGGCGCGGGCGACCCCTTCGATTATCATCGGGGCGTGGCTTCTTCCCCCGTGACGGTCCGCAGCCTCATTTCCACGGTCCTCCTCCTCGTGGCACTCGGGGCGCGCTCCGCGCATGCGGTCGAGCCCGCGATGCGCGTCGTCGCCGGTTCCTCGTCGCTGCTGGGACGTGGGCTCGCCTATGCGGAACGCGACGTTCGCGACAGCGCGATCGTGTGGTTCGCGCACGCGCAGAACGCCGCAGCGGAGAACGGCGAACTCCGGATTCAGGTCACCGCCATGACCGAGCGCTCGTACCTCGAGCGCTACCTGAACCGGCGCAGACTGGCGGACTCGTTGGTGTCGGCCGCTGCGCGTCTGGCCCCCGCGGGCGATGTCGAGCTCCAGGCGCGCGTCCTCAGCGCGGGCGCTGCCGCCGGGGTGCGCTCGGGGGATCCGGCGGCGGCCGCCGCCATGCAACGCGCAGGCGAAATGGCGGACCGCGTCGGCGCACATCGTCTGGCAGTTCGCTGTCGGCTCTACGCGGCAGACGCGCGCGCGCGCGGCGGCAGCTACGACGCGATCTGGACCGGCCTGCGCGACGTCGCCCACGAGGCGGCGGCGCTCCCCGATCATCACGTCGAAGCGCTCGCGCACGCCCTGCGCGGAACCCATCTGATCACCTACGGCGTGGTCGGAACGGCGCAGGCCGACCTGCGCGCCGCCGCCGCGATCGCCCGTCGGACCGCCAACACCAATCTCGAGGCCTGGGCGCTCGCCAACGAGGCCCAGACGTTCTACTACCTGAGCGACCCGGCGGCCGGCGGCCAACGGGCCCGGCGCGCCATCGAACTCTTCGCGATCGGGTTCGATCCGTTTGGCGCCGCATTCGCCACCGCGCTCCGCGGCGACCTGGCGGCCGGGGATGGCGACTTCGAGGCAGCGGCCCGCTGCTACGAGCGGTCGGCCGCCGAGTTCTCCGCGGCCGGCTACCCGGGCGGCGCGGCCCACGCCAGCGAACTCCTCGCTTCGGTCGCCCTGCGCTTCGGCGATCTGGACCGGGGCGAGGAACTCCTGCGCCACGCGTGGGACCTGACCGGTTCGGAGATGGCCGGCCGGCGCCCGGAGATGGATCTGCAACTCGGCACGCTCGCGCTGAGGCGCGGGCGCTGGGCCGACGCGGAGACGTACTTCCGGCGCGGGCGCACCGGCGAGGTCGCCGAGGGGGACCTTCGCTACTACTTCGACGCCCGCCTCGCCGAGATCCGGCTCCGTCGCGGCGACACCCTCGCCGCCGAGCAGATGATGAAGCGTGCCGGCGACGCGTTGGACACCTGGCGAGCAACCCTCACCGATCAGGACCTGCGGCCGATGGCCTTCCAGGCGACGCAGGACGAGGTGGATCCGGACCTCGGTGTGGCCTCGATCCTCGCGGCGATCGCAGCCCGCGGCCGGGTGTCACAGGCGTTCGCACTGGCCGAGCAGCGCCGCGCCCGCGACCTGCACGATCGCCTGCTGAGGCTGGAAGGCATGCGCGCCGCGCCGGGCGATTCCGGCACCTCGGTCGCCCCGGCTTCGATGCAGCCGGTGACCGCAGACGAACTTCGGCGAGCGCTCCCCAGGGATATCGCGCTGGTGGAGTTCGTCACCGGTCAGGGTGGCGAGCCCACCACGGTGTTCCTTCTCACGCGCGATGCGGAGCGGGCGTTCGTCACCGATCCGGTGGATTCGCTGGCCCCCGATATCGACCGGCTGACGACGCTCCTCGCCTCCGATGGCGACACCGACGCGCTCGCCCGGCAACTGGGCGCGAGCCTGTTGCGCGCGGCGATCGCCTCGCTCTCTCCTGCGACCACCACGCTGCTGGTGGTGCCCGACGGCGCCCTCCACCGCCTGCCGTTCGATGCGCTCCGGCTGGACGACGGGAGGCGAGTGTTCGAACGATACGCGGTTGCAGTGGTGCCGTCGGCGAGCGTCGCTCTGGCGCTCTGGCGACGTCCCGCACGCCATGGACCGACCACCCTGCTGGCCTTCGGTGATCCGAAGTTTCCCGGCCCGGAGGTCCACGACGATGGCTCCGCGATCCTGCGCTCCGCGTTCGCCGCCAACGGTGGTCTGCCCCGACTGCGCGCATCCAGTGCCGAAGCGCGGCGTGCCGCCGCGTTTGCCGATCGGTCGCGCATCCTGCTGCGCGAGGCGGCGAGCGAGGCGTGGCTCAAGCGGGCCAGGCTGGACGGATTCCGGGTGATTCATTTCGCGACCCACGCGCTGGTGGACGAGAGCTCGTCCGCGCGCACGGCGCTGGCTCTGTCGGCGGGCGGAGGAGAGGACGGCTTCGTCGGTCCCGGCGACCTCGCAGCGCTCTCGATGCCCGCGGATCTCGTGGTGCTGTCGGCGTGCCGCACCGCGGGCGGCCGGCTGGTGCGGGGCGAAGGGCTGCAGGGCCTCACGGCGCCGCTGCTCGCCGCCGGCGCGCAGTCGGTTCTCGCCACCCAGTGGCCGATCGAGGACCGGACCGCGGGGAGAATGACGGAACACTTCTATCGCGCACTTGCCGGCGGCGCGACTGCGGCCCAGGCGCTCCAGTCGGCGCGAATCAAACTCCTGCGCGCAGGCGTGTCTCCCCGCCAATGGGGAGCGTTCGTCCTGGTCGGAGACCCGACCGTCCGCGTCCCGTTGCACGTGCCGTCGTCCCATGGCTGGATCTGGGTGCTGTGCGCAGCGACGCTGGTGGTGCTCGGAGGTTTCGCGTTCGCGCGGTCGCGGGCGGAACGCACCCGGCTCAGCGCGACGGCACCACGCGGATCCTGACCGTCGTCAGCGTCCGTTCCCGCTCGCGATCAGGCGCCGCTCAGGATCTTGGCCTTGATCGCTTCGTACTCGGCATCCGAGATCAGCCGCGCTTCGACCATGCGCCGGGCCTGTTCCAGCCGTTCCATCGCGTCGGCGCCCGGCCCAGCGGCGCCGGCATGGGTCCCACCGCCCATGATCTGGACGCCGCCGGCACGCGCGCGCAGTTCCTCGATCTCGCGGATCCGGCGCTTCTCGCGCCACGCCTGATCCTGTGCCTGGCAGATCCGGTAGACGGCCTGCGCCTGCTCGGGCCGCAGCCCGGCATACACCAGGCGGCGGTCGGGATTCTGGGCGCTCGCCAGATCGCTCGACGCCTCGGCGAGCAGGCGCAGCGTGGCGCCCACCACCCCGACGCTGATGTGCGCTTCCTTGAGGTCCTGCCAGCGCAGATCGGTGTACTCGAAGCCGCCGAACCACCCGCGCCGGAGCGCGATCAGCCGGTTGCTGGTCGCGGCCAGCACCAGGCGGCGATGGGTGAGCGCGAACGCGCGGCGCTGGACCGCCCACGCCTGAATGGACTCGTCGCGCACCAGGATCGACTCGAGATTCGCCAGCGCGGAGCGCAGGCCGGATTCGACGTTCACCATCGGATCACTCATCGATCCTCCGAAATCGTTCGTTGCGCGGACCCGGACCGGCCGGGCCGGCCGGAGAATGCTCCGGGGACCGCCGGGGAGACAAGCCGACCCGGGGACTCAACTTCGGCCGGTCGGGCGCCGATAACTTCAGTCCTTGCGCCCGATCCCCCGCCTCCCGACCCTTGAACGAGGGGAAGCGTCGATATGATCAAGGCACTCCGGGCTACTGTGTTCACGTTGTCGGTCCTCGCCGTCATCGGCATCACCTACGTCGGTGTGCTGCTGGTGATGCATCCCCAGCCCATCGATCCGGCCGAAGTCGCCGTCCTCGAACAGTCCGACCGCATGGTCCACGGGGCCAACGGCTACACGGAGCCGATCGGGTCGACCGACTGGACCCTGATGCCGGGCTTCCCGTACGCCGTGTCGCTGCTCGGCCAGCTGTTCGGCCAGGATCTGTCGGTGGCGCGCGCGCTCGCGCTCGGCTGCCTGATCGCGATCGGGCTGATGGTGTTCTGGATCGTCCGCATGGAAACGCAGAGCTGGACGTTCTCGGTCTCGGCGATGGCGTTCGTGATGCTCGGCCACGCCCTGCTCGCCGAACGGCCCGGGGTCGCGCGGCCCGACACGTTCATGATGCTGCTGGTGGTGTCGGGCTTCCTCGTCCTGCGGCTCACCAACGGAATCTGGGGGGCGCTGCTCGCCGCGCTGATCCTGTCCGCGACGTTCTTCGTCGACGTGCGGGCAACCTGGTTCCTGGCCGCCGCCACCGCCGCGGTGATGCTCGACGATTCGCGGCGCCGTCCGCTGACGTTCCTGATCTCCAGCCTGGTGGTGATCGCCGGCGGCTACGTCGGCCTGTCGCAGATGCTCGGACCGTGGTTCAACTTCCACGTGATCGACGCGCCGGCCCGCGCGCTGCGGCTCGACGGCGTGACCCCGCTCTATTACGTCGGCAGCCACCTGCTCGGGAAGCTGGCGCTTCCCACCTGCGCCGCGGTCCTGTCGTTCGCGATGCCGACGCCCCCGTGGCGCGGCAAGGGCGGACTGTGGATGTGCATGGGAATCGCCGGAGTGCTGAGCGGTCTGGTCGCGACCCAGAGCAGCCACTACGGCGGCCATCTGCTGCTGCCCGGGATCGTGGCGCTCTCGGTGCTGGGACCGATCTCGATGCAGCGGATCACCGGCCACCTGTCGGCGTGGCCGGGATCCACGCGGCTGGCGGGGCGCGGGGTGGTGCTGGCCGCGCTCGCGCTCCAGTTCATCGTGTTCCTGTCGTGCGTGTCGCCGTCGTGGTGGCGGGGCCAGGCCGGTCTCAACTAGCGGGGCGCGGACCGGCGCCGCCGGTCAGTGCCCGCTGATCGAGATCCCGACCGGGAAGCGGGTGCTGAACGTGATCCCGCCTTCGATCCGCTCGTTGCGGTTCATCGCGACGAACATTCCCGGGGACCAGCCGCCCAGCTTCACCACGCCCGGGTAGACGTTCAGGCGCACCTTGTACGCCTGGGTGTTGGCGTACAGGATCGACGCCATCAGTGAGTTGTGCCGGTCCCAGAATACCCCCGCCGACGGCACCAGATCGACCGTTCGAACGCCATCGTTGAGGTCGATCAGTTTTCCGGCTGCGAAGCCGCCCGCGACCGAGAAGCAGTCGCCATCCTTCTGCCAGTACGACATGCCCATCTCGCCGTGGGTGCCCCAGTGGTACATGAAGTACCAGCGCTGAGAGCCGGGGAACGGGTACTTCATCACATAGTTCTGGCCGATGTTCTCGATCGTCTTGTCCCACGGGTCGTAGCACGGCTGGTACGACCAGTCGGCCATGTGGAGCTTCTCGCCGAAGAACCGCGAGACGCCGTCGAAACTGAACATGATGATGCCGGCCGGATCGAACAGGTAGAGATCGGCGACCGGGTCGGTGGTCCAGCCGGTGTATTCGCTGGTCTCGATCGTTTCGTTCAGCACGTGGTAGACGGCGATCGTCGACACCGCCCACCAGCCCGGGTGCTCGAACGTGTGCGCGCGGTACCACTCCTGCATCAGGCGGTAGCTCATGCCGCCGCCGATCAGGTGCTGGGTGTAGTTGGGCCAGTAGCGGGCCCCGCGCGTGCTGGTGGTGAACGGGATGATCTCGCCGCGCACGAACTCCTTCCATCCCTCCTGCTCGATCGACGAGACCGGATCGCCGAGGTTCTTCCACAGATTGCGCCAGCCGTTCTCGTAGTCGGTGGTCAGCACGTGGTTGTCGCGCCCGCCCACCTGCATGATCCCGTAGCCACCGTTGAGGATCATGCGGAGCGGATTGGTGAGGCGCGACGATCCGTACGGCAGCCCCTGGTAGAAGTAGAACCGGCCGTGCCGGTCGTCCGGCCGGCGGGGCCCGAACCGTGTCGCACTGTCGGCCTGCGCCTGGCGCGCGGCGGGGTCGAGGATCGCGATCGAATCGCCGGCGACCGGCGCTGCAACGATCGAGTCACGCACGCCGGACGAGTCCGCGTCGGCGGCACGCGCGGCCCGGTGGGATGCCGGGAGCGCGAGAACCAGGAGAACGATGAGTCGCCGGAGCGCGGGGGGCGTCACCGGGGGGCGGGCCTCGGGTCTCTCCCACCGCCGGCGAGCGAGGCACGCCCGCCGAACTCCGACAACGGCACAAACCCGGCGCGTGGCGACGGGACGCCGGCCGGTGGTCCGGTCGGGGTCGCACAGCCCGGACAATCGCCACAGAACGGCGTCGCGCGCGTCTTCCGGCGGACCGCGCGGCGCACCAGCCAGGCGAGCGCGAGCAGCACCGCGAGCACGGCGATCGCGTCCTGCATCCCGAACCCGGTCGCGGGCGTCATGCGAACCCCATCAGCCGGCCGCCCTGGAATACCGCGAACGACGCGAGCCACGCGAGCACGTTCATCATCACCACCATGAACAACGCCCAGCGCCACGAGTTGGTCTCGCGCTTCACCACCGCGACCGTCGACATGCACTGGCACGCCAGCACGAAGAACACCATCAGGCTGACGCCGATCAACGGCGAGTACGCGTGGAGGCCGGTGTCGGGATCGACCGCGTCCCGCAGCGTCTGGCGCAGCGACACGATGTCGTCATCGCCCGAGCCGAGATTGAAGACGGTCGCCATGGTCGAAACCATGACCTCGCGCGCGGCGAACGAGGTGATGAGTCCGATTCCGATCCGCCAGTCGAATCCGAGCGGCTCGATCGCCGGCTCGATGAACCGGCCGATCCGGCCGGCGAACGAGTTGCGCAGCGAGACGCCCGCCAGCTGGGAGCTGAGCGCGTCGCGGGTCGCGGTGTCGCCGGACTGCTCGGCGGCGGTCACCCGCGTCTTCAGCGCGTCGACCTCGCGCCCGCCGCGCGGGTACGAGGCCAGGAACCACAGCACCATCGAGACCGCGAGGATCACGGTTCCCGCCTTGCGCAGGAACAGCAGCGACCGGTCGCGGACCGCGAGCGCAACCGAGCGCGGCGACGGCATCCGGTACGGGGGCAGTTCCATCACGTACAACGGGCGGCCGCCCTTGAGCACCGAGCGTTTGAGCACCCACGCGACGGCGATCGCCGCGCCGATGCCGAGCAGATACATGCTGAACAACGTGAGGGCCGGCAGGGTCACGAATCCGATCCAGCGATTGGGAATGAAGGCGCCGATCAGCAGCGCGTAGACCGGGAGGCGCGCGCTGCACGACATGAACGGCGCGATCATGATGGTGGTGATCCGGTCGCGCCGGTTGTCGATCGTGCGGGTCGCCATGATCCCGGGAATCGCACACGCGAACGACGACAGCAGCGGGATGAACGCACGACCCGACAGGCCGACCTTGCCCATCAGCCGGTCCATGATGAACGCGGCGCGCGCCATGTAGCCCGAGTCCTCGAGCACGCAGATGAAGAAGAACAGGATGGCGATCTGCGGCAGGAAGATGAGGGTGGTTCCGACTCCGGCGATGATGCCGTCGACGATCAGCGAGCGCACCGGCCCGGCCGGCATCACACCCTCGACCAGCACCCCGAAATTCTTCACCAGCGCGTCGATCGCATCCATCGCGGGGGCCGCCCACGAGAACACCGACTGGAACACCGCGCCCATCAGGAGGACGAAGATCACCACTCCCCACACCCGGTGGGTCAGCACCCGGTCGACACGTTCGCGCACCGGATCGCGGCGCACCTCGGCCGGGATCGCGGCGCGCTCGAGCACGCCATGAATCGCCTCGTAGCGCCCCTCGACCTCGTCGGCGCGCCAGCCCGGCGATACCGCGTCGAGACGCCGGCGCACGATGCCGAGATCGTCGAGCACCTCGGGCGGCGCCGAGCGCGCGAGCGCATCGTCCTCGCCGTCGTCGAGCAGCAGCGCGAGCGCCAGATCGAGCCGGCCGCGCTCGGGCAGGTCGGGATGGCGCGGCAGCCGCGACTCGAGGTGATGGAGCACGCGTTCGAGATGGGGCGGCCAGCGGCGGAACTTCTGGGTCGACGGCTCGACATCGCGGTCCATCAGGCGGCGCAGATGACCGAGACCGGTGCCGCGCGCCGCCGAGATGCCGACCACCGGCACCCCGAGCTGCTGCTCGAGCGCGCGCTCGTCGATCTTCAGGCCCTGCGCCTCGGCGGCGTCCATCATGTTGAGCGCGAGGATCACCGGGCGTCCGATGTCGATCACCTGGAGCGCGAGGTAGAGGTGGCGGCTCAGGTGGGTCGCATCGACCACGAACACGATCAGGTCGGGCGGCGGCGTGCCGGGCTGGAGGCCGAGCAGGACGTCGCGCACGATCACTTCGTCGGGCGAGTGCGGATGCAGGCTGTAGGTGCCGGGCAGGTCGACGACCTCGACCCGGCGTCCCGTCGGCATCTCGCAGGTCCCGGTCTTCTTCTCGACCGTGACGCCCGGATAGTTGCCGACCTTCTGGCGCAGGCCGGTGAGCTGGTTGAAGAGGGTCGACTTGCCGGCGTTGGGATTGCCGAGGATCGCGATCCGGCGCGGGCGCGCGGAGGATCCCTCGGTGGTGACGACCGGAGGTGGATCGGCCAGGGTCAGCGCCGGCCGTCCGGCTTCCTCAGACGTCCTCGACATGGATGAACGCTGCCTCGCTGCGTCGCAGGGAGAGATGCACGTCGCGCAGCCGCAGTTCGATCGGATCGCCGAGCGGCGCCCGGCGCAGCACTTCGACGCGGGTGCCCGGCACCAGTCCCAGCTCCATCAGCCGGCGCATGGCGCCATGATCACCATCGAGCCGCAGGATCACACCCCGTTCGCCGGGTTCGAGCCGATCGAGGGATCGTTCGGTTGCCACGTGACTCACGCTCCGACGCTCTCGCCGCCGACATCGCGGACCAGGGCGTCGCGCAGACAGGTGGAGCCGCACAGGTCGCACGCGCCGGGCGCGTGCTCCGCGCACGAGCGCGGGCTGCCGCGATAGGCATCGCGGAACGCGATCGCGGCCGGATGCTGGGACCGCAGGAACGAGGTGATGCGCAGCAGCTCGACCGAGACCTCGGGACTCACGAGATGCTCGATCATGCACGCGTCCTCTTCGGCGACGCGCTCGCGGATGCCGAGGATCTCGGACAGGAAGATCGTGAGCACGCGGCGACTCGACTCGGTGCGCTCGGCGAGCCGGCGCCCGTTGTCGGTCAGCTCGACGCAGCCGTACCGCTCGTGGGCCACCAGGTTCCGGGTCTGGAGCGAGCGCAGCATCGAGGTCACGCCGCTCTTCGAAACCCCCAGCTTTTCGGCGATGTCACCGACGCGGGCGAAGCCCTTCTCGTCCTTGAGCGCGGCGACCGCCTGAAGGTAATGGGCCATGGAATGCGAGACTTCCTTCTCGCCAAACCGTTTCCATGTGTCCATCGGGGCACCTCCGGGAGTACTGGGTGACTCAAGAGAGTTGAGGCAGGTTAACTATCCACCTGCTCCAGTGCAACCAGATCTCTGCCTAGCGGGGGTCCAACCCTCTGCGGGTCACCAGGTAACAGGCGAAGCTGCCGAGCCAGTGGGTGCCGGCATACTCCTCTCCCACGATCGACTCGAGGCCCGCTCGGGCATGGTGTGAGGCCGCCCGCGCCAGCACCTCGCGCGCCGGATGGCCCTCCCCGAGGGATGCCACGACCCCCTCCAGCATCCAGGCGCGGCTCAGGTTGAGACCGTCGAAGTGCGCGAGCTTGCCGTCGGCGCGATCGGCGGCGACCACCGGGGTGAGCCAGGCCACGACCGCCCGGGAGCCGGGGTCCGGCAGGAATCGCTCGAGCCATCGTGCGTACGCTTCGCGATCGAGAACGCGGCGCATCAGATCGGCCTCGGCCAGCGCCGGCGACAGGAAGTCGTGACCCGACGGCTCGTAGGCAATCGGCGCGTCCGCGTCGTCGCGATGGAAGTCGAGTGCACGCTG
>Ga0111538_10013717_pt1 | contig 10688 bp, 9 predicted proteins | sample SoiMethybrSBSTD1_FD_79669 | JGI IMG/M metagenome (GOLD analysis project Ga0111538, IMG submission 79669) | Bulk soil microbial communities from a Populus tree surrounding site in Tennessee, USA - Soil MetaG P. TD hybrid SBSTD1 (version 2)... | ecosystem: Environmental > Terrestrial > Soil > Tree... | reverse complement strand
GCCGGCCACCTCGCCGGTCCCGAGGTCGACGGTGGCCTCGACCAGCGCGGCCTTGGGCCCGGGGACGGCCACCACGCGGGCCCGGCGACCGGACACGCCGGGGCGGCGGGCGTCGTCGATGGTGACGGTCGAGAACCAGGCCCCGTCGCCCAGGTGCCCGTGAGCGCGCACTGCGGCCACCGCGGCGGTGATCTCGTCGGGGGTGAGCGGATCGAGCGGGTGGGTCATGGCTACCCCTTAGCGGGAGGGATCGAGGACGACCTTGACGGCGCCGCTGTCCGCCTGGTCGGCCAGGGCGGCGAACGCCTCCCGCCAGGCCGACAGGCCGAACGTGTGGGTGACGAGGCCGGCTAGGTCGACCCGGCCGGTGGCGGCGAGGTCGAGGTAGTGCTCGATGCCGTGGCGGCGCACGCCCTCCACCTCCTCGACGCCGAAGGCGTTGGAGCCGACCCAGCTGATCTCCTTGAAGTACAGCGGGCTCCACTCCCAGCGGCCGGGAGGGTGGACCCCGCTCTTGACCAGCGTGCCCCGGGCCCGGAGCACCCGCACCTCGACCTCGAAGGTCTCGGGCTTGCCGATCGTGTCGTAGGCGACGTCGACGCCGCCCGGGTGGCACATGGGTAGCCCGTCGAGGCCGTCCATGGTGGGGCGCAGCACGCCACCGCACCAGGCGGCGAGGGTCTCGACCAGCTCGGCTTGGCTCGCCAGGCGGAACACTGCGTGGGCCCCGAGCCGGTTGGCCAGCGCGGCCTGGGCCTCGTGGGCGGCCACGGCGCCCACCTCGACGTCGGGGTGCAGGGCCCGCAGGACGGCGACGGCGCAGCAGCCCAGCGCGCCCGCGCCCCACACCAGCACGCGGCCGCCCGGCGGCGGCGGGTGCCGGGTCACGCTGTGGAGCGAGACGGCGAAGGGGTCGGCCAGCACGGCCCGCTCGTCGTCCAGGATGTCGGGCACGGGGAACAGCATGGACGAGTGCGCCGGCATCAGCTCGGCGTAGCCGCCGGTGGCGTCGCTGGCCACCCCGGTGTGGAGGCCCGGGCTGATGGGTCCGGTGGTGAAGCTCCAGCACAGGCTGTAATCCCCGGCCTGGCACGCAGGGCAGCCGGGTGTCACCCCGCGGGCCGCGCACGCGAGCCAGGGGTTGAGCACCACCCGCTGGCCCACCTCGAAGCCCCGCGCCTCGGGCCCCAACGCGACGACGTCGGCCACCACCTCGTGCCCCATGACCTGGGGAAACGAGCACAGCCCGCTCAGCGCGCTGTCGGTGTCACCCTCGAAGTCGCCCAGCACCTGCTTGGCGTCGGAGCCGCAGATCCCGGTGAGGCGGGGCCGCACCACGAGCCAGTCGGGGCGCAGCGGCCGGGCGTCGGGCAGGTCCCGCAGGGCGCACGGCGCGGCGGCCAGGCCGCGGAGCAGGCGATTGTCACCGGCGTCCGGCGGCGGGTCCCAGGGGTCGGGCCGCGTGCCGTAGACCAGTGCCCTCACCGCCGCCGCCGGTCTTCCGCCAGCTCCCGGGTGAAGCTGCGCCGTGTCCCCCAGCGGAACAGGGGCGGCATCAGGTGGCGGATCGCCACCGCGGGCCGGAGCGCGCCCGGCACGTACTGCTCGTGGCGGTCGCCCTCCACCGCCCGGATGACGGCTCGAGCCACATCCTCGGCGGGCACCGGCTTCGGGCGGGCGCGGTCGTACGGGTGGCCGCGGGCGGCCCCGAAGTCGGTGGCGACCGGTCCGGGGTTCACCAGCGACACGCCGATCCCGTAGGGCTCCAGCTCGACGACCAGCGCTTCGGTCAGTCCCACGGCCGCGAACTTGGTGGCCGAGTAGATGGCCTCGAAGGGCGAGCCGATGCGCCCGGCGATCGAGCCGATCGTCACCAGGTGGCCCCGGCGCCGAGCCACCATGCCCGGCACCACGGCCCGCAGGGCGTGGACCGTGCCGAGCACATTGACCCGCACGATGCGCTCGGCCTCCTCGGCGCTGAGGTCGGCGAAGGCCCCGTACGCGCCGATGCCGGCGTTGGCCACCAGCACGCCGGTGGGCCCGAGGGCGGACTCCAGCCGGCCGATGGCCGACGCCAGCGCGTCGGGATCGGCCACGTCGGCCACCGCGTAGCGGGCTTCTCCGCCGATCCCCTCGACCACCGTGCGCAGGTCGTCCTCGTTCCGGGCGATCAGCCCCACCCGGGCGCCCCGGTCGGCGGCCGCCTCGGCCACCGCGCGCCCGATGCCACGCGATGCGCCGGTCACGATGGTGGTGGCGCCGCCCCACTGCACGCCGGCGACCGTAGCGCAGACCTGACACGAGTGTTAGGAACAGCGCATGGTGACGACGCCGCCGCTGCACGACCCGGCATGGTGGGCCGGGGACCCTTACCCGGAGCTCGCCGCGCTGCGGGCCGAGGACCCGGTCCACCGCTACGAGGGCGAGGCCGGCGAGCTGTGGATGATCACCCGCCACGCCGACATCCAGGCCATCGCCAAGGACCCGGCCACGTTCAGCTCGACCCGGGGCGTGCTGCTCACCGACCTCACCCGGCCGGCGCTGGGCACCTCGATCGTGAGCCTCGACCCGCCGCGCCACGGCCGCCTCCGCCGCCTGGTCAGCCCCAGCCTCAGCGTGCGGCGGGTGGCCGACCTCGAGGACCGCGTGCGGGCCATCGCCCGTGACCTGCTCGACGCGGTCGACCCCACCGGGGTGGTCGATGCGGTCGCGCGTTTGGCCAGCCCCCTGCCCATCATGGTCATCGCCGAGCTGGTGGGGGTGCCTCAGGAGGACGCGGACCGCTTCCGCCAGTGGTCCGATGCCGCCATGGCCGCCACCGACGGTCTGACCGACGAGGTCACGATGTTGCTGGGGGAGCTGTACGGCTACATCGCCGACCACGTGCGGGCCCGCTACGCGGACCCGGCGGACGACCTGGTGTCGGTGCTGGCCCACGGGCGGGTCGACGGCGAGGCGCTGAGCGACGACGAGATCAACATGTTCGTGCTCACCCTGCTCGTGGCGGGCAACGAGACCACCCGCACGCTCGTCTCCAACGGCCTGCACGCTCTCGCCTGCCATCCCGACCAGCGCCGGCGGCTGGTGGACGATCCCGCGCTCATCGGGTGTGGGGTCGAGGAGCTGTTGCGGTGGGAGGCGCCCATCATGTCGTTCTGCCGCACCGCCACCCGCGAGGTGGAGCTGGGCGGCCAGACGCTGGCCGAGGGCGACCACGTGCTCCTGTGCTACCAGTCGGCCAACCGGGACGAGGCGGCCTTCGGGCCCACGGCCGACCGGCTGGACGTGGGCCGCGACCCCAACCCCCACCTGTCGTTCGGCTACGCCGAGCACTACTGCCTGGGCGCGGGCCTCGCCCGGTTGGAGGGCCGGGTGCTGTTCGAGGAGCTCCTCGCCCGCTGGCCCGACTACGAGCTGGCCGGCGAGATCGAGCGCCTGCCCAGCCGCCTGGCGCGCGGCGTCGTCCACCTGCCGGTCCGGCTGGAGCCGGGATGACCGTCACCATCGGGATCGACATCGGCACCACGTCGGTCAAGGCGGTGGCGGCCGATGACGACGGCACGGTCCTGGGGCGCGCCCGCGTCCCGCACGACGTGCGGACCCCGGACCCGGGCTCGTTCGAGCACGACCTCGACGTGGCCTGGCGGGCGGGAGCGCTGGCCGCCCTGGCCCGGGTGGCCTCGGGGCGCGAGGTCGCCGCCGTCAACGTGTCGGCCATGGTCCCGTCGCTCGGCGCGGTCCGGGCCGACGGCGCCGCCGCGGGGCCCGGCCTGCTCTACGGCGACCGCCGCGGCGCGCGGCCCGGCGGCCGACGCACCACCCAGCCGGGCGACAGCGGCGAGCTGCTGGCGTTCCTGGCCTGGCACACCGCGCGATCGCCGGGCGCGGCCGGCTACTGGCCGGCCCAGGCCGTCGCCAACCACGCCCTGTGCGGCCGCGGCGTGATCGACACGACGACGGCCATGACCGCCCACCCGCTGTTCGACTTCACCGGCTGGGACGAGGCCCTCGCCTCGGAGGCGGGCGCCCGGCCCGACCAGTTGCCGGCGCTGGTCCCAGGAGTCGAGCCCGCCGGCGAGGTGCTGGCGGATCTCCCGGCCGCGGGTGCCCTGGTGGGCGGGGGCACGATCGACGCCCTGGCCGAGCAGCTGGTGGCGGGCGCCGACCAGACCGGCGACGTGCTGGTCCTGTGCGGCACGACCCTCATCACCTGGGGCGTGCTGGACCACACCTCGGCCGAGGCCCCGGGTCTGTGGACCATCCCGCACACCGCCGCCGGCCACTCGCTCGTCGGCGGCCCCAGCAACGCGGGCGGCCTGTTCCTGGAGGCGGTCCGCCGCTGCCTGGGCCCGGCCTCGCCGGCCGACGTCGACGCCGTGGCCCCGGACGACCTGCCGGTCTGGCTGCCGTACATCCGCGGCGAGCGCACGCCCCTGCACCGCCGCGACCTGCGAGCCTCGGTCGAGGGCCTCGGGCTGCACCACACCGCCGCGCACCTGATGCGGGCCGCGTACGAGGCGAGCGGCTTCGTGGTCCGCCATCACCTCGACCTGGCGAGCGAGGTGGGCGCCGTCCCCCAGCGGATCGTGGCCACCGGGGGCGGGACCCAGGTCCCCGTCTGGATGCAGTCGCTGGCCGACGTCACCGGCCTCCCGGTCCACGTGGCCGAGGTCCCCGAGGGCGCGGCCCTCGGGTCCGCCTTCATCGCCCGCTGCGTGGCCGGCGAGGAGGCCGCCATGACCGACGCCGCCCGCTGGGCCCGCACCGCCCATGTCGTCGACCCCGACCCCGCGTGGGCCCCGTGGGCCGAGGAGCGCTACGAGCGGTTCAGGTCAGGTACTCGAAGTGCTGCGTCTCCACCATGAGCGGGAGGCGGTAGCGCACGTAGAAGCTGTGGAGGCGGAGGAACCCGGTGTACTCCTCGACGCTGGGCTCGATGAGCTCGACCGCTTCCGGCTCGCGCTCCTTCCAGGCCGCGGCCCGGCGGGCGACGTCCTCGAACTCGGCCAGGCTCGACACGGAGATGCCGAAGTGGTCCATGCGCGGTGCGGTCATCGGCTGGTCGTCGGCGATGAGGTAGACGAACTGCTCGTGGCTGTGGGCCCGCAGCACGAGGCGCTTCCGGTCCTCGGTCAGCTGCGGGTACTCCTCGAACCCGAACACGTCGCCGTAGAACTCGGCGATGGCCGCTCGACCCGCCGCATCCAGCGCATCGGTGGGAAGGGACACCGCCACGTGGTTGAGCCGCGGCGGCTTGGCGAATGTGGGCCCACGCCGTGCATCCCACTCCTGGCCTTCGGTCGGGCCGCTCGGGCCCCGCTCGCTGACAGGCTCGCTCAAGGTTGCACCAGCACCTTTCCCGCCAGCCGGCCCTCGGCGAGGCCATGCATGGCGTCGAGGAGGCCGTCGAGGCCGACGTCCTCCGGCTCGATCAGGTCGTCGACGGGCAGCGCGCCCGCTACCAGCAGCTCCAGGGCTCGCTCGAAGCCGTCCTGGTCGTAGCAGTTGGCGCCGGTCACCACGAGCTCGTTGAGCAGGATGCGGTTGGGGTCGAAGCGGGGCGACGCCATGCCCGCCCCCACCAGCACCAGCGTGCCCCCCGGGATCAGCTGGGCCAGGCCCGCCTCCATGGCCGCGGCGTGCCCGGAGCACTCCAGCACCACGTCCACCGCCCCGTCCACGACGCGGCCCGGCTCGGCGATGGAGGGCACCTCCAGGTCGTCGGGGTGGCACACCGCCGTCGCGCCCACCTTGGCCGCCAGCGCCCGCCGGCGCTCACCCGGCTCGGCGCAGGTCACGTCGTCGACGCCCAGGGCCCGCAGCGCCGCGATCGACAGGGCCCCGATCGGCCCCGCCCCCAGCACCAGCACCCGTTGCCCCGGCACCACGCCCGATTGGGTGATGCCGTGCAGCGCCACCGTCAGCGGCTCGGTCAGCGCCGCGGCGCGCGAATCCAGCCCGTCGGGCAGCGCCAGCAGCTCGCCCTCGCCGACTCGCGTGTAGGTGGCGAACGCGCCGTGCTCCTGGCCGGTGCCGGGCGTGTCCCGGCCCTCGCACAGTGACGGCCGGCCCGCCCGGCACGCGCGGCACTGCCCGCAGCGCACCGACGGCCCGCCCACGACCGCGTCGCCCTCGGCCCAGCGGGTCACGTCCTCGCCTACCGCGGCGATCCGGCCGGTCCACTCGTGGCCGCCCCAGCCGCCCCGTGCGCCCCAGCCGTCCAGCACCATGTGGAGGTCGCTGCCGCACACGCCGCACCAGTCGACCGCCACCAGCACGTCCTCCCGGCCCAGGGTCGGGACCGGCACCGCCGAGACCTCCAGCCGTCCGCGTCCCCTCAGGACTGCGGCCTGCATGTGCTCACTCATGGGTTGTCCCTCATCCAGCGGTAGACGCCGGCCATGTCCCGGTTCACCCTGTCCGGCAGCGGGTGGATCGTCGCTCCCATGGTCCTCGCCCCCCACACGATCTTGGCGGTCCGCTCGACCAGCGCGGCGTTCCGCAAGGCCTTCTCCGGCGACGGCCCGCAGGTGACCAGCCCGTGGTTGGCCAGCAGCGCCGCGCCCCGGTCGGCCAGGTGGCCGGCCACCTCGTCGCCGAGCTCGGCCGTGCCGGTGCCCTTGTACCGGCAGCAGGGCACGTCGCCGCCCAGGTACACCACGACCTCCTCGATCACCGCCGGGATCGGCTCGTGCGCGAGGGCGAACATGGTGGCGTACACCGCGTGGGTGTGGATCACCGCCCCCAGCTCCGGGTAGCGGCGCAGGGCGGCGAGGTGCAGGTCCTTCTCGGTGGTAGGCGGGCGGGTGCCCTCGACCACCGTGCCGTCGAGGTCGACGACCACGAGGTCGTCCAGCGTCATGGTGTCGTAGGCGACCGAGGACGGCGTCACGCACACGAGGCCCGAGGCCAGCCGGCCCGAGATGTTCCCCGACGTGCCCTCGACCAGGCCTTCGGCCAGCATCTGCTTCGCTGCCGCGAGCACGGCCTCTGGTCTCGTCGTTGGCGACACAGTCGTGGGGCCCTCAGCCACGGCCCAGCACCTCCGGGTTGGCCAGGTTGGCCGGCGCCTCGCCTCGCACCAGGGCCGCGAGGCCCTCGGCCATGAGCAGGGTGTGGTTGGCCTCGGTGTCGTACGTGGCCCCGCCGATGTGGGGCGTGAGCACGACGTTGGGCATCCCCACCAGCGGGTGGTCGGTGGCGAGCGTCTCGCCCTCGAAGTGGTCGAGGCCGGCGGCGGCCAGATGTCCCGAGGCCAGCGCGCTCGTCAGCGCATCGAGATCGTGCAGGGCGGCCCGGGCCGCGTTGACGTACACCGCACCCTCCCTCAGCGTCGCGAAGCGCTTCTCCGACATGAGCCCCACCGTGTCGGGCGTGACCGCGGCGTGCATCGACACGACGTCGGCCTCGGCCAGCAGGTCGTCGAGGTCGTGGCTGGCATCGGCCGCGTACGGGTCGCTGGCGATCACCCGCATCCCCAGGCCTTCCAGGCGCCATCTGGTGGCGCGGCCCACCGCGCCCAGGCCCACCAGTCCCGCGGTGCGGCTCGCCAGCTGCCAGGCCCGGTAGCGCTGGTAGGGGATGGAGCCGTCCCGGTAGACCTCGCCCTCCCGCACGTCCCGGTCGGCCGCCACCAGGCCCCGGGTGGCGGCCAGCAGCAGGCCCACGGTCAGCTCGGCCACCGCGTCGGCGTTGCGGCCCGGGGCTCGCAGCACCGGGATCCCCGCGGCCGTGGCGCCCGCGAGGTCCACGTTGGTGGGGTCGCCGCGGGTGGCGCCGATGGCCTCCAGCGGCAGGTCGAGGACGGGGCCGGCGCAACGGTCCGCCTCGCAGATCAGCACCGTGGCCCCCACCTCGGTCGCCCGGGCCGCCAGTTGCTCGGCCGAGTACAGCCGCAGCGGCTGGTGGTCGATCCAGGGGTCGAGCACGACCTCGCCCAGCTCGCGCAAGGCGTCGAGGCCCGGCCCTCGCAACGGGGCGGTGGCGAGGATGACCCGCTCAGCCACCGACGCCGAGATCCTCACGGTCGGAGGGAAGCTCGACCTCGACCGTGGCCTTGGCCATCACCGCGTCGTCCTGGTTGCGCAGCTCGACGCGCACGGTGGCGAGGTGGCGGCGCTTGCGCTCCACCCGGGTGTCGACCACCTCGCCGGCCAGGAAGGTGGCGTCGCCGGTGAAGGCGGGGCTGCGGTACTGGGCCGAGGAGTGGGTGATGAAGCCCCACTCGCCGGCCCAGGCGGCCACGTAGTCGAGGATCCATGCACCCATCGACGCGCCGTAGCCGTAGCCCCGGGGCATGCCGACGTGCTTGGCCCAGCGGGGCTGGAGGTGGCCGCGTGAGGGGCCGTAGTAGGCGCCGTCGGTCAGCTCGGGGTTGAGGCGCTCCATGCGGCGGTCGCCCTCGTAGCCCGCCATCTCCTTGGTGTAGCCGAGCTCCTCGGCCCGCACCGTGGTGGGGCCCTTGGCGGTGGCGCCCCAGGTGGTCATGGGGAAGGCCCGCCACTCGGTGGTGAAGCTGGCCAGGCTGTGCGGGCCGAGCACGTGCTCGGCCAGGCGGTCGCCGACCGCCACCGACTCGAAGGTCCGGGGGTCGTGGCCCAGGGCCTGGATCTGGTCGATGAAGGCCAGCTTGCGCTTCTCCAGGTCCTCCAGCTGGTCGTCGCTCCAGTCCGGGTCGGTCGGCTCGGAGAAGTGCTGCTTCTCCTGGGCGGTCCGCACCTGGTACCGGATCGACGTCGAGCGCTGGAGCGCCACCCGCTCGCCCCGCTGGTTGATGTACAGCGTGTCGCCGCGCTGGAAGCAGGTCGGGCCGGCGAAGCTGGTGTCGGTGACCCGGTAGTCGAAGGGCATGCGGTGGCACACCATGTGGTCGCCGGGCTCGATCCGGGCGCCGAAGAACCACCAGTCGTCGCCCCCGAAGATCAGGTGCGATCCGGGGATCTTCCCCACCTGCGCGGGCGAGGCGCCGTGGCTGGTGTCGGTGGCCACCGTGAACGACTGGGGCGCCACGATGTGCCCGAAGCGGCTCTCGGCCGCCCAGCGCTCGTCGTAGTGGAGCGGGTTGGGGTAGTGCATCGCCTGCGCCCAGCGCCGGATGTCGTTGACCGCGACCGGCTCCTTGAGCTCGCCCGGCTGCATGGGCACGCCCATGTAGCGGTCGAGGTCCGACGCGTCGAGCGTCGGCGCGCGGTCGTCCTGGGTGGTGCTCATAGCTCTCCGTTCAGCCTGTCCGCCACGAGGGCGAGCAGCCCGTCGTCGCGCACCTTGGCTTCGCTGCCGGTCATGGGGATCTCGCCGTCGGCGAAGAACAGCACGTGGCGGGGGACCTTGTAGCTCGACACCCGCTCGCGCAGGAAGGCCTGGATGTCGGCCTCGCCTGCGTCCGAGCCGTCGGTGCGCACGATGCAGGCCACGACGATCTGGTCCACCCGAGGGTCGGGCACGCCGACGATGCGGGCCAGCTTCACGTCCGGGCAGGCGCGCAGCTGGACCTCGATCTCGGCCGGCGAGACGTTGGCCCCGGCGGTGCGGATCATCTCGGTGCGCCGGCCCTCGTAGTGCAGGTTGCCGTCGGCGTCGACCCAGCCCACGTCGCCGGTGCGGAAGAAGCCGCCGGCGTCGAAGCACTCCTCCGGCGTCCGGCCGAGGTAGCGGCGCATCAGCGTCGGGCCCCGGACCGCCAACTCGCCCCACTCGCCCACGCCCAGGGCGGCACCGGTGGTCGGGTCGACGACCCGCAGCTCGTTGCCGGCCAGCAGCGGGCCCATGCTCTCCTTGGCCACCTCGCGCGTCGTGGTGGAGGGGTGGGACGAGAAGAAGGCGCAGGTCTCGGACAGCCCGTAGCCGACGGGCATGAACCAGGCGGGGTCGCCGGTCACGCTCGGATGGCGGGCGAACGCCGACTTGCCGTAGACGCAGCGCAGGGAGGACAGGTCCGTTGTGTCCCAGTCCGGGTGCTCGGCGAGCGCCCTCGTCTGGTGGGGGAGGGTGTACGGCTCGGTCACCTTCTCGCGGGCCATCATCGCCAGGGCCGTGCCCGGATCGAACGTCTCCTGCATGACCCAGCAGCCCCCGGCGGCCAGGGTCGATCCCATGGCCGTGTTGAGGCCCGCGGTCCAGAACAGGGGCAGGGCGCTGAACATGCGGGTGCCCGGATGGCGGCCGAAGATCTGCGCCTGCACCCAGAACTGCCGGGTGGGCGCGCGGTGGCAGTGGAGCATGGCCTTGGGCCGGTCGGTGGTCCCTGAGCTGAAGATGACGAGCGCGTCGTCCTCGGGGTCGACCTCCGGCAGCGGGCCCGCGCCCGCCGCGAGCAGGTCGTCCCAGGACGACTTGCCCAGCACCGCGACCCTCCCGGGCGCCAGGGCGGTCAGGTCGTCGCCCGGACGCCGGGAGGCCACGCGCTCTTGGGTCAGCGCCACTGTGACCTCGGCCCGTTCGAGCATGTAGGCCAGTTCCGGCCGCGGCGCGAACGTCGACAGCAGCACTGCGACCGCACCCGCCCTCGCCGCCCCGAAGATGGCCGCCACCGCCTGGGGTCGGTTGCCCATCAGGATGCCGACGCCTTCGCCCGGCTTCACCCCCGCCGCCACCAGCCCGGCCGCGATGCGGGTCGCCTCCCGGTCGAGGTCGTCGTAGGTCCAGCGGGCCTCGTCCGACACCAGCGCCTCGTTGGGACCAAACCGCCG
>Ga0111538_10013716_pt1 | contig 10688 bp, 7 predicted proteins | sample SoiMethybrSBSTD1_FD_79669 | JGI IMG/M metagenome (GOLD analysis project Ga0111538, IMG submission 79669) | Bulk soil microbial communities from a Populus tree surrounding site in Tennessee, USA - Soil MetaG P. TD hybrid SBSTD1 (version 2)... | ecosystem: Environmental > Terrestrial > Soil > Tree... | reverse complement strand
GGCATGGTCACGCGGCCCTCCCTCCAGCAGGGCTATCTCATCACCGGCACGATCGACGATGGAGATCCTTTGCGGGCCATTACCGCTTACGGTCTGAGTACCGACTCTCTCGCCCTCGGCGGCTATGCCGACAGCTCGCCCGACACCGCCGGCGGCTGGTGGGAAGGCATCCCCTCCGATAACGGCAGCGGCTGGTGGCATGTGGACCGGCCCGTCGCCGGGAGCACCGCGTACCCCACGGCCTAAGCCACCCACGGCGTCAGGTGTCGGCCATTGGTCCCTACGGCGTCGCGGTCGCGCGAACGGGCGTGCGCTGACACCGCGGCCCATCGGAACGCCCCTCCCGAAATCTTTTTGACCGGCAAAATTCCTTGCGCCATTCCGCGGCCGCGTGGTACCTATGCGGTGGGATGCGGGGTGCGGACGAGGACAGGCCGGGCTCCGTTCCATGCCTGCTGCGCATCGTCCACACCATGGATGGAGTCGAACGACGAAGCTGCTGGCTCCAGCGCACCATCCTCGCGCTTTCGCGCTTTGGACCTCGCTTTCCCTTGCCCTCCTCTCGCTCTCCTTCGCGCATTCGTACGCCCAGTCCACATCCGAGCTGAAGCAGAAGGCCGATGAGGCCGGAATCCATTCCGAGGACGATGCGATTCGTCGCGCCAAGGCGTCGGGCCTCTCGCGCGAGCAGATCCTCCAGGCGCTGAAGGAAGCGGGCTACACCGAGACCGAGGTCCGCGAGGTCCTTTCGAACGAAGCGCCGGGCAGTGGCGTGGATCGAAGTGGCGCGGGGGCCGAGACGGACTCCCGCTACACGCCACCGAGCGCGCAGTCCGATACCACCGCGGCTCCCATGATGGCGGCGCCCCAGCGCGCGCCGCTCAAGCCCGAGGACTATCCCGAGTTCACGAAGGAGATCCAGGCTCGCGTGCCCAACGTGGAGCCTGTGTTCCCGTTCGGCTACGAGATCTTCGGCTACGCGCCGTCCACGTTCGAGCCGCTCGCATCAGGTCCTGTCGATCCTGACTATCCCATCGGCCCGGGGGACGAGGTCATCGTCCAGGTCTGGGGGGACAACGAGTTCACGCACGCGTCGATCGTGAGCCGCGAGGCCACGATCACCGTGCCCGACATCGGCCAAGTCGTGCTGAACGGGCTCACGCTCGCGCAGGCGAAGCGGCTGATCACGGACCGCCTCGGCGCGGTCTACTCGGGTATTCGCGCGCGGCGCCCGAGCACCTTCGTCGACGTGACGCTCGGAAAGATCCGGACGCTCCAGGTGTTCATCCTGGGGGACGTCGTGCGGCCCGGCGGGTACACGATCTCTTCGGTCTCGACCGTCCTCAACGCGCTGTACAACGCGGGCGGTCCGACGGCGCGCGGTTCCATGCGCGCGATCCGAATCATCCGCCACAACGAGGTCTGGCGCGAGGTCGACCTCTACAGCTACATCCTCACCGGGAGCAAGGCCGAGGACGCGCGCCTCCAGAGCGGCGACGTTGTGTTCGTGCCGCCCGTGGGGAAGAGGGCCGCGGTGCTCGGCGAAGTGCATCGAAGCGCCATCTACGAGCTCAAGGACGGCGAGGGATTCCGCGACCTCCTGAGGCTCGCGGGGGGCGTCCAGTCGACCGCCGTGATCGACCGCGCGCTCGTCGATCGCGTGGTGCCCTTCGACCAGCGCGCGGCCTTGCGCGACGAGGATCGTGTCGCGCTCGACATCCCGCTCAAAGACATCCTCGCGGATTCGACGAGCAACCCGGGCGTCGTGGACCGGGACATCGTCCAGATCTTCCGGGTGGGGGAGACGCGAAAGAACACGGTCGCGATCGCGGGGTCGGCCGTGATCCGCCCCGGCACCTATCAGCTTCGTCCCGGGATGACGATCTCGCAGCTCGTGTCGGACGCCGGCGGATTGAAGGCCGACGCCTATCTCGACCGCGCGACCCTGATCCGCACTTCCGAGGACGGGACCCGGAGCATCCGGCCGTTCAATCTCAACGAAGCGATGGAGAAGGACGCGGACGACGACATCGCGCTGCAGAAGCTCGACGAGATCACCGTGCGCTCGATCTGGGAGATCCAGGAGCGGCACACGGTCTCGATCAACGGCAGCGTGCGCGAGCCCGGAACCTACGAGTACCTGGAAGGCATGACGGTCATGGACCTCATCTTCCGTGCGGGTGGGCTCAAGGAGTCGGCGTACAAGCAGGAGGCGGAGGTCGCGCGCATCGACTCGAGCACGATCGCGTCGAAGAAGTCGGCCGATGTCTACCGTGTGGCCATCTCGGGGAACTACAGCGTCCACTCCCCCGATCCCACGTTCAAGCTCCAGCGGATGGACCAGGTGTTCGTGCGGCAGATTCCCGACTGGCAGACGCAGCGGAACGTCGTCGTCACGGGTGAGGTGCGGTACCCGGGCATCTATTCGCTCAAGGAGCAGAACGAGAAGCTCTCATCGGTCCTGTTCCGCGCGGGTGGTTTGAAGGAGACAGCCTATCCGCGCGCCGCGGTCTTCGTGCGGCGGAAGGCGAATGCCGGTCGGCTCGCCGTGGACGTGGAGGATGTCGCGAAGCATCACAAGCGCTACGACCTCGCGCTCGAGGACGGCGATAGCCTGCACATCCCGAAGCAGCCCCAGACCGTGAAGGTGGTCGGCGAGGTGGGCTTCCCGGCGAGCGTGCTGTTCGAAAAGGGGAAGAGCCTGTCGTACTACATCGATCAGGCTGGCGGGTATACGGATGGGTCGGACAAGGGGCGGGTCAAGATCGTGCAGCCGAACGGCAAGGTGAAGCCGAAGAAGGGCCTGTGGTCGAATCCTTCGCCCGAGGCCGGCGCGCTCATCGTCGTGCCGCACAAACCGCCCGAGGAGAAGAAGGACACGCTGAAGGGCGTGGCGACCCTCATGACGATCATCACCGGGGCGGTGACCACGATCTTCATCGCCAGCGAGGCGACGAAGTGAGACTTCCGGACGAGCCCACCGCTATGCACTACGCGGCGCTCCTCTGGGAGCGCCGGTTCGCGATCGCCCTCTACACGGCTGCGATCGTAGCCGTCGTGGCTGTGATCGTGTTCCTGCTGCCGCCTACCTTCGAAGCCACGACGACGCTCATGCCTTCCATGGGCAATCAGAAGACATCGGTCTTGAGCCAGTTCGGCGTGAATCTCGAGGATTTTGGGCTGGGCTCGGCATCGGGATGGGCGTCGCCGATCGCCTACGTCGAATTCGTGAAGAGCCGCCATGTTCTGGGTGACCTTTTGTCGATGCATTTTTCAGAGCAGCCCGGCCTGGCCGCTCGGCCGCTCGCCGACATCATCGTCCCGAAAGCGCAGGGACCGAAGCAGACGGAGCTCGCCATTCGCTCACTTCGGAAGAACATCTCGGCGTCGCTCGACCGGCGGAGTGGGATGCTAGCCGTGCGCGTCCGGGACCGTTCGGCCTATTTGGCCGCGAGGATCGCCAACGCCCTCGACTCGCTCGTCGTCGAGTTCACGGTCAAGGCCGCGGCTTCGCAGGCAGGGCAGAATCGCCGCTTCGTCGAGGCGAGACTCGCGGACACCGAGCGCGAGCTGAGTGAAGCCGAGGAGCGCTTGAGCCAGTTCCACCAGCAAAATATCCGGTACGGCAACTCCCCGCGGTTGAGCACCGAGGAAGCGAGGCTCACGCGTACGGTCCGGGGCGCCGAAGAGGTCTATCTGACGCTGCGTCGCCAGCACGAGCTCGCGAGAATCGAGGAGCAGCGGGACACGCCGACGCTGTTCATCGTCGATCCTGCGACGGAGCCCGTGTTCAAGTCCGCGCCCAAGCGGCTCCTCAGCCTGTTCTTTGCGGGTATTCTAGGTGTGCTCGTGAGCAGCGCCTGGGTCATTGCCCGGGCGTCGTTCGCCGCGATGCCTCCTCTGAAGCTGGCCGCCCACGACCCGCCGGAGAGCCGCGGTGCGGTTCAGCACGGATAGGGACCTAGCCCGAGCGACCTTCCTGAACATCCTGGCGAACGTGACGCCGGTGGTCCTGGGTCTCGCGTTCCTGCCGCTTCTCGTCGCTCGCTACGGCCACGACCGGTTCGGCCTTCTGAGCCTCGTCTGGACCTCGCTCGCGTACTTCATGCTCCTGGATATCGGCCTTGGTCGGGCGCTCACTCAGCTCGTGGCCCGCCGGAGCGTCGACGGCCGGCCCGAGGAGCTGCGCTCCCTACTCGCGACGAGCCTCGCCTTCGTGCTCGCGTGCGGAGCGCTCATCGGGACCGTTCTCGTGTTCACCGCCGATCTCGTCGCCGTGAAGCTGCTCCGCGTGCCGCCGGGCATGGAACAGGAGGCGGTCCGCGCGGTTCGCCTCCTCGCGGCTCTCGTTCCGGTGACGGTGTCCCTGTCCGTGACCCGAGGCTATCTCGAGGGCCGACGACTCTTCGGCCGCTCCGCCCTCCTTCGCGCCACGGTCTCGTCGCTCGGCTACCTCATTCCCGTCGCCGCATGCCTCATCACGCAGGACCTGTCCGTGGCCGTGGCGGGCATTCTCGCGACGCGTGCCTTCGTTCTTCTCGCGGGTCTTGCCCTGTGCCGCCGGGACCTCGGATCCGGCGGCGGATGGATGCCTGCCCGCGCCGTGCTCCGAGATCTCGTCCGGACCGGCGGGTGGGTCACGGTGAGCAACGTCGTGAGCCCGATCATGGCCACGCTCGATCGCTTTCTCGTGGCGCATCTGGTGACGCTAGCGGCAGCGGGGTACTACTCGACCGCGCAGCAGGTCGGGAATCAGCTCGTCATGCTGCCCGCGAGCCTGGCCGCGGTGCTCTTCCCGATTTTTGCCTCCGGCACGTCCGTAGGTGGCCGCGAGAGCGGCCGCCTTTACGGCACAGCGATGAGATGGGTGACCGTAAGCCTCGCGCCGATCATCGTGCTCGTGCTCTTCATCGCGGATCCCATGCTTCGGCTCTGGCTCGGTCCCGCATTCGCCGGGAACATCCTGCTTCCTCTCAAGATCCTTGCGGTGGGCGCGCTGATGAACGGGCTCGCACAGATTCCGTTCAGCGCCCTGCAGGGAAGCGGTCACGCGAGACTCACGGCGCTCAGCCACATGGTCGAGCTACCGATCTATCTCGTCGTCGTCGTCGTGCTCACGCGTGAGTACGGGATCGTGGGAACAGCGGTCGCATGGACCGGTCGCGTGCTCCTCGACTTCGCACTCCTGACGCTGGCTGCGCGGTGGAGCCTGGGTCGGGGGTGGAGGGTGCCGGCAGGCTCGGTCGCCGTCGGTGCGATCGTGGTGGCGTGCGGCTTCCTGGGTTCCGCGTCGAGTCTGTGGCCGGTCCGGGCGACGCTCGTGGCCGCGGCCCTGGCCGGAATCGCATGGCAGCTCGCCGAGGTCTATGGCGGGAGGCGCGCGGTACCGGCGGGCGTGGACGCGACCCTGCCCGAGCGGGCGGTCTGACCGCGTGGCGCGCCCGATGGAGCAGGCCTAGATGGATCTCACGTTCTGGCTCTATCTGCTCGTGCTCGCGCTGGGGTTCGTTGCGATCGCGATCGCTCTTCGATCGCCCGCGCTCGGGATCGCCTTGTGGGTGCTCGTCTATCCGCTCGTGGCCAATCTGGCGGTGCCCGATGGGCTGGAGAAGATCCCTCCGACGCGCGTCGTCTCGTTGATTCTTTGCCTCGCCTGCCTCCCGCTCCTGGGATCGAAGGACTCGATGGCCAAGGTGCGCGCCCCGGTGGCTCTGTATGCCGCATTTCTCGTCTCGGCCTTCCTGTCGAGCCTGATCTCGCCCCTCGGCATGCAGGCGACGCAGCGGGTTCTGACGTACGGCGAACCCATCGCCTGGCTCCTTCTCGGCGTAGCCGCGGCGCGAAGCCGCCTGGATGATCGCGGAACCACGCTTCTCCTCGCGGCCACCGCGCTCAGCTTCATCGGCGTCCTCCTCGTCAGCGTCCCTGAGCTCCTCACGCAGAGCAATCCGCTCCTCGCAACGGGAATCGCCCGGACGACCGGTGATTACATGGAGGACCGGCGCCTCGGTTTCACGGGGCGCCTCGTGGGGACCCTGGGACAGCCCGTCTACGCTGGAATGTACGGCGTCATCGTGATTGGCGCCGTTTTGGCCCTCCTGGCCGACGGACGCGTGAAAGCGGCGGCGCAGTGGGCCCTGGCCCTTCTCGGCGTGGCCGCAATTGGATTCGTGGTCCTCACGGGCACGCGGGGCGCGATCGCGGGACTGGTCGTCCTCGCGTTCCTGGGGATCTCGGCCGCATGGCGGAGCAGCCGGGCGCGGATCTTCGGAACGGCGCTGGTCCTCCTCGTCTCTGTAGCCGCCATGTCGCCCGTGATCCGAACCTTCCTGGACGAATCGATCCGCGTCGACGAACCGAGTTCGAGCGCGGCCAATGTCGTGGGACGCCTGGCGCTGACCAAGCGGATGCTCGATGTGTTTGCGAGCAACCCTGTGTTCGGGGTGGGCCCCGGCTACTTCCAGAAGGTCGTCGACGAGCCGGGTCAGATCGATACCGAAGGGTTGGGTGGGATCGAGAACCAGTACGCCACGCTCCTCGCGGAGAACGGCCTCCTCGGCTGCGCACTCTTCGTGGCGTTCCTGGGCGTCCTCGCGATGCGAGGTCTGTCGCAACGGGGACACGATCCGACGTCTCGATCGACGCTGGACCGATGGAGCGGCGCCGCGATCGGCGCGATCGGGATCATGGGGATCTCTGCCTTCGTGCTCACGACCATCCCCATGTTCCATGCGCTCGTCCTCGGAGGCACCTGCTTGGCCGGGACCGGGGGAGGGAAGCGATGACGCTTGCGCCTTCCGAGATCCGGACTGCCAGGAGCGAAATCGCCCGGGGGTCGACGCCCACGGTCTCCGTGATCATCGTCTCGTGGAACGTTCTCGAGTACCTGCGCCGCTGCCTGGAAGCGCTCGATCGGTCTGACGTGGGGAATCTCGAGGTGATCGTCGTCGACAACGACTCCGGCGACGCGACCCGGGACGTCATCCCGCACGAATTCCCACACGTGCGTTTCATTCCGCTTCGATCGAACGTGGGATTCCCAGCCGCTAACAACGTGGCCCTGCCCCTTGCCCGCGGATCGTTCGTGCTGCTCCTCAATCCCGACACCGAAGTCGCGCCCGATTGCATTCGCCAGTGCGTGGAAGCGTTCGAACGGGACTCGAAGATTGGCATGGTTGGGTGCCGGCTCGTCACGCCGTCGGGAGTGGTCCAGTACGAGTGCGCGTGCAACATGCCGAGCATTCTCGACTCGGCCAGCGAGGCCTTGTACCTGAATGTGCTCCTTCCGCGACACCGCCTCTTCGGCCGGCTACGGATGTCCTACTGGGATCACGAAAGCGACCGGTATGTTCCTCGGATCTGCGGGGCATTCATGATGCTCCGGACCGATCTCTTGCGTGAGCTCGGCGGGTTGGACGAGCGCTTCTTCATGTACTACGAGGATCTCGATCTCTGCGCTCGGGTGGGCCGTTCGTGGGACATCCTCTATCTCGCGTCCGCGACGACGGTGCATCACGGCGGCCAGTCGCGCGCACGGAGCACGAGGGAGCTGGAGGATCTCGCCCCGGCGATCCGGTACACCTTCTATCGGGATCACCGAGGCAAGGCTCGGGCGGAGCTCCTTCGCGCGTGTCTCGCCGTGCAGAGCCTGTTCCGGCTTGGCATCGCTGGGCTCATGGTGGCCCTCGTTCCTCATGCGTCGCCGTGGCGACGAACGCGCGCGGCTCGACCCGGAGTGCACTGGAATCGCCTTCGATGGTGCCTCGGATTTGGCGGAGATGTCGACGGGTACGAAGCGCGTGGCGACGCAATCGGAGGCGAAACAGCGTGAGCGCGTGGCCCCGCCATTCCGAAGCGAATCACGTCCTCGTGGCCTGCGCCAGCGACTTCCAGGACGTGCCCTATGGCGGAACGCTGTCCCTGGTTCGCGATCTTCTCTCGGGCTGGTCCGATGAACCGGGGTGGAGGTTCACCCTGGTCGGCCTCGCTCGACCGTCAGGGGGGATGACGTCCCGCGGCGTCCGGGATATCGGCGGGCGCTCGATTCCGTTTGTTTCTGTGGGCCATGTGGAGCCCGGGGCGAAAGGATCGATCCGGCTCGCCTTCATGCGGGGCCTGATGCGCTGGCGCCACGCGATTCGCGACCTCCAGCCCGACCTGGTCTACGTTCATTCACCCGAAGCGGCCCGCGCGCTCTCCTGGGTGCTGAAGGACGTTCCGCTGATCCTCCACTGTCACGGGATTCACAACCCGCTCACACTCTCCCGCTATCGCTTCGCACGCTCGTTTGGAATCCCGGCGACCTATGACCGGATGATCTACCGTCCCGCTCTGGCCGCCGCGAGTCTCGTCCTGGTCAATGGCGACGCAAGCCAGTACGAAACGTTCCTCACCCGGAATCTCCAATTCCTCGACGGAAGCATTCGTCGCGTACCCGCCACCGTCGACCTCACGATGTTCCGGCCCGTCGATCGAGGCAGAGTCCGTCGCGAGCTGGGCCTGGGCGACAGCGAGCCGGTCGCGATCTTCGTTGGACGTCTGGAGGCCCCGAAGGGGTTGGACTTCGTACTTCGATCCATGGCCGCCATGGAGTCCCGCGGACGCGGCGTTCGCCTGCTCGTGGTGGGGGAGGGGGCGCATCGGAGCGCGCTCGAATCCCTAGCATCCGAGCTTGGACTCACGGAACGTGTGACCTTCCTGGGACGCCGGCCGCGCCGCGAGATCCCTCGTTATCTGAGCGCCGCCGACGTGTTCGTCTCCGGCACCCTGCGCGAGGCCGTATCGATGGCGCTCCTCGAGGCCTTCGCGTGCGGTGTGCCCGCGGTCGTGACCGATGGGGGCGGAGCACGCGAGCTCATCGTCGACGGGCGGAACGGCTACGTCGTGGCCGACCGTGATCTCGTCGTGTTCGGCGATAGTCTGTGGAAGGTCGCTTCGGGGCGCGGCGCGATGGCCGAGGACTGTAGGCGGGTCGCCGAGCGCTACTCGGCGCACGCGATCGGCCGCGAGGTGCTCCAGGCGTTCGGGGAGCTGCTGCATACGGGACAGCTCCGGGCGGAAGCCTCGTGAGCGGCGCGAGGGATGAGATCTGGCTCGTCTCGAACCTGGCCCCGCCCGTGCATGGCGTGTCGATGTTCAACGCCGCACTCCTGGAGGAGCTCGAGCGCCGCGGCGAGCCGGTCCGCGTCTTTCGCATCGGCTCGAGTCGGGCGCGGAGCATCGGCCGGTTCTCGATCGTGAAGGCGCTCCGCGATGGGGGGCTCATCGCGCGGTTCCTCGCGGCATCGCTTTGGCGGAGGCTTCGCGGAGGTGGGAGGGCGGTCCTTTACTTCACGCCATCCCAGGGTGGTCCGGCCGTGTTCCGGGACGCCGTCGTCGCGACGATCGGCCGTGCTTGCTTCGATCGCGTGATCGGGCATGTCCACGGCTGCAGCTGGCTCGGTCGTTATCGCGAGGGAGGCCTCGCGGCGAGAGCCATGAGACATGCGCTCGCGTCGTGCGACCAGGTGATCTGTCTCGGCGACCGATTCACCCGAGCCATGCGAGCAGCCACGGGGATCGATTGCGTTTCTGTCGACAACGGAGCCCCGGCGACGCAGGGAGGAAAGGCGCGTTCCTGGCCCTCGAACGGAGCGCCGCTCACGCTTCTCTACCTCGGCAGTTTCATCATGTCGAAAGGGCTCTGGGCTGCGGCGGAGGCCGCGGTGCTCCTTCATGGTCGGGGCAGGAGCGTGCGCCTCCAGTGTGCCGGCTCGTGGCGCAAGGAAGCGGAGCGCGTCGGATTCGAGCGGCACTTCCAGGAAGCCATGAAGCGGGGCGTCATTCAATTCCTGGGTCCCGTCGATGAACTGGGCCGAGCGAAAGCCCTGCTCGAAGCGAACATCCTCGTTTTGCCGACGCGCTACCCACACGAGGGTCAGCCGCTGGTCTTGATCGAAGCGATGAGCGCGGGCGTGGTTCCCATCACCACGGATCAGGGCGGAATTCCGGACCTGATGTCCTTCGCGGGAGCGGAGCGGCTGGTTGCGTCCTCCCATGATTCAGGCCATGGGGTGGCGCGCACGGTCGAGGCTCTCGCGAACGATCCCGATGTGTATGAAGCGCTCTCATGGCTCTGTCTCGAACGCTCTCGGACGCACCTGACGATGGAGCGTTGCGTGACGGACATTCTGACCGTGATCCGCGGCGACGCGGATCCGCAGATGGAGGGATGGGAATCGAAACAAGCCGCAGTCTGAGCCTCGACCTGAACCGGGGCGAGGTCTCCATCGTCGAGGGGCCCGCGCCCCGCGCCGGCCGTGGGATGGTCACCGTGCGCGTGGCCTGCTCGGCCATGTCCCCCGGGACCGAGCGTACCAAGGTCGAGCTGGCCGCGGCATCGCCGCTCGACAAGGCACGCCGACGCCCCGATCAGGTCGCGAAGGTCCTCGACTCCGTTCGCGCGGAAGGCGTGCTGGCCACGTATCGCAAGGTCACGGAGCGGCTCGCGACGCCGCAGCCGCTCGGCTACTCGCTCGCGGGGATGGTTCTCGATGCGGGTGAGGGCTGTGACGGCCTCCACGCAGGCATGGCGGTGGCGTGCGGCGGCGCGACGGCAAGCCACGCCGAAGTCGTTTCCGTTCCAAAGAACCTCGCCGTCCCCGTCCCGCACGGCGTCCCCATGCACGACGCGTGCTTTGCCACGCTCG
>Ga0111538_10013714_pt1 | contig 10688 bp, 8 predicted proteins | sample SoiMethybrSBSTD1_FD_79669 | JGI IMG/M metagenome (GOLD analysis project Ga0111538, IMG submission 79669) | Bulk soil microbial communities from a Populus tree surrounding site in Tennessee, USA - Soil MetaG P. TD hybrid SBSTD1 (version 2)... | ecosystem: Environmental > Terrestrial > Soil > Tree... | reverse complement strand
TCTCGCCAACGTCAGTGGCACGTGCGCGGTCAACGCTCGAATATCGCGCCGCGACGTGGTACGCACGCCACAAGGGTTGCGACGAACTGCTGCGCATGGTGACTCGGTAGGAGGCCCAAAGCCCAAAGCCCAAGGCCCAAGGCCCAAGGCCTTCTAGTCCTCCCGCAACACCACGTTCGGATCGAGACGCGACGCGCGCCAGGCGGGCACCCAGCAGGCCACGGCCGCGACCATCGTGATAGTCGCGACCACGCCAACCATGGTCGTCGTGTCGGTCGGCTGCACGCCGAAGAGCAACGACGCGATCAGCCGGTTGAGACCGAGCGCACCGGCCAGTCCGGCGACCACGCCAACGGCGGTGAGCACGAGGCCCTGCTTCATGATCTGCCCCATCACTCGTGAGTGGTCGGCACCGAGTGCGAGGCGGATGCCGATCTCGCGGCGGCGTTCGGCCACCATGTACGACAACACGCCATACGTCCCGACGGCCGCCAGCAGGAGCGCCAGTCCGGCAAACGCGCCAATCAACTGCGCCAACAACCGTGGCCGCCGGATCGACTCGGCGAAGACGTCTTCCATCCCCTGGAACCTGACCACGGGCACGCTGCGATCGACCTCGCGCACCGCCCCTTCGATCGTCTGGGCCAGCGCGGTTGGCCGCAGCGTCGTACGCAAGACGAGGTTCATCGTCTCGGGACCACCGGGGCCCTGGCCGGCGAACTGATCGAGGAACTGGTAGAACTCCGTCCCGGTCTTCTGATCGATCCCACCCTGCTTGACGTCCTTGGCGACACCGACGACGGTGAACCAGGGGATCTGATCGCCACAACATGGTCGAAGCCGCTGGCCGATCGGGTTCTTCCCCTTCCAGAACGTGTTCACCATCGTCTCGTTGACAATGGCGACTCGCCCGCTCGACGCGGCATCGGCTCGCTCAAAGTTACGACCCTGGACGATCGGGATGCCCATCGTATCGAAGTAGTCCGACATCACGGCCTGGTAGTAGTCCACGTTCTCGTACGGGCCTTCCGGCGGAGCGGTGTAACCATCGATGTCCGTGTCGTTGGCATTGAGCGGACGATTCGGCGGCAACCCGGTCATCGCCGTCGCGCCCTGCACGCCGGGAACAGCGCGCAGCTTGTCGAGGAGACGCTGGTATGTCTGCAGGCGGCCAGATCCTGTTGTCGTCGCCTGCGGCAACGACATCGAGAACGTGATGAGTCGCGCTCGATCGAAGCCGCCGTCCACCTTCGTGAGGTTGTAGACCGTGCGCAGGAGCAGTCCCGCCCCGATGACCAGCATGACGGCCAGCGCCACTTCCGCCATGACGAGGCCGCGGCGCACGTGATGACGCGCTGCGTTGGTCGCGCCCTTCGCACCGCCTTCCTTCAATGCAGTGAGCAGGCCGCTCGCGCGCGTGTGCATCAACGGCGCGAGACCGACGATAACACCTGTCACCAGCGCCACACCCAGCGTAAAGAGCAGCACCGGCACGTCAATGGAGACCTCGCTCGTGCGTGGCAGACTGGCCGGATACGCAGTGAGCAGCGCCCGAATGCCGACACGGGCGAGCATCACGCCAAGCACGCCGCCAACGAGCGACAGCAGCACGCCTTCGGTCATGAATTGACGTAGCAGCCGCCAGCGAGTCGCGCCGATCGCGGTGCGCACAGCAAACTCCCGATGACGGGACTCGGCCCTCGCCAGCAAGAGATTCGCAAGATTGGCGCACGCGATGAGCAGGACGAAGCCAACGGCCGCCTGTAAAACCCAGATCGAACGTCCCGCGCTGCCGAGAATCTCGTTCTGCAGCGGCTTCATCTGCAGAATGTGACCGTTACGTCCCTTCAACGGCACGAACACGTGACGCCCCGGTCCGGGTCCGGCGGGAATGCCGGCGCGCTCTCCCCAGTTCGCAATGAGCGTGTTCAACTCGGTCTGCGCCGCCGTCTGCGTCACGCCGTCCTTCAGTCGAGCGACGAGATAGAGACTGTGGTTGCCACGGTTCTGACGGTTGGCAGGATTCAGTCCGAGCGGCAGCCAGATCTCCGTCCGCGTGTCCAAGAGATCGGTTCCCGGCGGAAGAATGCCAATGACCTCACGAAGCCGGCCATTGATCTCGATCGATTCACCGACCATCGAGCGGCCACCGAATGCGCTCTGCCAGAACTCGTGTGACAGCACGACGATCGGCAGCGTCTGCGGCGCCGGCTGTCCCGGCGCCGGCGGCGGACCACCGACCTCCGCCTCCCCTTTCGCAAACAGCCGGCCTTGCGCCGCCGGCACGCCGAGCGCGGCGAACAGATGCTCGTCCACGAGAGCCGTGCGGGCGCGGAGCGGGCGATCGCCTGCGGTCAGATTGGACTCGGCGGTGCGAAACGCACCGACTGCCGCAAACGATCGGTTGAACTCGCGGAACTCCATGTACTCCGGCGGCGACACCCAGAATGCCTCGAAGCCCAACGCCGGAAACTGCGTCGTCAGATACATCAGTTGCTCGGGCTTTGGATATGCCAACGGCCGGAGGATGACGCCGCTCACAATTGAGAAAATCGCCGTGTTGGCGCCGATGCCGAGCGCGAGCGTGATCAGCGCGATCGCGGTGAACCCAGGGGCCCGCACGAGCGACCGTGTGGCGACGCGGAGATCCTGGCGAAAGCTGTCCATGTGTGCTCCTGCTCGGGTGTTAGACGATAGCCCGCCGCGCAACGTTGAGCATACGCCCGACCCCGCGTTCTCGACCTCCCCAAGGGGTTCGCGATACGATGCGGACACTACACTAGTGGTCCGTATTCGCTGAAGGAGTGCCAATCACAACCAGCCTCCGACCGCGGTTTTCCCGGGCGCGACAACGGAGCGGCCGGGAGAGATTCACGAACGACATACCACTAATGCCACCGCTGCAGTGACCATTTCCCTCCTTCGAGCGGTTCGGATTGTCGTCCGCGCCGATTCGGACCCAGCTCGCCAGGTGCTCTTCGCCACGCTCATGCATGCGCGACGGCCGGTGCGTGTTGCACACGACATCCACGGCCTGGTGGCTGGGACGTGGGCATCAACGCTGCTGGTCGGCTGCTACGGGATCGCGGCATTGTTGAGCATCGCGCCGGCACGAAACAGAGGCGCACGTGTGCTTGCGGTGGCCAGGCATGCGAATGCGCGACGGCAGGTCGCACGAGTCGCATCGTGGATCGGTGCCGACGACTGCGGCTCGGTTCGCACGGGGCTGAAGACGCTGGTGCGTCTGGCCGGGGTCGGCGGGCTCGCGCAGTTGTTCGCGCCGCGCGCGCTGCGGCGGTCGCTTCGACTGGTCCGTGCGTGCGATCGCCGCTATGGGTTTCTCGAGTCGTGCCGGGCCGTGGAAGCCGTCGCCTGGTACGCACGCTCACTGGCGATGCTCACCGCACGTCGACCCGGTGCGGTGCTTGTCTCGGGCGACTCGAACCCGGAAGAAGTCGGATTCATCGCTGCGGCCCGCGCGTGTGGCATTCCGCAGGTCTTCGTCGCACATGCGTATCCCACACCGTTCTCGCCGCCACTCAGCTTCACGCTTTCCATTCTCGAAGGGCAACAGGCCGTGGACGCGCGCCGCCTCAAGGGACCGATCAGGGGTACCGTCCTCCTCGCTGGCATGGAGGGCGAATCGGAGCGCCTGGACCCACGACGTATCGAGCGTCCGAATCCCGTCATCGGCATCTTTCCGCCGAAGGCACTCTCATGGACGACACTCGTCGCGATTATTGACGACTGCCGGGCACACTTTCATGCCCGCCAGATTGTCGTCAGGTGGCATCCGAGCATGCTCGAATCGCCGCGCCTCGGCCATCGCGTCGCGGATCGATCCGGCATCAGCGAGTATCCGGGCTCAGCCCCGTTTCACGAGGTCGCACGTCAGTGCGATTGGGTGATTGCAGCCGAGAACAGCAACGTGCATCTGCCGCTGCTCAAGCTGGGTATTCCTACCGTCGCCGTCAAAGGCCTTGGTCTCTATCCGAGAAGCCGCTCGGACCTGTACGGATTCATCGAGCACGGCGTGGTGTTCCCGCCGGTCGAGTCGATCCGCGATGTGCGGGCCGACGACTTCACGGCGTTCTTCTCGGACTGCTGGGTCACAAAGTTCAAGGAGTACGACGCCTCGTATCTCCTCCCACCCGGTGCGATCGAGCACGAAGTCCGAAAGGCCATTCAGCAGTTGCTCTCCACCGCACCCGTGGAGGCGACGTGAGCTCTGAAGCGGCCGCGACAGCACCCACACGCATTCGAGGACGCAAGCGGGGCGCGCTGCTCAGCCTGCTCGTCAGCGGCGGCCTGATCTACTTGCTGTATCGCACGCTGAACCTCCGCCAGGTCGGCGAGGCGTTGCTCACTGCCGATCGTCTGTGGCTCGTGATCTCGATCGGCATGATCCTGCCGATCACCGCACTGCGAGCGATTCGGTTCTTCTGGGTGGCACCGGCCGGTGCACTGCCGGGCATTGGTGAAGCGTTCAAGCTGACGCTGGTTTCCAGCGCGCTCAATGTGTTCGTTCCGGCGAAAGCCGGCGATCTGATCAAGAGCTACTTCGTGGCCAAGCGCGGCCACACGACCACCGGCGTCGCGATCGCGATCATCGTCTACGAGCGGCTCTGTGACATGTTCGGCCTGATCTTCTGGTGCCTCCTCGGCTGGTTCGTGAGCCGCCCCGAAGTCACCAGCCTTCCGGCCGCCTTCTGGTTGGTGCTCGGCGGCCTCGGCGCATTGTGCGGGATTCTCATTTCGTCGGAGTGGGCGGCCGCCGTCTGGCGCGCGGTGATGATGCGGCTGATTCCGGACGGCAAACTGCGAAAGCTGCGGCAGCTCGCGGTGGGATGGCCGGACCTGCTCGAGGTGCTGCGCAGCCGCCGGCAGTGGATCGTGCCCTTCTCGCTGCTGCTGTGGTTCGCGCATCTGTTTCAGATCTGGCTGTTCACGGTCGCGCTCTCGCTGCACGTGCCGTTCACCGTGTGTGCGAGTTTGTCGGCCGTTGCGCTCATGGCCGGTCAACTGCCGCTCACCGTGGCCGGCCTTGGCACACGCGATGTGGCGCTGGTGGTGCTGCTCGCACCGTACATGGCGCCGGAGTCGGCAGCCGCGATGGGCGTGCTGATCTCAACTCGTAACTTCCTGCCGCCGCTCATCGGCATTCCCTTGATGCGGCCGTATCTGGCGTCGGTCATTGACGACGCGCGCCGCTGGCGAGGTGGCGTAGAGCAGGCCCAATGAGTCTGGCCGGCCGACGCATTGATCCTGTCCTGATCCTGATCCTGCTCGTCGCGCTGGTCGTTCGCGTCCGTCTGGGCGTGACGCGCGAATACATTCACGACGAGATCAACACGGCGATTCCGCTGTCGAAGACGATCTCCTTCGAGCCCGGCCATCTGAATCTACCGCTGCGCGGGGAAAATCATCCGGCGCTGCCGGCGTATGTCGTCAAGGCGAGCAGCACCGTGTTCGGCACGTCCCGTGTGGGATACCGCGGGATGCACATCCTGCTCGGCCTGCTGACGATTGCCATGGTCTACGCCATGACGCGTCAATGGTACGGGCCGGTGCCGGCACGATGGGCGGCGGCCTTGATGGCCTTCAACGAGTACTACCTGAACGTGTCGTCGCGGGCGACAGCGCACGTGCCGAACCTGCTGTTTGTGACCGCCGCGGTGTACGCGTTCAGCCGCTTTCTCGCCACCGAGCGTCCGCGCTATCTGTACCTGGCTGGCGCGTCTGTCGGCGTCGCGTTCTACTGCAAGGAGAGCACGGCGCTGCTGCTGCCGGTGTTCGCACTCACCCTACTCGTCAGCAAGCACCGGAGATGGCTGCTCACGCCGCAGATCTATCTCGCGTGCGCGGCGTATGCCTTGGTCATCAGTCCAGACATCATGTGGAACCTGCGGGCGAACCCCGCGACGACGACGGTCACCTATAACGACCGCACTGTCGGACAAGCCACGTATGCCACGCACTTGCGGCGCATCGGCGGGCTCGGTCTCTCGCCGTACCCCGCGATGTTTTATCTGCGGCCCACGGTGAAGGCACTTGCGCTCGGTCTCACCGGAAACGCGCTGAAGGACGAGACCCAGGAGTACTGGTCAGTGAATGTCGCCATCGGCGGGCTTTTTCTCGGGGCAGTACTCGCCACGACGCTGCGCAGGGCAAGCCGCGATCATCTGCAGGTATTTCTGCTGGTGATGTTCTGGGCCATCTTCGGCTTTTTCACCCTGATCAAACGCGGAGCAGTGACCGGTCGTCTCGATCCCGTGAGCTGGATCTGGGTGGAGGTCACGATCGTCCCGGCGGTGATGATGGCGGGCGCGCGGCTCGCCGACGTCAGCGGGACGTGGCGCTTTCCGGCGTGGGCCGCTGCGGCCGCTGCGCTCGTGTGGGCGTGTACGCGCCTCCTCCTCGTCGAGTAAGCCAGTCGCGACAGAGATCGCGCGCGGCGTCCGGCCAGTGCGGATACGCGAACACGAATCCTCGTTCGAGGAGGCGTCGCGGCACGACTCGGCGGCTCTTCAGCACGAGTTCGGATTCGGTGCGCAGGAACAGCGCGCCGATCTCGAGCATCCACTCCGCGGTCGGCAGACCGACGCGGGTACCCCATGCCTCGCGCAGCGCCCGCATGAACTCGTCGTTCGGCATCGGATTCGGCGAGGCGATGTTGACGATGCCGTCGATCTCTTCGTGGGCGATCAGCCAGTGTACGGCGCGGATGAAATCCGCTTCGTGCACCCACGACATGAACTGCCGGCCGTCCCCAATCCGCCCGCCCTGCCCGCGCCGGACGAGCGCGAGCAGCGCGTCGAACACGCCTCCTCGATCCGCACTCATCGTCATTGCCGAACGGAGCGTCACTTTGCGTGTGGCGGGCGCCTGCACCTCGTTGAACGCCAGTTCCCACGCCTGGGCCACATCGATGCTGAATCGCCACGTGTCCGGTGCACCGACTTCGTCGCCGCCGATGATTCCCGTGATCTCATCGTTCGCCCCGTCGTAGCGGTGTGCGTAAATCGTCGCCGTACTCGCCTGCAGCCACACAGCCGGCGGACGGTGCACCTCGGTGAGCGCCTGCCCGAGGATGCGCGTGGAGCCTACTCGTGAGTCGACAATCTCCCGGCGATTGGCAGCGGTGTACCGGCAATTGACGCTTCGGCCCGTGAGATTCAGCAGGACGTCTGCACCGTCCAGGCTCTTCACCCAGGGACCGAGTCGGGCACCATCCCACTCGACCATCGGCCACGGCATCGTGCGTGGCCGCCGGCCCAGGACGACCACCTCGTGGCCCTCCTCATGGAATGCCCGCGCCACCATCGTCCCCACCTGACCAGAGCCGCCGGGAATGACAATCTTCATGGCATAATTATCATAAACATGTTTACTAAAATTAACAAGGCCGCCAAACGAGGCCGTCCACCCGGCCGCACCGCCGCAGGCGAAGCGACGCAGCGCAAGTTGCACGAAACGGCAATCGGGCTCATTGGAGAGCGCGGCTACGAGGCCACCACGCTGCGGGATGTGGCCACCCGCGCCGGGGTTAGCCCAGGGCTGCTCTATCGATACTTTCCAAGCAAGCGGTCCGTCGTGCTCGCCCTCTACGACGAGGTGTCGGATGGATTCGCGAAAGAGGCGGCCGGTATGCCGGCCGGCAAATGGCGAGATCGCTTTCTGTATGCGCTCGAGATGAGCCTGCGCGCGCTGGGCCCGCATCGGGTGACCTTGCGCGCCCTCGTTCCGGTGATGGTCGGCGACGTGGACGAGGGCGTGTTCGCCCAGAGCACCGCGTTCTCACGCAGGCGCGTGCAGGCCGTCTTCCGGTCGGCTGTGGTAGAGGCCAGCGATGCCCCGGCGCAGAAACTGGCGGAGGCGCTCGGGCGTCTCTTGTACTTGATGCACCTCGGAGTCATCCTGTGGTGGCTGCTGGACAAAAGCCCCGGACAACGTGCTACGCAGGGACTGTTGTCGTTATTGAAGCGGATGCTTCCTTCGGTGACGTTGGCACTGCGACTGCCCCTGGTGCGCGGGGCCGTTCAATCCGCCGATATGCTCTTTGGGGAAGCACTCTTGGACGGTCTGGAGCCGGAGTTCTGATTACCGCTGGCTGGCCGATCACCGGGACTCCACGCCACCGCACGGCCGCGCTACGGTCCGCGATTTGCAGTTAAGGGACGCGAGGCAATCCATGAGAGACGAGCCGATGCTGACCGAATACGGCATGCCGATCGACCCCCAGTCGATGGTCACGCCAACGGAGGCCACCGAGCTCGAGCTCGAGCCGGGGCACCCGGGTCTCGGCGATGACGGTTACATCGCCAGGCGTCGCGAGCTGTTCACCCTATGCCGCCGTCACCGTCTCGAACGGCTGGGCCCGCCCCTCATCGAATACACGGTGGAGGAAACCCGCATCTGGCGCGAGGTCAGCCCGAAGCTCGACGAGCTGCACATCAAGCATGCGAGCCAGACGTATCTCGACGCCAAACGCGAGCTGGCGATCAACCAGCGCGAGATCCCCCAGCTGCGTCATCTGGGCCGGCGTGTCGAGCGCGAGACCAACATGCATCTCGTCCCGGCAGAGGGCGCACTCCCCTACCGCATCTTCTACCAGTACATCGGCCAGCGCGGATTTCCGGTGACGCAGTTCATTCGCCACGGCTCGCATCCGGAGTTCACACCGGAGCCGGACATGATTCACGACTGTCTCGGTCACGTGCCGCCGTTGATGAACCATGACTACGCCGAGCTGCTCACGCTGATCGGCAAGGCCGCGTCAACGGCGACGCAGGGCGAGCACGTACTGGCGCTGAAGCGATTCAGCTGGTTCAGCATCGAGTTCGGCTTGATCGAGGAAGGCGGCGACACGAAGGTCTTCGGCAGCGGCATCCTGTCCTCCACCGGCGAGATCCCGTATTCGCTGCTCTCATCGGAGGTGAGGCGCGAACCGTTCGTCACGGATGTGGTCATCAACACCGACTACGACCCCTCACGCATGCAGGACCATCTGTTCATCGCGCCCTCGCTGCCGTTCCTGCGGCGTGAACTGGAGGCACTCGTCCGGCGCTTCGGGCTGTAGAATCTCTCACCCGGTCCGGCTGAAGCCGGACACTACTTCCTGTGCTTCAGACGCTGGCCATCGCGGGCTACCGGTCCCTTCGCGACTTCGTCATCCCGCTCAAGAGCCTGAACCTCGTCACCGGTCCGAACGGGAGCGGCAAGTCCAACCTGTATCGCGCGCTGCGTCTTCTCGCCGACACGGCGCAAGGCCGCGTCATCCCGTCTCTGGCACGCGAAGGCGGGCTGCAGTCAACACTGTGGGCAGGACCTGAATCGATCTCACGCGCGGTTCGCCGCGGTGAACAGCCGGTACAAGGCACGCCACGACAGAAAGTCGTCAGCCTGCGTCTGGGCTTTGGCGCAGACGACTTCGGCTACGCGATCGATCTCGGGCTCGCCGCAGTGCCAGGCCCTACGAACGCGTTTGCTCATGACCCGGAAATCAAACGCGAGTGTCTGTGGGCGGCTCCCACACTGCGCCCGTCGTCGTTGCTCGTCGATCGCCGCGGGAGCATGGTCAAGACCCGCCAAGACGGACGCGAGTGGACGGTCGTGACGCATCAACTGGCAACATTCGACAGCATGATGACGCACTGCGCCGATCCGCGGAGCACACCCGAGATGCTCATGCTGCGCGAGACGATGCGAGCGTGGCGGTTTTACGATCACGTGCGGACCGATGCTGCGGCGCCTGCGCGATTGCCGCAAGTGGGCACACATACGCCGGTGCTCAGCCACGACGGCGCCGATCTCGCTGCCGCCTTGCAGACAATTCGTCAGATCGGCGATGCCGATGCGTTCGACGCCGCGATCGGCGACGCGTTTCCAGGCTCACAGGTGTCGGTCACCGTGGACAAGGGCTGGTTCGATGTCGAGATGAGGCAGCACGGGCTGCTTCGCCCGTTGAAGGCCGCTGAACTGTCCGATGGCACTTTGCGCTATTTGTTGTGGGTCGCCGCGCTGTTGACGCCACGTCCGCCCGGGCTGCTCGTGTTGAACGAGCCCGAGACGAGCCTGCATCCCGATCTGCTGCCTGCGCTCGGGCGGCTCATCGTGCAGACCGCCGAACGCACGCAGGTACTCGTCGTCTCGCATGCACCAGTGCTGGTCGATACACTGCAACAGACACCGGAGTGTCAGTCGATCTCGCTTGCAAAAGAGTTCGGCGAGACACGCGCCGCCGGCGACGATCATGAGCGGCCACTCTGGCAGTGGCCCACGCGCTGACTCTGGTTCTTGGTTCTTGGTCCTATGACGACTGAAACATATCCACTTCGCCCAATCGGATTCATCCGCTCGACGCTGCGTACGCGGCGCGAGGCACCGTGCCAAGGTGCGGAGGGCGCGCCCGATGTGTGGCTCGACCTGCTGCCCGAGTTCGCGCCAGGCTTGCTCGGCATTGAACCGGGCGCCGAGCTTCTGGTCGTGACCTGGCTGCATCAAGGAACGCGCGACGTGCTCCAGGTGCACCCGCGGCGAAATCCCGAGAACCCGCTGACCGGCGTGTTCTTCACCCGCTCGCCGGATCGGCCCAATCCGCTCGGCCTGCATCGCGTCACCGTGCGCGAGCTCGCGGGCCAGCAACTTCGCATCGGACCGATGGAAGCGATCGACGGGACACCCGTCGT